>Ga0102924_1002534_pt1 | contig 19875 bp, 13 predicted proteins | sample PaiPotPPM11metaG_FD_80116 | JGI IMG/M metagenome (GOLD analysis project Ga0102924, IMG submission 80116) | Iron sulfur acid spring bacterial and archeal communities from Banff, Canada, to study Microbial Dark Matter (Phase II) - Paint Pots PPM... ...
AGGCGATTGTCCGGGAAGCGCGGTTTGAAATACGGAGGCGAGAGTCGCGATGAAGATCAGAAGGATAAAAGGAACAGTTCGCCGGCACATTCAGTCTCCTCTTCGTGGATAAAGAATCTGCGGCCGGAAATAACGGCTACTGGATGTAGTAATCAAAGTAGATTCCGCCGGAATCTTTCCACCATCCGTTGGCGCTTGCTTTTAGATGGCGATTGATCAAGCCGGGTTTTATGAGGCGCAACATTTCCGCTGTCGGAGGATTGTTCCGGTTGGATTGTTTCGCCGATTCCATCTGCTCGACGAAGCGCGCAATGATTTTGTCCCACGGGATTTTCGCGATATCCGCACCGCCGAGTCCGGAAAGTTTTTCGGGCAAAAGTTGTCGCAAGCGAACGAATTCGGGATTGGAAAGAACCGAATCTTGAGAGGGCATCGAAGCGGTTTTGCCGCTAATCCGTGCGACGGCATCACGAACCTTTGCTTTCCGCGGACCGGTAATGATGAATTGCGGAGTCACGGCGAGATAATAGAAGGATCGGCGTTGCTGGCCGCTTTCCGGATCGCGATAGGGAAAGGCCAAGTCCAGGTAAGTGGTATCTCCCGAAGTGTCTTCCGCGGCAATGAATTTTGCGAGAGCAGCCCGCAGGAGCCTGAGCACGTCCGGCTGCTTTTGAATGGCGACAGCATACATTTGTTGCGATTCCCCATCTTCGGCGAATGAGATGCGACTGCCAAATTCTCCAGTGAAAAGCTGCAGGGCGTCAGATACAGACATTCCCAAGGAACCCTGGGCCATGGCCTCCGCGCCGAGCAAGCCCGCGGACTGTTGCGGAGTCATCGCTGCCACCGCGGCTTCGCGGACGATCTGATACAGCGCCGAAAAGTTAAACTTAGAAATACTGAAATACGGGCCGGCGTCGACAATCGCCTGGGTCTGGAAGGTGGCAGCGCTGGCGCCGGCAATGTCGAAGAGACTTCCGGCGGAAGTATCGCCGAGTATGGCGCCATGAGCGCGAGTTGCTTCGCCAGAAAAGCTTATGGCTCCGCCGGCCGCATGGATTTTTTCCCAATGGATGCTGCGGATAAACCGCGCGACGGGCTGATCTTTTTGATCGGCGGGTATCCATTTATCCGGATCGGGGAAATGGATGAAATATTCCAGGGCGGCATCCTGCCCAATGTATGGACGGACAGCTGAGTATTCCGGACTATCGATTACGGATGAGGCGGGTTTTGTGGGCGAGCTAAAGCGTGTCACAAGATCCTGTATGCAATCTTTCTGGGTTGCAACCAGAAAGAAGTTGCCAGCCAGCGTGCTGTAGGTGGTGCTTGTGGTCGCGGCGGCATCGTTCGCCGTTTCGGTCCTGACCTCGATAGTGCTGCCGCCGAAAGTATAAGTGGAAATTTGCGGCTTGGTTTTGCTGCTTGCTTGGGCCAGGGCTTTCAATTTTTGAATCAGAGTGGCCTTGCCGGTGACGTTGTACACGAAAAACGCGCTGGCCAGATGTGATGCATACGCGGTCTTAGCCGAAGGTTGTGGATTTGCGATAAAGCCGAAGGCAGCGGGATTGTCGAGCAACGAGATCAGATCGGAGAACTGCAACGCCGGGACGGCGGGATTGGTCTTTTGCTGCCAGTCCAGGAAACGCTTCGCGAGAGTTTGGCGAACAGGATCGAAATCGGGGTCTTCCAGGAGCTGCAACATATGGTTTTTCTTGTCGGCATTGCCCAGAAATGATCTGCCGCGCCATTGCATGAAAAAAAGCGTGTTTTGCGGTAATCGCTCGGAAATGGAAGGGGCTTGCGCAAACAAGGGACCTGCAGCAAAAAGAAAAAGTAGAAGGGCCGTCGCGAGTACGCGGCTATTCGTGCGAGGGCCAAGTCTTAAATTGCCGCGCTGGCCACTATGCCACCGTCTTTTCGTTTTCACGCGCTGGTCCCCCATTTTTTTCGATGGTTCAAACAAATGCCGGACGATTCGAGCTGGTAAACTCTCGAACCTACTTTCCCGGCGGCGAGCTCGATGACGAACCTGCCGGTGTCGCTGGCGGAGCAGATCGCGCTGATTTTGGAGTGCTCAAGTAGCCCTTGGCTTGATCCTTAGTGAGATCGAACACAACGATTTCATAAGGCGCGCGGGCTCCGCGGACATAAAACTGGATGGGTTCGCCGACAGTCTTGTCTTTCTTCTCGATGCTCTTGTCATCGGCCACGACGTTGAGCGTGTACTTGTAATGTTTGGTGTCAATCTTCCGAAGGGAAACCTGAATCGGACCCACGTGCTCGGGCCCCTTGGAGTTTTTATTGAGATTGAATTCGAAGATGTCGCGCTCGCCCAGGCGTTTGAGCTCTTCTACTTCGTCATGATTACGCGCGATCAGGCCGCTCTGTACGCCCAGGTCGCCGATCGTGCTTTGCAGCTTGCCCTTGGTGCTTTCCAGATCCGCTTTGGTGGCGTCCGCTTCGGATTTAGTTCCGCTGAGTTCGGTGGCCACTTGGCCAAATTTCGTGGAGGTGTCGGCTTGTACCGCGCCAATTTGCTGATGAAGCTCCGCGTCGCTCTTCTGCTGGTCCTTCTTGATGGATTGAGCGAGGCTGCGGGCGCGCGCGAGCTCATCCTGAGTCAACCCGAGCTTTTGCGAAGTGACATCGAGCTGGCCTTTCAAGTCTGCAACGCGTGAATTCGTCTTGTCTATCTGGGCAGCCAGCGCTTGTGTTTTGCGATCCGCATCGTCCAGACCTTTGTGAAAATTCTGACGGGCGGCGTAACCGGCGTAGAGCAAGTAGCCAACCAGCGCAAAAGCGATGACAAAAAGCAGCGTTACCCAGCGCGGCAGACCTGTTTCGGTCACGTGGGTCACTTCAACAGGCGTGTTCGGATTCGAACTCATCGAGCCTCCTTGGATCAGAGCGGTCCCCGCCGCTCCCTATATAAGACGGAATTATGGCCGACGCTCAGGCGGAAGTCTATGCCCGGAGCGAGGTTTTGTTTCTTTCTCGCGAAGGCCAATTTGCCTGCACGGTGGTAGTTAAACCGCCTCGAGGGGTGAATTCTCCGGTGACGCGGAACCATGCGGGGTGCACCGCCGCGACAAAGTCGCGCAACATGCGGTTCACCGCATTCTCGTAGAAAATTCCGAGATCGCGGTAAGCGAGCAGATACATCTTGAGGGACTTCAGTTCGAGGCAAAGCTTTTTCGGCTGGTATTGAATGGTGATCGTGCCGTAGTCAGGCAAGCCGGTTTTGGGGCAGACGGAGGTGTACTCCGGAAAACGAATGGTGATTTCGTAGCCGGGGAAATGATTGGGCCAGGTTTCCAGCTCTGGAAGCTTGGCGTCAATCCCGGCACGCGCGTGAGCGGCTGTGTAGTCGGGCATCCTATGTTCCTTTCGAGAAACATTCTACACGCGCGGGTGCGAGGAACGGAATTTCTGCAACTTGCTCCAGGTGGCGGTTTTAGGTATTCTGCGGACGAAAACAGGAGCGGTTTCGCCCGATGATCTGTCCGCAGTGCCGCAGCGCCAACGTTTTCCGATCTCACCGCGACGGCCTGATCGATTACATCCTTACAGTATCCAGTTTGCGGCCATGGCGCTGCCACACGTGCGATAACCGGTTTTATGCCTGGCGGGTGGCAGTGGCTTTCGAGCGATTTGCCCATTGCCCAAAATGCGGGAATTTCGACTTGCAGCACATCTCCGGCGAGCGAGTGGATGGTGGAACTTTATTCAACTTAAAGCGCAGACTGCGATTTCCCGCTTACCGCTGCGACCCTTGCCGTGAGAGGTTTTTCAGCGTCCGGCTCTTCAGGCGCATACGTCCTTCGATGATTACAGATGGAGTTGAACGGCCCGTCGCGGGGTAGGCGCTTGCCGTGTTGTGACGGCGAGAATTCCTAACCTCCCTGTTAAAAAAGAACAGCACAGATTGGTCAGTGTATGTCACCGATTTGGAACTTGAGGACTGACATGGCGGCGGCGTAATCGTATTTGGCGCTGGTTTGCGAAATTTCTGCCTGAGTCATATTCAACTGCGCCTGGCTGAGCTCGATGATGGAGCTTAGACCGAGCTTGTAGCGCTGCTGGGCGAGATCGAGCGCTTGTGTGGCCTGATTCAAGAGCTGCTGTGTTACGTCCAAACGTTGAAATGCTGAATTAGCATCGAGCCACGCCTTGCGAACATCGCTGGTAACGTGATTTTGCAAATCGCGAAGATATTGCTCTTGCGCGTGGGCCTGCGCGGTAGCTTCGGCATGCAAGGCATTAAATTGGCGTCCATTGAAGATGGGGATGTTGACGTTAAATCCTGCCGCTGCGTAACGGTTTCCGTTCAGAGCAGTTTCGTGCACGGGAGTAAGTCCCGCCACTCCGATCGTCGAAATGGTGGGAAACCAAAGGTCGCGCTCGCCGGTTGCGTAACTTTGCGCTGAGCTAACGTTCAGGCGTCCGCCGATTAACTCCGGGCGATTTTGCAAAGCTTGCGAAATTAGCTGCGTAACGTCAGCAGGGGGCGCGGTAGGCACAGATTCGTCCGAGAGGGTGAACGATTTTTGATCGGAATATCCCAGGGCGGTGGATAAATCCGCGTAAGAAGCCTGTAGATTATTTTGGGCCTGAATGAGAAGCAGCTGCGCTTCAGCTAAATTCACGTTTGCGAAACTTACGTCGAGTCCCGACTTCAGCTTATTTTTTTCGAGTTCGGTAATTTGGTCGGAAACGAGCTGGCGATCTTTAACGGTCTCTTCCGCTACTTTCAAAACAGCCTGGGACTTTAGAACGGCGTAATAAGCCTGATCGACGGCGACCAAGACGTCGGCGCGCGAGGTGACGACGTTTTCTTGCTGCGCTTTCGCGTGCAGGCTAGCGCTCTTCACGAACTCGTGGGTACGCCCGAAGTCTGAGACAAGCTGGTTCACGGTGAGGCCATTCGCGTAGCGGTCATAAATAATCGAGTTGCTCAAGAAACCGGCGGTTACGCGGCTGTCGGTTTCGGATTCGACTCCAGTAAGGCTTCCAAACACCTGCGGATAGTATGCCGAGCGAGCTTGCGTGACCTGGGCCTTAGCAGCATTCGCTTGATATTGTGCAGCCTGGATTTGCGGGTGATTTTCGATCGCAATTTTTTCCGCTTCTGCGAGCGTGAGACTAGCTGGGTTTTGCGCGCGACAGGGAACCGCGCAGAACGCGAAGAATAAAAAAAAGAAAAATCGCAAACGCGAGAGCATCAGTGAGCCTCCTCCGGCAGAACGGCGATGCTGGGGGCAGCGCGCCGCTGGTAAATCAGCAGGTAAGCCGCTGGGACTACGAAGATGGTGAGAATAATGGATGAAATCAATCCGCCGATAATCACTCGCGCGAGAGGAGCGTAGGCTTCACTGCCGGTCTCAAGTTTGAAAGCCATGGGGAGCAGGCCAACGACGGTGGCTAGCGAAGTCATCAGAATCGGGCGAAGGCGAATGCGGCAGGAATGCGCCACGGCTTCAACCAGCGTGTGGCCCTGCGTGCGAAGAACATTCGCAAAATCCACAATCAGGATGCTGTTTGAAACGACCATACCTTGCAGCATCACGATGCCCATGAGCGATTGAATGTTGAGAGTGGTTCCGGTAAAGGCGAGAGTGAAAATTACGCCGACGAGCCCGGTGGGGACGGCCAAAACGATGAGAAATGGGTCGATAAAGGAAGCAAACTGGGCCACGAGGATCAGGTACACAAGAAGGACGGCTAGCAGAAGGCCTATGCCAAAGCTCTTGAAGGAAGACTCCATGGTGACCACGAGGCCTCTGACGTCAATGCGTATGTTCGCGGGTAATTTCGTATTGGCGATGATCTTCGAGATTGCTTTCGCCGGAGCGCCAATGTCTTCGCCGGTCGGCGCGACGTAAACGTCGAAAGTTCTCTGCAATTGGTAGTGGTCCACTTCAGTTGGGGTTTGGATCTGTGTGACGTCGGCAACCTGATTTAGATAGGTCGGCATTTTCAGCTTGGGCGAGCGCAGCGGCATGGCCTTGAGGTCTTCAATCGATTTCACCTGATTCTCAGGGTACTGAACGCTGACGAAATAATTGTTGCCGGTTTTCGGGTCGACCCAATAGCTGGGCGCAATCATCACGTCGGAAGTAAGAGCGGTGATGACGTTATCGACCACTTCTTTGGGACTGAGGCCGAGTTCACTAGCGCGCTCGCGGTTCACGTTCAACTGAAGAGCGGGGTAATCCATGTCCTGCGGGATATAAACATCCGAGACGCTGGGGATGGCTTTGATCTCGCGGGCCAAGTTCTGAGCGATATTGTCGGCGGCCCGCAAATCCATTCCGCTTACCTGCACGTCAATGGGTGCGGGCATCCCTTGATTTAGGACCGCGTCAACCAAGCCGCCGGATTGGAAGTACGTGCGTAATTGCGGAAGCTGTTTCGCGATGCGCGCGCGCACGTCGTTCATATATATGAGGCTGCTTACGGAATGGTCTTCCTTGAGGCCAACCTGCACGGTGGCAGTGTGCATGCCGGAATTGGGCGTAAATAGAGCGGAAAGGTCGGGAAAGACGCCGATGTTCGAAACGATCGTGCTCAGATCTTCTGGTTTCACCGCTTGGCGAACAATCTCTTCGACTTGTTTGATATAGCCCTCGGTGACCTCGATGCGAGTGCCGGTGGGCGCCTTTACGTTGATGACGAACTGCCCGGCGTCCGAGCGCGGGAAGAATGCGACTCCGATTAGAGGAGTCAAGAGAAAGCACAGCAAGAAAAATCCGACGAAGCCCCAGACTACAAGCAGAGGACGATCCAGAGCGCGGCGGACCCATCGCTCGTAAAAGTTGAGCATTTGCTCGAACTTGGAGTTGAATTTTTGGTGGAAGCGATCGCTCCAGGATTTCTTCGCGTGTTCGGCCCCGTCGGCATGTCCGTGAACAGCCTTTAGAAAATAGGCGCAGAAAAGAGGGACGACAGTTACCGCGTCAAAATAAGAAGCAAACAAAGCTAAAACGACGGCCAGAGCCAAAGCGGAGAACAAGTACTTACTGACGCCAAATAGCAAGGTGACGGGAAAAAAAACAACAACAGCAACGAGCATGATAGCGAGAACGGGGAGCGCCACTTCATTTGCGCCTTTTACGGCGGCGATCTTCGGGTCTTCGCCCAATTCAATATGGCGATAAACGTTTTCAAGAACCACCACGGAGTCGTCAATCAAGCGCGAGAAAGCCAGCGCCAGACCGCTCAGGACCATGCTGTTAACGGTCATGCCGGCAGAATGCAGAACGAAAAAGGTGATCATCACGGAGAGAGGAATAGAGAGGAAGACGGCGGCGGTAGCGCGAAAACTACCTAGAAACATCCAAATCATAATGGCGGTAAGAAAAATACCGATACCGCCTTCGCGCAGTACCGTAGAGATCGCGCCTTTGACGAAAAGAGATTGGTCGAAGACAACGTGGCTTTTGAGTTGAGCTGGAATGTCGCGAAGAGTTTTAATGGCCTTTCTGATTCCCTCCACCACGGCGATGGTGTTGGTGTCACCGCCTTGCTTCAGGATGGGGACGTACACGGATTTCTGCCCGTCCACACGCACGATGTTGTATTGCAGAAAAGAGCTGTCCAGGGCTTTCCCGACGTCCGAAACGAATACAGAATTCTGGCCTTCCGTTTTCAATGGAATGCCGTTGATGGTGGCGGCGTTGGGAACTTGCGCGTTGGTATAAATGTTGTAATCCAAGGGGCCGATGCGCACGTCGCCTGCGGGCAGAATCAGATTGGATTCATCGATGGCGCGGACGACGTCCATGGGGCTGAGTTCGTGGGCCTGCAGTTTCAGCGGGTCTACATTGACCATAATCTGCCTGTAGCGGCCGCCGTAAGGAGGAGGTACGGTGGCGCCCGGAACGTTCGCAATCTGATTGCGAATGGAGAACTGCAAATAGTCGTGAAGCTGTGTTTCGCTCAGTCCCTGACCTTCTACCGTGAGCAAGCACACTGGCAGGCTGGAGGCATCAATCTTCATGACCACGGGTGGGAGCGTGCCTTGGGGCAAGCGACGCAGATCGGCCATGGCGAGGTTTGAAATTTGGGTGACGTCTGCGTTCGCATCTGTGCCGGGTTGGAAATAAATTTTGATCAGACTCACGCCCGCCATGGAGCGCGATTCCATGTGGTCAATGCCGCTGCCGAGAGTGAAGAAGCGCTCGAAAGTGTCGGTTATGTCGGCTTCGATTTGCTCGGGAGGCATGCCGTTGTAAAACGTTGCTACCAGCACCACCGGAATGTTGATGGGTGGGAACATGTCCACGGGCATTTGTACCAAGGCGGTGAGACCTAGCACGCAGACGAAAAGACAAAGAACAATAATGAAATAGGGGTGGCGCAGAGAAAATGTTGGCATGGGTGTCCCTTATTCCGTCCCTGCGGGGGCGGTGACGACTTGAGGTGACACGAGTTCGCCCACCTTGAATTGGTTTTGTTCGCCAAAAATCACCATCTCGTTTTCGTTGAGGCCGGACAAAACTTCCGCCTGGCTGGCGGTTTCTATGCCGAGCTTAATCTCGCGTTTTTCCACGCGGTTTGAAGAATTCACCAGCAGCACGGTCCCTTGGCCGTTGCCTGACGATTGCACGGCCTGCACCGGGATGCTTAGAGCTTGTGAAGCGGAACGGAGAGGAATTTTCACCGATGCATACATTCCCGGAACGAGCAGGTAGTTTGGATTGGGGACTTGAACTTCAGTGTGCATCGTGCGGGTTTGAGTTTCTATTTGGCCGGACAATCGCACAATTTTCCCGGTGAATGAATTTTTCGCGCCGGAAACTTCGATATTCACCGTGTCTCCGACATGCACATCCGTGACGGCTCTTTCCGGCAGCGGGATTACCAAACGCAAAACGTTGTTTTGCGAAAGCTGGCACAGCGCAAGATCGCCCTTGTTCGACGAGGTGCCCGCGGGAAGCAACGAGCCGGTGTAGGCGTAAATCTGAGTGACCACACCATCGAAGGGCGCGGTGATGCGCGCGTACGCAAACATGGCTTGATCCTTTCCGAGAGCGGCTTTGGCTGCAAGCAATCCCTGCTCGGCGGCGGACACCGCGTCTTTGGCGGAAGAGACCCCTGCGTTGGCCTCCAAGTCTTTGCCCTGCGCTGTGTCAATTTCTTCCTGGGCGACTAGTTCGGGCCGGGACTTTTGTACATCGGCGAGCCGGTTGTAGGTCAGGTGTGCAACGGTGTAAGCAGACTGCGCCCGATTGAGCTCCTCGCGAGCACGGCCCAGGTCCTGCTCGCTTCGGCGGGCGCTCGCTTCATCCTGCTGCAATTGTTGCTGCAATTCCGGGATTTCCAATTCCGCGAGGATTTGGCCCTGCTTAACGTGCGTGCCCCAGTCCACGTATAGCTTTTTGATATAGCCAGAGACTTTTGCATACACTTCAATTTCCTGGAGTGGCTCGAATTCTGAAGCGATTTCGAGCTCATTATTCAAATCGCGACGGACGACTTTTACGACGGGCGCAGAGGGAGCATGCGCAGCATCCTCGGCTTCCGCTTTACGGTCGCCGCCGCAGCCGGATACCAGAATACCGAACACTCCTGCGGCAACCAGCAGGGCCGCGCGGAAACGTCTTTCATTTCTTTTCATTTCGTCACTCGCAGATATTTGAAGTTTCATTTGTTTGGGAACTTCGTGGAATTCGATTCCATGCTCCGGAGCGTTTCGTTCAGCTTTGCGATTGTGAAATCCTCGGAATGGCATAGTTCGATGAGGGCCTTCCTCCTCAGTAAGATGTCGTGCGCTTCGGCAGCGACGCGTACGGCGATCTCACGCGGGATCGTCTGAACGCCGTGCAGATCTCCCTGAATCAAATCTCCTGGCTTTACCCTCAGGCCGCCAACCTCTACGGTGCCCCCGAAATCGAAAACGTGGGCGTAGGCGTGCGACATGGAAACATTGCCGGCGAACATTTGGAATCCGGTCTGCCGCACGGCCAAAAGATCGCGGACGCCGCCGTCGGTAACCACACCGGCGCATTTCAGGGCGAGCAGGATGTTTGCGTGAACTTCTCCCACGAACGCTCCCAGACCGGGAGTGGAATCCACATCCTGAACGACTACAATCCGAGGCTCCGGAATCGTCTGAATGTATTGCCACCAGTCTGGCCGGGAATAATAACTGTGCCCTTCCATGGGCGGATCGGCAGTGCGGATCCTTGCCGTGGCGGCATAGCCAACGAGACGAGGTAGGTCGGGAAACATGCAACGAACGTTGGAATTGGCAAAACCTGAATTTCGCAAACGCACGTCAAACGTTTCAATCGCGCTTGCAACCACGCACGTGCTCAGCTTGCGGAACTCATCCAGAAGTTCGGGAGAAAGAGGTCCCGGATTCATGGCAACTCCTCTCACAGAAATAACCTACAATGAACTTAGCCTAAAGGCACCCGACATAACTTAACAATTTTAGTTTGGTTTTAGAAGCGAACGCACGGCTTCTAGAGGAGTGGGGATGGAGGGGAGCGATGCTGGACCGAAACCGTGACCCCCACCGAGGGGAGGCGTAGGTTCGCTTCTTCTTTTGCAGCGTATCTGTTCAGGACCTCAGATTTTGGAGGCGGTACTTTTGCGACCGGAGACGGGCGGTCGCGCTGAACGACAAGACGAGATGGAGCCGAGTTCATCTTGCTGGCAATATTTATATAGTGCGTTGAATTGGATTTTGAAAAATACTGGCTATTTTTGGCGAGGGTTGATAGCCCTGCTACCGCAAATAATAGAAGGGCGATTGACACAGTTAAGAGGCTGCGTTTGATCAACCTATTTATCATCGGGTGAGCATCCCCTGCCTGCAAAGACATGCCAATTAAAATGCTTCCTCTCCAATTATGTCCGGGCGTGGAATCGAAAGCAACAGCACAAAAAAAATACGGGACGCCCGATGCAATGGGCGTCCCGCTCCTCGATTCGCGTTTTTCCCTACGTGCGCTTAGGGAAGGACGTAACGAAGATCTATGTATTGAATAAATGCGTGTGCGTTTCTGGGAGCTGAACCGGACACGGACCAGGGCGTCCGCTCGACCCAGGAAGACTGCGTGATGAATTGCAGCTTCCCGTGGTTCGGGCTTCCCCAGATGGTCTTAGTAATTCCAAAGGTGGCTTCCTGGAACGATTTATTGTTGGTGTTAGCCGAACCCGGGAATCCAAAACCGGTACAGAAGAAACCGGACACGCCAAGGCAAGAGGGAGCCGGTGTGGCCGTAGTGGCTACAGCACCTCCAAAATTACGCTGGAAGTAGGCGCCGCTGTAGTACGCGTCAAATTCAAAGCGAGGCGTGACCTGATATTCGAATCCAGCGACTCCCGATCCGGAATGAATTGGTGAAAGTTCGCCGTCGGATTTGACGATGGCATCAGGACCTAAAGCTCCGATGTAGCGGCCGTTGCTGGCGCCGTAAAACGCGTTGCCGATCAACCGGAAGTTGTGAAACGCCTCAAAGTTCGCATTTAGCGAACCAGAGCCTTCCGTTACGGAGTTCGTATCGGAAGGTGTTTCAATATTGTTGAACACTTTGAAGCTACGAATCAGCCCGGCTGCTTCCAGATGCAGCGCGTGCTCACCGAGTTTCCAATCGAATGCACTCTTCACGATTATGTCGGGGTGCAGGTTGGGAATCGCGGGATTGGATGCTGCGGCTGTTCCGTTGGACGCACCGCTGCCGTTATCGAACTGTCCCGAGAAGAACGAACTCGGAAAAACGACGGAGGTCGGTGCGTACTGTTGCGGATTTTCAAGAGCGGCGGCAATGGACCACCAATCAGTTGCGTGATAGATGACCCGGAAACTGGCCTGCCGTGAGTACACAAGCCCGGCAACGTAGTTCGTGTCTAGGCGATAACCAGTGAAAACGTCCGCCGGCATAGACCCAAGTCCGAGGCGGTTCGGAGTCAATAGCGACCAAGTCTGTCCTCCGATAATTTCCCAGTTGTTATGCTTAATATCGGCGAAGGCCAAACGCAGACGGAAAGTCCCGCTGTTTGTGCTGGTATACGCATTGGGAGGTTGAAAGCCGTTGAAATCGGATTCCACATAGCCAAACACGTGTGTGGAGTCGTTTATGTTTGCTTCAACCTTCATATTCAAGCGAGAGGTTTGGGCAGTAGCGCGGAATTCGGTCAGAGCCGCTTGCGGTTCCTGATTGTTAAATGGAATGGAGCCGAAGGTGGTTCCGGTTCCGCTGCCGATATCGCTGCTGCGGAAAACCCCCATTATGTCGGCCCATCCTCCCGGGGTGAACTCTGCGGCCCCTATTCTCCAGGACAACGGAGAGGGCTGCTGTTCCCCAGTTTTCTGCGTGCCGCCCGACTGGGGCGGATTTGGGGGAGCCGTTGCCGCAGAGATAGGCTGGGCTGAACTTGAATAGGACGAAGGAGCCGAGCCCGGCGCGGAAGCCGATCCCGATGCAGGAACAGTTGCAAGAACCTCGGGCTGCGCCGACCCCACGTGCAATTGCGCCTCTAGCTGCGCGATCCTGGCTTGTTGAGATTGAAGAAGCGCTTGCTGCGTATTGAGCTCTTCCCTGAGCTGTTGAATCTCGCCCTCGACTGCCGAAGCGGGTGTCGTAGTTGTAGCCGGTTTCGTTGAGGCAGCCGTTTTTCCGTTACCATCCCCAGGGATTGCGGCGGGGGTATTTCTTGTTGTATCCGCGGACTTATCGGCCGGCGATTTATCGTCGCCGAACGATGCACACCGCGCGTTCGGCGAGGTGAGGAACATCCACAGCATGATGGCGGCCGTGACCGCTGTTTTCATCTTTGCCATAAACTCTCCCTGTAATTTATTGGCTGCAAGCTGCAGAGGACGGGCTCAGCCAACGGTGAAGACTAGTAAGTCCATCACGCCCATTATGTCTATCGATTTACTAGACATTTGGTAAGACGTTGCACGCGGGGTGCCAGCAGGGCGAGTTTCTTACGATGGCGGGATTTCCGCTGCAGAGACGCTAACTAGTTGAACAAAATAGCCTTAGACGGAGGTTAGACTTTAGAGTATGCGACCGAACGAGTAAAACAGATCGCTAAAACATCCGGGGAGAAAGATTTTGCATACTTGCACAAATTTGTTTCTGGGGTCAGCGAGGAGAGACAATATGCAGCGAGGAGCTTCGAAAATGTGCCGGAAAATCAAAAGCGCGGGAAGGGCGAACCCTCCCCGCGCTTCTTTTTTGTTCTAAGGCAAGTAATAACGGAACGACGTAAAGAGCATATTGTCGATGCCGTGTGGAGTCGAGGAGACACCGGAGGTAGCGGAGGCGCCTGACCAAGCGTTGCGGGTAACATAGGAATACTGCGCTCCCCACTGAATTCGGCCCTTTTCTCCGCTATAAAAGCGATACCAGAATCCCATGGTGCCTTCGATGATTACCCGCGGATCGCCTGCGCAGTTAGACAGTGAGCCGGGAATAAACCCAACAGACCCGAGGACCGCGGTCGTATTGGGAGGGTTGCCTGGAGTGGCCACGGGCAGCGGTTCAATGGAACACCCATCATTTCTAAATGCGGGCGATCCGTATCCGGCTGTGCCAGCTTTCCCGGTAACCAAGTTGGTAAAGCTGTAGGAAGCGCGGCTGGCGTACTCCCCGCCGGCGTTGAGGTAAATATCCAACTTGGGCGTGGGGTGCAATTCGAGCGTGCCGAGGGCCTGATAGTTTCTCAGCAATGCGAGAGTGCCGTCAGGGCGAACGGTTGAATCCGCCAACTGTGCAGTGCCGTAGCGACCGACTCCGCTTCCGCCGAGGAAGTGAATGCCAGCTTCAACCTTCTTGCTTAAGAGCGGAACGCGGGCGTTTGCACCAATACCACCACCGGTTCTTCCATTATTGAAAGCACCCAGCGTGGGGTTGGTGGAACCAGTGAGCAGACAAGCTGTTGACGGAATTGGAGCCGGGACGTTCGTGGGATCTTCCCCTGGAAGAGTGGGGAAGGTGAACCCGTTGTTTGCGTAGTAGCAAGGAAAGACACGATCCCGAAAGGTGGAAACTACTCCAAATAGTTCGTAGTGTCCCCAACCCGGATCAAGGGCGGCCTTGAAAACAAAGTCCGGAGTCTTCTCGTATGAATAGGTCCCGGTCGGATTGTAAAGGCCCTGAGTTAGACCGGGAGCGCCAAGCAGGAAATTGTTAAAAACGGTGGTCGTTATGGTCGAGGTGGTCACCGGAGGAGGAGTAGTAGGTACGCCTCCGACCGAGCCACCGCCCAAGACCGAGTTGACCGTGCTGAGGGTAGTTACGGTAGGATTTCCGTGAACCTGTGTGGTGGTCGCCGAGCCCTCTACCGAAGCTCCCAGCGTCAGTTTATCTGACATGAAGCTCTTGGTTACGCGAAATCCCTCTTGCCGCGCCCAACTGAAGCCGACCGTATATTGCGGGTCGATAGTGAGAGGCACCCCTTCCGTGCGGTTCTCTATGCCTTTCTTTGTTTCGGTGACCAAGCTCCACATTTGACCGCCGGTGATGGTCCAACCATTGTCGAACTTGGCTTGGCCCCAACCTTGACGCATACGCAACACATAGCTATTGCTCTCATTGTTGTTTGAAGTGATGCCGGCACCGAGGAAGTCAGTCTCGACGTAACCGCTGAGCTTCACGGTGGCAAGCCTTCCTTCCGCTAGCATGCTAAGACGAGACTGGCGAGCACTGGAGTTCCATTCCGTTGTCTGCCCGCCCGAATTGCCGGAGAAGGGGATGTTGTTGAACCCGGTGTTAATGTCGGCTCCTTCTGCCTTATTGCGGAAAACCGTTTCAGCCGCCAGGAACCCGCCCGGAGAAATCGTGATGCCTTTGAAATGAATGGCCAGCGGCGATTCGCCCGCGGCTTGGCCCGAGCGTTCCGGCCTACCACTGGAATTTGGCACGCCAGCGACGGGGACCGAGGCGACGCCCGCAGTATGGCTGTCCGGCGCTGAACCGTTCACTGAAGCGGCAAACGCTTCCGGATTGCTGCTGGAAGAGACTTCGCTTTCCAGCAACTGCATCCTGTGCTGCTGTTCTTTGAGTTGTTCGCTTTGCGCTTGGAGCAACTTAGATTGACTCTCGATGAGATCGCGGAGCTGCTGAATTTCGGTCTCCAAGCTGGAAGGCGTTGCCGCTGCCGCGCTTGGCTTTGCGATGGTCGCAGTCGCGTCCGCAGTCTTGTCTTTGTCAGCGGTCGCGGAAGCGGCGCCGTTTTTCGGGGCGGTGTCTTTATCATCCCCCGGTCTATCAGTCCCTGCCATCGCTGGGCTAACGATCATGCCGAGCGCTACAAGCCACGTTACAAATACTCGCATTCCTTCCTCCTTGAATTTGAACTGCTAGTCCGCTAACGGATCGCCAAAAGGAAGCCCGATTACCGAATGAGAGCTTAGATTTTGACGCTGGACCGAGTGCAACTATTCCCTTGTAAAATCGGGCTTCCATTTACAGCGAACGGAATAACGAGAGACGAATTGTTTCCACCAAAATGTCCGGATGAAGAATCAGCTCGAGGGGCAAAGCCGCATTCCGGAAGCCTGTTCAGCCATACCCGTACCCACTGGCCGCATGAACCTTAAGCATCCTATGTGAATGGTCTGTGAGAATGATGTTAATTGTGCGTTACATACTCTTTTTGGATTTTTACGTAGCACAGAACGCTGTTTCAGACGGTTGCAAAGCGGGCGTCAGAAAAGGTATTTATGACGATTCCAGTAGTGGGGGATACCGCGGGTGTACTTGCACCTGCTAATCACTCGTGCGAAAATTGCGGGCGATTCCATCCGTGGCGATATCGTCTAAAGGTTAGGACGGAGCCCTCTCAAGGCTCAAATCCGGGTTCGAGTCCCGGTATCGCTACCAAGAAGTGTTAGGGGGGCGCTTACCGGGCTATTGTATGTGGCAAGACTTGATTCCCTGCTTTTCGAAATATTGCTGGTGATACTCCTCGGCACGATAGAACTCTGAAGCCGGGGTAATCTCGGTCACGATCGGCCTTTTGAACACTCCCTCTTTAATCAGGACATCCTTGGAGGCGCGGGCGGCTGCTTCCTGTTGGGGATCGTGAAAAAATATAGCCGAGCGATACTGCGAACCCACGTCTGGCCCTTGGCGATTGAGGGTCGTGGGGTCGTGGCTCTTCCAGAAAACAGCAAGAAGTTCGAGGTAGGAGACCCTCTGCGGATCGAATTCCACTTGCACAGCTTCGGCATGGCCCGTGCGTCCGCCGCAAACATCCTTGTAGGTGGGATTCTTCAAGGTCCCGCCGGTGTAACCGACTGTAACCGAAGTGACGCCCGGTACCTGCCGGAAAGCGTCTTCCACACCCCAAAAACAACCTGCTGCGAATGTAGCCCTAGCCATGATTTCAGCTCCTTGAATTGATCTGTCGAATCCCTATGTTGCCATATTGCACGATTGCGGTCGAGCGGCCACAAATAGCGGACCGACCCCTCTTAGATGCGTTAGAAGGCGGAAAGAATTACTCAGAGACCAAGATTGCCGGGCGGGGGTGCTGTTCGGTTGCCGCGCTTTGTTCCAGAATTTTCTTTAGAAAAACTGGAATCTCGAACACGGCTTGGTTTTTCATAGCTGTTGCGTTGCGGCGATAGCGTGCCAGAGTATCGGGCTCGATCAAGAGCGCGACAGCTTTGTCGATGTCGCGAAAATTCGGAAGCACGAGCCCGACTTCGTTTTCCAGCACCCAATCAGCGTTGTAACGCTCCTGGGGAAGCGTCCAGGCATTTCGTTCGACAATTACTGGAAGGTGCATAGCCAGTGCTTCGCTTAAACTGCCGGGGCCGGGCTTGCCGATGAAAAAATCGGCGAGTTGCATGTAGTAATTCACACGGCTGGTGAAACCTTCGATGAAGACAGGAAAGCGAAACTTTCCAGCACGCAGAGCCGCAGCAAGTTTTTCATTCTTTCCGCAAACGATAATCAGTTGAAGCTGCAGCGCGGCGCGATTCAAGCGATCCGCGATTTTCAGGATTTCCTTGGAGCCGTGCCCGCCGAAGAGAATCAGGCCGGTCGGGAGATTCGGGCGAAGTCCCAGACGCTCGCGTTCTTCGATGCGATTGTCGACAGGCTTTTCGTAGAAGCGCGGATGGAGAATCATTCCACTCGCTCGAAAGATGCGGTCGTCGGAATAACCACGCTCACGGGCTTGCGCTACAGCGCGTTCAGAGCCACAAACAAAATGCTGCTGTTGATTTCGCTCGATCCAGAAATGTTCCGGGTAGTCCGCTACATCCGTAAGCACAGTGATGAAGGCACGTCCCGGAAATGCGCGATGAAAGCTTTCGTAGAGCGCGCGATTGAAGTGCGGGACGAAGGACACAACCATGTCCGGATTGGTTTCTTTCCAGTGACGCTCCATTAAACGCAGCGTCGCAGAATGATACGCACGAATGGTGAGTTGAAGCACGCGCATGAGCTGAGTGCTGCCCAGGGTCCAACCGGTTCGCAACATATTGTTGTAACAATCCTGGATGCGTATCCCGGTGGATTTCTTGAGGATATCCAGCTCATCGAGTAGTTCCTGCAGATTGGTTAGGCGAACATCCCACGAAAGACCTTGGGATCGGATGGACATTTCCAGTGCGGTTGCTGCGGCGCGGTGTCCTCCACCGGCGTCGAAAAAGCAAAACTCAATTCGCTCCATCCGCTCAGTGTTGCAGCCGAGTTGTAGGAGTTTGCTACGGGAATGTTAAAGTTCCGTGAGGGGTGTCCAAAGAGTTAAACAGCTTAATTATCATAAGATTAGCATGGGTGTCACACTGCCGTAACGTCCATCTTCTACTCTTGTCGTTGTGAAGTGCGATCTTCACGTCCATTCATACTTTTCCGGAGCCTGCACCACCCCCTTTGTCAAAAATTTCTGTAGAGAGTGTTACAGCGACCCCGCCGATTTGTACGCACAGCTTCGCCAGCGCGGGATGAATCTGTTCACCTTTACCGACCATGACTCGATAGAAGGTTCGGAAAAATTCCGGCACCTTGCAGACTTTTTTGTGAGCGCGGAACTCACTTGCCGCATGCCCAGCGGGACCGAGGCGCATATCGGCGTGTACGACGTTAGCGAGCGGCAGCACGAGCAACTCCTGCGAAGACGCGGCGATCTGGTTTCCCTGCTGATGTACCTGACCGAGCGGAGAATTTTCTTCAGCATCAATCACGTTTTTTCGAACGTGACAGGAAAACGCGAGGCGGAGGACTTCGAATGGTTCCAGGAATATTTTCCGGCAATAGAAACTCGGAACAGCCTGATGCTGGAAAGCACGAACCGGTTCGCCACGCGGCTAGCCCGGCGCTGGAACAAAATTTCAATTGGCGGGAGCGACGCGCACGCCCTGCCATCTGCTGGAACAGCCTACACGGAAGTTCCTGGCGCACGGGACAAAGAGGAATTCTTCGCTGGGTTGCGCAACGGGATAGGACGCGTGGGCGGAGAATCAGGCGGTTTTCGAAAACTCACCCGAGATGTTTTTATTATCGCCGCGGAAATGATGCGTGAGAAATCGTGGACCGCTCTGCTGGCGCCGCTAGGTGTTCTGATACCCGGGATCACCTACCTAAACTATCGCCACGAAAATAAATTCGGCCGCTATTGGGCTCGAGAAATTCTCGGCGAATCCGAAAGGCGAAGAAATGCTCGGTGGCTGCCGGTGGCGCAACCTGCCACGGAGGAGTTTATATGACCGTAGCCAAGGCTGTGTGGAACCAGATTCAATCGAACGATCATCGCTTGATGCGCCGGGTGCATCGCTGGCGCGCGCCTCGTTGGTTTCGCATATTGATGATTGTAACGACGCGAATGGGGGATGGCTGGCTGTGGTACACGCTGGGATTGATCCTGCTGTTGTACGGCGGCGATCGAAGATTCTTAGCGCTTGGCGCGGGGGCCTCGGCTGCTGCCGTTGGGATTTTCCTCTTCCGCACGATCAAACGAGCTAACCGGCGTCAGAGACCGTGTGAAATTGAGCCGCATTGCTGGGCCTCGATCCTGCCACCAGATAAATATTCCTTTCCCTCAGGACATTCCATCACCGCGTTCGCAGTGGCACTATCGATCGGTCTTTTTTATCCCGATCTGCAAGCCTCTTTGCTGGCAGTGGCATTCTTTATCGCATCATCGCGGATTATCCTGGGGATGCATTTCCTCAGTGATGTGCTGGCGGGCTCTGCTATCGGCGCAGCGCTGGGGTTTGCCAGCTACCACATCTTCCTAGCGCTCTGACCCGTCGAGTCCGAGAACCGTTTCTTATTCCTCTCAAAAACCAGGAAGGCTGCTGCTCGCCTTGACCCGCGCTCCTGTTCAAGCGGAGAATTGCTCTCACCCAGTTTGGATAGTCATTTGAACGTGTGACCAGCGTCAATTCGGACGTGTGATAACTCGGGTGAACAATCCTCGGTGAAAAACGCCAACATCAGCCGGAAAAAATCCGAAAAAAAGAAGAGTGCAGCCAACGCCCGGCGCGAAGGGAGCCTATTGGCACCGACTGTAAAGCAGCGCATGGCAGCCGGAAGAGCATTGCGCGAAAGAGTTCCGCGCACTTTGCACGCGAAATGGAAACCTTCGGCGGATCGTCCGGACCCTATCGAGCTTTTGAAAAACTCGGACCGCGGGCGACTGCCGGAGCTCCTACCAATTCGTTATGCGCGGATGCGGAGTTCGCCATTCGGATTTTTTCGCGGCGCGGCGGCTCTGATGGCGTTCGATTTGTCGCGAACGCCCGCGACCGGCATTCGCGTGCAGGCCTGCGGCGATTGCCACGTCCTGAATTTTGGAGGATTCGGTTCGCCGGAACGCCGGCTGGTTTTCGATATCAATGATTTCGACGAAACTCTTCCGGCTCCGTGGGAATGGGATTTGAAGCGGCTGGCAACC
>Ga0102924_1002536_pt1 | contig 19870 bp, 18 predicted proteins | sample PaiPotPPM11metaG_FD_80116 | JGI IMG/M metagenome (GOLD analysis project Ga0102924, IMG submission 80116) | Iron sulfur acid spring bacterial and archeal communities from Banff, Canada, to study Microbial Dark Matter (Phase II) - Paint Pots PPM... ...
GATCGAGCGGCAGGGCATGGATGAAGGGGCCGGCCTCGCGTGCGTAAACGGTGAACACATATTGTGCGGATGGATCGGCCACGCTGTCGCCGCGAATGCCGTTCATGGGTTCGTTTGGCTCCCGCTTGTCGGCCACCGGATGCTCCACCAATGTCCCGCTGGCGACATCGAGCAGTCGCACCTGGTAGTGATTGGGATCGCCCATCTTCTGAATCAGGTAGAGGCTCTGGCCCGTGTTACTGAGGGCATCAAAACTGAAGTCGCCGTCAACCCGGACGGTCTTGAATGACGACGACAACGAGCTGGGCCCCACAAGGAAACTGGTTACGAGCTTGCCGGTGGTCGCGCGGCCGTTGTCGGTCAGGGCCAGCCACTGGCCATTCGGGGAAAGCCCCGCGGTTGGGCCCTGGTAGCCGAGGCTCGGCAGGGCGTAGCCCGTCGGGATGGTTGCCTGGGCGACCGTTCGACCAGAGCCTGGATCGAGTGCCGTAAGTCGTGCGGATCCGGCCATCGGCGTCACCGTGTAGTACCGCGACCAGTCAGGCGCCGGCGTCCCTAGCGAAAGCTCGCGCTCGAGCGCACCGCTGCCCGAATCGCGGACCGTGATGCGTTCGCTGCCTCCGTTGAAACCTTCCTCGAGGAAGATTCGATAGCCCCCGGCAGCCGGGTACGTGGCACTGACCCGACCACAGGCGGTCAGAGCGGCGAACGAAACGAGCAGCAGGGCGATCAGGCGACGACTCATGGGCACACCTCCGGCCCATATACATCTATGAGGTGGGATCGGTTCCCGACCCCCACCCTGCCATCCCCGGAAATGGCCCCGGAGGGGGAGTTCTAGGCCAGGCGCTCCCGGAAGTAGGCGATCGTCTTGTTCAGCCCGGCATCGAGCGAGGTGGTCGGCTCCCATCGGAGAATCCGCCGCGCCCGGGTCAGGTCGGGACGCCGCTGCTTGGGGTCGTCCTCTGGCAGGGGCTTGAACACGATCTCGCTCGAGCTACCACTGAGGTCACGGATTCGCGTGGCGAGCTGAAGCATCGTGACCTCGTTTTCGCTGCCGATGTTGACCGGATCGCTGTAGTCCGTACCAAGGAGGCGGACGATGCCCTCGATCAGATCGTCGACGTAGCACAGGCTTCGCGTCTGCGTCCCCTTGCCGTAGACCGTGATCGGCTCGTTGTTCATCGCCTGGACCAGGAAGTTGGGCACCGCACGGCCGTCGTTGAGCCTCATCCGAGGACCGAACGAATTGAAAATACGAACGATGCGGGTCGCCATCCCGTGAGCGCGGTGGTATGCCATGGTGAAGGCTTCCGCCGCGCGCTTGGCCTCGTCGTACACCGCCCGCGGCCCAATCGGGTTGACATTACCCCAATAGGTCTCGGGCTGCGGATGCACGGCTGGATCGCCGTAGACCTCCGATGTCGAAGCGAGGAAGAAGATGGCCCCCTTGGCGCGGGCGAGTCCGAGCATGTTGTGGGTGCCAAGCGTGCCGACCTTCATGGTCGCTATGGGGTGGTCCGCGTAATCAACAGGAGAGGCGGGGGAGGCGAAATGCAGCACGGCATCGACGGGACCTTCGACGTAGAGTGGCTCGCTCACGTTGTGCTTGACGAACTCGAAGGACTCGTTTCGGCGGAGATGGGCGACGTTGTCCGACGCACCCGTGACCAGGTTGTCGACGCAGACGACGCGCCAGCCGTCGGCGAGCAAGCGCTCGCAGAGGTGCGATCCGAGGAAGCCTGCCCCGCCGGTAACGACCGCCCGGCGTGTCACCCCCGAGGCTTAGCTGCGGCCGACACCGCGGTAGACGAAGCCGCGGTCTCGCATGGTCTTCGGATCGAAGATGTTACGCCCGTCGACGATGACCGGGCGTCGCATCAAGCCCCTCAGGCGATCGATGTCGAGGTGCCGAAACTCGTCCCACTCGGTCACCACCAGGAGCGCATCGGCGCCCTTGGCCACGGCATAGGCGTCTGTGCAGTACTCGATCGAATTCATCTGCGCCTTGAGCACCGGCATCGCCTTGGGGTCATAGGCGCGGACGGTGGCGCCCTTCTGCAGGAGATTTTCGATGACGTCGATCGAGGGGGCCTCGCGGACGTCGTCGGTGTTGGGCTTGTATGAAAGCCCGAGGATGCCGATGACCTGGCCGCGCAGGCCACCCAGGACCTCACGGAGCTTCTCGACGACGAGCGTCCGCTGGTCGAGGTTGATCTCCATCACGGCGTCGAGCAGTTCCGGGTGATACCCCATGGTCTCGGCCATCCGGGCGAGCGCCTTGACGTCCTTGGGGAAGCAGGAGCCACCGTAGCCAATGCCGGCGTCGAGAAAGAGGGGGCCGATCCGCCGGTCCATTCCCATGCCTTCCGACACCACCTTGACGTCGGCGTCGACGCGCTCGCAGATGCGCGCCATCTCGTTGATGAACGAGATCCTGGTGGCGAGGAAGGCATTGGAGGCGTATTTGATCATCTCCGCGGTGTGGAGATCGGTGATCAGGATCTTCGTGTCGAGCTTGCTGTAGAGCCCGGCAACCGCCCGTGCCGCGAGCTCATCATTGGAGCCAAACACCAGCCGGTCAGGGTGCATGAAATCGTGAATCGCACTCCCTTCGCGGAGGAACTCAGGGTTGGCCACCACGTAGAAGGGGATTTCATCGCCCAGGTTCTCGCCGACGATTCGCGCGACGATGTTCCCGGTCCCAATCGGGACCGTGCTCTTATTCACGATCGTCACCGTCTTCTTCATCGCGCCGGCGACCGCCTTGGCGGCCTGCTTGACGAAGTGGAGATCGGCTTCGCCACGGCGGCCGGGTGGGGTCCCGACCGCAATGAAGACGAAGTCGGCGTTGGGGATCGCCTCGTCGTAGTCGCTGGTGAAGGCCAGCCGGCCGGACTTCAAGGTACTTTTCAGCAGCTGATCGAGCCCGGGCTCGTAGATGGTTGGGGCGCCGTCACGGAGCTGCGCGATCTTGGCCTCGTCGATGTCGACCCCGGTTACCTGGTGCCCGATCTCCGCCAGACACACCGCCGTGGTCAGTCCCACGTATCCCGTGCCGATAACGGCGACCGAACTCATATCCTGAGAGTGTAACGAAGCATGTCGCTCAGAATTACCGGAATGTGTGAGTGGATCCACTGATCACTCTGCGTGAAACTCCGCTCGCCGGAGTGCTGTGGATCGAGCCCGTCGTGCATGCGGATGAGCGCGGTATTTTCCTGTAAACCTACCACCGGGAACGGTACCGGGAGGCGGGCATCGGCCTGGAATTCGTCCAGGACAACCATTCCCGGTCGCGCAAGGGCGTCCTTCGCGCCGCCAGCTGCTGGTACCGGTCGGATTCGGGCACGCCTTCCTCACCTGTCGGATCAGGCGGACGTGGAGTATAAGTGCAGCGGCTATTATGATCCCGCTGCAGAACAGACCATCGCATGGAACGACCCTGAAATCGCCGCGGCCTGGCCAACCAAGACCCCAATCGTTTCGTCAAAGGACGCCCGCGGCATGACGCTCGCTGAATATCGAACACGCCCGGCGTTCCCCTGATGGCGCTCCGACTTCGTCGTCTACTGGTGACCGGGGGCGCCGGATTCATCGGCTCAGCCTTCGTCCGGCAGCGGCTCAAGGCTGACTCCGAAATTGTCTTCACCATCCTCGACAAGCTCACGTATGCCGGGAGCGAGGAAAACCTGGCCGAAGCCCGCGGTGACCCCCGCGTGCGATTCGTGAAAGGGGACATCTGCGACGCGGACACCGTCGACGAGCTGGCGCGGGACGTGGACGGCATCGTGAACTTTGCGGCCGAATCGCACGTCGACCGGTCATTGCTCAATGCCGGGACCTTCGTCCAGACGGATGTGTATGGCACCTACGTCCTGCTGGAAGCCGCTCGCAAGTACAAACATCAGCGCTTCCTCCAGGTGAGTACCGACGAGGTGTACGGCCACGTCAAGGAGGGCCGAAGCCGGGAGACTGACGTGCTGGCGCCGCGCAGCCCGTACTCAGCGACCAAGGCGGGAGCCGAGATGCTGGTGGCGGCGTACCACGCGAGTTATGACCTTCCGACTTTGATCACACGCGGGTCGAACACCTACGGGCAGTACCAGTTCCCGGAGAAGATCATTCCACTGTTCATCACCAATGCCTTGCAAGATCTTCCCCTGCCGATCTATGGAAATGGCTCGGCCGTCCGCGACTACCTCTACGTGGAGGACCACGTGAGTGCCATCGCCCGAGTCCTGTGGAAGGGCGAGCCGGGCGGCGCCTACAACATTGCGACCGGCTCCGAGGTTAGCGGCGTCGAGATCGCCGATACGGTATTGAAGCTCTGTGGAAAGCCCTCCGCCCTGAAGCACTTTGTGAAGGACCGGCCGGGCCATGACTATCGGTACGCGGTCGACACGAAAAAGCTGCGGCCGCTCGGCTGGGAGCCGGCCGTCCCAGTCGCCGAGGGCCTGCGTCTCACGGTCGACTGGTACCGGCGAAACGAAGCCTGGTGGCGGTCCCGCAAGAGCGCGGACTTCTGGCGGTATTACGAGGAAAACTACCAGGGCTTGCCGGCGAACTCGGTCCCTCGGTAGCGTGCGCATCCTGGTCACCGGCGCGGATGGTCAGCTGGGGCGCGAGCTGATGGAGGGCCTGGCGGCTTACGAACTCCACGGTCGGGACCACAGCAGTCTCGACATCACCGATCGGCAAGCGGTCTTTAAGACGGTCGAACTGGTGCGGCCGTCATGGGTCATCAACGCGGCGGCCTATAACGACGTCGATGGTGCCGAAGGGGCGACCGAGCTCGCCTTCGCGGTAAACGCGTCAGGGCCAGGCCACCTGGCCGCGGCTGCTGCGCGCGCTGGGGCCGAGATGGTGCACATCAGCACCGACTACGTCTTTAACGGTCGCAAGGGAGCGCCGTACACCGAGCTGGATCGCGCCGATCCGCTGAGCGTCTATGGACGGTCGAAGTACGAAGGCGAGCTGCAGGTGCACTCCGCGCACCCCTCGGCATGCGTCCTACGTACCGCCTGGCTGTACGGGAAGTACGGGAAGAACTTCGTCAAGGCAATCCTTGAGGCTGCCGAACGGGGCGGCCCGCTCAAGGTTGTGGCCGACCAGGTCGGGAGCCCGACCTGGACCCGTCACCTGGCCCAGGCGATCGGTGAGCTGATCGGAATGCCGGCACGGGGACTCTTCCATGTGGCCAACGGAGGGGCGTGTAGCCGCTTCGAATTTGCGCGTGCCATTGTGCAGGGCCGGGTCGAGGTGCTCCCGATCAGCGCGGATGACGCCGCCCGCCCGGCACAGCGTCCGGCGAATAGCGCGCTGGTCAGCGCCCGCTGGCAGGCGGCGGGTCTGCGACCCCTGCCGGATTGGGAGAGCGCACTGAAGGACTTCCTCGGCGATGATGCTCGGCGCCGGTGATATCAGGCGGCGCGTTGGTCGAACGGTCGAAGCCGATTGGTGACCAGCAAGCGCTGGTAGGCGTCGACGAGATGGGCGACATGGAAGCGCATGTCGTACAGCCGAGCCGTCTCTAACGCCGAGGCGCGGAGCTTCGCAGCCAGCTCGGGCGACGTTCGCAGCCGCTCGATCGCGGCGGCGATCCCTCTCTCGTCACCCGGTTCGACGAGCAGGCCGTTGACACCGTCGCGCACCATCTCGGGAATGCCGCCGATCCGGCTCGCGATCACGACCGGTCCAGACTGGAACGCCTCCTGGATGCTGACGGGGTAGTTGTCGGGCCAGAGGGATGGCTGGGCGAGGCAGTCGGCGTTTTCCATTAGCGCGCGGCGGAGCTTGTCGCCGACCGGTCCGTAAAAGCGGATTCGGTCGTCGCCCCGCGCCAACGCCCCGCCGGCTTCGAAGGCCGGCCCGCTGCCGGCGACGTGCAGGCGGAAGGACGGATCGGGAAGGCGGCGAAAAGCCGCAACAAGGGTGTCGATCCCACTGTTCCGCTCGATGCGCCCGAGGAAGAGGACGTCGAAGGTGGGTTTCAGGCCCCCACCCTGCCATCCCCCAGAGGGGGAGGGAGGGCTTTCGAGGCCGTAGGGCAGGATTTGTTGCGTCGCCTGACGGAAGAACCCGCGCTGAAGGTGATGGTCGAGGACGTAATGCGATGGGCCGATGACCAGGCCGACGCGGTTGACCAGTCGGCGATTGAGCTTGGTCAGCAGCCGGCAGGTGAAATCCGGGCCGCAGGTATGGCCGTCCGGGTGGCGGACCGACGCGTACGTGCAGAGAAGACCGTAGTCATGGAGCGTCATCGCCACGGGAATGTGCGGCGCGCTGCTTGGGACACTGGAAAGGACGGCCGCGAGCGAAAGCCCCTTCCAGTTGTGGACATGAACGAGATCGGGCTGCTCTCGTTTGGTGATATCGCTCATGGCCCCCGCAACTTGCGGGTGATAGAGGTCGAAGGCGCGGAAGGCGGCTTGCGCCAGCAGCTGTTGGGGCAGGTGGGTCTTGGGCGCAACATTCAGCGGCGCGAGGCGATAGATGACGATGCCTTCGGGCGTGACCTCGCGTCGGGGCGCGAGATGGAAGCCTGGCTCGCTCGTGACCACCACGACCTGGTGATCTTCGGCCAGGGCTCTAGCCAGCCGGCCGACGTAGATCTCTGCGCCGCCCTCCACGATCGCCGGGTAGAGGTTGCTGACGAGGCAGATCTTCACGCGGCCTTTTCCGACCCCCCACCCTGGCCCTCCCCCGCAAGGGGGGAGGGAAATTCTGTCGGAATGGGGGAGGGGAGCTCCCCAACGAGAGACTTGAGCGCGGCCTCCATCTTGTTGGCGTAGGCGTCCCAGGAATAGGTTGCCGCGGTCGCCCGCGCGGCCTTGCTCATGCGCGACTGCACGATCGGGTCGCCCAGGTATGCGCGAATCTGCGCCGCCATCAGGTCCGGGGCGAGGTCACAGATGATGCCGGTCACGCCATCGCGCACCAGCTCCAGGGCAGCGTTATCGGGGTGCTGGACCACCAATGCCGGCACGCCGCATGCATTTGCCTCGAGCACCGCAACACCGAAGCCCTCCCGGGTGGATGGGGACACCAAAAGGCGGGCGCCTCGAAGCCGGTCGAGAACGGCCTCATGAGCGGCGGGCGACTCGAATCCCACGCGGTCGCTGATACCGAGCTCGCTGGCCAACGCGAGCAGCCGGTCCTTCTCCGGACCGCTGCCCACGATCAGCCCGGTGACGCCCGGGGTCAGCGCCAGCGCCCGGAGCATGACGTCGACGTGCTTGTGGGCCAGTAAGCGGCCGATGAAGATGCAGTCGATGTGTTTCGACTCCCCTCCCCGACCCTCCCCCGCACGGGGGGAGGGAATTGTGGTACCAGGCGATAGAACCAGCACCCGGTGGGGATCAACCCCGAGCCACTCGGTAAGGCGCCGTGCCGTCAACCGGGAGTCGGCGAAGACCAGGTCGGCGGAGCGGGCGGCAAAACGCTGCAGCCAGAAGCCGAGGGGGCCCAGCCGTCCCATGTAGGCGCGCCAATAGTCGCGGTCCCAGACCTCGTACCAGGTTGCGGTCATCGGCCGATTACGGAGCCGGCAGACGAGCCAAGCCGCGAAGAAGGGTGTAAAGGGGAACTGGTCGACGTCGAGCACGTCGAAGGGTGGGCTCCAGAGCAGGCGCAGACTGCCCAGCCCGAACGCCACCGATTCCCAGATCGAGCGCCCGCCTTTCGCTGTGTAGATCGCGGTTCGCGGCGCGACCGACTGAAAGACGATGCCATCGCGGGCGATCGAACGGTCACGCTCCGGCCACCAGTGCATGGTGTGGATGCGGATCGCGTGGCCACGCCGGGCGAGGCGGACCGAACGCTCGTAGTGGAGCGTCTCCTTTCCCCCATGGTGAAAGGGATAGACAGCGTCCGACAGAAACGCCAGCCTCATGCCGTCAGGTCTTGGGTGAGGCGATCCTCGCGCCAGCGGCCATTGAGGGCGGTTGCCTCGGCGAAGCGGCGATTGATGGCGCTGACCACGAACCCGGTCACGAAAAAGACGGCGGCGAGCAGGATCAGCATGGCGGAGAGGATCGCCAGCGGCAGACGCGGTACGAGACCGGTCTGGAGGTAGTCGGTTAGCACGACAGCCCCGCCGCAGAGGCCAAGCAGGGTGATCGCGGCCGCGAGCGCGGTGAAGAATGTCATCGGCCGGTAGTCGCGCAGCAGCGTCATGATCGTCATCAGGATCCGGTAGCCGTCCTTGAAGGAGCTGAGCTTGGACCGGCTGCCCTCGGGGCGGCGCCGGTATTGCACCGGTACCTCCAGCACCCGGAAGCCGCGCTCGAGCGTCTCCAGGGTGAGCTCGGTCTCCACCTCGAATCCGGGGGCCAGGAGCGGCAGCTCGCGCACCATGTCGCCGGAAAGCACGCGGTATCCGGACAGAATGTCCTGCAAGCGGGTCCCGAAACTGAGGTTGAGGAACGAAACGATCAAGCGGTTGCCCCAGCGGTGGAGCGGGCGGATGGCATCGGGCTCCACGAAATGCTGACGGGCGCCAACCGCCATGTCGCAGTCGCCGCGCAGGACCGGCTCGATGAGATCGGCCACCCGATCGGCGGGGTAAGTGTCGTCGGCATCCACCACGACGTAGACATCGGCCTTGACCCGATCGAAGGCGTACCGAAGGACGTAACCCTTGCCCTGGCGCGGGACCCGGACGACCGTGGCGCCGGCGGCTTCCGCCTTCTCCGCCGATCCGTCGGTTGAGCTGTTGTCGAAGACCATCACCGTTGCCCTCGGCAAGGCCCGGCGGAAGTCGGAGACAACCCGGCCAATGGTGGACGCCTCGTTCAGGCAGGGGATGACGACACAGATACCGGCCTCCCGCTGGGCTTGCGGAAGGAGACGTGCGGGTACCGCCACGATGACGCAACGGCGGAGTGAGGATGACCTAGCTCTCGCAAGGGGTGGGGGAAAGAGACGTTACTTGCCCGTGACATCCGTCCTCATCGATCTCCGCTGGAGCCAGGGGCAGCCAGCCGGGATCGGTCTGTATATCCGCGACCTCGCGATCGCCCTCAACGAGCGGCTACCCGTCCGGGGCCTGGCCAGGCCCGGCGGCCGGCTAGCGGTCCCGTTCGACGTCAGGGTCCTCCCCGATCTCCCCAACTTCCGCTTCGACCTGATGGAGTCGATCCTCGCGCGTCGAACCGGACTGCCTTTGATCTCGCTGAGCCGGCTGCCGGTCTTACTGGCCCGGCGGCAGGCCATGCCGATGATCTTCGATCTCAGCCCCCTGATCCTGCCCTGGACTCATCCCACGCTGCGCGGTTTCTTCGAGCGACGCACCTATCCGGTCGCGGCACGTGCGCAGACCATCATCACTATCTCGGAGACCTCGCGGAGAGACATCGTCGAGCGGCTCCGCGTTCCGGCGAGGAAGATCATCGTGGTCCCCCCCGGGCGGCCCGCGCTGCGCGAACCGGTCGCCGGAGTCGAGCGACTCCGGGCGCTCGGCATTCGCGGCGACTACGTGTTGACCGTGGGGACGCTCGAGCCGCGGAAGAACCTTGCGGTCCTGGTCGAGACGTTTACGCGCAACCTCCGCGACCTGCCTCTGCAGCTGGTTGTGGCGGGCGGACTCGGCTGGAAACACGGGCCCATCGTCGAGCAGATGGCGGCGCTCCGACAGACGGGGCGGCTCGTCTACCTCGGTTATGTCTCGGAAGACGACAAGGCATTGCTCTACCGGCATGCGGTCTGCCTCGCGTACCCATCGCTGTACGAGGGGTTCGGGCTTCCGATCCTCGAGGCCATGACCTACGGCACCGCCGCGGTCGTCTCCAGCGCGCCGGCGTGCCAGGAGGTGATCGGCGCTGCGGGTATCGTGCTGGACGCGAAGGACAGCGCAGCCTGGGCGGAGGCGATCGACTCGCTCACGCGCGATCCGGCCAGGCGGGCGGAACTCGGCCAGGCCGGTCGGGAGCGGTCCCGGGAATTCAGCTGGCAGCGTTCGATCGTGCCGCTGGTCGAGCGCCTGGGACAGCGAGAAGCCAAGGCAGCCTAATGAGCCCCCACCCTGACCCTCCCCCTGCGGGGGAGTGAGATCGAGGCCGCGCAAGGGGATAGGAGATTAACCGTTACTCGTTCGTCACTTCCCATGGATCTTGATCCTCTGTTCTGGCGTGATCGCCCGACCCTGGTCACCGGCGCCACCGGGCTGGTCGGCAGCTGGGTGGTCAAGCGGCTGTACGAACTGCAGGCGGACGTGGTTTGCCTCGTCCGCGACTGGGTGCCGCAGAGCGAGCTGGTCCGCAGTCACCTGCTCGATCAGGTCAAGGTGGTTCGCGGCGATGTGCGGGACCAGGCGCTCCTCGAGCGGGCGATTGGCGAGTACGAGATCGACACGGTGATCCATCTCGCCGCGCAGACCATCGTGCCGATCGCGGCTCGCAACCCGATCTCGACCTTCGAGAGCAACATCGCCGGGACGTGGACCATCCTCGAGGCGTGCCGGCGGAGCCCCATGGTCAAGCAGGTGGTGACGGCCTCTTCGGACAAAGCCTACGGCGACCATGAAGGTCGCCCCTACGACGAGGACACGCCGCTGATGGGCCGGCACCCCTACGACGCCAGTAAGTCCTGCGCCGACCTCATCGCCCAGAGCTACGCCAGCATCTTCGAGGTGCCGGTCGCCATCACCCGTTGCGGAAACTTCTACGGCGGCGGCGACCTGAACTGGAACCGTATCGTGCCCGGCACCATCCGGTCGGTGCTGCGCGGCCAGCGACCCGTGATTCGGTCTGACGGCCGGTCCGTGCGCGACTACTTCTACGTCGAGGACGGCGCGGCGGCGTATTTGACGCTCGCCGAGCAGCTGCATTCGAGACCGGAGCTGCGCGGTCAGGCGTTCAACTTCTCGAACGAGACACCGGTCGCCGTGCTCGACCTGGTCCAGCGCATCCTCGACCTGATGGGCTCGCGGCTCGAGCCCGACGTGCGCAACGAGGCGCGCCACGAGATCGCCAAGCAGACCTTGACCGCGCAGAAGGCGCACCGGGTGCTCGGCTGGTCGCCGAGCTTCAGCCTTGACGAAGGCCTGCGCCGGACCATTGCTTGGTACGCCGAGTCCCTCGAGGCGGCGGCGTGATCGATGGGGTCGCGGTCCGTCTCCTGAAACAGATCCCGGACGAGCGCGGCAAGGTGATGCACATGTTGCGCGCCGATGCGCCGCATTTCGAGGGCTTCGGCGAAATCTACTTCTCGGTCGTTTATCCCGGCGCGGTCAAGGCCTGGCACCTGCACAGGCGAATGACGCTGAACTACGCGGTGGTTTCAGGCTCGATCAAGCTGGTGCTCTACGACGACCGCGAGGGGTCGACGACCCGCGGTCAGCTCATGGAGCTTTTTGTGGGAGAGGCCAACTACTGCCTGGTCACGGTGCCCGCCGGCGTGTGGAACGGCTTCAAGGGGATCGGCGGTGAGCGGGCGATCGTTGCCAACTGCGCCACCCACCCACACGACCCCGACGAGATCGTGCGGATGGACCCGGCGAGCTCGCAGATCCCCTACTCGTGGGAGCTACGGCATGGCTAAACGAGCGCTGGTCATCGGCGCCTCAGGCCTTACCGGAAGCGCCTTGATGCGCACCCTCGAAGCGGAGGGATGGTCGGTCACCGGCACCGCCATGAGCCGGCCCCGCGAGGGCCTGCGCCCGCTCGACCTCGGCGATGGGGCGGCGGTATCCGCGCTGATCCACGAGCTGGCCCCGAACGTCGTCTTCCTGGCGGCGGCCTTTACCCACGTGGACGGCTGCGAGGAGGACCCGGCGCGCGCCCGGCGCGTCAACGTCGACGGACCGCGCGCATGCGCGACCGCCTGTAAGGCGATCGGTGCATTGCTCGTTTTCTACTCGAGCGAGTACGTCTTCGACGGCGCACACGGCCCCTACGGCGAGGTGGACGCGCCGCGTCCCATCAGCGTCTACGGACAGACCAAGCTCGAGGCGGAACGTGCCATCGAGGACATCGGGGTGGACGCCCTCGTCATCCGCACCACGGGTGTCTATGGCTGGGACCGGACCTCGAAGAACTTCGCGATGCAGGTCTGGCAGCGGCTCTCAGCCGGGGAGAGGATGCGGGCGCCATCCGACCAGGTCTCGACGCCGACCCTGGTGGACAGTCTCGCTGAAATCAGCGTTCGCCTCGTCGAACTCGGCCTGGGCGGCGTCGTGCACGTGGCGGGCCGGGAGCGACTCAGTCGCGTCGACTTTGCCCGCCGGCTCGCCTCGACCTTTGCCCTCGAACCCTCGCTGGTCCAGGGAGTGCCGACGGCCGAGCTCAGCCAGCGGGCGCCCCGCCCGCTCGCCGGCGGGCTGAAAACCGATCGACTGCATGGATTGCTCGGCACCGAGGCGATGCCGCTCGATGAAGCCCTCAAGCGCGTGCGGCGGCAGTGGCGCGCCGACACCCACGTCGCGGCGGGCCCGGCCGCAGGGGGCGGCACCGGCTCGCTCAAGCGTGAAATCCTGGAAAAGGTGCGTGCGTACTACTCGGCTGCGCATCGGGCAACGCCCTTTACCCCCTTTGCGTCGCGGGTGCCCTACGCCGGACGAGTCTATGGCGAAAGCGAGCTGACCAACCTGGTCGATGCCAGCCTCGACTTCTGGCTGACGCTCGGCCCATGGGGCGACCGCTTCGAGCAGACCCTGCGGCAACGGCTCGGCGTTCGCGACGTCGCGCTGGTGAACTCCGGGTCATCGGCCAACCTGGTCGCGGTCACGGCCCTCACATCGACGCAGCTCGAGGAACCGCTTCGTCCCGGCGACGAGGTGATCACCCCGGCGGCGACATTCCCGACCACGCTCGCCCCGCTGCTGCAGAACCGGCTGACGCCCGTGCTGGTCGACTGCGAGATCGGCACCTACAACATCGACCCCGCACTGGTCGAGTCGGCGGTGTCGGAGAAGACCCGCGCCATCATGGTGCCGCACACGCTCGGCAATCCGTGCGACCTGGAGCAGCTGACCGCGATCGCCGCCCGCCACCATCTCTACCTGATCGAGGACAGCTGCGACGCGCTCGGCTCTCGCTACGACGGCCGCCCGGTCGGAACGTTCGGCGACCTGGCCACCATCAGCTTCTATCCCGCCCATCACATCACGATGGGGGAGGGTGGAGCGGTGATCAGCAATAAGGCGCGCTACGGCCGGATCGTCCGCTCGGTGCGCGACTGGGGCCGCGACTGCTGGTGCGCGCCGGGCGAGTCGAACACCTGCGGCAAGCGCTTCGGCTGGAAGCTGGGCGACCTGCCAGAAGGCTACGACCACAAGTACAGCTACTCGCACATCGGCTACAACCTCAAGCCGACCGACCTGCAGGCCGCCATCGGCGTGGCCCAGCTGCAACGACTCGACGACTTCGTAGATCGCCGGCGGGCCAACTTCAACCTGCTCTTCAGCGGCCTCAAGCCGCTCGAGGACGGCCTCATCCTGCCGCGATGGGATGCGCGGGCCGAACCGGCATGGTTCGGATTCCCGATCACGGTCCGCGACGGGGTTTCGCGCCGCCCGCTGGTGCAGTGGCTGGAGGACGCGAATATCGAGACCCGTGACGTCTTCGCCGGAAACATCCTCCGGCAGCCCGGTTATGTCACTGCCCCGGTGCGGGTCTCTGGGCAGCTGACGCAAACCGACCGAGTGATGCGCGACACGTTTTTTGTCGGCGTTTATCCAGGGCTGACGCCCGAGATGCTGGAGTTTGTCATTGAGCGCTTCACCACTTTCTTCCGAGAGCGCGTCCGCCTCAGCGCCTGACCCCAACGCGCCCCGCGTGGGGCGGGGAACGTTGAGCGGGGTCCTGGCTCTGGCCTGTGGTGTTCTCGCGACCGCTGTGACGACGCCGGTCGTGCTCCGCGCGCTTGGCGCCTCGCGCTTCGGACTGTGGGTGGCGCTGGTCGCGACCGTGTCACTGACCGGTCTTTTCGATTTCGGGTTCAACCAGGCCGTGGCTCGCTTCACCGGCGAGCACCGGGCCCGCCGGGACGCCGAGGCGGTCCAGGCCTATATCACAGCGACGGGCGCCGCCTACCTGGTTGCCTTTGCGCTCGTCCTGCTGACGACGGTCGCGATCGGCATTGCCTTCCCCTTTTTCATCAAGGTGCCGGCCGCCGACCGCAGCCCCATCCTACCGGCGGCCCTCCTGGTCGGGCTCGCCACGGCGCTCGGTTTGTGGATCTCGTTCTTCGGCAGCATCTTGCACGCGCATCAGCGGCTTCCGGTCGCCAACCTGGTGCGCGCCGGATACTGGCTGTCCTTCACCGTCTTGACGATCGTGGCCGCGCTGGCGGGCTGGGGATTGCCAGGACTTGGTGCCGCCATGGCGCTCAGCTCAACCCTTGCCTGTTCGGTCTTCCTGGTGCTGGTCGGCCGCACGTTGCCCTGGCTGCGCATCCGCCGGCCGCAACGGTCCATCCTGCGCAAGGCGTTGTCCTACAGCGTCTTCATGTTTCTCGTGTCCGCCGGTGCTGCGGTGGTGTTCGAGACCGACACGCTGGTGATCGCCGCTTTCCGCGGCGCCGCCGCAGTCACCGCCTATGCCATCGCGCTGCGCCTCACCCGCGGCCTGACCCTGTTCCTCCATAAGGTGCCCGACGTTCTCTTTCCCTTCTATGCGGGGATGCGGGCGAGCGGGGAGCGGGCCCGCATTCGCGAGAATTTCCTGTTCACGGCCCGGCTGGAGCTGGCCGGCGGCGTCGCTACGATCCTGGCCCTTTCTTTCGCGGGACGGCCGCTGATCGCTGCCTGGGTCGGCCCGACAAACGTGGCGAGTGTCAGTGTCTTCGGACTCGCGATCGCCCTTGTCCTGATGGAAGTCGTCATTCACCCGGCGGCCGTCCTCGCCGCGGCGGCCGGTGGCGAGCGGCGGATGGCCGTCTTCAACAACGTCGAGGCAATCCTCAACCTCGGACTCTCAATCGTGCTGGTGATCCGCTACGGCGTCGTCGGCGTGATCGCGGGCACGGTCATCGCCCAGATGTTCACCAATCTCTGGTTCCTGCCCCACTGGGCAATGCGCCGGTTGGAGCTGTCGCTCATCGACTACCTGAAAGCGACCGCCGGCCGGTCGCTGCTGCCGGCAGCCGGCGGACTTGTGGCGGGGCTCGTCCTGCTCCCTGTCCGGCTACCGTTCCTTGCCGCGGCGGCTTCGGTCCTGGTGTTCACCCTGGTCTACCTGCGAACCGGCGCCGGCACCGAGGAGCGTCGATGGGTGCAGGGATGGTTGGCCCGCGAACGGAGAGTCGCGTGAGCCGGGTCGTTGTCCTCATCCCGAATTACAACAACGCCTCGTATCTCAGGCAATGCCTCGAGTCGCTTCGCGCTCAGACGCTGGACGATTGGGAGGCCGTGGTCGGTGACAATGCTTCCACCGACGAGTCGATGGCGATCGTGGAGGGCCTCCGTGATTCGCGGATCCGCGTGGTTGCGCGTCCACGGAACATCGGGTGGGTGGCCAACGTCAACCTGCTGCTCGCCGACGTCGGCGTCGCTCCGTACGTCGCCGTCCTCCACGCGGATGACTGGTGGGAGCCGGGCTTTCTGGCTGCCGCTGCCGGCATGCTCGATCGGTCGCCGGGCTCCCTTCTGGCGGTCACCGCCGCGCGAACGGTACACCCCTCCCGTCCCGACGCGGTCTGGGGTATGCACCAGGGCTGGTCCCCGGCAGAGAAGGGCCCGACCTGTCCCTCCCCTGTGGCGGTGTCCCTGTTGTTGCCCACCGATCCCATCCGATGCCCCGCCGTGCTCGCCCGGACCGAGCTGTATCGACGCTACGCCTACGACGAATCGCTTCCCTATGCCTGCGACTGGTTGATGTGGCTGCGGGCCGCCGCCATGGCGAGCGTCGAGGTGTCGGCCGAGGTGCTGGCCAACTTCCGTCTGCACGAAGGCAGCCAGACCACTGACTTCGCTCGGGCGAACCTGACCACCATCGACCTGCTGCGGATGGTCGAGGTACTGCGGAGCGAATGGGCCAATGGTCGCGAGCCGGTCAGGGACGCCATCGGAAAATTGACCGCCGGCGTGACGAACGAGATCCTTGCCGACGCCGGCTTGAAGATCGAAGCGGGCGACCTCGCCGGCGCCGAGGTGCAGTTGCGGTTCGCCCGCGCCATCGCCCCATCGGTCCGGCAGTCGGTGTTGGGCCTGGCCGGGCATCGCGCCGTGGGGCTGTTGCGCTTGCCGCTGATGGCGAGCCTGCGCACGCCCATCACCCAACTCGGGCGGAGGCTCTGGTGAGCCAGGTCACCGTGCTGGTGCCGAATTACAACGGCGCGGCCTACCTGCGCGAGTGCCTCGAATCGATCCGCGCCCAGACCTTCGAGAACTGGGAGGTGGTCGTTGGCGACAACGCCTCGACCGATGCCTCATTGTCGGTCATTGCCGCGATGGCAGACCGGCGGATCCGAACCGTGCACCGGCCGCGGACCATCGGCTGGGTGGCGAACGTCAACCTGCTGCTGGCCGAAGCGTCGACACCGTACATCGCCATCCTGCATGCCGACGACTGGTGGGAGCCCGCATTCCTGCAGACGACGGTGACCCTGCTGCAGGCGGCCCCGCGCTCGCTGGTCGCGACCGGCGCCGGCCGGATCGTTCGCACCGGCCACGCCGCGGAGTTGACCGGCCTGTTCCAGGCATGGCCGGTCAGTCGGGGCTCGACCTGCCCCGCCGGGGAAGTCGCGCGGTTGCTCACGCTCCGCAACCTGATCCCGTCGGCCACCGTGCTGACCCGGGCCGAGCTGTACCGGCGTTTTCCCCGCTACGAACCGGCGCTGTCGTTGCTCGGCGACTGGCTGATGTGGTTGCGCGCCGGGGCGGCCGCCGATTTCGAGGTCACGGACCAGGTGCTGGCCAACTACCGGGTGCACGCCGCCAACCAATCGGCCTCCGCGGAGGCGAGCAACCTGTGGGCGATGGACGTGCTGCGCGTGGGACGGATCCTGCAGGCCGAATGGGCGGGCACCGCCGCGCCATATCCCGGCGCCGAGAGGGCGATCGCGGCCGCCATCGCCAATGACCTGCTGGAGCGAGCGGCTCTCCGAATGGAGCGGGGCGACGACCGCACCGCAAGGCTGCTCGCCCGGCTGGCGTGGGCGACGGCACCAACGGCAGGCCAGCGGACGCTGGCTCGAATCGGCGAGTTGGGAATCCGGCTCTTCGGCGGCGGGCCGCTCAGCGGGCTCCGCCAGCCCCTCGCCGGGATGGCACGCCGGGTCAAGCCGGCCGTGCAGCGGAGCTTGATGTGAGAAAGGTTGCCGTAACCGAGTCGTTGCATTCAGGATCGATGCAAAGCCTCAAGGTCGTGATCCTCTGTGGCGGGCTTGGGACCCGACTTCGCGAGGAGACCGAATATCGACCCAAACCATTGGTGCCGATCGGGAATCGACCCATCCTGTGGCACATCATGCGCAGCTATGCCTCCTTCGGGTTCACCGACTTCATCCTGGCGCTGGGCTACAAGGGCGAGATGATCAAGGACTACTTCCTCAACTACGACGCCTTGACCAGTGACTTCAGCCTCGAGCTGGGCTCGAAGAGCGTCCGGCGATTGAGTCCGGAAAACGATGAAGCCCGCTGGCGCATCACCTTCGTAGATACCGGCGAGGACACTATGACCGGCGGCAGGTTGCGGCGGCTGCGGCAGGTCCTCGACGGCGAGTCGCGATTTCTACTCACCTACGGCGACGGTGTGACCGACCTGGACATCGGGGCGGTGGTCGACTTCCATCGTCGATCCGGGTGCATTGCCGTGGTCACCGGGGTCCATCCCCAGACGCGGTTCGGCGAGTTGACGGTGAAAGGCGACCGTGTCGTGCGCTTTGCCGAAAAGCCCCCGGACAGCGACACGTGGATCAACGGCGGCTACTTCGTCGTGACGCCGCAGGTATTCGATTACATCGAATCGGACCGGACCGTCCTGGAACGCGAACCGTTGGAGCGATTGGCCGCGGAGGGTCAGCTTGGGGTTTACAAGCATGACGGCTACTGGCAGCCGATGGACACCTACCGGGACATGCAACTGCTGAACGAGCAGTGGAAGTCGGGGCGGGCGCCCTGGGTCAGCCGGTGGGAGCGGGCAGCCTAAACCCGGTCCTGCGGTTCTGGCGCAGGAACCAAGCCGCCGCCGCGCCGCGACCCGAGCGGCTGAGCCTACTGCTCTTTGCCCTCACGGCATTCGTGTACCTGCTTTCCGGGCGCACGTTCTTCGGGTACGACGGCGAGATGATGTACCGGGTCAGCGAGAGCCTCGTGCTGCGCCACTCGATCCAGGTCGTCGATCCGATCTACCACCTGAGCGAGCCATACGCGGCCTATGCCATCGGCCTCTCGCTCCTGATGGTGCCGCTCGTGGCGATGGGCGCCGTGCTGTTCCATGACCCTCGGCTGCTGGTCACGCTGTTGGAGCCGACGGTCGCGGCTTTGACGGTCGTGGCCTTGAACCTCTTGCTGGTCGACCTGGGCTGTTCGTGGCGCCGGAGTGTTGTGATTGCGGTGGGGTACGCATTTGGAACGCTCGCCTGGCACTACAGCAGCGTCCTGTTCACCGAACCGGTCATCGGGCTGTGCCTGGTGGTGGCGGTATTCGGCATGCTTCGCCACCGGCGCCGCGGCGGCATCGGGTCGCTTGTCATCGCAGGAACCGCCGCCGGCGTTGCGGTCCTGATGCGGTGGGACTCGGTCCTGACCGCGGCCGGACCGGTCGGCCTTTGCGCTTTGTGGATCGTCGCCCGGACGGCCGCGCCACTCCGGTCCCGGATTCTCAAGCTCGCGGCCTTCGGGGCTCCGGTCGCGATTGCGGTCGGCATCGATCTTGCATACGATGTCCTGCGATTCGGGCAACCGCTCGGTGGGCCGTATTCGGGCGACCAACTCGGGTTCTCGACGCCGCTCCTTAAGGGCGTCTTCGGATTGCTGCTGAGCCCGGGCGTCGGATTGTTCGTCTACACGCCGGTCCTCCTCATGAGCATCCTCGCGTTTCCCCGGTTCTTAAAACACTGGAAGGTCGAAGGCGCGCTCATTCTGGCCCTGTTCGCCGTACGGATGGCTTTCTTCGCGCGGTACTGGTCCTGGGACGGGGGGTCCACCTGGGGTCCGCGTTTCCTGGTGCCGCTGATTCCCCTGATGCTGGTGTCACTCGCATTCCTGCCGCGCGACCGCCGGATCGAGATCGCGACAATCGTGCTGGCTGCGGTCGGTGTTGCCATCCAGCTGCTGGGCCAACTGGTGCCGTATGGCTTGTATTACGGCACCGTCGTCCCTCAACTGACCACACAGTTGGGGTTGTGCCATGGGTGCCTGCCGTTCCCGGGCCCGCAGAGTGAGGCGGTGAGCAATATCACCGACTTCGACTGGCGCTACGCACCGTTGACCGTGCAGCTGAAGTATTTGCTGCAGGGGATCACTGCCCCGCCGTGGGGCCAGATCGCGTTGGCCATTCCGCTCCTGCTCGGGATGGTGGCCTATGCCCTGGAACGGGTGCGGCGGCTCGCGGTTGCGCTTGATGCGGCTGCCGAGATCCCAGTGCCGGCACCGGGAAAGACGGCTGCGTAGTCGAGGTCATCATCGGCACAAAAAAGGGCGCCCCGCAGGGCGCCCTTTGCGAAGATCGAGTTCCGGCTAGGCGGCGCGGACGTGATTCGCCCGAGGACCCTTCTGGCTCTGCTCGATGTCGAAGCTGACGGTCTCGCCACCGCGAAGGCTGTCAAAGTTGAGCGAGGTGTCGACGCCACTCTGGTGGAAGAAGTACTCCTTGCCATCGTCGGCGGCGATGAACCCAAATCCGCGGTCGGAAACGATTTTCTTTACGGTGCCTTTTGGCATTAGCCGTCCTCCTCCTCTCGAACACCGAATGGAACGCATCGGCCC
>Ga0102924_1002537_pt1 | contig 19864 bp, 20 predicted proteins | sample PaiPotPPM11metaG_FD_80116 | JGI IMG/M metagenome (GOLD analysis project Ga0102924, IMG submission 80116) | Iron sulfur acid spring bacterial and archeal communities from Banff, Canada, to study Microbial Dark Matter (Phase II) - Paint Pots PPM... ...
CGCGCCGTACGGCGCGTCGAACATGTTCTCGTCGGTGAGGGTGACCGGCCAGTCGTACTTGTCGCGGTAGGCCGCGGCAACGTCCTCGGCCTCGGCCCGGCCGCTGACCCATGAGACGGGTCCTTCTAGCACGATGTCCAGGCCCGGTGAGCGCCCAGCGAGGGAGCATTCCGGGTGACGCCGAAGGTTGCGGGCCTTAGCCGCACCGGGGTTGGTGGTGGAGTAGACCTTGCCGCGCAGCCACACGGCCAGCATCGGGCGGGCCTGCGGGCGGCCGCCGGGTCCCGTCGTCGCCAGCCAGTACCACCTCTCCTCGGCGAACCGATCGCGTACTTCTCCCCAGGAAAAGGGCTCGGTGCCCGGCTCGGCGGCCGTGGCGATGACGGCCGCTTGCGGTGTCTCCGGCATTGGGGTCCTCCGATGGGTTGATCTCCCGTTCCCTTAGGGAACTGACAAGTGAGACGCTAGCACAGCGCGTTTCCTAAAGGAACCCATGCGGGTTAGAATGCGCTATGCAGCGGACCCAGTTCGGCGCGATGGCGTGCTCGATCGCACGCACCATGGACGTGGCGGGCGAGCCATGGTCCCCGCTGATCGTGCGGAACATATTTATCGGTATCAACCGGTTCGACCAGTTGCAGGAGAACCTGGGCATCTCCCGCAAGGTGCTCGCCGAACGGCTCAGGTCGCTCACCGACGCCGGGGTGCTTGAGCGCCGGGAATACTCCGCCAGCCCGGCAAGGTACGAGTATGTGCTCACCGAGATGGGCCTGGACCTGGTGGAGGTGCTGATGGTGATGGTCCGCTGGGGCGACCGATGGCTGGCCGGACCGGCGGGCCCGCCCGTCCTGTACCGGCACCGCGACTGCGGCCAGGTCGCCCACGCCGAACTGCACTGCTCCGTATGCGGCCGGCCGATGCGGCCGGCCGACATCGACGTGCTCCCTGGTCCGGGCGCGGCCGGGTTATCAGCGAGCCGAACTCAGCGTCGCCGAGGTCAGCGCTGTCTCGGTGCGGTGAGGATCACGGGCCCGTCGCCGGTGACGGCGATCGTGTGCTCGGCGTGGGCGGCGCGGCTGGCGTCGGCCGTGCGAATGGTCCAGCCGTCCTCGTCGAGGTAGATGCCGTCCCGGCCGCCCGCGATGAACCAGGGCTCGATCGCCAGGACGAGGCCGGGGACGAGGCGCAGGCCGCGCCCGGCCTTGCCGCGGTTCGGGATATGCGGATCCTCGTGCATGGTGCGGCCGACCCCGTGCCCGCCGAGGTCGGTGGAAATGCCGTAGCCCGCCGACCGGCCGACCTGGCCGATCGCCGCGGAGATGTCGCCGAGCCTGCCGCCGGGGCGCGCCGCGGCGATGCCGGCGGCGAGCGCGGCCTCGGTCGCGCTGATCAGTTCCGGGTCGCCGTCGGCCGGCGTACCGACGGAGAAGGAAACCGCGGCGTCGCCGACCCAGCCGTCCAGGGTGGCGCCGGCGTCGACGCTGAGCAGGTCGCCGTCGCGGAGCCGGTAGTCGCCCGGGATGCCGTGCAGCGCGGCGTCGTTGACCGACGTGCAGATGACCGCCGGGTACGGCACGGGGGCGAACGCGGGGTGGTAGTTGAGGAACGGCGAGGTCGCGCCGGCCCTGGCGAGCACGTCCCTGGCGACCCCGTCGAGTTCCTTGAGCGTCACGCCCGGCGCGGCCGCGGCCCGGGCCGCGGCGAGGATATCGGCGACGACCCGTCCGGCGGCCCCGATCGCGTCGATCTCCCGTGCCGTCTTGATCTCGACCATCCGCTCCTCCCGCCCTGCTCTCGCTGCGACTCCCTGACCCTACCCGCTGCGGAAACTGTCCGTGCTGGCGGCGGCGTCGCAGCTAGCCGCTCCCCGCGGCCTCCTCGCGCACGCCAAGCGCTTCGAGCAGCGACCCCAGGTCGCCGAGCTGAGCGGCGCTGAGCGGCGCTAGGGGGCCCGGGTCTTCGATGAGGCCGCTCCAGAACCTGGCGCGCAGCCGCTCGCCTTCCGGCGTGAGCGCGAGCGCCCGGACCCGGCGGTCGTCCGGGTCGGCGCGGCGTTCGACGGCGCCGCGCCGTTCCAGCCGGTCCACCAGCACCGTGAAGTTGGAAGCGTCCTGGTCGAGTTGCGCGGCGAGGCTGCGCATCGGCACGGCGTCGCCGGGCTTCATCAGGAGCAGCACCCTCACCTGGGCGGTGGACAGGCCGACGGCCGCCGCGTGGCTGGTCCAGTGCTGGCGAAGGCGGTCCGCCATCACCAGCAGCCCGAAGACCGCGTCGAGCGCCAGGCGCCGCTGCTCGGTGCTCGGCGCGGGCAGGTCGTCGGGTACGTGCATGGGACGGAGATTACCTGGCTGCCGCCTGTTCCTTAGGCGCGGTCGACGCGCCGGGCCACCGCTTCGGCGTACCTTTCCAGGGTGCTGCCCTGGCCGGCGGCGCCGACCGCGGCCCTGATCATTTTCGCCATCTCCTCGCCGTGGCGCTCCAGGTGCTTGTAGGTCAGCGTGACCTCGGTCGCGTCCGTCCCGGCCGGGCTGAACTCGGCCACGATCACGCTGGCGTGCTCGTCGTTGTCGATGGGCCGCCAGCCGGCGCCGACCCGCCAGGTGACCGCCAGCCGGGCGGTGGGCGCCCACTCCACGATCGTGCCCCTGGTCGCCTCGGTGCCGTCGGCGCCCCGCTCGTAGAACCGGCCGCCCGCCCAGGGCTCCATGGCGATGGACTCAGGCTCGCGGATGAAGGTGTGAGCGGGGGGCAGCCACTCGTCCGGGTGCTCGGTGAAGACGCGGAACGCTTCGGCGGGCGGCGCGGAAACGGTCACCGACACCCGCGGGTCCGCTGCTTCGTCAGGCATGCTGTCTTCCTTTCCTAGAAAGTGGTTATGCATAACTACTTTAAACCACCCGCGGCCGGCACCACGCACTCAACACCCGTCATCCCGAACGACTTCGGCTTACTCCGCCGCACCCGTGACCGTGTGAGTCCTGGCCGGTCAGGTCGCGGGCGGCGCGGGGCGGCGCGGGTACCTGCGGGCGATGCGATGCAGCGGCGTAGTGTTCGTGATGGTCAGGTGGCGCCTGTTGACGCTGATGAGACCGCGGTGCCGCCAGTCGCTCAGCGCGCGTGTCACTGTTGCCCGTGACGCGCCGACGAGGCTGGCGATTTCCTCTTGGGACAGCGGGATCGTGATGAGGGTCCCGCCTTTGCCCAGGGTCCCGTGCCGTTCGGCGAGATCGACCAGGAGCGCGGCGAGGCGCTGCGGCCCGCTGTGTACCGAGCGGCTGTACAGCATGCTGGCGGCTTCGCTCCACCGCTGGGTGATGGCGCGCCGGTAGGCGCTGTCAGCGCCCGGGTGGGCACTGAGAAACTGGGTGAATCTGTCATACGGGACGATGAGCGACCGGACGAGGCCGGCGGCCTTAACGGTGGCGGTCCGGAAGCCGTCGCATTCGCCTGCGATTTCGCCGACGACGTCTCCTTGGCCGCGCAGCGCGAGAAGCAGCTCGCGGCCGTCGCCGGCGGCCGACAGGACCTTTACCCAGCCGGTGATGAGCATGAAAACGTGAGTTGACTGTTCTCCTTCGGTGCACAGTACGCCCCCGGCCCGGAACTCACCGGGGCGGCCGAGTTCACGCAGGGCCGCCTGCTCGGCCGTGGTCAGGAGATTCCAGTAGCCGGCCCAGGCGGAGAGGGTCTCGGCCGTGCGGTCCGGCCGTGCGGCGGTCACGGCGGCGGCCCGGGGAGCGCGGTGCGGGTCCCGCGGTGCCGGGCGGGCAGGATCAGTCCTCCCGGGGCTGGCACGGGTCCGGAGACCGTGGGGCCGGCGGCGGGCCCTGGCGGCTCCGCGCCGGGCAGGTACATCCAGGCGCTGATCCTGGTTCGTTTCACCTGGGTTTTCATCGGGCGGAACAGCGCGGGATCGACCAGGGTGCGGTGGCGGACGACGAGGCTGTCGTGCATGTAGCCGGAGACGGCAAGGGCGAGCTCGGCGCCGGAGCCGGCCAGGGCCCGGCGCAGCGGCGCGGCGTCGAGCATCCGGAACAGCAGGTTGAGGTCGTCGCTGATCATGCCGTAGGCGTCGCCGTAGACGGGCCCGATGTGGGCCGCGGCGCGTAGCTGCATCTGGGCGGCATCGCACGCTACGCGGTTATGGCGGCGGATCAGGCCGCGCAGCCGCTCGGGAAGCGGGTCGATGACGGGCTGTGCCGGGATGCCGGGTGGCAGGATGACCAGGGCGCCGTCACCGCGGTCTTCGCGATGGCAGCGGGACCAGGGCAGGCCGGAGCCCCCGAAGGCGTCCGTGAGGACGTCGTAGAGGGCTTTATGGAGGTGGATGCGGATGGCCTCGTCCCGGTCGGGCCGGGTGAACTCGTGGATGTCGAAGGCCAGGAGGGTGCAGACCTGCCCGCCGGCCGGCCGGGCAGCGGGCATACCGGGCAGCTTGATCACCGTCGGCTCCCCGCCGCCGCGGGGCATGCCGCGTGGCGGCCCGCGGGCGGCCCGAAGTCATCTGCCCAGAAGCCGATGAGTTCTTCCTCGCTCAGCTCGCCGGGCGGGACGTTGCGGGGCAGCGGGCGGCCTGACGCCAGGGCCCACATGCGGACGTAAAGGGCTGCCAGGAGAACGTCGTCCCTGGCGCCCGCGGGGTTCCCGGCTGCGGCGTCCGGCCGCCCGGCTGGGCAGGGGCGCATGGCTAGCGTCTCCCCGGCGCGGGCAGGGAAGGGGTTTTGCGGCACGGGGAATTGCGTGCGTGACAGGGTTTTGCGTGCAATTTGCGCGTGCGGCAGGTAATCTCGTGCACGTTGAGCCCTCCTTTCGGGAGGTAACGAGGAGGCCCGCCCCGCACGGTCCCGTGCCTTTCTGTTGCGCAGCTGGTCACGGAACCGGGGGGCGGTCCTCTGGGTATTTCCGGCGGTAAAACCGGACGGGCCGCAACTGGTGCGCCCCGGGGATTTCAAGCGGCAGCCCGGCGCTAGGGCTCTGTAAGCACTGCGGCCGGCTCGTTTCTTCAGGGATCGTGTACGGGCACCGCAAGCACGGGATATCAAATGACATAGTGCTTGGCTTGCCGCCCGTAAAGCAGTGGCTCCGCGCCTCGGGACACCGGATCTTCGGTGCTGCCCTGCTCAAGAGCTTCTGCCCGGCAGAACTTTACCGCCTGTAGCGGGGAGCACGGGGCAAGATCGGCTTTTAGTGTATGTCGGTGTGTGCGGGACGTTCGGGACATCTCGCACCCGGCGAATCTAGCTGCGATGACGCGCCACCGGAGACTCCTGGGTGCGTCATTTGACGCTCGCCACAATCACCCGGAAATCATCCGGCGCTAACGCCGCCGCTCACAGCATGCAGATGCACGTGCACAATCCCGGTGAAGTGGCTGTGCATCTGCACCTGCACCTGCATGAGCGGCGCTGGTGAATGTTTACAGGCGGGCTTACCGCACAAGAATCCTTCCAGGCGTATTTGACATCATTTACAGCATTATTCAAATTAGACACTTATGCCTTACATAGAAATTCATGCTCGCCTGGCCATAGCGCTCGCGGGGCAGTACGCCGTACGTCGGCAGATCCCGCGAGCCCGGCGCCACAAGCAGACCGGGCCCGACCTCGTCGCCGAGATCGCACCACCAGGACACGCGGCCGAACTCCGCGCCCAGATCGGCCCTCTCGGGATGAAGGTCGCAGGTTCAAGGCCGCCGTGCCTCGGCGCGCCAGGTCAGGTCAGCTTTCCATCCGAATGTGGAGGCGGCGGTGGGCGCGGCGGGGTAAGCCGAAGTCGTTCGGGATGACGGGTGTTGACCGGTCCCGGACGGCGAAGACGGGGATGCTGATCTTCAGCAGGAACGTGGCCCGTGACCAGGTAGGCATTCGCCAGCGCGGCGCGCCCCTCACGGCACGGAAGTCGGAGCGGGTAGTGAGACTGCGGAAAGTGGGCCCGATCCAAGACATGACCACCACGCGAGTCCGGCACCAACTGCGACGCCGATGGCTAGGAACCCGACGGCAAACCGGATCGGCAACAATTGCGCGAGCAAGCCACCGAGGATGGCGCCCATCGGCTGGCCGATCCCGTATGCGATGAGTCGGCCAGCCGTATTGACCCGCGCCTGGAGGTGGTCTGGTGTCAGCATTTGCCTTACCGAGATACCCGTCATGGTTACAAGGACGAAAACGAGCTGATAGCAGCAGAAGAACGCCAGTGCCCAGCCGTATGAGGGCGCAATAGCGAGGAGGGCAAGAGCAGCTACATTGGCTACTAGGAAGGCTGCCATTAGCCGCCCGATCTGCGACCGTTTCATCAGCTTCGGGACTACTGCGAGCGAGACCAAGCTGCCGAGTTCCCCCACGCTGTAGAGAAGGCCGAGTCGCGCGTTCGCATGAGTTATACGGAGTGCCCGATCTGCGTAGACTACGATCAACCCAAAGGTGCCGCCCCAACTTACACAGGCACAGAAGACCGAGAGTGTCATCGTCCTAATAACCGGCTGGTACCACAGAAACCGCAGGCCCTCCATGATATCCGAGCGGATATTCCGATGCTTTTCAATGTTCTGCTGATGCAGTGGCCCCATGCGTTGCCGAATCGAGGTAAGGAGCAAGGCAGACATCAAATAACTCGCCGCGTCGAAGCCAAGAGCATACTGCGGGGCAATGAAAGCAAGCAACGCGCCGCCGATGGCTGGCCCTGCTATCAGTGGAATCGAGTTCGCTGAGGCGATAAGGCTTGACGCGGCAGGCAACTGCGAACGGCCCACGAGTGTCGGCAGCGAGCCCCATTTAGCCGCATCGAACCACACAAATGCAGTCCCGATACCGAAAGCGACGATGAACAGCTGGGCTAGCGTCAGCAGATGAAGTGCGGCCGCAGTCGGCACAGCAGCCAATAGCAGTGCAGCGGCGCTATCGCAGGCCAGCATCATCTTCTTTCGATTTAGACGGTCAGCCAGTGCGCCCGCAAGAAGTCCAAAAATGACGTACGGCGCGATCTCGATCGCGTTCAATGAGGCGACGGCAACTGGGGAGCCGGTAACCGTGTAGACAAGAACAGGCAAGACGACGGTCGTAATCCCGGTGCCCACGTACGATATTGCCTGAGCCGACAGATATGAAACGAACGCAGGGTTTCTGTACAACTTCTCTGATGACATCCAGCCGACCATCCATCAGTTCTCGAGACAGGGCACCACGGCAACGTCCAAGGCTACCGAGTTTGTTGGGCGCCATCCTGGGAGCGGCGGTGGACGCGCCTGCCACTCCAGTCACTTCTACTGCCTTCAATCTCAAGGAAAAAATACACGTTCGGCTAGACATGGCGCAATATAAATCCTACTATTGCCGCAATCGTCACGGATTCCTTAGCTTCGGGAGTAAGCGTGAACCTGCTCGAGAGCCCCAAGTCCACCGCGAATCACCTGATGATGGGCCCAGACGGAGTGGTCTACGTTCCTCGTACCGGGACGGTGGCCGAGTTCCAGCCTACAAATGATCTCTACCGTGCAACCGAATCACCAAGGTCGATGGAGTTCACCCGAGACGCCATTGACGACAGCGGTCAGGGCTCCGGCTGCCTCACGTACTCCGCCGACCTCGCCGGAAGCGACAGCGGCCAGGGCTCCGGCTGCCTCACGTACTCCGCCGACCTCGCCGGAAGCGACAGCGGCCAGGGCTCCGGCTGCCTCACGTACTGACCAGGGACCCGCGCAACTTATGGTGGGGGCAATCATACGGTCAGCGCGGTCCCGTGCCTGACGATGTTGGCCTGCGGGCGAACTATTGGGTCGGGACGCACCGGATCACTTCTCCTGAAGAGACGCTTGAGGCGGTGCGGCGCTTCTTCCCGGTGATGGGAATTACGCGCGTCGCTGACATTACTGGGCTTGACACGATAGGAATTCCGGTCATCGCCGTCTGCCGACCGAACTCAAGGTCGGTGGTGGTATCGCTGGGCAAGGGCCTCGACCCGATGGCCGCTAGGGCGTCTGGTGTCATGGAGAGCATCGAGGCCTTCATGGCCGAGCGGATAACCCGCCCTCTCGTCCTCGCCAGTGTTAGCGACCTGAGGTTCAGCCACCGGCTAGTCGATGTCGACCAGATTCCGCGAACGAAGAACTCACTGTACCATCCGGATATGCCTCTCCTCTGGATTGAAGGGCAGGGGTTGTTGACGGAGGCGCCAGTATGGGTTCCCTACGAGATTGTCCACACGGCGTATACCCTTCCCGCTCCGACTGGAACGGGCTGTTTCATCGCCACCTCTAACGGCCTGGCTTCCGGTAACCACATGCTTGAGGCGATCAGTCACGGGATTTGCGAAACGATCGAGCGCGACGCTGCCGCGCTACATAGCCTGCGGACGGCCGAAGAAAGAGCACTGCGCCGGGTCGACCAGCAGACAGTGGACGACGCCAGCTGTCGGGACGCTCTCGCTCGATTTGACCGGGCGGGAATGTCGGTGGCCATCTGGGATATCACTAGCGACGTCGGGATCGCCGCCTTCAAGTGCCTGATCGCCGAGAGGGGTCGGCCTTCGACGCGTACGGAGCACGGCTCCGTCGGCATGGGATGCCACCCGGACCGAGGAATCGCGTTGCTCCGCGCTCTCACCGAGGCTGCACAGGCCCGGCTGGCAATGATCTCTGGTATACGTGACGATCCCGCTCAGCTGGATTATCCGCTGGAGATGGAGTCCAGCTCGCGGCGCGGGCGAGCCGCTGCTCTCGCAGGGGAGGCAACCAGGGACTTCACCACTGTGCAGGCCTTTGCCAGCGACAGCATTGATCAAGACGTGGCGTGGGAACTCGATAGTCTTCGGTCGGCGGGTATCAGCGAGGTGATCGTCGTGGACCTGATGCGCGAGGAGTTCGGCATCGCAGTCGTCCGGGTGATCGTCCCGGGCCTGGAAGGGCCGGCCGGGGTGGTGCCGTTGTGTCGTCTCGGCCAGCGGGCCATGAGCGTGATAAGCGGCCGATGAGCGAGGCTTACATCTTTCTCGGTCCCACACTTTCTCTGGCCGCCGCACGGTCCGAGTGCGATGCCACCTACCTCCCGCCAGCGTCCGCAGGAGACGTATATCGGCTGTGGCGCAACCGTCCTCGGGCCATCGGCATCGTCGACGGTTACTTCGACCGCGTCCCCACAGTGTGGCATAAGGAAATCATGTGGCTCATGGAACGGGGGGTTCATGTATTCGGCAGCGCCAGCATCGGGGCACTGCGTGCGGCCGAGCTTGACAGCTTCGGGATGCGCGGTGTCGGCCTCATTTATAGGTCCTTTAAAGACGGGACGTCGGACAGGGACGACGAACTGGCCGTCGCCTGTGAGCCCGGACCGGACGGGTACCGAAGGCTTTCGGAAGCGATGGTCAGCATCCGCGCCACGCTCCAAGCTGCCTACCACGCAGAGATCATTTCCGGCACCACCTGTGATCTCCTGACGGCGGCGGGTACGGCGCTGTTCTACCAACAGCGGACTTGGCCCACCCTGCTTAAGGCCGGCCAGGCAGGGGGGGCCGAGCCTGCCGAGCTGGACGCGCTGCGCCGGTGGCTTCCGGCCGGACGGATCGACCAGCAAGCCGACGACGCTCTGGCAATGCTGCGGGAGATGCGCAGCTTCCTCGCTACCGGACCGGGCCCTCAGCAGGTGCGCTGGACCATGGCAAACACGACTAGATGGGAGGCGGTGAAGCGCCGCGCGGAACGCATGTGCACGGAGAACACCATGCATCTTACGACTAGGCCTTCCCCGCTACCGCCCAGCACGAATGCCAGTGCCCGAGCGGACAGTGACAGCCTTGAACCTCCCGGCGACCGTTAGGTCGGGTGCTCATTGTGTGGTGCCGGGTTCAGGTGGCGGTCGTCATCACCGCGGAGTTGATGAGGTCCCAGTCGATGGCGGCGCCGAGGCCCGGGCCGCCGGGCGCGTGGACGTTGCCGTCGCGGTCGACCTGGAAGGGCTCGGTGAGGCCGTAGCTGAAGTGGGCGAGGCTGTGGTCGCCGGCGCGGTTGAAGGCGAGGACCTCGAGCCAGTCGCAGTTGTCGATGGCCATCATGACGTGCCTGGCGGCGACGTTGTTGAGTGCGTTGTAGGAGTCGTGGACCTCGCAGTTCATGCCGAAGGCCTCGGCGAGGTGGGCGATCTTCATCAGGCCGGTGACGCCGCCCTTGATGACCACGTCGCCGCGCAGGAAGTCGGTCGCGCCGCTGGTGATCCAGGGCGGGAGGGCGGCGAGTCCGCCCGGGGTGATCTCGGTGGCGAGCAGCGGGATGCTGAGGTGCCGGCCGAGGCGCACGTAGTTGTGCATGTCGTGGGTGGGGAACGGGTCTTCGAACCAGTGGTAGCCGAGGTCCTGGATGGCCCGGCCGACCTGGAGTCCTTCGGTGTAGGAGTAGGACCAGGAGGAGTCGAGCATGAGCGTCATGCCGTCGCCGACCGCTTCCCGTACCGCCGTGCAGGCTTCGATGTCGAAGCCGACCGGGGGCGCGGCGCCCTGCAGCCAGGGGCTGCGGGGCGGGTGGATCTTAAACCCTTTCCAGCCTTGTTCCTGCCAGTAGGCGGCTTCTTCCGCGTACTCGGCGGCGGTCTTGTGGTGGGCGGTGGAGAAGTAAGCGGGGATGCGGTCGCGGCAGGTCCCGAGCAGACGGTGCACGGGCATTCCCGCCGCCTTGCCGGCGATGTCCCACAGGGCGATGTCGACCGTGCCGACGGTGTGCGGCGACAGGTAGTGCACGAGGTTCTCGAGCCGCCGCCAGTGCCTGCCGATGTCGAGCGGGTCCTCGCCGAGCAGCCACGGCTTGACGACGGTGACGATCTGCTCGGCGATCTGCACCGGGCCGGGGCCGGGGTTGGACAGGAACGCGTTGCCCTCGATGCCCTCGTCGGTCTGGATCCGCAGCACGCCGAGCGGTACGGGCCGGGCGGGCCCGAAGCTCGCGGAGGCGGTGTGCCGGCGTTCGTGGAGGACGACGGTGATATCCGTGATTCGCACGGTCCCTGACGTTACCCCTTAGGCGGCGTAACGTCAGGGGCGCGCGCCCGTGCGGCGTTTCAGCCTCAGCCCATGCCGATGGACGTGAGGAAGCCTTCCGCGACGGTGGTGTAGTTGGCCTTGTCGGTGATGACGGCGTTGTCCATCTGGAGCAGAGCGCTGGTGGTGAGCTTGGCGGAGATCTCGTTGAGCGTGGAGCTGATCGTCGGGGTCAGTGCGGGCTTGTAGACGAGCGGGATGACGTTCTGCGCGGCGAAGTTGAACTTCGGGTCGGCGAGCGGCACCAGCTTGTCAGAGACGATCTGCGGGGTGGTGGTGAACACGTCGGCGGCCTGGACCTTGCCGCCGGTCAGCGCCGACAGCGTGATCGGGCCCGACGTGTCGAGCGGGTCGAAGCTCTTGAACGTCAGGCCGTAGTTGGCCTTGAGGCCGGCGATGCCGTCCGAGCGGGTCGTGAACTCCGGTGGCCCGCCGAGCACCATGCTGCTGGCGTAGGGCTTGAGGTCGGCGATCGACTTAAGGTGGTACTTGGTGGCGGTCGCCTGGGTGACCGTGATCGAGTCGCTGTCCTGCGCAGGCGCCGGGTTCAGCACGGTGAGGGTCGACGGGAGGCTGGCGGCGAGGGCGGCGTCGACGGCCGCGGTGGTCTTTGCGGTGGAGGTCTTGTCGACCTCGACGGTGAGCAACGTCCCGTTGTACTCGGGGATGATCGAGATGCTGCCCTTTTCGACCTGCGGGTAGTAGACCTCGCGGGCGCCGATGTTGAGCTTGGTGGTGGCCTTGACGCCCTTCTTCTGGAGGGCGAGCGCGTAGACCTCCGCGAGGAGCTCGTTCTCGGGGAAGTTGGCGGAGCCGATCACGACGGAGCCCGACGCGGCGCCGCCGCCGAGCGGGTTGCTCGCGCCGCCCGAGGCGGACGCGGTGGCGGTCGACGCGCCGGTGGTCGACGAGGAGGCGGCGGCGGAGCTTGAGGAACTGCTACTCGAGCACGCGGTCACGGCCGCGAGGCCGATGACCGCGAACGCGGCAAGGCCGCTGGTCGCGGCGGTCCTGAGGGTCATATGGGTGTTTCCTTTCGGAACGGGTTGGTTATTCGGTCTTGGCCTGCTTGCGCAGGCCGGCCGGGACGACCAGCCGGGAAAGGCCCGCGAACAGCGCGAGCACGAGGACTGCGAGGACGACGACGAGCAGCGCGCCGCCGGCCACCGGGCCGTACTCGTCGCTTGCCAGCCCGTCGAAGATGAAACGTCCGAGGCCGCCGAGGCCGATGTACGCGGCGATGGTCGCGGTGGCCACGACGAAGATCGCGCCGGTGCGCAGCCCGACCAGGATCAGCGGCAGCGCGTTGGGTACCTCGACCCTGGTCACCTGCTGCCAGGGGGTCATGCCCATGCCGGCGGCGGCGTCCTTGACGGCCGGGTCGACGGCCGCGATGCCCTCGTAGGCGTTGACGAGGATCGGCGGGATCGCGAGGACCGTGAGCGGCAGCAGCCAGGTGAGCACGGAGAAGCCGAGGAAGACGGCGATGAGGATCAGGAGGCCGAGGGTGGGGATCGCGCGCCAGGCGTTGGCGATGTTGATGACGACGGCGGCGCTCTTGCCGCCCCGGTGGCCGATCCAGACGCCGGCGGGAACGCCGATGAGCGCGGCGACCAGCAGCGGCAGCGCGCTGTAGCCGAGGTGGGCGACGAGCTGGTGCGGGATGCTGCCCGGGCCGTGCCAGTTGGCATCGGTCGTCACCCAGTCCCAGGCCCAGTTGAAGAAGCTCACGAGGCGGCCTCCGTCAGCTGTCGCGGCCGTTGCCGGCGCTGCCGCCGCTCCGGCCGCGGCGCCCACGGGGTGAGTGCCCGCCTGACGGCGAGGAGGATCAGGTCGCAGACGAGGGCGAGGGCGATGACGAGGAAGAGGCCGACGTAGATCTCGGTCGGGAACGAGCGCTGCAGCCCGTCGATGAACAGGTAGCCGAGGCTGGACACGCCGATGAGCTGGCCGACGCTGGCGAGGCTGATGCCCGCCACCACGCCGACCCGCAGCCCGGCGATGATCACCGGGGCGGCGAGCGGCAGTTCGACCGTGGTCAGGCGGCGCAGCGGCCCGTAGCCCATGGCCGTGGCCGCCTGCGTCACATCGGCGGGGACCGCGCGCAGCCCGGCGACGACGTTGGGCAGGATGACGCACAGGGAGAAGACGGTGAGTGCGATGTCAACGGTCGTGTCGGTCAGCCCGAACGCGGGGATCAGCGCGATAAACAGGGCGAGCGACGGTACCGCGTAGACGATGTTGACGACCGTGAGGACCGGCGGGTAGAGCCAGCGCCAGCGGGCGGCGAGCACCCCGAGCGGCAGCGATATGACCAGCCCGTACAGCGCGGGAAGCACGCCGAGCTTGAAGTTTTCCCAGGTGAGCTGCCAGATCAGCGAGCCGTTGCTCGGGATCCAGGACCACATCATGACGGTGGCACCTGCTGGGCGTGCTGAACCTGCCGCGCGTCCTTGTCGTCAGTGCCGTCCGTGCCGTCCTTGGTGTCGGCGGCCTGGATCGCGGCGCGGAGCTGGTCGAAGGTTGCCACTCCGAGTACCAGGCCCTCGTCGTCCACGGCGACCGCCTGCCCGGCGGGCGACAGCACGGCGGCGTCCAGGGCCGCGCGGAGCGAGTCGGTGCCGACGGTGAAGGAGTGGCCGGTCGGCTCGGTCCGCACCTGCCCGAGCGGGGTGCCGCCCGGCAGGTCGGCCAGGGAGGCCGTGTCGACCCAGCCGCCCGGGCGCCCCGCCTCGGTGACGCAGATCCACGGCCGTCCGGTGGCGAGGGCCTGCGCGACGGTCGCCTCCGCGGGCAGCACGGCGGCCTTGTCCAGCGTCAGGGCCGTCGTGGAGACGAACGACAGCCGCCTGATGCCGCGGTCGAAGCCGACGAAGTCGGCGACGTAGTCGTCCACCGGCGCGGCGAGCAGCTGCTCCGGCGGCGCGAGCTGGGCGATCTTGCCGTGCGGGCGGAACAGCGCCACCAGGTCGCCGACCTTGATGGCCTCTTCGATGTCGTGGGTGACCAGCACGATCGTCTTGCGCAGCTCGGCCTGCAGCGACAGCAGCTGGTCCTGCAGCGAGGCGCGGACCACCGGGTCGACGGCGCTGAACGGCTCGTCCATCAGCAGCACGGGTGGGTCGGCGGCCAGGGCGCGGGCGACGCCGACGCGCTGCTGCTGGCCGCCGGACAGCTGGTGCGGGTAGCGCTTCGCGAGGCCCTGGTCGAGGCCGACGAGGTCGAGCAGCTCCTCCGCCCTCGCCCGTGCCTTCTTGCGCGGCCACCCGTTGAGCACGGGGACCGTGGCGATGTTGTCCTCGACGGTGCGGTGCGGGAACAGGCCGCTCTGCTGGATCACGTAGCCGATGCCCCGGCGCAGGTGCGCGGGGTTCCGCTCCTTGATGTCGGTGCCGTCGAGCCGGATTGTGCCCTGGGTCGGCTCCACGAGCCGGTTGATCATCCGCAGTGTGGTGGTCTTGCCGCATCCGCTCGGGCCGACGAGGACCATCGTCTTTCCGTCGGGAATCTCCAGGTCGAGCCCGTCAACGGCCACGGTCCCGTCCGGGTAGCGCTTCGTCACGGCCTCGAAGGTGATCAACCCGCCGCCAGTTGTATCCGCATAAAACACTCATTTCCGGCCATATTTATCTGAATATACCGGCGCTCACGTCCGCATATCACCCGGATCACTGGCCCGAGCCGCATCCAACCACCCTAACCGGCGTCACCGGCCACGAGCATAACCGCACGTTCATCTCTCGCTAACGATTTAGGTGACTCCGCGCGGGGAACGCCTTGCCCACGGCCTGGCTGGACGCGCCGCGGTGCCGTCACCAGGCTTGGTTTCCCCCGTTCATCTGGCCGTAGAACGGCGTGCCAGGGGCCAGTTGCTCCGGTGTCACCGGCGTTCTGCTGAACGCCGACGCGTAGATGCCGGCGACCAGGGACATCGTCTCGCGGGCCTCGGCCGGGCCGACCGGCGGGCGGCGGCGCGCGCCGAGCGCGGCGAGCACGTGCGCGAACTGCGCGGCGTGACCGCTGCGGGTCCCGTGCTCGGCGTGCTGCCAGGCCTTGGTCACCTCGTCGGGCCGGCCGGGCGCGGGCGTGACCCGCCAGTCCTCGTCGCCGTAGCCGTACAGGTGCGTCACCTCGACGGTGGCCCGCTCGAAGTCGAAGCGCAGGTAGGACTCCTCCCGCGGCGACAGCACGCTGTTCACCACGCTGGCCACCGCGCCGCTGCCGAACGTGACGTGCGCGAGCGACAGGTCCTCGGTCGGCATCGTCCGCGCCTGCGTCCTCGCGATCGCCGACACCTCGGTCCACTCCCCCAGGACGTCCAGCAGCATGTCCATCTGGTGGATGCCGTGCCCCATCGTCGGCCCGCCGCCCTCGGTGTCCCACCGGCCGCGCCACGGCACGTCGAAGTACGCCTGGTCGCGGAACCAGGTGGTGTTGCAGACCGCGACCAGCGGGCGGCCGAGCACGCCGGACGCCGCCAGTGCCTTCAGGCGCCGCTGCCCGGCGCCGAACCGGTGCTGGAAGACGGTGGCGAACCACGGCGGCCCGTCCCCGGCGGTGCCACCCTCAGCGGCGGCGAGCCCGTCGAACTCCCGCAGGCTGATCGTCGGCGGCTTCTCGACGAGCACGCTCACGCCCGCCCGCAGGCAGCCGAGCGCCAGCGGGTAGTGGGTGGCCGGCGGCGTGCACAGGTGCACCAGGTCGGGCCGTCCGTGGCCGAGCAGGTCGGTCAGGTGCCGGTAGGTCTCGCGGACTCCGAACTCGGCACCGAACGAATTCAGCTGGCTCTCATCCACATCCATGACCGCGGCGAGCGTGGCGTCCGCCTGGCCGGCCTCGCTGGTGACGGCCGCGAGCGCCCTGGCGTGCACCCGCGCGATGTTCCCGGTGCCCACGATCGCGACGCGCAGCGGTGCCATGGAAACAGACTATGGGTACGTTGACCGTGTGGACGGCGACGATAATCTGGCCGCGCGGCTGCGCGAGATCTGCATGGCGCTGCCCGAGGTGACGGAACGGGCGTCGCACGGCGTGCCGACCTGGTTCGTACGCGACAAGAAGTCGTTCGCCCAGCTGTGGGCCCACGGCCATCATGCCGACGACTTCCCGCACCTGTGGTGCGCGGGCCTGCCGGGCGTGCAGGAGGCCCTTGTCGGCTCGGCGCCCGACCGTTTCTTCCGCCCGCCTTATGTCGGGCACCGCGGCTGGATCGGAGCACGCCTCGACGGCGACGTCGACTGGCGGGAACTCACCGAACTGTGCGCCGACGCCTATCGTGCGGTCGCCCCGGCCAAGCTCGTCGCGCTCCTCGACGCCCGCTAGGCCGCGGGATCGTACTGGGAGGCCTGGATCGTGTAGAGCTCGGCGTACTGGCCGCCTAGGGCCAGCAGGTCGGTGTGGGTGCCCGACTCGGCGACCTTGCCGTGGGCGAGGACGTAGATGCGGTCCGCGTGCCGGACGGACGCCAGCCGGTGGGTGATGATCAGCACCGTCCGGTCGCGGGCGAGGACGCGCAGCGAGGAGAACAGGGCATATTCGGCGCGCGCGTCCAGGGCGGCGGTGGGCTCGTCCATGATCAGCAGCGGGGCGGTGCGGTAGAAGCCGCGCGCGGCGGCGATGCGCTGCCACTGGCCGCCCGACAGTTCGGCGCCGCCCTTGAACTGGCGGGCCAGCAGCGTGTCGTAGCCCCGCTCGAGTTCGGCGATCACGGCGTCCGCGCCCGACGACGCGGCCGCCGAGGCAAGGAGGGTCTCGTCGAGCAGCCGGCCCATGATGATGTTGTCCCGGACCGTCAGCGGCCAGTTCCCGTGGTCTTGCGCGATGACCGCGATCCGTTCCCGTAGGGGCTCGCCGGCGACGTCCGCGATCGAGACGTCGTCCCACCGGACGGTGCCGGACTGCGGCCGGTACAGTCCGGCGAGGATCTTGGCGAGCGTCGTCTTCCCCGAGCCGTTCTCTCCCACCAGGGCGACGACCTCGCCGCGGCCGATCTCTACCGATACTTCGCGGAGCGACGGCTCGTCCGCGCCCGGGTAGCTGAACGTGATCCCGGACGCGACGATCCGCGCGAAGCCCTGCGGCGCGTCGGTCGCGCCGGCCGGCGGGATCCTGGACTGCGCGTCCTCGCAGAACGCCATGTAGTCGGAGAAGTAGAGGCCGTCCTCGTAGCACTGGTTGACGTTGTACATCAGCTGCTGGAGTGACGCGGCGGCCGAGCGGAGCGCCAGGACCGCCGTGCCCGCGACCGACAGGGCGAGGATGCCGGTGGCGAGCAGCACGCCGAGCACCGCGTACACTCCCGCGGTGGCGAGGCCGCTCAGCGAGCTGCCGATGACCTTGGTGACCGTCTGCTGCCTGGCGGCCCGCAGTTCGGCGTTGCGCGCGTAGGCGGCCAGCCGGGACACGCGGCCGAGCAGGTAGGCCCGGAGGGTGAACGAACGGATCTCGGCGGCGGTGCGCCGCTCGGCGATCAGGTCGGCCAGGATCCACTTGCGCCGGTAGGAATCGATCAACGCGAACCTGGTCAGGTAGCTGATCCGCGCGGTGCGGACCGCCGCCCACGCGCCCGGTAGCTGCGCGACCAGCAGCACCGCGAGCAGGATGGGCTGCAGCACGCCGACGACCACCGCCGCCGACGCCAGGCCGGCGAACGCGGTGACGAAATTGATGACGTCGTTGACCAGCTGCGCCGCCGAGTACACGCCGCGGTCGCGGGCCCGCTGCATGTGGTCGTGGAAGTCCGAGTCGTCGAAGGCGGCCAGTTCCACCTGGCTGGTCAGGTCGTACAGTCGCACCTCCACGACCTGGGTGACCTGCGGCTCAAGCCTGTTCTGGGCCCAGCCGGCCGCCGTAGACACCGCCGAGCGGATCGCCGTGGAAACGGCGACCAGGATCAGCGACGGCAACGCGGCGCGCACCCGGTGCGGCGTGGGGCCGCCGGCGAACAGCGCCTCGAGCACCCCGGTGGTGGCGAACAGCGCATATCCGCCGAACACCCCGGAGGCGAGGTTCAGCGCGATCGTCGCCGCGGTGTCCCGCCTGCTCGCCGACCAGCCGAGACGCACCGCCTGCCCGATCAGAGCGGGAAACCTGCGGGCGACGTCGCTGAACTTGACGCTGGCCAGCCGCTGGTCATAGGCCCGCCAGTAGGCCGCGGTCAGCTCCGCGGTCTCATGATCGGCGGTCGCGCCGTCGCCCGCCTGCTCGCCGGGCACCGGTCCGTCGCCCGAAGGCTCGCGGTCCGCTCTCCCGTCGGCCCGTTTCCGCCCCGCCGTCAAGCGAAGGCGCGAAAGTCCGACCCACCACCGCCCCATGACACGAGTATGTGCCGGCGCTCCGACATTGGGCCAACGGATATATCCGGACGGGGTCGGTCGCCGGGAACCGGGGTCAGCCGATCTGCTGGAGGCCTCGCGGGTAGGCGTGCAGGCGTTCCGGGCCCTGGTCGGTGACGAGGAGGAGTTCGCCCGTCTGCACCCCCGCGGTCCCGTCGAGGGTGGTGACGTTCGGCTGGACGACGATGGTCATGCCTGCCGCGAGGACGAACTCGCCCGCGGCCGCCGCGCCGCCACCCGGGCGGGCGCCAGGCACGGTGCGTCCCGGTGCGGAGATGACCGGCGACAGGTAGCCGCCGCCGTAGCCGTGCGCGAGGTCGTCGATCGCGGTGAAGCCGGCCGGCGTGACGACGCCCATCGCGACGGCCAGGAGTTGCTCACGCGTCGCGCCGGGGACGAGGAGCGCGGCCATGGCGTCGAAGGCGGCCTCCGCGACGGCGTGCAGGTCGGCGTACAGCGGCGTGGGCGGCGCGCCGACCGCGAACGTGCGCAGCAGCTGCCCTGCGTACTCCGGTGCTGCCGCGGCGCTGATCTCACTGGTCACCGCGTCGCCGGCGCGGACCGTGCGGCCAGTTGCCCACTGGGCGGGAACGGCCACGGCCGGCTCGCCGGCCGCGGCGGCGGCGCCCGCCGCGCTCATCGCCGTGATGCCGACGTAGTGAATATGGTGCAGGCCGCCGCCGACGGTGTACGCGCGCTCGACGGCCGCCAGGATCTCATGGTCCGTAATTCCCGGGCGCACCGAGTCCGCGAGCGCGGCGACGGCCGTATCGGTGAGTGCCGCGGCGCGGCGGAGGGCGGCGATCTCTTCCGCCGATTTCTTAAGGCGGAGCCTGGCGTGGACCGGATTGAGATCGACGACCCGCGCGGCGGCCCGGGCCAGGTGGGTGTACTGATCGAAGGGGACCGCACCGATCACCCCGACGCCGTCGGCGAGCACGGCGTCCGGCAGCAGGCCGAGCGCGGTCACCATGGGCACCGCGCCGGCCCAGTCCACCCGGGTGCGCGACAGGCGCCGGGCCTGCGGCACGTGGTTGTAGTAGGAGACGAGCAGCAGGTCATCGGCCGGGTCGGGTGCGACGATGAGCAGCGCCTCGCGGGTGACCGGCCACCCGGTCAGCCAGGAGACCGCGCTGCCTGACCGGTTCGCGCCGTAGACCAGCGCGTGCGAGACGCCCGCGCGCTCAAGTTCCGCGGCGACGGCCGAACGCCGCCGCCGCATCTCGGTGTCGGAGAAGCCCGCCCAGTCATCCGCTGTCACAGCATGATCGTGGTCCACTGACGCATCATCCGCAACCCTCGGCCTGGGTTTCCGTATCAGCCGGCGAAGACCTCGTCGATGGTCGTCGCGGTCGCCGCGCGAGAGATCCATCGCTCAAGTTGATCGGGATCCGAGCAGGCGCTGATCAGAGCCTGGGTCGGCTTGCGCACCGCAAACCCGCGGGCTGCAAGCACTGCTAGCAGCGCACGCACCTCCCCTTGGCCGATGCCCTGCTCGATGCCCTGCTCGA
>Ga0102924_1002539_pt1 | contig 19858 bp, 18 predicted proteins | sample PaiPotPPM11metaG_FD_80116 | JGI IMG/M metagenome (GOLD analysis project Ga0102924, IMG submission 80116) | Iron sulfur acid spring bacterial and archeal communities from Banff, Canada, to study Microbial Dark Matter (Phase II) - Paint Pots PPM... ...
CTTCTGGTGCCCGAGGGCGGGGTCGAGGGGGTCGTCATCGCCATGGGCACGGCCCTCGGGGGCTGGTCCCTCCATGCCGTCGCCGGACGGCCCCGCTACGTCAGCAACTATTTGGGCAAGGAGCGCTATGTGATCGAGGGGCCCGCCCCATTGGAGCCGGGACGGCACGTGCTGGAGATGCGCTTCACGACCGCCGGGGACTTCAAGGGTCGGGCCGCCCTGGTGGTGGACGGCGGGATGGTCGGTGAGGGCGAGATCCCCCGGGTGACCCCCGCCCGTTACTCGATCACCGGCGGAGGGATCACCTGCGGCTACGAGCAGGGCCCCCCAGTCGGCGAGGGGTACCGGGCGCCGTTCCCGTTCAGCGGCACCATCGAGGAGGTGGTCATCGCCACCGACGGCGACGCCTACCGCGATCCCGAGGGCGAGTTCGACGCCATCATGTCGGAGCAGTAGCCATGCGCGGGCTGGCGGGCAAGGTGGCCGTGGTCGCCGGTGGGGCCGGGCGGATCGGCACCGCCACCTCGGTGCGGCTGGCCGAGGAGGGGGCCTCGGTCGTCGTGGGCGACCTCGACGGCCAGGCCGCCGAGTCCGTGGCCGGCCGCATCGTGGCCGCCGGAGGCCGGGCCATCTCCGTCCGTGTCGACGTCAGCGACGAGGCGGATGTGGCGACCCTGATGGCCGCCGCCGTCGAGGCCTACGGCGGCATCGATGCCCTGCACGCCAATGCCGCCGACCTCTCGCCGGACACGATCATGGGCGACAGCGACGCCCTCACCGTGCCGCTGGAGCTCTTCGACCACACCCTGTCGGTCAACCTGCGCGGGCACCTCCTCTGCACCCGCCATGCCCTGCCCCACCTGCTGGAGCGCGGTGGAGGGGCGATCGTGTACACCAGCTCGGCGGCGGCGTTCGTCGGTGAGCCGCGGCGGCCGTCGTACGCCGTGGCCAAGAGCGGCCTCAACGCCCTCGCCCGGCACGTGGCGTCGCGTTGGGGCAAGGAGGGGGTCAGGGCCAACGCCGTGGCCCCCGGCCTGGTGATGAGCGGGGCACTGCTCGAAAGCGCCGGCGAAGACTTCGCCCGCCGAGCCCTCAAGGACAGCCGGAGCCACCGCCTCGGCACCCCCGAGGACGTCGCCGCTGTCGTGGCCCTGCTCCTGTCGGACGACGGGTCGTGGATCAACGGTCAGGTGATCAGCGTCGACGGCGGCGCCACCCTCCGCTGAAGCCATTTGCTGAGCCGGAGCTCAGGCTGGTCGCGTACGGTGCGGCCATGCCCGACGTGCGGACCATCACCGAGGACGAGGTCGATGCCTACACCGAGGCGTGGTCGGTCGGCTTCCACCACCGACCGGTGCCCGGAGAGGCCGAGTTCCGACGCGCCACCCTGGATCTGCATCGCACCCACGCCGCCTTCGACGGCGAGAACGTGGTGGGGACGGCCCGCTCCTTCCCCGCCCAGCTGACCGTGCCCGGCGGAGGCTTCGTCCCGGTGGGGGCGGTGACCAACGTGACGGTGACGGCCACCCACCGCCGGCACGGCCTCCTCACCGAGATGATGCGCCAGCAGCTCGCGGTCATGACCGGCCTCGGCGAGACGGCGGCGATCCTCATCGCTTCGGAGGCCCCCATCTACGGGCGGTTCGGCTACGGCCCGGCGACCGAGCACGCCCAGACCGTGGTCCGCGTGCCCGCCACCCGGTTCACCGGTCCGGCGCCGGCCGGGACCGTGCGGCTGTGCGGCGCCGCCGAGGGTCGCAAGGAGATGCCGGGCGTCTACGAGCGGTTCCGGCACGCCCAGCCGGGCGCCATCGACCGGTCCGACCGCTGGTGGGACGTCGCCCTGGCCCTGACACCCCGACCGGGCCCGGCCAAGACCGACGGCGAGGAGTTCTCCGCCCTCCGCCGCGACCCCACCGGCACCGCCGACGGGTACATCCGCTACCGGATCAAGGAGCACTGGGAGGATCGCGCCGCGGCGTCCACCATGGAGATCGACGAGCTGGTGGCCGCCTCCGACGACGCCTACGCCGCCCTGTGGCGCTACTGCACGAGCGTCGACTGGGTCCAGACCGTGCGAGGGGACGACCGCCCGCCTGTCGAGCCTCTGCCCTGGCTCCTCGAGGACCGGCGGGCGGTGCGCCAGCACAAGCGCTCGGACTTCATCTGGCTGCGTCTCCTGGCCGTGCCCCAGGCGCTGGCCGCCCGCACCTACAGCGGGGAGGGCCGCCTGGTCATCGCCGTGGACGGGGAGACCGTGGCCCTGGACGCCGGCCTCGACGGGGCGACCTGCGCGCCCACCACCGAGGGCGCCGACCTCACTGTCGAGCTCGCCGACCTGGGGGCGGCGTACCTGGGCGGGACACCGCTATGGCCGGCGGCGGCCGCCGGCCGGGTGACCGAGCACCGGCCCGGGGCCGTCGCCACCTTCGACCGCCTGTTCCTCACCAGCCGGCCGCCCTGGTGCAACACCTGGTTCTGATCGCCTACTTGCGAGGGAGCTGGATGGCCCGGTCGGCGATGATGTTCTTCTGGACCTCGGTGGCGCCGGCCCCGATCGACGTGTAGCGCTGCCACGGGTAGTTGTAGGCGGCGTGACCGCCCTCGACGGCGTCGGGGCCGCCCTTGGCAAGCACCCCCACCGGTCCCAGCAGGTCGAGGTTGAGCTCGGCCAGGGTCTGGGAGAGGTAGCTCCACTGGAGCTTCCCCAACTGCACCTCGGGCCACGTCTTCTCGCCCTTGAGGACCTTCGACAGCGCCCGGGCGTTGAGCAGCCGGGTGAACTCGATCTGCGTCCACGCCCGGGCGATGCGCTCGCGGATGTCCGGGGCGGCGAGGGCGTCGGGGTTGTGCTTGCGGGCGGCGGCGATCATGTTGTCGAGCTCGGACTTCATGCCGATCGAGAGACCGGCGGTGCCGACCCGCTCATGGCCGAGCGTGCCCATGGCCACGTTCCACCCCTGGCCCTCCTCACCGAGGCGGTAGGAGGCGGGGATCACCGCGTCGGTGAAGACCACCTCGTTGAACATGGCCTCCCCGGTGATCTCCCGGATGGGGTTGCACACCACGCCGGGGGTCTCCATGTCGACGATGAGGGCGGTGATCCCCTCGTGCTTGCGCCCGGCGGCGATGGCGTCGGGATCGGTCCGCACCAGGAACAGGCCCCACTTGGCCAGATGCGCCGTCGAGATCCAGATCTTGGTGCCGTTGAGGACGTAGGTGTCGCCGTCGCGGACCGCCGTGGTGCGCAGGTTGGCCAGGTCGCTGCCCGCCTCGGGCTCGCTGAAGCCCTGGCACCAATGGACCTCGGCGCTCAGGATCCCTGGCAACCACATGTCCTTCTGCTCGTCCGAGCCCCACCGGCTGATCATCGGGCCGATCTGCCAGATGCCGTTGGCGTTGTAGATGCCGGGCGCCTTTGCCTGGGCCATCTCCTGCGAGTAGATGAAGTTCTGCATGATGGAGGCCTCGCGGCCACCCCACTCCACCGGCCAGTTGATGGCCGCCCAGCGGCCCTCGTTGAGGCGTCGCTGCCATGCCCGCCGGCGCTCCATGGTGCGCCGGGTGGCATCTCCCATCGGGGTGTCCCCGATCTCGCCCTGCTCCATGAAGTCGGGGAGGTTGGCGTCCAACCACTCCCGCAGCTCGGCCCGGAAGGCGTCGTCCTCAGGCATGTAGGCGAAGTCCACGGGAAGCAAAGCTAACGCGCGTGTCATAGTTGGCGCCCGATGGACTTCACCTTCTCAGCCGAGCAGGAGCAGCTGCGCGAGGTCACCCGGGCGTTCCTGGCCAAGGAGTCGCCCGCCAGCTACGTGCGGGCGATGATGGACGATGGACGGGGCTTCACCGACGCCTGGTGGGCCAAGGTGGTCGAGCTGGGTTGGCCTGGCCTGCTGGTCCCCGAAGCGCAGGGCGGCGCCGGGCTGGGCCTGGTGGACGCCGTGGTGCTCCAGGAGGAGATGGGCCGGCTGCCGCTCCCGGGGCCGTTCTTCTCGTCGGCGGTGTGCGCCACCCTCCTTGCCCGCGGCCTGGCGGCGGGCGGTGACCCGGCCGCGGCCGTCCTCCTCGCCGGCCTTGCGTCCGGGGCCCAGCGGGCCACCGTGGCCATCGAGGAGGGCGGGCCCGGCGATCCCCTCGGCCGCATCGCCACGACCGCGGCCGCCGACACCCTCGACGGCCTCAAGCCCGTCGTGCTGGACGGCCACACCGCCGACGTGGCCCTGGTCGTGGCCCGGGACGGCGACGGCCTGGCCGTGTATGCCGTCGATCAACCGACCGCCGAGCCCGTCCCCGCCCTCGACGTGACCCGCAAGATGTCCCGCCTGGTGCTCGACCGGCGTCCGGCCCGGCGCCTCGGCCCTCCCGGTGACCAGACCTCGATCATCCGGCGCGCCGTCGACGACACCGCCGTGGCCCTGTGCGCCGAGACGGTCGGCTCGTGCGACCGGGCGCTGGCCATGGCCATCGACTACGCCAAGGTGCGGGTCCAGTTCGACCGGCCCATCGCCACCTTCCAGGCCATCAAGCACAAGATCGTCGACATGCTCCACCAGCTCGAGCTGGCCCGGGTCGGGACCCACTACGCGGCCTGGACCAGCGAGGTCGACGATCCCGAGCGGGAGCGGGCGGCGGCCATGGCCAAGGGCTTCGTCGGCGAGGCGGCGGCCATGGTGACGGGCGAGAACATCCAGGTGCATGGGGGCGTCGGGTTCACGTGGGACGTGGACTGCCACCTGCTGTTCCGGCGGGTCAAGCAGGACGACGTCCTCTTCGGGCGCCAGGGCTGGCAGCGCCAGCGCCTGGCCGACCTCGTCCTCGGGTAGCCGTCGGTCCGCCGGGCCGACCTGGCCGTCGGTCCGCCCGGCCGACCCAGCCGTCGGTCCGCCGGGCCGACCTGGCCGTCGATCCGCCGGGCCGACCTGGCCGTCGGTCCGCCCGGCCGACCCAGGTGTCGATCCGGAGTCGTCGGGGAACACCTCTGGCATGAGCACCGTCATCGTCGTGGTCATCGCCGTCATCGTCATCGTCGCCGTGGTGGCCATTTTGCTCGTGGCCCAGCGGCGCCGCCGCGTCGAGGATCGCCGCCGCCAGGCCGGCGAGCACCGCGACCTGGCGCGCGTCACCCAGTTGGAGGCAGAGCGTCAGGCGGCGGAAGCCGACGAGCGTGCCGCTCGGGCCAAGCGCGAGGCGGTCGCCGCAGAGCAGCAGCGCATCGAGGCCGAGGGCGCCCGGGCGCAGGCCCGTGACCTCCACGCCAAGGCCGACGAGCTCGACCCCGACGTCGAGGAGCCGGCCGAGAGCAGCTCAGCCGACTAGAGCGCCTTCCCGGGGTTGAGGATGCCCTCGGGATCCAGGGCCGCCTTGATCCGCCCGGCCAGCGCCAGCCCGTCGTCGCCGAGCTGAGCCCGGAGCCACGGCCGCTTGAGCGTGCCCACCCCGTGCTCACCGGTGATCGTCCCCCCCAGCGCCAGCGCCACCTCCATGATCTCCCCGAAGACCGCTTCCGCCCGCGCCACCGCGTCGGGATCCCGGCGATCGAACACCACCAGGGGATGGAAGTTCCCGTCGCCGGCGTGACCGATCACCGCCACCGTCGTTTCCCGGCGGGCGGCGATCTCCTCCACTCCGGCGATCAGGTCGGGGATGCGCGGGATGGGCACACCGACGTCCTCGATCATCACCGTGCCCATGCGCTCGACGGCCGGGATGGCGGCCCGCCGGGCGGCCATCAACTGCTCCCCCTCCTCCTCATCCGTCGTCGATGCCACGTAGTCGGCTCCCGCTGCAGTGCACGCCTGCTCCATCACCGTGACCTCGGCCGCGGACTGGGCGTCGGAACGCCCGAGCAGCAGCGCCCCGCACGACGCGTCGAGACCCATGTGCGTCATTGCCTCCACCGCCTGCACCGAGGCACGGTCCATCAGCTCGAGGGCGGCCGGACGGACTCGGCCCACGATGGCGGTCACCGCCCGGCCGGCGGCCACCACGTCGGGGAACGTCGCCACCATGGTCGTGGCCGGCGGCGGCGGCGGCCGCAGGCGCAGCGTCGCCTCGGTGATCACGCCGAGGGTTCCCTCGCTGCCGACGAACAGACGCTTCAGGTCGTACCCGGCCACGTCCTTGATCGTGCGCCCGCCCAGGCGGAGCACGCTGCCGTCGGCGATCACCACTTCGATGCCGAGCACGTAGTCGGTGGTGACGCCGTACTTGACGCAGCACAGCCCGCCGGCGTTGGTCGCCAGGTTCCCCCCGATGGAGCAGATCTCGTAGCTCGACGGGTCCGGCGGGTACCACAGCCTGTGGGCGCGGGCGGCGGCCTTCACCTCGGCGTTGAGCAGGCCCGGCTGCACGACGGCGACCATGGCATCGGGGTCGATGTCGATCCGGCGCATGCGCTCGGTGGACAACGTGATGCACCCGTCGATGGCCGTCGAGCCGCCCGACAGCCCCGTGCCCGCCCCCCGGGTCACGATCGGGATGCCATGGCGACCGGCGATGCGGACCGTGGTCTGGACGTCGGCGGTGGACGTCGCTCGAACGACGGCCAGCGGCTGGCCGGGGGCGACGGTCTCCGCCCGGTCGCGGCGGTACCCCTCGACGATGTCGGCGTCGGTGACCACGACGTCCGCCGGCAGTGCCGCCCGCAGATCAAGCAACGCCTTGGAGGCCACTTACGTCACGCGCACGCTGACCACTCCGCGCCTTCGCACGGGGAACGTGACCGTCGCGCCGTCCACCGTTGCGCCCTCTCCAGCCGGGACCTCGTCCAGGCGCGTCAACGTCGCCGACCGGACCGGGATCCCGAATCGGAGCTCGGCGCTCGCCGGCTCGTCGGACGGGTTCACCACTCTCACCACCATGCCCTCGCCGTCCTCGGCCGGCTTCACCGCCGACAGCAGCAGTGAAGCCGGCGTGAGGCCGAGGAGCGGCTGCCCGGCTGCGACCAGCGGCGCCGGGCCGGCGACCACCGCCCGCAGCCCCAGCTCCGCATCGCGGGCTGCCGTCGCCCGCTGGCCCGCCGATCCCTCACCGCACCAAAGGTGCAGTCGGGTCCGGAACCAACCGAGGCACTGCGCACCCGGCGTCGGCATCCCCGGGCCGGCGGGGAGGGGCCGGGTGTGCAGGTCCATCCCGCTCAGCCATCCCACCGCCCGCACCAGGGTCAAGGCGATGACGCCGTCCTCCGTCAGCTCGGCTTCCGGCAGGTCCGGGGCGGCCACGGCCAGGCCGCCGCCCGCCACCCAACCCTGGTGGGGGAAGGTCGCCTGGGCGGGTTGCATCCAGCCGGTGTCGTCAGGAGTGCCGGCCCGCCGCTCCACGGCGTCGAAGGTGGTCGCCGCCAGGACGCTGGCGGCCCCGACGGGGAACAGCAGCCGTAGCCGGTGGTCGCGTGCGGTGTTGTCGATGGCCACGTCGACATCGACGCGGTCGGTTCCCGGGACGAGGCGTGCGGTCGTCTCCAGGGTGACGACGGCGGTCTCGTCCGACCGGCGGTCGCGGGACGGGGCGAGGCCGGCGGGGAGCCCCAGCCGGCGGCGCACGGCGAGCTCCTCGATGCCGTTGACGTGGCGGGCCCGGCTGACCTCCACGTCGAGCAGCTCGAGCTCGGGGCCCTCCACCGGGTCGAAGTCGTAGGTGTCACCGCGGTCGCCCGTGTCCTCCACCGCCAACAGCCCCGTCCACGTCCCCGCCGGCGAGGAGACGGTGAAGGTCCCGTCACCGTCGACCTCCACCGCCAGGTCACCGGCGGCGATGCGCCGCCCGGCGTCGCGTTCGCTCGGGGCTGCCGGTCCGGGCGCCAGCCGGTACCTCCGCCACCCGAAGGCGGGGATGTCCTCGGCCACCAACTCGACGTCCCACGGCTGCTGCTCGGGCATCATCCGCACGCGGCCGGGATCGGTCGACGGCACCACGCGCGCCGGTGCGCCGTCCACCGTGATCCCCTGGTACATGACGCTGGCCAGGATCAGGCCGTGGATCTCGTCCCCGGTGTTGCCGATCATGAACACCGGGTGCCCGTCGAAGGCGAAGCGCACGACGTCGGTGCGCGCGTGCGGGGAGGGGTTCCACACGGCGACGTCCACGCCGTTGTCCCATCGCACCCGCCGGTCGGGGCCCAGGCCGGACAGCCGCTCGAGGACCCGGCCCGTGGTCTCGGCCGCCAAGCCGTCGGTGGTGTCGTACCGTCCGATCATCTGGTCGTGGACGAGGTCGGTCGAACATCCGCAGATCGAGTCATGGGCCTGGTTGACGAGCAGGCTCCGCCATCCCAGGCGGAGCGCCGGGCGCTCGTCGGCCAGGCCGAGCACCTGGCCCCAGGCCGCCCACGGCTCGGCCCAGCCCTCCAGGGCCGACTGGCAGGCGCGGTTGCGGGCCTTGAGGTAGAGGCGGGTCGACCACACCCCGGGCAGCAGGTTGGCCACCCGGCCGCCGATCAGCTCACCGGTGAACTCGGCTCCTTCGGGGGCCTGCACCCGCGCCACGTGGTCGTCGAGGAGGCCGCGCCGCACCTCCCATCCCGTCCGCTCGGCGAGGAGGGCGGCCACGGCCGCCGTGGAGGAGTCCGGCGGGGCGTGGTCGAGCCCGTTCATGAGCAGGACCTCGCCCGTTCCCGGGTGGTGCAGCTTGGCGGCGAGCACCTCCAGCCGGGCGGCGGCGGCCTCCACGTCGTCGCCGAGGTAGGCGGCGGCGAAGTACCCCTCGGCCAGGTGGCAGGCGAGGAGGGCCGTGCCGTCAGGAGCCACCCAGCGCCACACCGGCGGGAGGCGGTCGATCTCGCTCCCGTTGCCGCGCCAGTACACGAACGCCCGCAGCCCGACGCCGGCCAGGATCTGCGGGAGCTGGCCGGGGTGGCCGAACGAGTCCGGGGTGTAGCCGACCGAGGACACCGGTCCCACCGTCTCCCCGACCCGTCGTCCCTCGAGCAGGTTGCGGACGTGGGCTTCGCCCGACGGCAGGAGCGAGTCGGGCTGGACGTACCAGGGACCGATGGCGAGGCGTCCCGCCCGGCACGCCTCCTCGAGCTCGGACCGCCGCCCGGGCCGGATGGCCAGGTAGTCCTCCAGCACGACCGTCTGCCCGTCCAGCAGGAACGACCAGCCCGGATCGGCGGCGAGCTGGTCGAGGACCTGGTCGATGGTGTCGACCAACCGGCCCCGGAACGCCTCGAAGGGCCGGTACCACTCCCGGTCCCAATGCGTGTGCGAGACCAGGACCGCCCTGATGATGGAGGCTTGACCTGCACCTTCGTCCATTCCTGCCCCCCTCCACCGACCGCCTCAGTCCTCAGCAGTCCTCAGCGATCGTCGTCCTTGCGGTTGACGTGAGCGTAGGTCCTGAGCAACGTCGAGATGTCGTCCCCGATTCGCTCCGCGACAAAGAGGAGGACCGACCCCGCTGCGCTCGGGATGCTTCGCACCCGGAGGTCTTCACGGACTCCCTGGCGGTCCTCCTCGGTCACAACCTCTTGGCCATCCGCATGGCCACCGTCGAATACCCCAGGCGCTCGTACAGCCGCCTGGCCCCACTGTTGTGCCCAAACACGTTCAGCCCGAGCTCAGTGGCGCCCGTCGCCCGCGCCTCGTCCTCAGCCAGGACCATGACCGCCGTCCCGACCCCGCGCCCTCGGTGCTCCTCGTCGATCCTGACCTCCCACACCCACCACAACCCCGGAGTCCCTCCCGGCCCGGGACCGAGCCACAGCGACCCCACTGCCTGCCCATCGTCCACTACCCGGTAGAGCCGGTGACCAGGCGCGGGAACTCCGCCGGGGAAGGTGGCAGCCCTCTGCTCGTGGACGACCCGCTCAGCCTCCTCACGGTCCTCTCCGGCCTCAATGCGCTCGGTGACGTAGCTGGCGTAGGAGGCGGCGACGAAGACCTCGACCTCGGCGGGGGTCATCGGTCGGAGTTGGACGGTCATCGACGGGAGCCTATTCACGCGTGCCAACCGACAGACACGGCGTGAACCTGCCCATCTCGGGCAAGGTGGCAGGTCATCGGACGTTGCCCGCCTGGCGGCTCCGGGTACCTCCTCGGCATCGGCTGACCGGGGGGGGTCAACGGCGACCCTCCACCGGTCGGCCCAAGGGGCAACGGCCCCGCCAACCCAATGGAGGTCGAGGATGGTTGAGGCGAACATCTGGGTCGCAACACACGGTGACCGCTGGGCAGTACGACGGGAGGGAACCGAGGAGCCGCTTGGAGTCCATGACACCCAGGAGGAGGCCATCACGGCCGGGCGTCAGGTCGCCCAAGCCGACAAGGTGGAGTTGATCGTCCAGGGCGAGGACGGCCAGATCCGTGAGAAGTCGAGCCACGGTCACGACCCCCGGAACGTCCCCGGCTGAGTGCACCTGGCCGGCTCGCCCCTGGACGGGACGGACGCGCCTACCTCCGGTGGCCGGCCAGCTCGAGCCCGACCCCCGCCAGCACCACATTCCGCGGCCGGATGGTCAGCCGCCTGCCTGCTTGGCCTTCAGCCAGCCGGTGATCATGGTGCCGAACTCGGACGGGTTGTAGAGATCCTCCTCGTACGACCACTGGTCGTTCCCGGCGTACTTCAGCAGCGTCCAGTTCGCGGCCTCGTGGACCTTCCCGTCGCCGATGTCGCGCATGCGGTTGAGCACGCTGCAGACGACCCAGCCCTTCTGCTCGTCGATGACGTACCAGTCGATCGGGAACGACGTCATCTCGTCGTTGGGTGGAGTCCGCATCGTCTCGCTGATCCAGCCGAAGATCGCGTCGCGCCCGCTGAACTCGCCGAAGTGGTGCTCGATGTAGGTCGCATCCTCGGTGAACTGGTCCGCCCACGCCCGCCAGTCGTTGGACGCCGCCGCCTTGGCCGCTCGCTCCTGGTAGTTGCCGAACGCCCGCTCCATCTCTTCGCGCGTGAACATGGCGCCTCCTCGTTGGGCCTCTTCTAGCAGTTCGGCGCCCCGGTCAGGGTCCGGACAGCCCTTTGACCAGCTCGGCCTTGATCACCTTGCCGGTGGCGTTGCGGGGCAGCTCGGCCACCAGGGTGATGCGACGGGGCACCTTGTAGTCCGACAAGCGCTCGGCGGCGAACGCCCGCAGCTCGTCGGGCGTGACCGTCGCGCCGGGACGCGGGACCACCCAGGCGGCCACGTCCTCGCCGAGGACCTGGTGCGGGATCCCGGCCACGGCAGCCTCCTGCACGTCGGGGTGTTCGTAGAGCGCCGACTCCACGTCGATGGCGTGCACGTTGTTGCCCCCGCGGATGATGACCTCCTTCTGGCGGCCCACGATGTATAGATAGCCGTCCTCGTCCAGGTAGGCGAGGTCTCCCGAGTGCAACCATCCGTCCTGCCAGGTGTGTGCGGTGGCCTCGGGATCGTTGAAGTACTCCCGTTCCCGACCCGGGTTGCGGATCAGCAGCTCACCCACCTCGCCCGGGGCCAGCACCGTGCCGGACTCGCCGACGACGCGGAACTCGGTGGGGGGCATGGGCTTGCCCACCGAGCCAACCCGCCGCTCGGCCTCGCCCGCCGGCATCGAGCAGTAGGCCGGCCCGGCCTCCGTCATGCCCCACGCGTTCGACACGTTGGCGCCCTTGAACCGGTCGCGCAGGCGGCGCAGGGTCTCCGGGGCGATGGGGGCGCTGCCCAGGGAGCAGAGGACGATGCTCGAGAGATCGGCGGTCTCCAGCCCGGGGTGGACGATCAGGATCTCGGCCATGGCCGGTACGAGGAACACACCCACCGGGCGCTCGCGCTCGACGACATCGATCCACTTCTGGGCGTCGAAGCGGGGCAGGTACATGCCCCGCATGCCCAGCTTCATGGGGTTGTACACCGACGAGATACCGGCGAACGTCCACAGCGGTGAGGCGTGCAGCCAGCCTCGGCCCGACCAGTTCGGCTTGCCGTTGGGGATCATCGCCACGTTGCGATGGCGCACGGCGACTCCCTTGGGCCGCCCGGTGGTCCCCGAGGTGTACATGATGTCGGCGAGGTCGTCGGCACTCAGCGGCACCTGGATCTCGGCGCCATCGACGGCTTGGGCATCCACCCATCCCGCCACCCCCTCCGACGGCGGCCCCGTCGAGATCACCGCCCGGAGGGCACCCAGCTCCGCCCGCACGCCGGCCAGGGTGGGAAGGACCGAGACGCCGGCGATCACCGCCACTGCGCCGGCGTGGTCGAGGACGAACTGCAGCTCGCGCGCCACCAGCCTGGTGCTGGTGGGCACCGCCACCGCCCCCGCCTTGTGGGCGGCCGCGTACCCGACCATCCAGGCCAGTCCCTCCTCGGGGGGCACGTACACGGCAACCCGGTCCCCCTTGGCCACCCCGGCCTCGACCAGCCAGCGGGCGAGCCGGTTGGAGCGCCCGTCCCATTCGGCGAAGGTCATGGCCTCGTCCGTCGAGACGTCGGCGTAGGCGATCTCGTCGGGCAGGTCGGCGGCCATGAGCCGCAGCTGATCGGTGAGGAGGCCGGCCATCAGGCGTATTGCTCCCTCAGGCGGCGCTTGAGGACCTTGCCGGCGGGGTCGCGGGGAAGCGTGTCCACCACGTCCACCTGCTCGGGGCACTTGAAGTCGGCGAGGAGCGAGCGGCAGTGGGCCTTGAGGGCCTCGGCGTCGATGGGCTGGCGGGTCTCCACCACCGCCACCAGGTGCTCGCCGTGGCGCGGGTCGGGCACGCCGAACACGGCGCAGTCGACAACGGCCGGATGGCGGTGCAGGGCGTCCTCGACCTCCCGGGGATAGATGTTGACGCCCCCCCGGATGACCATGTCGGCGGCCCGGTCGGTCACGAACAGGTACCCGTCCTCGTCCAGGTGACCCACGTCCCCGACGGTGAACCCCTCCTCCCGCCAGGCGGCAGCGGTCTTGGCCGGATCCCCGTGGTACCGGAACCGCCCCCCGCCGGGGGGAAGCACGTAGATCAGGCCGTCCTCCCCCGGCTTGCGCTCGTCACCGTTCTCGTCGAGGACCCGCACCTGCACGCCGGGCCACGGCGTGCCGACGCTGCCGGGCTTGCGCAGCCACTCGTCGGGCGAGATCCGGGTGGCCCCGCCCTCGCTCATCCCGTACAGCTCCCACACCTCGGCGGAGCCGAACAGCTCGATGATGCGCCGTTTCACGTCCACCGGGCACGGCGCCGCCCCGTGGACGATCAGGCGCAGGCTCGACAGGTCCCTCGCCCGCCGCTCAACCTCGGGCACCTCCAGGATGCGGATGAAGTGCGCCGGCACCATGAACGAGCGTGTCACCCGCCGCCGCTCGACCGTCCGCAGCCATTCCCGGGCATCCCACGCCGGGAGGATCACGGTGGTGGCGCCCACGTACAGCGCCGTCATCGCCCAGCCCCCCGGACCGGCATGGTAGGCGGGCCCCGAGACGATGTAGACGTCGTCCGGCCCCCAGGACCACAAGAGGCGCTGGCCCTCCTGGCCGGCCCGCCGCTGGTCGGGGGTGAACGAGCCCTGGATCACTCCCTTGGGCCGGCCGGTCGTCCCCGAGGTGTAGAAGACGGGCGCCCACGAGGCGGCGGAGGGGAGCGTCGCCGCGCCGGTCCGGGCATCGAGGAGCGATTCGTACTCGTCGCCCGCCACGAGGACGGAGGTGCGGTCGCCGGCCGCCGTCCGCACCAGGTCGGCGTGAGCCGCGTCGGTGACGGCCACCGCCGCCCCCGAGTCCCCGAGGATCCAGCTGAGCTCGTCGGTCTTGAGGTGCCAGTTGACCGGGAGGAAGCCGGCGGAGAGGCGGGACGTGGCGAGTCCGGTCTCGAAGAACTCGAACCCGTTCGGGAGCACGGCCGCCACCGTGGTCCCCGGCTCCGCCCCGCGGTCGCGCAGGACGTGGGCCAGGCGGTTGGTGCGGTCATCGAGCGCCCCGAATGACCGGACCTCCTCGCCCAGGATCAGGGCCGGGGCGTCCGGACGTTCGCGCCCGTGCCGGGAGATGCCCTCGAGCTCCTGCCCTTCCCCCACCGTCCGTCCCCTCCGTCATCATCCCTGATTCGCGTGGCAGCGTACTCTTCGGCCGGTGGGCGCCCCCCAGTGGTCCGTGCGATCCGTCCCCGCTCAGGACGTGGCCCGCTACGTCGCCGACGGGTGGTGGACGGACGAGTCCCTCGGCCACGGCCTCGCCACCGGTCTGCGCGCCCACGCGTCGCTGCCCTTCGTGGTGCACTCGGCGTTCCGTCCGTGGTCGGGGACGCTCGGGGACGTGCTCGACCTCGCTCGACACCTGGCCGGGGGGCTGCGCGACCGCGGAGTCGGGCCCGGGGATGTCGTCTCCTTCCAGCTCCCCAACTGGATGGAAGCGGCGGCCACGTTCTACGCCGCCAGCTTCGTCGGAGCGGTGGTGGTCCCGGTCGTGCACTTCTACGGGGCCAAGGAGCTGGGCTACATCCTCGGTGCGTCCACGCCCAAGGTCCACGTCACGGCGCTGGCCTTCGGGCACCAGGACTTCGCCGCCAACCTCTCGGCGCTGGACCTGGCCGGGACCGAGGTGGTGATGGTCGGAGACAACAGCTTCGACGTCCTGGCGTCCGCCGAACCTCTGGACGGCCCCCTTGCCGTCGACGCCGGAGCGCCGGCGCTCGTGGGCTGGACATCGGGAACGACCGCCAACCCCAAGGGGGTCATCCACTCACACCGCACCATCTGGTCCGAGGTGCGCCAGCTGAGCGCCGCCCAGCCGCCCTATTCGCGGCCCAACCTCGTCGGCGCACCGGTCAGTCATGCCATCGGCATGCTGGCCGCCCTGCTCATGCCCCTCCAGCTGGGGCAGGCCATCCACCTCACCGACGTGTGGGACCCGGGGGCCGTCCTGCGGATCATGGCCGACCACGACCTCGGCGCCGGGGGAGGGGCCACCTTCTTCTTCACCAGCCTGGTGGACCACCCCGACTTCGGCGCCGCCCACCTCGAGCGCATGACCTACGCCGGGATGGGAGGGTCATCGGTGCCGCGGGCGGTCGCCGAGCGGCTGACCGATCTCGGCATCATCGTGTATCGGATGTACGGGTCGACCGAGCACCCTTCGATCACCGGGTGCACCTACGCCGACCCCCTGGAGAAGCGGTTGGCCACCGACGGGCCGCCGCTGCCCGGGGTGCGGATCCGCCTGGCGGACGAGGCCGGTGCCGACGTCCGCCCCGGTGAGCCGGGCGAGATCCTGAGCCGCGGCCCCGACTGCTTCGTGGGCTACACCGACCCGGCGCTGACCGCCGCCGCCTTCGATGCTGACGGCTGGTACCTCACCGGTGACATCGGGGTCGCCGACCAGGACGGCTACGTCACGATCACCGATCGCAAGAGTGATGTGATCATCCGCGGCGGGGAGAACATCAGCGCCGCCGAGGTCGAGGAGTTGCTCGTGCGGGTACCCGGGGTGGCCGAGGCGGCCGTGGTCGCCGCTCCCGACGAGCGCCTGGGCGAGCACGCCTGCGCCTTCCTACGCTTGGCTCCGGGGTCGGCGATGCCCGACCTGGCGACCGTCCGGGCCGTCCTCGACGGTGCCGGCCTGGCCCGCCAGAAGTGGCCCGAGCAGCTCGTGGAGATCGCCGAGCTCCCCCGCCCGCCGGCCGGCAAGGTCCAGAAGTTCGCCCTCCGGGCTCGCCTGCGCGGCTGATCCCCCTCCGGGAGGCACGCGATGATGGGCCGATGACCGCCGCGCTCGACGCCCTCGTCAAGCTGCTGGACCTGGAGCCCATCGAGGTCAACATCTTTCGCGGCATCAGCCCCGACGAGGACCGCCAGCGGACGTTCGGCGGCGAGGTCGCCGGCCAGGCGCTGGTGGCGGCCGGGCGTACCGTGGACAGCGACCGCCTGGTCCACTCCCTGCACGCCTACTTCCTCCGCCCCGGTGACCCCACCGTTCCCATCCTCTACGAGGTCGACCGCATCCGGGACGGGCGCACGTTCACCACCCGGCGGGTGGTGGCCATCCAGCACGGGCGGGCGATCTTCAACCTCCAGACCTCGTTCAAGGTGCCCGAGCCGGGCGGCATGGAGCACCAGCGGGCGATGCCCGATGTGGCCCCACCCGACACGCTTCCCACCTTCCGGGAGCGGATGGAGCCGTACATGGACCGCTACGCCGACTGGATCCTCCGCCCCCGCCCCATCGATCTCCGGTTCGTCGACCCTCCCAACCGGGCACGCGAGCCCGGACGGGCGGCCTGCCAGCGGGTGTGGATGCGGGCCGACGGCGAGCTCCCGGACGACCCCCTCCTCCACGCCTGCGTGGTGGCCTACGCCTCCGACATGACGCTCCTCGACAGCGTGATGCTGCCGCACCGGATCGCCTTCGACGACCCCGATCTCCAGGGGGCCAGCCTCGACCACGCCATGTGGTTCCACCGGCCGTTCCGGGCCGACGACTGGCTGCTCTACGACCAGGAGAGCCCATCGGCGTCGGACATGCGCGGCCTGGCCTGCGGTCAGATCTACACCAGCGACGGCCGCCTGGCGGTCACGGTGGTGCAGGAGGGTCTGGTCCGGGTGCTCCGTCCGCACCCAGCCGACCGGTGAGCTTGGCGGCGTCGAAGAAGGCGACGAACGCCTCCGCCCGGCTCGTCTCCGTCGCCGTGAAGCCCTGCGTCACCGGTCGGGCGACGAGCAGCACCCCGTTCCCGGACCGGGCGGCGACAGCCAGGACGGTCGCCACGCCGGAGATCGTCTCGCCCAGGGTCGGGAGCTCCTCGTCGGTGTCGACGGTGACGGCCGTGCCCGGTTCGGCGAGGGCCTGGCGCCCGGCTTTGTAGGTGCCGGCGGCGTCGGGCCTGAGCACCCAGACGGCGGGGGTCGCCAGCAGCTCGGCGATTCCCCGCCGGAGGCTCTCGGATCCGTCGTCCGTGGGGCCGCTCAGCGACTGGGTCAGCCGGCGCAGCACCTTGACGACCAGGTCCACCGGGCTGGCCGTCTGGTAGGACAGGAGCCGCGCCGACCCACCCTGGTCGATCTGGCGCCGGAGCTCGCCGAGGTTGGCAGGCTGGGCGAACTCGACCGTGACCTCGTCCACCGCCGAGTCGGCGGTTGCGCTCTGCAGGTCGATGGCGGTGATGTTCCCACCGTTGTCGGCGATCACGTCGGCGACGGCGGCAAGGGTGCCGGGGGCGTTCGCCAGTTGGATCCGCAGCCTGACCAAGCCGCCCACGGCATCAACCTACTGGCGCCGTGTTGCCACCTGGTTGCCGGTCCGTGACCGACGCATGAACCGCCGGGCCTCTCCCAGCGCGGGCCCGGGCGCGGGGCGGCATCCCGGATGGCCGCCGGTACGGTGATCGACCGTGGGTGTCGCCGCCGTCGTGCTCGTGCTCATCACGGTGCTGGCCGGCACCCTCGTGCTCGCCGACCTCGCCCCGGGCGCCGGAGCCGGGCGCCTCGTGGGTACACACGTCGGCGCCGCTCTCGGAGGAGCACTCCTGCTCTGCGCCGGCGCCTTCGCCGGGAGCGCCGCCCTCGAGTGGGTGAGCGCCGGGGCCCTGGTCGCCGCCGGCGCCGCCGGTCTGGCCGTCTACCGCCGGACCCGGGGCATCGCCGGCGTGTCCAACGCGGCCCTCCTCGCCCACGGGACGGCGGCCGGCCTCACCGTGGCGTTCACCGTCCTCGCCGCCCTGCGCGTCTGACTCCACGACCGGCGGACGGTCGACCATGATGGGGCCGGACGCGCTCGCGACGAGGAGGCGACGCTTGGAACCCGGCGATGGCGACCTCCACACCGAGACGTTCACCAACGCCCGCGGCTGGACGGCGGTGCGGGTGACCCACCTCCCCACGTCGACGGTGGCCGAGCGTTCCCGCAGCGATGCGCTGCGGTCGGCCGTGCAGGCTCAGCGCGAGTGCATGGAGGAGATCCGCCGAGCGCTGACCCGCGATCCCGGCGACCCGACCCGAGATCCCGGCGACGAGGCGGCGGCGCCGAAGGACGCTGTGGCCGGCAACGGCGGCCCCGAACGGGTCACCCGCGCCGAGTTCGACGCCCTCCTCGCCCGGGTGGCCCGCCTCGAGCAGGAGATCGGCGGCGACGGTTACGGCACCACCTGACGCCGGCTGGCGCGGCCCCTACGCGTTGACGTCGATGACGACCCGGCCGCGCGTCCGCCCGGCGAGGATCTCCTCGGCCAGCTCGGGAACCCGCCCCAGAGGCGCTTCCGTGGTCATGGCGTCGAGCAGGTCGGTCGGCAGGTCCGTCGCCAGCCGTCGCCACGCCTCCCCCCGGACCGGTTGCGGGCACATCACCGACTCCACCCCGAGCAGGCTGACGTTGCGCAGGATGAAGGGCAGCACGGTGGTCGGAAGGTCGTTGCCTCCGGCCAGGCCGCAGGCGGCCACCGCCCCGCCGTAGCGGGTCTGGGCCAGCATCGAGGCCAGCGTCTGGCTGCCGACGGTGTCGACTCCGGCCCGCCAGCGTTCCTTGTCCAGCGGCCGGCCCGACGGGGTCGCCAGCTCCGACCGCTCGACGATGGTGGAGGCTCCCAGGGACCGGAGGTAGTCGTGGGTCTCGGGCCTGCCGGTGGAGGCGGCCACGCGGTAGCCCAGCCCGGCCAGGAGGGCGACGGCCACGCTCCCCACCCCGCCGCCCGCCCCGGTCACCAGGACGTCGGCGTCACCCGCCGGCGTCGTGCCCACCCGCTCGAGGGCCATGACGCACAGCATGGCGGTGAGCCCCGCCGTCCCGATCGCCATGGTCTGGGCCAGCGACAGGCCCTCGGGGCGGGCGACCAGCCATTCGGAGCGGACCCGCTGGCGCCGGATGTACCCCCCGGGATGGATCTCCGACAGGCCCCAGCCGGTGACCACCACCTCATCCCCCGGGTGCCAGTCCGGCGATCCGGACTCCACCACCGTCCCGGCCAGGTCGACGCCGCAGACCATCGGGAAGGTGCGGGCGATCTTGGCCCGGCCGGTCACGGCCAGCCCGTCCTTGTAGTTGAGCGACGAGTAGGCCACGGCCACGGTGACGTCGCCTTCGGGCAGGTCCTCGTCCGTCAGGGTGCGGAGGGTGGCGGGGCCGGGGCCGTCGACGACGATGGCGGGGATGGTGCTCACGGTGCTCCTTGGGTGGGGAGGTGGGACTGCTCACCGCCATGCGAGTAGAGGCTCTCGAACCCGAGCTCGTCAACCGCCCGCACCAGCTGGTCGGTCGTCTGCTGCATCCCCGCCGGCAGGCGGAGGGCGGGCTGGACGTGGCGGCACAGGATGGAGATGTCGTACTCGTCGCACACCCCGGCGGCGCCGTGGAGCTGCTGGGCCGTCCGCAGCACGGCTCCGGCCACCTGCTGGGCGTGGACCCTCAGGGCGAGGACGTCGCACCGAGCGGACCCGGGTGCCGCCGACAGTCGCCACAGGGTGAACTGCGCCAGCTCCCGGAGCCCGTTGGCCGCCACCGAGGCGTCGGCCAGGGCGAACTGGACGGACTGGAAGGCGGCCAGCGGGCGCCCGAACTGGATGCGGTTCCTGACGTGGGAGACCGCCAGCTCGATGGCGTGGTCCACCACTCCGAGGATCCAGAAGGCGGTGAGGGTGAGCGCCAGCCAGGCATCGCCGACGGCGCCGTCCAGGGGATGTCCCCGGGTCAGGTCGGACACGAACGGACCGAGCCGGGAGCCGAGACGGGGGCCGTCCGGGGACGCCGTCCACGCCCCTCCCCCCGGCGTCACGAGCCGCCACTCGGGATACATGTCGCCGTGGTCCACCCGGTACCGCCCGTCGGCGACCACGGCCACGGGCAGCCCGTCGCCGGCACCTCGCACCACGGCGGCGACCGTCGGGTACGGCAGCACCACCCGGCCGGCGGCCCGGCAGAGCTCGGCGGCGGCGGCGGCCCCGTCCGGGTACCCCCGGGGGTCGAGCTCGGCCGCCCCCAGCCCCTCGAGCACCGCC
>Ga0102924_1002540_pt1 | contig 19857 bp, 18 predicted proteins | sample PaiPotPPM11metaG_FD_80116 | JGI IMG/M metagenome (GOLD analysis project Ga0102924, IMG submission 80116) | Iron sulfur acid spring bacterial and archeal communities from Banff, Canada, to study Microbial Dark Matter (Phase II) - Paint Pots PPM... ...
GATCTAAGCCCGTCGCCGAAATTCTCCAACAAAGGCGTCATCCCGAAGTCCCGCGCTCTCACCAGCGGGACGAGGGATCTGGCGTGCAGCGGCACGGCCCCCGAGACGAAAAGCAAAAGCGTCGGACAAGAATGTCCGACCCACACGGACACGGGACATGCCGGCGGCCCCGTCCATCCCGACATGGTTCGTGGTTTGGCCAACGACCAACGACCGAGGACCAACGACTGCGAACTGGCCACTGACAACTGCATCCCGCGCTATACTTGGCTTAATGTCCGCGGCAGAGCAGCAAGAGAAGACTTTTTACCTCGAAACTTTCGGCTGCCAGATGAATGCCCACGACTCGGAAAAGGTCGTCGGCACGCTGGTCTCGCAGGGATACCGCCAGGTCCCGACCGTCGAGGAAGCCGGACTGGTGCTCTACAACACCTGCTCCATTCGAGATAAAGCCGAACAAAAAGTTTTCCATCGCCTGGCCGACTACAAGAAGCTCGAAAAACAAGGAAAAAAGTTTGGCGTGCTCGGCTGCGTGGCCCAGCAGGAAGGCGAGAAGATTTTCGAAAAAGCGCCGCACGTTTCGCTGGTGTGTGGATCGGCTTCGTACCGCAAACTGCCGGAGATGCTGCTGCAGATCGAACGCGCGCCGGTGCTGACAGGGAAGTTCGACATTTCGAAACGGCTGCGCGTAACCGGGCTCGACGATCGCGAAACCGACGAGTGTTTTGAGACCGAGTTCACCGCCCGTACCAATCCGCATCGCGGGTACATCACCATTATTGAAGGGTGCGACAAGTTCTGCTCCTACTGCGTGGTGCCGTTTACGCGCGGCAAGGAGCGCAGCCGGACATCAGATTCAGTCTTGGCAGAGGCTCGGCAAATGGCGGACCTGGGCTACACCGAAATTCAGCTGCTCGGACAAAACGTGAATTCGTATAAAGACTCAGCAGGGAAGCGAACCTTCGCGGAATTGCTGGCGGCGGTAGGCGAAGTTGCCGGGATTCGCCGCGTGCGTTTTACTACTTCGCACCCGCGGGATTTTGGGAGAGACATTATTGATGCCATCGACTCGGTCCCCACGCTCTGTGATCACGTGCATTTGCCGGTACAGAGTGGATCGACCCGCGTTCTCGACGCGATGCAACGCCTCTATACTCGTGAGCAATACCTGGAGCGAATTTCGTGGATGAAGTCGGCGCAGCGGGATATCAGCATCACCAGCGATGTGATCGTAGGATTTCCGGGAGAGACCGAAGATGATTTCCAGTTGACTTTGTCGTTGCTCGATGAAGTTGAGTACGACGCGGTGTTTGCCTTCAAGTATTCGCCGCGGCCGAACACTTCGTCGATAAAGATGGAAGACGCCATTCCGGACGAGGAGAAGTCGCGACGGCTGGCAGCGTTGCTGGAAAAACAGCGCGAGATCCAGAAGCGGAGAAATCAAAAGCATCTCGGCGAGACAGTTGAAGTAATGGTTGAAGGGAAGAACGATGCCCGCGGACAGTGGACGGGCCGGACGTCACAGAATAAGACCCTCAACTTTGTAGGGCGGGAGGGGTGTAGTTTCGAATCGGGCAGCTACGTCCCGGTGCGTGTGACTACCGCCTTCCCAAATAGCCTCGTGGGTGAGATGGTGGATGGTTAATCCTCTTTGAGGAGTCACAATGGAAGTCGAAATGAAAATTCGCGGCTTGCTGATGGACCCGGTAACTAATACTCCTATTGTGATTCTGCGCGATTCAGGCAACGAGACGGTGTTGCCCATCTGGGTCGGGGTTTACGAGGCCAATGCCATCGCCCTGGAGATCGAAAAGGTCAGCACCCCGCGCCCTATGACCCATGACCTGATTAAGAACGTGCTGGCCGGGCTCGACGCCCGCGTTCACAAAGTAGTTGTCACCGAACTGAAAGAAGATACGTTTTACGCGGTCATCTGGATGGAGCGCGACGGCAAAATTATCAGCGTCGACTCGCGTCCTTCGGACGCGCTCGCGCTCGCGCTGCGCGTGGATTGTCCCATCTTCGTGGAAGAGGAAGTCCTGAAAACCTCGAAGAAAGCGGCTAACGCCTCCGAAACCACAAGCGAAGAGCTTCGCAAATGGCTGGAGGGCTTGAACGACGAAGATCTCGGCCACTACAAAATGTGAGCGGTTGAGGGAATTCGAGCGCCCAAGCTCGTCAACCTGCCAGATTATTCAGCAACTCCCGTGTTGAGAACGACTTCGAAGATTGTACGGTTGCGCCGAGACGCCGGCGCACATAAACGCAGTAGTTTACATAATACTTGTTATCGGACATTGACAGGGCGTTACAGGCGCTGTCGGCCTGGACTACATCAACTCGCCAGATTGTTCAGCAACTCCCCTGTTGAGACGGGCTTGAAGGCTCGAAGGGCTGCACTGAGAAGCCGGCGCGGATCGGTGGAATAGGACAACGAGTATCCGGATTGGCCCGCCAGTTCGTCCGAGCCTTGCGGAAAGTTTTCGACATCCGAAACTTCGGGTTGCCCGAACAGTTTGTTGGCGAGGAGTTGAAAATCCGGCGCGGCGGCTTGGCGGGTTTTCTCATCGTTGGGAGCTAAAAGCCGGTCGTTGATGAACAGCTGGACATCCTGACCATTAAACTGGAACCCTCCATTTAGCCGCGCGTCTGACTCTAATCGTCGGCACGCGAGGAGCGCTGAACGTGCGGCCTGGGTCAGGCGATCAAGATTAGTGCCAGCCAACGGGGCTTTGCGGTTGTAGCGAATGCCCAGAAGGCCGTCGGTATTGTCGAGGCTGTAGTCGGCTTCGTGGCCGATGAGCATCAGCCCCGGACCTTGCTTCACATGGCGGTAATCGGCGACGTCCAGCAGTAGCTCATCGAATATCTGATCTTGAATCCAGCTGTGGAACACCGGGATGACCCAGTCGAGGTTGAGGTTCTCGGACTCCTTCAGGAGGAGCTTTACGTTTATATGTTGCAGTTCGATCGTAACTTCTTCCTCTAATATGGATCGCAAAACTCTTCTCCTCAGCGGCTAAAGCCGCCATTCACACTGTCCGCTGTCGGCATGGCTTTAGCCATGCCCTGATACGACCCTTGCTAGACGGCATCTCGGTTGCTACTCTCCCGCGAATCCACTTCTCGCAAAAACGGCGAGAGGTTGGGCACGCAAACTCGTACCCCTCCCGCAAACCGGGCCTTCCCAGATCACACCGCGACGGGCTTTCCCAAGCGGTTGCTGCAACTGTGGGCAGCGTCGATGAAGAGCTGCGCTTCGTCGACGAGATACCGGCTTGATTCCTCGCTATAAGCCTGCGCAGATTTTTCATGCGCGGCAAACAAGTAACCGGCAAATTTGCCGCCAGCGAACGGATCAAAAAATAGTCGCGTATCGTAATAGCGCTGGCGAAATTCCGCGACAATCTGGTCGGGATCATCGCCTATATCCTGATTTTCTGCGCGAACCAGCGCGCGCGCGGCAGTCAGCATGGAGTGATAGGCGGACTTGCCGGCCTGGTCGACTTCGCCCTTCTCGAATGCCAACTGCGCTTCGAACAATTCCCTTTCGGCGGCGGCCAGACCGAAGTCAACGGCCGAGACGACTTCTCCCGCGCACTCGCCTTCGCCCATATCTCCGAGCGTGTACTGCCGCGGATCGCCCCAATCACTGAAGACAGAAGTGTCGCCGGCGGCCGGGCGAGTAAGATCTTCGAGCATGTTTTTCAGCTCGGCTTTTCCGGTGCGCTTAATGAAATCCTTGAAGGTTTCGCCGTTCTGGCGCTCGGCCACATACCGGTCAGTGAGCCGGGTTACGACCTGCGGAATGTTCTTCGACGGAACAGCCGCGACTGGCAATCCATAGGAGGCGGCGTTGTGCTCCCACTGGCCACCGAGCACGACCTGGAAATGCGGGACGGCATGACCAGCAATCTTGCGACTGACGCCATAGAATCCGAGGTCGGCGACGTGATGCTGACCGCAACTGTTAAAGCAACCGCTGATCTTGATGTGCAAGTTCTGCACGGCTTCGTTCGACTGAAAACTTTTTTCGCTGACCTGCCTGCGAAGTTCCGCGGCGAGTCCCCGCGAAGACGAAATTCCCAGCTTGCAGGTATCGGTTCCGGGACAGGAGGTAACGTCGACCAGCGCACCCGCGCCAACATCAGCTAGGCAGGCGGCCTGGAGGGCCTTGTAGAGTTCCGGCAAATCGCTCTTGCCTACCCAGCGAATCACGAAGTTCTGTTCCACTGTGGTGCGTATTGTTTCCTTTGTAAAACGGCGAACGATGTCGGCCAGCGAGCGCAACTGGTTAGCGGTAATATCGCCCAGCGGGAGAGCAATGGTCACAGTGACGTAGCCGGGCTGGCGTTGTGGCCGATTATTAAACTTCATCCAACGCTTGAAGTTTTCTGAAGCGCCATTTAGATCACCGATCGTAACCAGCGAAGACTGCGTCTCGTTCCGCGGAGCTTCTTTGAGCGGCGCTTCCCGAAATTCTGACCGAGCCTGCTCGATGTATTCGGTCCAGCGCGGATCGAATGGAAGCGTCTTCCGTTCTTCGAAGACCAGCTCACGAAACTTTTCAATTCCTAAATCCTGAATCAAGAATTTAATTCGTGCGCGATTGCGATTCTTCTTTTCACCGAGCCGCGCAAATACTCTGGCGATGGATTGCGTGAGTGGCAACAGTTCTTCCGGTGGGACAAAGGAATCGAGCAGCTTGGCATGGTAGGGCACAGCTCCGAGACCTCCGCCAACGTACATTTCGAAACCGAGCTCTTCCCTTCCTGTCACTTCGTTCGCGCGGGTCTTTGCAACCAAGCCAAGATCATGCAAACTGGTCAACCCGCAGGCATGTTGGGCGCATCCGCTGAATGCCGGCTTAAACTTGCGCCCGAAATTCTGGCAATCTGGATGGCCGAGCAAGAACCGCGACAATGCACGCGCATAGGGAGTCACGTCAAAACTTTCGTCCGTGCACACGCCGGCGTACGGGCAAGCGGTCACATTGCGCACGGAATTTCCGCAGGCCTCGCGAGTGGTTATATTCGCGGCGGCCAGGCGGCGCATCAGGGTCGGGGTGTCGTCAATGTGAATGTAGTGAAGCTGAAAGTCCTGGCGGGTGGTGACGTGGGCGATGCCGTCTGAATACTCCTCAGCCAGCTCCGCCATGGTTTCGAGCTGCGCCGCATTGAGGCCGCCGGCAGGTACCTTGATGCGCTGCATGCCGGGCGCATCCCACATCGTATTTGGGCCTTTGGTGAAATCGCCGGAGGGAAAATTCAGCTTCTGAATTTTTTGTCCATCGTTGCGCTGGCCGTTGTCATAACGCTGGCCGTAGGCTCCGCGTCGGAGACGGGTTTCCGCGAATAGGCGCTCTTCGAGTTTGCCCTGTTTACGCAGCGTAATTTCGGTTTCAAAGATGTCGATTTCACGCGCAAGCTCTTCCGGCATCTTTCCGTCGAGTTTTTCTTTCCAAAGCGAGTTCGAAGATTTCATGGGTGGGTTCCTATGCCGCCTGTCGAGCTGAAGCTCGCTTATCAAGCCCCCGCTATTTCGATTGGCTAACTCTTCAACCTTGTCGGACAAGAATGTCCGACCCACACGGTCCGATTTCACCAAAAACACAAAACCCACCAACCAGTCCTTCTGGCGGTGGGTGTGAGCTTAAAGATATTAGTGCTGCTTAGCTCGATTGCACCCCGTCCCCAGAAGAGACACGACAGCTACAACAACAGCACATGATCATCCTCTGGACACGGGTATAGGACATTTACTTGAATATTATCCCCTTTTTGAGTGGGTTAGCGCAAACCAAATAAGTGATGGCTGGGTTCAGAAAAATAGATGGTAGCCGGTGTCTGACGTTTTACGTGAGGTACTTCTGCAGGCCTGTGATGCTGCACGCCAGATCCCTCGTCCCGCTGGTAAAAGCGCGGGACTTCAGGATGACGCCATACTCAACTTGTCAAATACCTGACTGACATCTGGTTTTTGATGGGATAGCCTACTCGCACCTTTCGACTGATTCGAGGGGGCCGCTCCTCCACACCCTTACTTCCCCGGACGAGCGGCTTCCTTTTTTATGAGATGCCCCGCCAGCTTTATACCAGCACAATTCTCGGGTGAAATAGGGTTCCGGCGACGCGGGTCGAGATGGCGATCAGGTCACGCTGGCCATAGAACACCTTTACCTCGCGGGCACGAGAGAGTTCAGGAAGATTCACTGCGCGTCCGTGGCGGATGCGGGCGACGATCTCGTCGGTGGCGGTGACCGAAGGGATGGAAGGCAAAAGCTTGCGAGGATGGACGAGAAGGTCAGCGATGGCTTCTTCGCCTTTCGCGCCCTGTGCGGCCTGTTCGAGCTGTTCGAGAGTGTGCGCGTCTTCGTGCTCGAATTCGGCAACGGCGGTGCGGCGCAGCGATTGCAAGTGGGCGCCGCAGCCGGCAAGCTGTCCCATTTCGTGAGCGACACTTCGCATGTATGTCCCAGAGGCAACGCGGGCCTGAAAGCGAGCACAGGCTCCGGCGTCTTGCATGGCGAGAATTTCGAACTGCTTGATATCCACCGTCACCGGCGTGAGGACAACCTCCTTCTTTTTGCGGGCCAGTTTGTAGGCCGGAACACCTTTGATCTTTTTTGCCGAAAATGGCGGCGGCATCTGCTCGATGCTGCCGACGAACTTCGCCGCGAGTTCGCGAACTTGAGTGAGTGTCAGCGATGGCTGTTGCGGTTCGCTGATGGGCTCGCCTTGCGCATCATAAGTATCGGTTGCAAAGCCGAAACGGATCACGCCCTCGTAGCTCTTCTCAGAAGTCAGATAAAACTGCGCCAGACGGGTCATGTTTCCGAGGACAAGCGGCAAAACTCCTGTGGCCAAAGGATCGAGCGTGCCCAGATGCCCAACCGCCTTTTGTTGCAAAATTCGGCGGACGCGGGCGACGACATCGTGAGAGGTCAGTCCGGAAGGCTTATCGATGATGAGGACACCATTCATGAGAATTAAATCATTGAATCATTTAGCGATTTAATCATTGTAGAATCTCAGGACTCGACACGAGCGACGGGCCTGTGAACGACGCAATGATTCAATCGCTCAGTGATTCAATCTAATGTTTTTTCCCATTCGCGACGACCAGCCTCGATACAGCACCCCGTGGGTAAACTATTTCATTATCGGGCTGAACGTATTCGTGTTCTTGTTCTTTGAGGTCCCGGTCCAGATGCAAGGGCCCCGGGCCTTTAACTTTTTATTGCAGAACTTCGGACTGATCCCGCAAGATCTCACCCGCGCCTTGGGCGGCGTGTCTCATTACCCTCTGCCCGCAAACTTATTGACCATTTTTACTTCAATGTTCCTGCATGGGGGATGGCTTCACCTGATTGTGAATATGTGGTCCTTGTGGATCTTTGGCGACAACATCGAGGACTACCTTGGCCATTTCGCGTATTTGATTTTTTATCTCGTCTGCGGAGTCGTAGCAGCAGCGACTCAGATTGCAGTTAATCCGGGATCACCCGTTTCGATGGTCGGAGCAAGCGGCGCTATCGCTGGCGTTATGGGTGCGTACGTTTTGGTATATCCCAGCGCGCGAGTGCTGATGCTGGTTGTGCTGATTGTGTTCTTCACGTTCTGGTGGATTCCGGCTTGGGTTTTTCTCGGATACTTTTTCCTAATTAATTTTCTCTCTGCCAGCGTCACTGCGCATCAGGCCTCGGGCGGCGTCGCTTTCGCGGCGCATGTGGGCGGGTTTCTGACTGGCATGATTTTGATCAAGGTTTTTCCGCAGAGAACGCGAAGTCCGCGCTACGGTAGCTGGTGAAAAACGGCAGTGGTCAGCGCCTCTGATCACTGCCCACTGACCACTTCTTTGTCCCCTCTATAATGAAAGTGTGAGCGCAACAGCAAAACAATTGGCTTCGGCTGAGTTCCCTACCCGCTGGGGACAGTTTCGAATCTACGGGTTCCGGCTTAATCCAGTGGCGAATGGAAAGCCGGAAGAGGCAGTGGCCCTGGTAATGGGCGATGTGCACGCGTCGCCGCCGCTGGTGAGGATTCATTCGCAGTGCCTGACGGGCGACGTATTCGGATCATTACGATGCGACTGCCGCCAGCAACTGGAGATGGCGCTCACCATGATCGCGGGTGAAGGTGCAGGCATTTTGATTTACGAACAACAGGAAGGGCGCGGCATTGGGTTAATGCCGAAGCTACAGGCGTATGAACTGCAGGATTCCGGCTTGGACACAGTCGAAGCCAATGAGAAGCTTGGGTTCAAGGCCGATCACCGCGAATTCGCTTTGCCGGCCGAGATGCTGAAGGCGCTGGGAGTAAGAAAAGTGCGGCTGCTTTCGAATAATCCGGATAAAGTTGCCGCGCTGGAGCAAGCAGAGATTCAGGTCACTGAACGAGTACCTTGCGAAGTCGAGCCCAGCGAGCATGCGGCGGATTATCTGCGCACGAAAAAAGAAAAACTCGGGCACCTGTTTACTGAACAGGGCTCGTGAGTTGCCACCGGAGCCCGGGCTCTCCACAATCACTTGGGTTGATTTAATCTTTTCTGGTGGATAACAAGTCCATCGCCGGAATCCTCCACGAAACTGCGGACCTGCTGGAAGTGGATGGGCAGGATTCGTTTCGTATCCGTTCCTATCGCAACGCTGCCGAGGCAATCGAAGCACTCCCGCAACAGATTACCGATCTGATCGAAGATCCGAAACAGGTGTTGGCGATTCCGGGCATCGGCAAGGGCATGCTCCACAACTTGAACGAAATGTTGCATGAGGGGCGGCTGTCCCTGCACGCCGAGATGTTGAAAAAATACCGGCCGTCAATGCTCGAGCTGCTTAAGGTGCAGGGACTCGGACCAAAGACCGTGGCGCTGATCTGGAGTGCATATCAGGTATGCGATCTTGAGGGAGTGGAGCAACTGGCGCGGGAGGGCAAGATCCGCGAGCTGCCGCGCATGGGAGAGAAGCACGAGCAGAAGCTGCTCAAGGCGATCGAAGATTATCGCAGGATTGCCGGGCGGTTTCTGCTGAGTGTGGCAGAGATACAAGCGGAGAAAATCGCCGAACATTTGAAGGATTATCCAGGTGTTGAAAAAGCAATTCCGGCTGGTTCGCTTCGGCGCGGACGCGAGACGGTCGGCGATCTCGACATTCTGGTCACCGGGCCAGCATGCGGCGATGATGGCGAACGCGAAAAGCTGATCGAACACATCATCAAGCTGCCGGGCCTCATGGAGATCATTGCGCGTGGGGAGAACAAAGTGAGTTTCCGTTTGCGCGGGGGCATGCAGGTCGATGTCCGATTTCTTCCGCCGGAATCGTTCGGCGCCGCGATGCAGTACTTTACCGGATCGAAGGCGCACAACGTTGCGCTGCGGCAACGCGCCCTAAAGCTGGGCTACACGCTGAACGAATACAGCCTCGCCAAACTGGATGATCAGCAGGTGGTCGCCGGGAAATCAGAAAAAGAAATTTATGCCGCGCTCAAGCTGGGCTACATTCCTCCCGAGATGCGGGAGAACTGCGGCGAGATTGATGCAGCTGAAAAACATGCGTTACCGAAATTGATCTCGGAAAAAGACCTCCAGGGCGATGTGCACATGCACACCATCGAAACAGACGGCCGAAACACGATTCTGGAGATGGCAGAGGCAGCGCGCGAACGTGGGTACAAGTACATGGCCATCACCGACCATTCGAAGAACCTGGCTTTCGCCAACGGCCTTGACGATGCCCGCGCGGTTGAACACATCAAGAGAATCCGGGCCGCTGCGGAGAAGATGGACGGCATCCGGATTTTTGCCGGCATTGAAGTGGATATTCTGGCCGATGGCTCGCTCGATCTTTCCGACTCAGTGCTGGAGCAGATGGATCTGGTGATCGCCAGCGTGCACTCACACTTCAATCAAACAGCGGAAGAAATGACGACACGATTGCTGAAGACGATTGAGAACCCGAATGTTTCGATTATTGGACATCCGACGGGCCGTATTTTGCTGAGGCGGGATGCGTACGCCTATGACATGGATGCGGTGCTGCAGACTGCTGCGCGCAATAAGGTGGCGATGGAATTGAATGCTTATCCGGACCGACTTGACCTTTGTGATCGGCATCTCAGAATGGCGAAGCAGCATGGCGTGAAAATTGTGATCAACACCGACTCGCACCACACCTCGCACATGGAGAATATCCGTTACGGAGTGCTGCAGGCTCGGCGGGCATGGCTTACTCCCGCGGATGTGCTGAATACGTTTCCGGTGGATAGATTCGCTAAGGCTATGAAACATGAGTGGCCGGCGTAACGGCGGAGTGTGTGCCGCTCCACGCGACTTCAGTATTTCGTGGTTCTCACCCTTCGACCTCGCTCAGGGCAGGCTTTCTCGCAAAGAACGCGAGAAATGGGGCACCCTGAGTTGTGTAAGCCAAAGAAAACCCCAAAAACGTCGGAGAAGAGTGTCAGTTGTATTGTGCTCAGGTTTGTGGTTCCCACCTTTCGACTGCGCTCAGGGCAGGCTTTCTTGCAAACAACGCGAGAAATGGGGCACCCTCGTTCGTGATAAGCCAAAGAAAGGCCAAAAGCGTCGGACAAGAATGTCCGACCCACACGGACTCTGCTGATTGTCATAGTTCCGACCCCTCGAGCGCCGCGATGGGTGGGTCGCCTCATCGCTATACACGACTTCATCGTTTCGTGGTCCCTGGTTGTCCGCTAGGAGACGTCATGAGGTGTGCTCGGCATTTGATTCAGCGAGTACAATCTGCTGAGCAGGAGGACACCATGTCGAGCCCAACCCCTACGCCTCCGCCGGGTCCGAAATCACCAGTCGCAAATCAGCAAACCCAAACCCAGCAGCAAGCCCAGGCTCAGCAAACCGGCCCGAATCAGCAAACGGAGTTCGACATTGGGGAGGAATACGGCACCGCGCGAAAAAACCTACCGCCGGCTGGAATCGTCGCGATCTGCATCGCGGTCGTGTTAGTAATCGTAGCGGCTTATTCTCTGACCCACCGAGCACATGCTCTCTCTTCGGGATCGATCGACGACGTAGTGCCGGTTGCAATACCAGGACAGGATATGGTGATGGTCGCGATTAACGTCACCGTGCAGAATAATTCAGACAAGCCTTCCTGGATACATACTATCCAGGCCTCCCTGGATGCGGGTGGCAATAAATTTAGCGATGATGCGGTCCCGGCCGTGGACGCTCAGCGATATTTTCAGGCATTCCAAGATCTCAAGCAGCACGCTCTTCCCTTCCTCACGACGGAAACAAGATTGAATCCGGGAAGCAAAACATCGGGCACGATCGTTGTCAGCTTTCCGGTGACGGGGGACGTGTTTGCCGCACGCAAATCTCTGAGCGTGACCGTTGCCCCGTACGATGAGGTGCCGGTCGTGATCACAAAACAACTACTGCTGATTATTTAAAAATAAAAGCGCGAGAGATTTGCACCTCCCGCGCTCTGCCCTCAAATAACCACCGATTATGGCTGCGGTTGCGGCTGAGCAATAACGCGCAGGTCCGGGTTCAGGTGCAACGTCTTGCCAGCAGCGACGTAAACTTTCTCGTCAAACTGCGTTCGTCCTGGCGCACGCACTTCAATGTCGTAGCTGCCCGGCCGGAGACTGACAGTTTTCAGTTTTCCGACCGTACCCGCGAAAGCGCCATTGATGTACACGTCTGCGTCCTTAACGCTGGTGTCGAACTTCACCGCACCGGTAGCCGTAGCACCGTACCCGTAACCGTAATACCCATACGGATATGGTTCCCAGTAGGGCGAATACCAGCCCCATCCAAAGCGTGGTCCGACGAAGACACCAACACGTGCTGAAGCCGCAAGAGGCGCCATCATCAGCACAACTGCGATGCCTATCAACATTAACTTCTTCATAGCACCCCTCCTAAAAAATTAGATGCCCCAGCATTCCGTTTCCATCGTAAAGAAGAGTAAAAGCGGACAACGTCGCTGATTGTTCAAAAGCAAACATCGGTTGCCATGTCTCACATTCTGCCGCTATCCTCTTGTGACCGATGCTCTCTTCCGCGCTCGACATACTGGCCATTGCCGCACATCGTGATGATGTTGAACAGACCTGTGGCGGCACGCTGCTCAAGATGGCTGAGCGCGGACATCGCACCGGCATTCTGGACCTGACACGCGGCGAGATGGGCACCAGAGGGACGGCCGAAGATCGAGCACGTGAAGCAGCAGACGCTGCGAGAATCCTGCAAGTTTCCTGGCGAGAGGCGTTGGATATTCCCGACGGTCGCGTAGAGAACACGTGGCAGAACCGGCTGAAGGTGGCGCGGGTGATTCGGCAGACACGGCCGCGAGTGGTGATACTTCCCTACTGGGAGGGGCGGCATCCGGACCATTACACGGCGTCGAAGCTGGGATACGAAGCGTGTTTTTTGGCGGGGTTGGCGAAATTAGCCATCAGCCCTCAGCTATCAGCCGTTAGCTCAGAAGAGTCGGATTTCAGGAAAGTGGCGTCGGCGGTGGCGAGTGTCGTGGCTCGGGAAAAACAAAGTTCGCCCTCAGCGGCTAAAGCCGGTAAAACCCCGCGCGCAAGCGGCACGACTAAAAGTCGTGCCCTTCCCGATTCGGCCGGCGACTCCCTTGCACTACACAGACCTTTCAAAATTATTTATGCGACTGTGTATTACGACATTCGCCCGACCTTCGTGGTGGACATAAGCGAGCAGTTCGAGGCGCGATTCGAATCGCTGATGGCGTACAAGTCTCAGTTCAGCGATCAGGAAGCGGGTCGTGACATCTTCCCTGCCCGTGCGGAAATCCGAGCTCGCATCGAAGCCATGGCTCGTTATTACGGAATGCTGGCAGGCGTGACTTATGCGGAGCCGTTTCTTCAGAAAGAAGTGGGGCTGGTAGAGGATGTGACGGCAATTCCGGTCAAGTCGATTTGACTGTTTCCTGCTCGGGCTTCGCCCTCGCGTTTTGTCCGGGCGCGTCGTTCACCCAGGGCTCACGCCCTGGGCTATCTAAATGTCGCCCCTTCGGGGCTCGCTATCGCCGCATCTTTTCTGAATAACGCAAGGGTGAAGCAATCAGCGGTCAAAATCTATGGTCACAAGTCAAAAGCCCCACCCTGTCGCAAAGAACGCGACAAGGATGGGGCAACCGGTTTTTTTTAAGTTATTTTGGTGTAATTCTTTACTCCGGCTTCATTCCCATGTCTTGAATCATCTTCTTCTGTTCTGCCGTCCAGGTGCCGGACATGTCGCCGTGCTGCATCAAAAGTTTCTTCTGGTCGTACATGGCTTTGGTGGTGTGGAACTCTTTTACGTTTGCCTGATGACCAGAAAGATCCCACTCGCCGACGCCTTTGTCGTGATACTTAAACACGACATTGTCTACGTACGTGATCTTGTTCCCCCAAAGATCCATCGCGGGGACCACGTGCTCCGGCTTGCCGTCTGCGTCCCGCTTCATCACTCCCTTTTCTTCCAGGATGTCGGGAACAGTTAGCGTGTACGTGTTCTTATCGGGCGAGACTTTGAAGTCGATGTCTACCATCTTCACGCCGACGACATGCGGAGGGTTCCAACCGAACATGAAACTCAGCATTTCATTAAATGCCTTTTGCTGTTCCGCAGTAGAGCTTTTATCGAAGTACGCGGTGCCCTGCACTTTGCTGGCATCGGGATCGATGAGATCCCCGACGAGCACGGCTTTAAAGCCACTCATGTCCACTTTCCCATAGTGGCCGTGTTTGATGTAGGTGAAATCGGCGGCGTCACAACTGCCGTGATCTGGATGGCCATTGGACCGGCATGGACAGCCGTAAGCGGTGCATTGGCATTCCGTCATGCTGATGCCTTGCACGTCGAAATCGGGAATCTGCTTGGGGGCGCTCTTGGCTTGATCCGCGGCGATCGCCACGCCGGAAAACGCCACGGCAAGCAGAACAAGACCGACGAACCCTGACAATCTCATATGTCCTCCTAAGTTGTTGGGCTTTCTGAGAGCGTAGAAACTTTACGTCTGCGGAGGGGGATCGTCAAGCCGTTATGGAGATTGTTATGGAGATTGGAGCCATTTAGAATTAAAAACAGACCGTCGTTTCGTAATTGTGGAAACTCGTTTTCAGCTGTGATACGGAATTCGCAAAGAGCGTGAGTTACTGTCGGCTGAAGGAACAAATCTTCGTCATAGCTGGCCCACTCCCGTATACCAGGCCTGCATTGCCTGTGCCAATAGGCCACCCACCCGCGCACCGCCCCGGACTAAATCGTGACCACACTCCCGTTGAGGGAGACCAGGAGTAGTACGCTAAGTCGGTTTCGCCATGCTCGCCCTCCTCACGAAAACTCTCTACGATGTCTCCAGACGGTTCACGCGTCACCTCCAGCGGCACTTCCCGGTACTTCTCCCTCTTGGGAAGGCCGGTCTGCACAATTGTCACATTGCCGTCACTTGCGGAGATGGTGACCAGAGCGGTCGATCCCGGAAGCCAAAACCAAACAACCCCGGAGGCATAGCCCATGGCCATAATTCCATTGTCCAACGCTTCGTCCGGACGGCCGCCACATGACCAGAGTACGCCGCGCTGGAGTAGTTCTTTTACGATTGTGCCATCCGGTGTGTATCAATCTGATTCGCTTCGGGATCGTCCGGCCGACCCACCAGCCAGGAAATGATCAGGCCATTCTCGGCTTTCGTCGCCCTTAGGCGTTTGTCCTGGGGTTGCCGAATAGTCACGGTGCTCTGGGCGCAGTGTAAGACGGCCTGGGCGATCATCCCTATAAGAACCGTTTTCAAAGGAAATTTCATGACGCTCCTCACTCCTTGCTGTCGCCTTTAGCTCCGTGAGATTGACAGTAGCCATCCGTGCTGCGCCATTGGACACATGGTTAGAGCCTCGTCGCCACCGCTAGCCCATCGCGGATGGGGAGAATTGTAGTGAACAGTTCAGGAGCGGCATACAGCAGGCGATTGAATTCGACGATCGCTCTGGTGGAAGCTTCGGCAGGGGTTTTCTCTGCAACCTTGCCGCTCCACAGGACGTTATCGGCCACGAACAAGCCGCCTTTGCGCAAACGTGGGAGCGCTACGCGGAATGCCCGAGGATAATCTTCTTTATCCACGTCACAGAAAATAATGTCGAACTGCTGAGTCTGTTCGGAGAGAAGCTCGAGGGCGTCTCCGACTTTTATGGTGATGCGGTTGGCGACTCCGGCACGATCGAAATATCCGCGTGCCTCATTGGCGTTCTTGCGATCGCCGTCGGTGTAGATTACGCGGCCACCATCGCCGATGGCGCGCGCCCACCAGATAGTTGAATATCCAATTGCCGAGCCCATCTCAAAGATATTCTTTGCGCCGGAGATCAAGGCCAGCTGGTGCAGAATACGCCCGACGGCGGGGCCAACAATCGGAATGTTGCGCTTGGTCGCCTGGGCCTCCATTTCGCTGAGAACTTCATCGCGGGATGGCAACAGCGAGTAGAGATAATTCTCAACTGGCTCGGAGGTGATTCCGTGCATCAGCCACCGCGGCTTGTCTGGGGTTTGCGGCATGGTGCCTTTCGTCTTCCTCTTACGAGATGGTCTCGCCGGGCTTCATTTCTACAACTTTGACGCCGTGCACAAGTTTGCTGAGATCGCTTGGCCGGCCGGTTAGCATAGGAAACGTCGCAAAATGCATGGGAATGACCGAGCTCGGCTTCAGCAAATTGCAGGCGTAAGCGGCCTCGCGCGGGCCCATGGTGTAATGATCGCCGATCGGCAGCATGGCGATTTCCGGCGAGTATAGCTCGCGGATGATGGCCATATCCCCGAATACATTTGTGTCGCCGGCGTGGTAAATCTTGACGCCGTTATCGAACTCGATCACGTAGCCGCAGGCTTCGCCGCCGTAGATGAAGTCGTCGCCGTCCTGAATTCCGCAGGAGTGGTCGGCGTGGACCATGGTGACCTTAATATCCTCCACTTGCTGCGTGCCGCCTTTATTCATCGAGGCAATCTGCTTCACGCCTTTTTTGGCCAGCCAGCCGCAAAGCTCGGGAATGCCGACAACATTTGGATTGTGCTTCTTCCCGATTTCAACCGCGTCGCCAATGTGGTCGCCGTGACCATGGGTGCAAAGCATAACGTCAACGGCGTTTACCACTTTTTCGTTGGCCGGACATGCGGGGTTTCCCATTACCCAGGGATCTATCAAAATTATTTTGCTTCTTGGAGTTTGAATGCGGAAGGTTGCGTGTCCGAGCCAGGTGATCTTGATACCGTTCAGCTTCATACGATGGTTCTCTTTCTAAAAATGATGAATAAACATTCTAGACGCGGAGAAGAGTCGCATCAACGCAACTGCCGCTGGTACGTTTTTGACCTCATGGTGAGGTGACAGGGTAAGATGTTGCTTCCATGAGCGAACTTAAGGTCCTGCTTTCGCGACAGCAAATCGCCGAACGAGTCACCGAGATGGCCAAGCAGATTACTGCCGACGCAAAGGGCGAGCCCGTGATCTTTGTGGGCGTGTTGAAGGGCGCGGCTATTTTTCTAAGCGATCTAGTGCGGCAGGTAGAAGTGGATGCGACATTTGAATTTATCGCGGTCTCAACTTATGGCAACCGGCCGACGCCGACTCAGGAGCTGAGACACGCGTGGGACTCGACGGGCGAAGTAAAGCTGACGAAGGATGTGGACCAGTCGCTGCGGGGAAAGAACGTAATCTTGGTCGAAGACATCCTGGACACCGGGTTAACGCTCACATTTCTAAAGCGGCTAATGCAGGGTCATCAACCGAAAACTTTTCGCGTGGCGGTGCTGCTCGATAAGCCGTCGCGACGAAAGATGCCGGTGGAAGCGGATTACACCGGGTTCCAGATTCCTGACGAATTTGTTGTCGGGTACGGGCTGGATTATGCAGAACGATATCGCAATCTTGCCGATATTTGCGTGCTACGCGACGGTGCATCCGCGAATGAAAATTGACACTACAATTCCACAGGTTTCTCCGCTGTAATTAGGCGGTCAGACCAGCTCTGACTGCTATGATTAAGGCAGTGGAAATGGCCGCCGTTCAAGTTGAAGCACAATCGCGAATCGAGCCTCTGCTGCTGGAAGTGGCGGATGTAGTCAACACTACGCTCGACCTTGATACCACGCTGCGCCGGGTGGCGGAGTTAGTCCGCAAAGTCATCGACTATGAGATTTTCGGCATTCTGCTGCTGAATGAGAAGACGCAAGAGCTGTATTTCCGCTTCAGCGTTGGGCATTCAAGCGAGGTAGCGGAACGTATTCGGGTGAAAGTCGGCGAGGGAGTAACCGGAGTCGCGGCACAGCGCGCGGAAGCTGTGCTGGTCGCTGACGTTGCTAACGATCCGCGCTACATCTCAGCGGTACCGAATGTGCGCTCGGAACTGGCGGTGCCGCTGATCGTTAAGAACCGCGTGATCGGCGTAATCGACATTGAATCGCCGCAGCCTGATCACTTCACAGAAGAACACAAACGGCTGCTAACGCTAATCGCCTCGCGCATGGCGGTGGGAATCGAGAACGCACGCCTCTACACGCGCATGACGCGGCAGACGAAGACCTTGCTATTGCTGAATGAAATCGCGCGTGAGCTCACGTCGATTTTGAACCTGGACGAACTGCTGAAGAGAGTCGGCGAACTACTCAGCCAGTTGATCGACTTTCAGATGTTCAGCATTCTGCTGCTCGACCCGGCGGGAGAAAAATTGCAGCACCGGTTCTCGCTGCGGTTTCAGGAAAACATTCAGCTGAAGCACGACATCCCGACTGGAAAAGGAATTGTGGGGGCGGCGGCAGAAGAAAGACGGGCGATCCTGATTAAGGACGTGAAAAAAGACCCGCGTTATATCGACACCAATCCGGAGACGCGCTCGGAGCTGGCGGTGCCTCTGATCTATAAGGACAAAGTGATTGGCGTGCTGGACCTGGAACACACCAAGAAAGGATTCTTCTCTGAGGACCACCAGCGGACGATCACAACTCTGGCTGCGCAAATTGCGATCGCGATTGAGAATGCGCGGTTATACGAGCAGATTGCACGCCAAGAAGGGCGGCTAGAGCGCGATTTGGCGATGGCGCGTGAGTTGCAAGTGCGATTGTTGCCCCAGGCGTTCCCTCAGCTGGGTCATTTGGAGATTGCGGCAAAGTTCAGCCCGGCGCGGACCATCGGCGGCGATCTCTATGACTTTTTGACTTACTCGCAATCACGCGTCGGATTGGTGATCGGCGATGTGAGCGGCAAGGGCGCGCCGGCGGCAATCTATGCTGCGCTGGTCGCCGGAATTTTGCGCTCGCACGCCCCCATGGAACCCGCGCCTGCGGAGATGCTCGCCGCGGTGAACTATTCTCTGGTCGAGCGCCGGATCGATGCCCAGTTCGTTTCCCTGATTTATTGCATATGGGATGACGCCAGCCTGACCCTGCAAGTGGCCAACTCGGGACTTCCCCGCCCGGTTTATTGTCACAAGGGCAAGACCCAGATGATCGAGGCGACGGGCCTTCCACTGGGACTGTTCGAAGACGCCGAATATGACGAGTTTGTTTTTCAGGCGGAGGCGGACGACATTTTCGTTTTCTTCAGTGACGGAATTCTCGATGCGACCAACCGCGCAGGGGAACTGTTTGGGCGCACTCGCTTGGAGAAGATCATTGCGGAATGCTCAACGCAGCCGGCCGACTCGATTGTGAAATCCATCTTCAAAGCCGCCGCGGACCACGCGTCCGGAGTGGAGACTTTCGACGATCAGACGGTGGTTGCAATTAAAGTCAAGGGGAGTACGCCTAAGCGCACGTGAACCACCCCTCTGAGCGCCCTCCTGGCTTCGTTTACGGCTCGTATAAAAAACCCCTGCGCGAATCTTCGCGAATTGCAACTGGCACAAAGCACCCTGATGCAAGACATCTGAGTTGCGAGCAGGTGCGGCTCACGGACCTTGCTGAGCGCTTTGGAACGCCGCTCTACGTTTACTCCGCGAAAGCCATTCGGGAACGTGTTCAAGGTTTTGAGCGCGCTTTCAGTGGCGTCTCACATTCAATCTGCTACTCGGTAAAGGCCAATTCGAATCTCGCCCTCCTGCGACTGCTCGACAAGCTAGGCTGCGGATTCGATGTGGTGTCAGGTGGCGAACTGGAACGAGTGCTGCGCGCGAATCGGCGGGCAGCGAAGAAGGTCGTTTTCTCTGGAGTTGGAAAGACTGGCACAGAAATCGATGCGGCGCTCAAGGCGGGCATTCTGTTGTTTAACCTGGAGAGCCCTTCCGAAATGGAAGCGGTTGCGGCGTGCGCTGCGAAGCTCAAACGGAAGGCACGGATTGCGTGGCGGGTGAATCCCGATGTCCCGGCGGATACGCATCCGTATATTTCGACTGGATTGCAGAAACATAAGTTCGGAGTGCCAATTGGTGAAGCGCGTGAATTGTATGCCCGAGCGGCGCGAGCGAAGTATCTACAGGTGTCGGGCGTGAGCGTTCATATCGGATCGCAGATTACGCAAGTTGCGCCGTTTTCGGCGGCGATGTGGCGGGTTGCGGAACTGGTAAGGCAGTTACAGAGCGATGGGCACAAGATTGAATACGTGGATGCCGGTGGTGGGCTGGGAATCGACTACAACGGATCACAAGATTTTGCAGCTACAGTTGAGGAATACGCGCATGCGGTCACGCGTCCGCTGAACGATCTCAACGTTAAAGTATTACTTGAACCGGGGCGGTCAATCGCCGGCCCGGCTGGTGTGCTGCTGACACGAGTGCTCTACCGCAAGAAGAATGGCGAGAAGAAATTTGTGGTGGTGGATGCGGCGATGAATGATTTGATCCGGCCGGCGCTATATCAAGCCGAACATCAGATTGTTCCAGTAGA
>Ga0102924_1002541_pt1 | contig 19836 bp, 13 predicted proteins | sample PaiPotPPM11metaG_FD_80116 | JGI IMG/M metagenome (GOLD analysis project Ga0102924, IMG submission 80116) | Iron sulfur acid spring bacterial and archeal communities from Banff, Canada, to study Microbial Dark Matter (Phase II) - Paint Pots PPM... ...
GCGGTCGAGCCCTACCACTCCTTCATCTTCTATCTCGACATCAACGCCTTTGCCGAGCGGATGCAGTGGGGCAAGCGGCAGCTGGAGGAGGCCTTCCAGAAAAAGATCAGCGTCACCGACACCACCGAGATGTTCATGTCCAACGACATCTACTTCCAGCTCCAGAAGAGCGGATTCACCGGTGCCGTGATGGATGGAAGGCCCTGGGTGATGGGCTGGCGGGAGCCGAGCCACATCTATCGCTACCCCGGTGAAGAGATGCGCCTCTTCACCCGGCACTTCCAGCTGAGCGACGATGTCGGCTACCGCTTCAGCAACCGGGAGTGGAACGGCTGGCCGCTGATGGCCGACACCTACGCCAACTGGGTACGCCAGTCGATGGGCGACGTCACCTTCCTCGCCTGGGACTACGAGACCTTCGGCGAGCATCACCGCTCGGACTCCGGCATCTTCCCCTTCATGCACGCGCTTCACGCCGACTTCAAGCAACACGGGATGCAGTACCTGACGCCTTCCGAGGCGATCAAAGCCTTCCCGGAGGCGCACGACATGCCGCTGCCGGAGTACGGCTGCACCTGGGCAGGTGACGGTGGCATGGATTTCTTCCTCGGCAACGAGGCCCAACAGGGGATCTTCCGGCTGATGCACCACATCTACAACAAGGCCAGGCTGACCGGCCACCCGCACCTGCTCGACATCGCCATGTGGCTGCTGCAGTCGGACAACCTTCACCTGATCCAGTGGTTCTCCAAATCGGGAAGCCAGGCCGAGGTGTCCGCCTATTTCACGCCCGACGAGTGGTGGGACCTGGGGCCGCTCGGGATCCTTCGCGAGCAGCAGCGCGTCTACGTAAATTTTCTACGGGCAATGGATGAATTCGCGTAAAGGCTTGCTAAGCAGCGTTTCTCTGTGCGAGAAAGGGCCCATCAAGGCTATCGCCTAGCCCACATCGTGGCTCCCGGAAAACAGGGATACGGCGCCCCCTTGCGGCTGATACTCAGCCGTCATATCATCCTTTCGCAATGATTTGGAGGAGGGGACTCCATGAGGGTGGGGTACCTGCCCCCCTGCCCACCAACGATGAGCCGCCGATCATCGTGGCCGACGACGACCGGGATGTCCGGATGATGCTCCGGACCCTTCTGGAGCTGGACGGGCACGAGGTGATGGAGGCGCAGGACGGCGACGAGGCCTGGCAGCTGATCCTGGAGACCGAACCCTGGGTCGTCGTTGCCGACATCCAGATGCCGGGACTGGACGGCCTGCAGCTCTGCAGGAAGATCCGCGACAGCAAGCTCTCCTCGGCGCCAAAAGTGATCGTCTACACCGCCGGGATGGCCACCCCCGAGGATGCCCGAAACGCCGGCTGTGACGAGTACTTCCTCAAGACCGACCCACTTCCGAAGCTGCGCGACAAGGTCAGGCAGTACACCAGCTCTCGTACGGGCGCCTAAGCTCCGAAGTTCCCGTTTCGTCATCGATCCGAATTCGATCCGTATTGGGCGCCTGCAAGTAGAAACCGTGGCCCCGGTTATACACCTGGAGTGCCTCCTCTGCCTGCCGTCATCGACCTTTCCGTCGCCGCCGTGTGCCTGGGTGCCCTGCTGCTGATGCGACTGGTCGGCGGTTCCTTGCCATGGGGAGGGTTGCGTATTGCGGTCGGGCCCGACGGCCGGCCGATGCGGCCACGGGTCAAATGGCACCTGTGGTCGATTTGCCGCGGCGAACGACCCTGGCTCGCCGCCGCTGCGGGCCTGGCGTCCATCGTGCTTGGCAGCATCGCGCTGGTTACGGTGGCATCTCGGTTTATCGAGATCTTCTTGCGCCCCGCAGCCGACCCGCTCCTGGCCTATCTGGTGGTGATCACGATCGGCAGTTCCAGCGTTCTGGTGCCGCTCGGCATGGTGGTCTTGCTGCGCGCCGGATCCGATGTCATCGCGCGTCGCTCGTCGATGATCGGCGAGGTGGTTGGCATGCGGCGCGACCTTGGCATATTCGGCCGCGCCTACCGCATCGCCGTGCGCGCGGGGGACAGCGGGATGGCGAAGGGCCTCTGGGCGGAATCCTTCCGCGTGACCCGCGTCACCTTCGAGCGGCTTCGCCCAGGCGACCGCGTCAGCGTCGAGTATTCTCCGCGCCTGCACTACGTTTACCTGGTGGCAACAGCGGCGGAACCCGCCAGGCGTGTGGCCGGCTAGGCACTAGACTTCGCCCCGTGACACGACCTCTTCATGTCGCCTTCGTCTGGCACATGCACCAGCCGTACTACAAGGACGACCATACCAACACCTTTCTGCTCCCCTGGGTCCGGCTGCGCTGCGCCAAGGATTACTACAAGATGCCGGCCTTGCTGGATCAGTACCCCTCGATCCGGCAGACCTTCAACCTGGTACCGTCCCTCACCGAACAGATCCAGTCGTACGTGGACGGCCCGGTGAACGACATCTATATGGACCTGTCCCAGCGGCCAGTCACCGATCTCAGCGCCGAAGAGCGCGTTTTCGTCGCCCGCTGGATGACGGAGTCGAGCCAGATCCGGAGGGTGCGTCAGTATCCGCGTTACCTGGAGCTGGTGCAGAAGCGGGAACAGTTCTACGGCCGAGACCCGTCAGAGCTCGCCAGGATCTTTAGCGACCGTGACCTCTTAGACCTCCAGGTGTGGTTCAACCTTTCCTGGATCGGGCCAGAGGTGATCGAGTCGACCGAGGAGCTGAGTGCCCTGGTTTCCAGGGGTCGCAACTTCCGAGAGGAAGACAAGGCGCCGGTGCTCGCGGCCCAGATGAAGCTTGTCGCCAGCGTGCTGCCGAAGTATCGGGAGCTTGCCGGCCGCGGCCAGGCGGAGTTGATCACCACCCCTTACTACCATCCGATCCTGCCGCTACTGGCTGACCTCGGAAGCGCGCGCGTCGCGCGGCCGGATATCACCCTGCCCTCGCGTCCCTTCGCGCATCCTGAGGACGCCGCGGAGCAGCTGCGGCTTGGCATTGAAGCGCACCAGCGCAGCTTCGGCTGCAAACCGCGGGGCGTTTGGCCGCCCGAGACGGCGCTGAGCGATGAAGCGGTTTCCCTGATTGGAGCGTCCGGCCTCGACTGGGCGGTGTCGGACGAGACGGTTCTTAACGGCTCCCTGCGGGCCGGCATCCATCGAGATGGCGAGGGGCTGGTGATACGGCCCGAAGGCCTCTACCGGCCGTATCGCCTCGAGCGGTCGACAGAAACGGTGGATCTGGTTTTCCGAGACGCGCGGCTCTCCAACCTGATTGGTTTCGACTACCAGAATCTCGCCGCCGAGGAGGCTGCCTCGGACCTGGTCGAGCGCCTGCGCGCCATCGGCCGCCGTCAGGCCGGCGAACCCATGCTGGCGGTGATTGCGCTCGACGGTGAGAATTGCTGGGACTTTTACGAGGCCAACGGCAACCATTTCCTCGGGGCGCTCTACCGCCGGCTGAGCAACGAGAAGGAGCTTGTCACGGTCACCGTCTCGGAATTCCTGGACCAGTTTCCGGCGCGGTCTTCGCTTGCCCGCATCCAACCCGGGTCGTGGATCAATGGCACGCTCGACACCTGGGTCGGTGACCCGGAGCACAATGCCGCCTGGGACCAGCTGTCGCTGGCCCGCGACGAGGTGGTGCGGGCTGAAGGCGGCAACTCCGAGGCTCTCGAGCAGGCGAGGCGCGAGGTCCTGATCGCGGAAGGCAGTGACTGGTTCTGGTGGTTCGGCCGCTCCCATGACTCCGGAATGGACCTGATCTGGGACAACCTCTACCGGCTGCACCTGCGCAACATCTACCTGGCCCTGGGCCTTGCACCGCCGACGGCGCTCTTCCACTCCTTTCTGACCGACGGCCAGGGATCGGCATGGAAGCGACCCGCAAGCATGATCACCCCTCGACTGGACGGCGCTCCGAAGGATTCCGAGTGGGATGCCGGCGGCTACGTCGACGTCTCGGCGCTGTTCGGCGCGATGCACCCGCCCAAGGGAGCCGTTCGCCGGATCTGGTTCGGCCACGACGAAGACAACATCTACCTGCGCTTTGACCTGCTGCAGGAGAGTGAGCCGGCGCTGCGGATCGGCTTCTCCGGGGTTGAAGGGGTTTCGGGAAACGGCTTCAGGCCCACGGCCGTCCTCGATGCGCAGCGCCATGGGTCGGGCATCAAACTGCGCCTGACGGCTGCGGGAGGCGACAGCCGGCCGAGCGTGAGCTGGGTCGGACACTCATCCGGCGGTCGAAGCTTCGCCTTTGCGCTACCGTTCAAGGCCATTCCACTGGCAGCGGGCGAGGGTGTCCACATGGTTGCAGAGGTTTTCGATCGGGACGGCAAGCCGGTACAGCAGCTGCCGCCCGGGGGGTCGATTGCCGTCCGCCCGGCCCGCGACCCGGGCTCTCATGCGACACGGCCGTTGAAGATTCTGCTGGTCTCGGCCGAGGTCTCACCCTTTGCCAAGGTCGGCGGCCTGGCGGACGTCGCCGGCGCGCTTCCCAAGGCGTTGCGGGCGCTGGGACACGACGTGCGGGTGGTGATGCCGAGGTACGGGAGCATCGACCCCGACAAACACAGGCTGCGCCGCGTGCTCACCGCCCTGCCCGTGCCGCTTGCCGACCAGCCGGTGCCGGCCGATGTCTACGAGGGCCGGATCGGTTCGGATATCCCCGTCTACCTGGTCGACAACGAGCGGTTCTTCGGCCGCGAGGGTCTTTATGGATTCTGGGACGACGATGCCCGTTTCGTTTACTTCAGCCGGGCTGCGCTGGAGTTGCTCAAGCCGCTCGATTTTCAACCGGACGTGATCCATGTCAACGACTGGCACAGCGCGATCATCCCCAACCTGCTCAACCGGCTCTACTCGGACGACCCCTTCTTTGCCGGGATCGCAACTGTCCTCACCATCCATAACCTGGCCTTCCAGGGATCGACCGGGTACGGCACGCTCCACCTTGCGGGACTGGACCGGTGGGGACTTATCAAGGCCGGCGCGCCCGGCCTGGACGACGTCGTCAACCTTCTCGGCCGCGGTGTCCACTTCAGCGACGCCTTCAACACGGTCAGCCAGCGGTACGCGGCCGAAATCCTTACTCCCGAGTTCGGAGAGGGCATGGATCCGCTGCTGCGTCGCTTCGAAGGAAAGCTCCGTGGTATTCGCAACGGCATCGATACCGAGGTTTTCGATCCCGGCAGGGACCCGGCGCTAAAGGTCCAGTACGACCTTCAGACGATCGAGGAGAAGGCCGAGAATAAGGTCGCCCTGCAACGGGAGCTCGAGCTTCCTGAGGACCGCTCGATGCCGGTCATCGGCCTCATCTCCCGGCTCTATGACCAGAAGGGCCTCGACCTGATCGCCAATATTCTCTGGGGGCTGATGCGGCTCCGGCTGCAGTTCGTTGTGCTGGGTACAGGCGAGCCGCGCTACGAGGAGATGTTCCGCGCACTCGCCCGCGACAACCCGGGCCGAGTATCGACCACGATCGGGTTCCGTCCCGTGCTGGCACAGAAGATTTACGGCGGCGCCGACTTCTTCCTGATGCCCTCGCGTTTCGAGCCATGCGGGCTCGGTCAGCTGATCAGCCTTCGTTACGGCACGATTCCCATCGTCCGAGCCACCGGCGGCCTGGCGGACACCGTCGAGGACTGGGACCCCGCGGCGCAGAGCGGCAACGGCTTTGTCTTTACCGCCTACGACCACTGGGATCTGTACGCCCAGGTGGTCCGGGGATTGGAGACCCTCCGCCAGCCGGCGCTCTGGCGCCGGCTGCAGAAGAACGCCATGGAGACCGATGTCAGCTGGAAGAGCTCGGCCCGGCAGTATGTCGATCTCTACCGAGCCGCGGCCGCCCGCCACGCTGAGGCGCGCGCCTTCGCTGCGACCGCCCTGCGACCCTACAGCTGGTAGGCGAAGGCCAGTCTGGGCCCCAATCGTCTAATAGAGCTTAATAATCTGACCTTTTTCTTTACGAACCGATATCTGGTGCCGCATGATAACTGCGATTCGATCCGACTCGCGTCCGCCTGTACCCCGACTCATCATGGCCTGGAAGGGAGGAATTGACGTCTATGGATCTATCTACCGGTAAGTTGAAGTGGTCACGGCTCGCGACGCTGACGGCCGGCCTCGCATTGGTGGTGGCCGCCTGTGGCACCGCGAGCAACAACGGAAACTCGCAGAGCCTGGCGAGCAACCAGATTCTGAGGGTCAACATCAACACCGAACCCAACAGCCTTGACCCGGGTCAGGAGCAGTACGCCTACGAAGGCGCGATCGGTGCCACGATCAGCCAGGCGCTCCTGAAGGTTAAAGCCGACCTCTCCGATGTCCAGGGCGCAGCTGCCGAGAGCTGGAACGTCTCCTCTGACGGCATGACCTGGACCTTCCACCTGCGTAAGAACGGCAAGTGGAACGATGGCAAGCCTGTGACCGGCAAGGACTTCGTCTACGCGTGGCAGCGGATTCTTGACCCACGCCTGGCGGCGTCCTACGCGGACCCCTTCTTCGATGGAACCGTCGCGGGAGCCCAGGATTACGCCAACCTGGATCCCACCAAGGATGCGGCCAAGATTCCCGACTTCCTGAGCAAGCTGGGCCTCTCGGCCCCGGATGACAACACCTTCGTCGTGAAGTTGCAGAACCCGGCTCCTTACTTCAAGTGGATCGCGAGCCTCTGGATGTCCGCTCCCGTACGAAAGGACGTCGTCGACCAGTACGGCTCTGACAAATGGGCAACCTCGCCGACCTCGCTGATCACCAACGGGCAGTACAAGGTGTCGGAGATGGTTTCCAAGGACCACATCACGCTCGTTCCGAACCAGTACTACTGGGGCGGTCAGCCGACGCTCAAGCAGATCGTCAACTACGAAATCGCCGACGACAACCAGGCGTACAGCAAGTACCAAACAGGCGAGCTGGATTTGGACAGCATCCCGTTGGCGAACACCGACCTCGTCAAGAATGACGCGAAGCTGAAGCAGGAGCTGCAAATCGTTCCCCAGCTGACGGTGTTCTGGATGGACTACAACATCCGGAAGGCCCCATTCGATAACAAGCAGGTTCGACTGGCCTTCTCCAAGGCGATCGACCGCACGCTGCTTGTCCAGAACGTCGGAAAGGGTCGCTGGTCAGAGAGCCCGACCTTCATCCCGAAGGGCATGAACGGCTACAAGCCGGATTTGGGATCCATTCAGAAGTTCGACGCCACCGCCGCCAAGACGATGCTGACCCAGGCGGCCGGTGATCCGAGCAAGATCACGATCGACTTCCTGCTTCGCAACAGCACGGCGAACGTCCAGATCGGGCAGTTCATCCAGGACCAGCTGCAGACCAACCTGGGTGTCAAGGTCAAGCTCGAGCTGATCGACAGTAAAACCGTGACGACCCGTTTGCGCAAGCACGATTACCAGCTATATGTAGGTGGCTGGGGTGCCGACTACCCGGATGACCAGGACTGGTTCGACATCTGGATGACCGGCAGCGGCAACGTCTTCGGCGGGTACAGCAATCCGCAGTACGACCAGCTGGTCAAGCAGGCGGACAGCGAGCTGAATGCCTCGAAGCGCCAGAGCCTCTATGACCAGGCGCAGAAGATCCTCATCGAGGATGCAGGCGGTGGCTTCCTTTACCAGCGTAACTACTGGTTCTTGAAGAAACCATACGTCAAGGGCCTGATCGGCACGCCCATCGACCAGGAGAATATTGGCGACCAGTTCTGGGGCAACGTTTCGATCGCCCAGCATTAGACACAAGGACCGATAGTTGGCAATAGCGCAGGGCGCCCCGCGGCGGGGCGCCCTCCTCTCCATCAAGCTGCCGCGTGGCCGGGGAGCGAATCTCGGCTTCTACATTGCGCGCCGCATTCTCTGGCTGATTCCCGTGCTCCTGTTCGTGATCACAATCACTTTTCTGCTGATGCACTTCGCGCCAGGGAGCCCCTGGGATCGGGAGGGTCGTCAGCTGTCACCGGCGATCGTTGCCAATCTCAACGCGAAGTACGGACTCAACCAGCCAATCTTGATCCAATACGGTCATTACGTCTGGAACGTCGTTCACCTCGACTTCGGCCTCTCCTATCAATACGAGGATCAGCCCGTTAGTGGTCTCCTCCTCAAAAGCTGGCCCCCGACGGCTGTGATTGGTGTGCTCGCGTTCACGTTGATCATTGTCTTCGGGATCGGCATTGGGATCCTGGCGGCGCTTCGGCAGAACACCTGGGTAGACTTTGCCGCAGTCGGGTTCAGCACCATCGGCGCGTCAGTGCCCAACTTCGTTATCGGCATCCTTCTGATCATCGTGTTCTCGGTCTACTCGTACCGGCTGACCGGCGGTAACCTGTTTCTGCCGACCGGTGGTTTCGTTCTCGACCAGCATCTCTTGATGCCCGTCATCACCCTGGCCGTGCTTCCGATTGCCTTCATAAGCCGACTGACCCGGGCGAGCACCCTCGAGGTCCTTCGCCAGGATTACATCCGGACAGCCTGGGCAAAGGGCCTCAAGGAGCGCCTGGTCGTTACCAAACATGTCCTGAAGAACTCGCTCATCCCCGTCGTGTCGGCGCTGGGCCCGACCTTCGCGGTTCTCATCACCGGGTCGGTGATCGTTGAGACCGTCTTCGCCATCCCTGGAATCGGCCGCGCCTTCGTCGTCGCGGTCAGCTCCCGCGACTACCCGATGATCCTTGCGTCGACCATTCTGTTCTCGGTGGTCGTCGCTCTAGCAAACCTGGTTGTCGACCTGCTCTATACCGTCATCGACCCCCGGGTGAGGCTCGGCTAGGTGGCAGCCGCCGCAACCACGCTCGAACAGATCGACTGGGAGAATCCCGAGCAGATCGGGCTCTGGAGGGATGCCTGGCAGCGGTTCAGGCGGAACCCCATTGCGGTGGCGGGGCTCGTTGTCGTCGGACTGCTCGTGCTGGTCGCGGTCCTGGCGCCCCTTCTTTCGGGTCTACACATCCTTGCCGATCCCTTCAAGCAAAATGTCACAAACTCCGACGCCGGGTTTAGCCTGACGCATCCACTTGGGACCGATTCCCTTGGGCGAGACCTCCTCAGCCGGGTGATGCACGGCGCGCGAATCTCCCTCTCAATCGGGCTGATCGTCCAGGCGATCTACCTCGCCATCGGCGGTACGGTGGGTTTGACCGCCGGCTACTTTGGTGGGCGGGTCGACAACCTGTTGATGCGCTTCGTCGACGTCTGGTACGCCTTTCCGGACCTCCTATTCCTGCTGGTCGTGGTCGCGGTCTTGCAACCGAGCCTCTTGACCATTTTCGTGGCGATCGGAGTCATCGGCTGGGTCGACCTCAGCCGGCTGATCCGTGGACAGGTTCTGTCCCTCAAAGAGAAAGAGTTCGTGGAAGGCGCCCGTGCCGCTGGAAGCGGGCCGATCAAGATCATCCTCCGTCACCTGATGCCGAACACCCTTGGGCCGATCATCGTCAGTCTGACCTTTGGAATCCCCCGCGCGATCTTCCTGGAAGCGACCCTGAGCTTCCTCGGCGTCGGGATCCCACCACCCACACCAAGCTGGGGTGTCATGACGCAGGACGGCTACCAATCAATCTTTGCCTATCCCCACGAAGTGCTGGTGCCGGCGATGGCCCTGGCCATCACAATGCTCGCGTTCAGCTTCGTGGGAGATGGTCTGCGCGACGCGATAGACCCGCGAATGCGAAGATAGGGGAGTGGCAGCTCCTCTTCTTCGGATAGAGGACCTCAGAACCCAGTTCTTCACCTCGCGCGGTATCGTGCGGGCGGTCGACGGGGTCAGCTTCCACGTCGACAGGGGGGAAACGGTAGCCATCGTCGGCGAGTCGGGGTCTGGGAAGACGATGACGGCCTTTTCGATTCTCCGGCTCGTGCCGGACCCCGGCCGCATCGTGTCAGGGAAGATCCTGTTCAAAGATCGAGACGTGGTCTCGATGGACCACGAGGAGGTGCGCGAATATCGGGGGAACGATGTCGCGATGATCTTCCAGGACCCCATGACGTCGATGAATCCGGTCACGAAGGTCGGCGTCCAGATCGACGAGGCGATGACCGCGCATGAGCGGTTTTCGGTTCGCGAAGCCGCCGCCCGGATCATCCCCTTGCTGAAGCAGGTCCGGATTCCGTCAGCGGAGCAGCGGGTCAAGGATTACCCTCATCAGTTCTCGGGGGGCATGCGACAGCGCGCCATGATCGCGATGGGGCTATCGAACGAACCGGAGCTCCTGATCGCCGATGAGCCGACGACAGCCCTCGATGTCACCGTGCAGGCCCAGATCATCCAGCTGCTCAAAACCCTGAACCGTGAGGTTGGCGCCGCCATCATCCTGATCACTCACAACATGGCGCTGGTCGCCAGTATGTGCCAGCGAGTCATCGTCATGTACGCGGGGCGGATCGTCGAGGAGGGGCCGGTTGAGCAGATCTTCGAGAGCCCCCAGCACCCGTACACGTGGTCGTTGCTGCGCTCTGTTCCCCGTATCGATGTAGCCCGCGCGGAACGCCTGGTCAGCATCAAGGGGTTGCCTCCCGACCTGATGCGTCTCCCACCCGGCTGTAAATTCCATCCGCGGTGCCGCTTCAAGGTGGAGCGCTGCGAGCGCGAGGAACCTCCGCTGGCAGAGGTTGCGGCCGACCAGGCGGCGCGTTGCTGGGTGTTGATGCGCAATGTCCCGGAAGACAAGCGGGAAGAGACGAAGGCCGCAGAGGTGTCGCGCGAAGCCGCGGCTGAACTGAAGCAGGCGGACAAGGCGTAGTCGGTTTGGCAAAGGCCGTGGAAGCTCAAGCCGGGGTCGACAGCCGAATCGATCCCGTCATCCTCCGGGTCAAGGACGTCGTCAAACACTTTCCCATTGGCGGCGTGGGTGGCGACGTCGTGCGAGCGGTTGACGGCGTCAGCTTCGAGATCCGCCGGGGAGAAACGCTCGGCCTGGTAGGTGAGTCGGGAAGCGGCAAGTCGACCCTCGGGCGAGTGCTGGCCGCTCTCCACCCGGCCACTTCGGGCAGCGTCATCTTCGAGGGCAAGGACCTGACCAAGTTGCGGGGCAATAAACTCCGCCAGATCCGCCGGCAGCTCCAGATCATTTTCCAGGACCCCTTCGCTTCCCTCGATCCAAGGATGACGGTCGGAGAGATCATTGCCGAGCCCCTCGATAACTTCGGAGTCGCTCGAGGGCGGCAGCGCCAGCTTCGAATCCAGGAGTTGCTACGGGTTGTCGGGCTGAACCCGAACTTCACCAACCGCTATCCCCACGAATTCTCAGGCGGCCAGCGACAACGCATTGGAATCGCCAAGGCACTGGCGCTGAATCCATCCCTGATCATCTGCGACGAGGCAGTCTCCGCCCTCGACGTCTCGATCCAGGCGCAGATCATCAACCTCCTTCAGGATCTGCAGCGAGAGTTCAACCTCACCTACCTGTTCATAGCCCACGACCTGGCGGTGGTGCGCCACCTCTCCAAGCGGATCGCCGTCATGTACCTCGGAAAGATCGTGGAGGTTGCCGATCGCCTCGACATCTACGACTATCCCCAGCACCCCTACACCAGCGCCCTGCTCAGCTCGATCCCGGTTCCCGATCCGAGGCTCGAGATGGATCGTGAGCCCATCTTCTTGAAGGGCGAGATACCCTCGCCGGTAAACCCTCCGAGCGGGTGCCGTTTCCATACGCGTTGCCCGATCGCCCGCGTGCCCGGTGTGTGCTCCGAGCAGGAGCCGCCGCTCGAACCGCACGGCCGCCAGGGCCAGGTCGCCGCCTGCCACTTTGCCGGGGAGTTGGGCGCCCAGCACCGCCAGGCGGCCCGCTTACCCTAGCGCTGACCTCCTCGTGAGAAGCGCCCTGAAGTAGCCGAGGGGCGGGCCACTGTCGGTGAGCTTACGGCATAATGAGTCTCCCATCGGCATTGCCACGCGAGGGGCTGAAGCCCTGTGAAAGCCGTCGTCATGGCCGGAGGCGAAGGCTCGCGCTTACGGCCCCTGACCAGCGGATTGCCCAAGCCGCTGGTGCCCGTCGTTGGCAAGCCGGTGATGGAGCACATCCTTCGCCTGCTGCTCAAGCACGGGATCAGCGAGGTCGTGGTGACCCTGCAGTACATGGGCTCGGCCATCCGCGACTACTTCGGCGATGGCTCCGATTTCGGAATGGACATCACCTACGTGGTGGAGGACGCGCCGCTCGGCACGGCGGGCAGCGTGAAAAATGCCCAGGCCTACCTCGACGATGCCTTCATCGTGATCAGCGGCGATGCCCTGACCGACATCGATCTAGGCCGGGCGGTCGAGTTCCACCGCGAGCGAGGCGCTGCGGCCACTATCGTGCTGACCTCGGTGGCGAACCCACTCGAGTTCGGGGTCGTGATAACGAATCCGGACGGAACCATCAATCGTTTCCTGGAAAAACCGTCCTGGGGCGAGGTCTTCTCCGACCAGGTGAACACAGGCATCTACATCCTCGAGCCGGGGGTGCTCGACCTGCTGCCGCCGGCGGCAGTAGTGGACTGGAGCAGTGACGTCTTTCCCAAGATGTTGCGCGGCGGCATGCCGCTCTATGGCTACCTGGCGCCCGGCTACTGGTGCGATATCGGAAACATCCAGACCTATTACCAGGCTAACTGGGACGCGCTCGAGGGTCGGGTCGACGTCCAGATCGACGGCGAGCGGCGAGACGGAAACGTCTTCATCGGCGAGGACGTTGAACTCGGCCACGACGTGCGCCTGGTAGGGCCCGCCTACATCGGGCAGGAATGCAAGATCAAGCAGGGGGTCTTCATCAACGGCCCCGTCTGCGTCGGCAACTTCTCCGTGGTCGACGAGAACACCAAGATCAGCAACTCCATCATCTGGAGCTACTCGTACATCGGCGAGAATTCCCGTCTGCGCCAGGCGATCGTCTGCCGTCATGCCACGATCAAGAACAACTCGCTGCTGGAGGAGGGTGCGGTGATCGGCGATGAGGTGGTGGTGGGCGAGGGAAGCACCATCGACGCCGGAGTGAAGATCTGGCCAGATAAGCAGATCGAGCCCGGCTCGACCGTGCACGAAAGCATCATCTGGGCGGGGCACTGGAAACGGGGCCTCTTCACCTCCTACGGGCTGGTCGGGCTGGTGAACATCGAGCTGACCCCGGAGTACTGCGCCCGGCTTGGCGCGTCCTTCGCAGCGCTCTTTCCAAAGGGCTCGGCGCTCGGCGCTGCGCGTGACGGGCAGCGACCTTCGCGCATGATCAAGCGGGCGATGATCGCCGGGATGATGTCGGGCGGAGCCTCCATCATCGATCTCAGTGAGCTTCCGATCCCTGTAGTTCAGTACTACGCGCGCCAGCATCCGATTGCCGGGGCGGTTCATATCCAGATGTCTCCCCTCGACAGCAGATCCGCGGACATCCGGCTGTTCGACGGCCAGGGGGTGACGCTGGACAAAAAGACCGAACGTAAGGTCGAGAATGTCTTCTTTCGGGAGGACATCCGGCGCGTCCATTTCTACGAGATGGGCGACATCACCTATCCGACGGATGCGGTCGATTCCTACGTCGACGGGCTGCTGGCACTGATCGACGTCGAGACCCTGAGGCAGGCGCACCTGCGGGTTCTGGTCGATTTCGACCATGGCAGCGCCTCCATCGCCCTGCCCCGGCTCTTCAAGGAGCTGAACGTGGAGGCAATACCCCTTAACGCCGGCTTCGACGAGACTTACCAGTCGAAAACTCAGGACGCCTTTGCCGAGGCTCGCCGGCAATCGGCGCTGATCACGAGGACCCTCGGCTGCCGCCTGGGCGCATACATCGACTACGGCTCGGAACGCATCTTCCTGATCGATGAGCAGGGCGAGCTGCTCGACCATCATGAGGCGCTGGGGGTGATCGCGATGCTGGCGCTTCGGGCGCAGCCCGGGGTGCTGGTCGCGCCGGCCACGGTGCCGCAGGCGATTGCGCGGCTGGTACGGTCGATCCCCGGTGCCGACTTCATCCCCGGCAAGGCAGAGCCCGCAGCGCTGCTGCGGGCCGCGCAGCAGCACCAGGCCACGCTGGCCTCGGACGGCAATGGCGGCTACGTCTTCCCCGAACACCACCTGTCTTTCGACGGCATCTTCACCCTGGTGAAGCTGCTGGAGCTGCTGGCCACGGATGGTCGGGCGGTCTCCGCGGTACGCAAGGAGATCCCCAAAGAGGCCTACGAGCGCCGGGCGGAAGCAGTTCCCTGGGACGCCAAGGGGCGGGTGATGCGGACCATGGTGGAGATGCACCGGGATGCCTCGATCGACCTGGCGGACGGGATCAAGGTCTTCGTCGATGGCGGCTGGGTGCTGGTCTTGCCAGACCCGGACATGCCTACCTATCACATCATCGTCAGCCTGGAGGATCCAGCCCGGGCGAAGGCCCTGGCCGACCGCTACAGCGAGCTGGTAAAGTCGGCGGTCGCCGACAGCGGGCAGCCGGCCCCAGCCTGAGGCGGTGCTAAAATCCGCAAAAGCCGCGCGGGTGTAACTCAGTTGGTAGAGTGCAACCTTCCCAAGGTTGAAGTCGTGAGTTCGAGTCTCATCACCCGCTCCATTCTCGCGCCCTCCTTAACCTGCTCTTAATTTAGGACCCCATATACTGGTGCTGGTGGGGGAAGCCCAGCTCGAGATCGAAGCGTCGCTTCCTGCCACGCTAGGGGCCAGCAGCCACTACCTGAACCGGGAGCTGTCCCAGCTCGACTTCGATCTCCGGGTTCTGGCCATGGCCCAGGACCGCAGCCTTCCGTTGCTCGAGCGGGTCCGTTTCCTGGCCATCCTCGCCGAGAACCTGGACCAGTTCTTTCAGGTTCGCGTTGCCGGGCTCAAGGAGCAGTTGCTGGTACAGGTTGCCCAGACGTCCCCGGATGGTCTCACCACCAGCGAGCAGCTGCGCGCGATCCACGCCGGCGTCGAGAATCTGGTGAACACGGCGAGTCGCTTGTTCGAGCACGAGATCAGGCCGGCTCTCCGCGAGGGCGGGATCGGGCTGGTTACCTCAGGGGACCTTGATGAGCGCGACCGGTCGCACCTGTCGGGTGAGTTCCGCGACAGGATCTTTCCGGTCCTGACCCCCCTCGCGGTCGACCCCGCTCATCCCTTTCCGTACATCTCGCACCTTTCACTCAACCTCGCCGTCATGGTCAGCGATCCGACGCTCGGCCAGATGCGCTTCGCGCGCGTGAAGGTGCCGCCATTGCTACCCCGCTTCGTTCCACTGCCCGGCGGTGGCCGGTTCATCCCGCTGGAAGAGGTGATCGCCCTTCACCTCGACACGCTTTTCCCGGGCATGGAGGTGATCAGTCACCACCCCTTCCGGGTGACACGGGACGCCGACCTCGACCTGGTGGACGACGAAGCCTCGGACCTCCTCGCGGCGATTCAGAACGAGCTCCGGCGCCAGCAGCGTAAGGCGAGCGTGGTTCGCCTCGAGGTGGACGTGTCCATGTCCCAGGAGGTGCTGGGGCTGCTCGTGCGCGAGCTCGACCTGGAGCGGGGAGATGTCTATCGGGTGCCCGGGCTCCTCGACCTGAGTGACCTCTGGTCGATCTACGCGCTTGACCGGCCCGACCTCAAGGACGAGGCCTGGTCTCCCGTGACTCAACGGCGTCTGCAAGGGACTGACAATCAACCACCGGATTTCTTCAAGGTCCTGGCTGAAGGGGACGTCCTGGTTCACCACCCCTACGACTCGTTCTCGACCTCGGCCGAAGCGTTCATCGACCAGGCGGCGCAGGACCCTGAGGTGCAGGCGATCAAGCAGACCCTCTACCGAACCTCCGGGCCGGTGAGCCCGATCGTTCGCGCCCTGATCCGCGCGGCGGAGAGCGATAAGCAAGTGGTCGCCCTGGTCGAGCTCAAGGCCCGCGGCGATGAGCAGGCGAACATTGCCTGGGCGCAGGCACTGGAGCAGGTAGGCGTTCATGTCGTCTACGGGGTCGTTGGTTTGAAAACCCACGCCAAAGTAACCCTGGTGGTCCGCAGCGAGTCCGCCGGAATCCGCCGCTACGTGCATGTCGGCACCGGAAACTACAACCCCAAAACAGCCCAGATCTATGAGGACGTCGGACTTCTCTCGGCCGATGCCGAGCTTGGAACCGATGTCTCGGAACTGTTCAACTACCTGACTGGCTACAGCCGTCAGCGCCGTTTCGGCCGGCTCATGGTCGCGCCGGTCGGCCTGCGCTCCGGGATCATCCGCCTGATCCGGCGTGAGGCCGGGCGCACTGAGGGCGGCCGGATCATCCTCAAGGTCAACAGCCTGGTCGACACCGAGGTGGTCGATGCCCTGTACGAGGCGTCGCAATCGGGCGTCGATATAGACCTGATCGTTCGAGGTCCCTGCAGCCTGCGTCCGGGGGTAGCCGGCCTGTCAGAGCGGATCCGGGTCCGGTCTCTCGTGGGCCGCTTTCTCGAGCACTCCCGGATCTTCCGGTTCGGCCCTGACGGTAGCGATATCAACTACTTCGTCGGCTCCGCCGACCTGATGCCGAGGAACCTCGACCGGCGGGTCGAGGCGATGGTGCCCGTCGACGAACCGTCGCTCCAGGCGCAGCTCGCAACCATCCTCATTACCGAGTTGGAGGACGATGTTCTGGCCTGGGAGCTGCATGGCGACGGCAGCTGGTCTAAAGTGCCGACCCGCGCCGGCCTGAATGCCCAGCGTGTATTTCAGGACCTGGCCCTTGCCCGAGCGCAGGGTCGCGGAACCCACCCGGATGCTTGAGCGCGAGGTAAAACTAGCAGCCACGCCCGACTTCAAGTTGCCCGAGCTGGACGAGGTCGACGGAGCCGTCCAGGCAACCCAGCCGGATGAGCACAGGCTCGAGACGGTTTACTTCGACACCCCCGACCTGCGGCTTGCCCGTTGGGGTTGTAGCCTCCGGTTGCGCCAGGGCGAAGGCTGGACGCTCAAACTGCCCAGCTCCTCGAGCGGGCCGACCCTGAATCGCCGGGAGCTGGAGTTCCCCGGTGATGGAGGACGGCCACCCGAGGCGGCGACGACCCTCGTGATGGCATACGTCCGGCGCTCCTCGCTGGTGCCCGTCGCCAGCCTCTCGACCGTGCGGCGGCGTGTTCAGCTCAAACAGGCCGGTGGGCGGGTGCTGGCCGAGGTGGTCGATGACGACGTTTCCGTTATCCAGGGCCTGCGAGTAGCCAGTCGCTTTCGCGAGGTGGAGGTCGAGTTGCGCGACGACGCCGGCGAACGCCTGCTCGAGCCCTTGCTGGCGCGACTCCGCCTGGCGGGCGCCGCTGACGGCGATAACCTGCCGAAGCTGGTTCGAGCCCTTGGGCCGCGAGCCTCAGCTCCCCCCGAGGTGGCTCCTCTCGAGCTGACGCTCCGTTCGACGGCGGCCGACCTCGTCCGGCACGCGATCGCGACCTCGGTGGCGGCGCTCCTGCGGCACGACCCCGGGGTGCGCCTGGGCGACGACCCGGAGGACATCCATCGCGCTCGCGTAGCCACGAGGCGTCTGCGCTCCCAGCTGCGAACCTTCCGAACGGTGCTCGAGCCGCCGTGGGCGCAAGCGCTCAGAGAAGACCTCCGCTGGCTCGCCGCCGGCCTGGGGGAGATCCGAGACAAACAAGTGATGGCCGAACGGCTGCGCAGCCGGACCGCTTCGCTCCCCGATGTTGACGGCCACGCGGTGGCCGAACTGGCGGCTCAGCTCGACGTGGAGAGCGAAGAGGCACGCGGCCGGCTGGTGCTGGACATGCGCTCCGACCGGTACATCGCGCTTCTCGAGCGGCTGGTCGACGCGGCGCGCAATCCGTCCATCACCGAGCCCGCTAAGGAGCGGGCTACGGAGGTGGTCACCGTGATGGCAGCAGGCGACTGGAAGCGTCTGCGCAAGGCAGTCGAGGCTCTAGGCGACGATCCCGCTGATGCCGAGCTTCATCAGGTTCGCATCCTGGCGAAGCGCTCTCGCTATGCCGCGGAAGCGGCCGAGCCGGTGCTGGGAAAGCCGCCAGCCCGCTTCGCGGCGGCGCTGACGGAGCTTCAGGATCTGCTCGGCGATCACCAGGACAGTGTCACGGCCCAGCAGTGGCTGCGGCGCGCGGCTGAAGGCTCGTTGGCTTTCGTCGCGGGGCAATTGACAGCCATCGAGCGCGACGTGGCCTTCTCCGACAGGTCTCTCTGGCGGAGAAAGTGGAAATTGGTTGCCCGCAAACGCCTGAGAAGGTGGATGATATAGAGCCAGCGACATCGATCAAGGCGTCGTCCCAGCAACAAACATCGCAAGGGGTGTCCATGGCAGCAAAGATCTTGAATGTCGATGAGGCCAAACTGGTTCGGGCCGCGGGTGGAATACTCTGCCGGTCCGGGTCGCGCGGCTCGACCAAGGTGGCGTTGATCCACCGGCCCGGGTACGACGACTGGACCTTTCCCAAGGGCAAGGTCGACAGCGGGGAGAGCCTCGAAGAGACGGCGTTACGCGAGGTGGAGGAGGAGACCGGCTACAGGTGCCGGCTGGTGCGCCCACTCGGCTGCACCGCTTACGCCGACCGTCGTGGCCGGGACAAGGTTGCCTGCTACTGGATCATGGAGGTGGTTGGCGGACGCTTCCGCCCGGGCGACGAGGTGGATGAAATCCGTTGGGTCACGATCGACGAGGCCTACGAGGTGTTGAGCTATCGCCGCGACCGGACCCTTCTGCGCTCGCTCGACCTCGCGGCGACCGGCTGATAGACAAATCTCGGTGACTGCCTACCTGGTTCGCCACGGCAAGGCGGGCGATCGAGCCGACTGGAAGCGCGACGACCGGCTGCGGCCCTTGTCCGAGGCGGGTCGGCGACAGGCCAACGCTCTCGTTGGCCTGCTGAATGGCGCGGCGCTCGAGGCCATTCTGTCCAGTCCCTACCTGCGATGCGTGCAGACCGTCGAGCCTCTCGCCCAACACTTCGGGCTCAGTGTCCAATCGGAGCCGGACCTCGGCGAAGGAGTCGGAGGGACGCGATTGCTTCAACTGGTCCGGCGGCTCGCGAGCCGAAATGTGGCGCTCTGCACCCACGGGGACGTCCTGGAGGAATTCCTGGAGCGCCTGATAGAGGACGGGGTCGTAGTGCGCGCCGGGGCAAGGCTTGATAAGGGTTCGACCTGGGTCATAAGCGAGGCGAACGGTCGCATCACGGGCGCCCGGTACATCGCCGCTCCGTAGATCAGCCGTTCAATCCGGCCGTGTGCAAGATCGCGTAAACGATCCAGGCAGTGAGGCCTGCAGCGGGGATCGTGACGAGCCAGGCCACCACGATGTTGGCACCGACGCCCCAACGCAACGCGGACATCCGTTGGGCCGCTCCCGCCCCCATCACCGAGCCCGTGACGACGTGGGTCGTACTCACAGGCAGACCGAATTGGGTCGCAAGCTGTATCACTGCCGCCCCCGCGAGTTGTGCCGACATCCCGGTCGCCGGGTCGAGCTTGTAAATCCGCCAGCCAAGGGTGCGGATGATTCGCCAGCCGCCCGCGTAAGTCCCGAAGGCGATCGCCGTCGCAGACAGAAGAACAACCCAGATGGGTACCTTGAATTTCGCAAGATGACCGGTGGCAACCAAGGCGAGGGTGATGGCCGCCATCGTCTTCTGAGCATCGTTGGCACCATGCGAATAGGACACCAGCGCTGCGGTCAGGATCTGCAGGCTTCGGAAGGCGCGGTTCAAGGGCGCTGGCCGCATCCGCCTAACAGTGAGGAGCAGCGCCGTCATGAAGATGCCTGCCACGAGAAACCCGGCTGGCGGGGAGATGACGAGCGAGGTGACCGTCTTCCAGAATTCCCCGCCGTTCACGCCGCGCAAACCGTGCGCCGCGGCGATGGCCGCGCCGGCCAGCCCGCCCACGAGGGCATGCGTCGAGCTGCTCGGCAGTCCGA
>Ga0102924_1002545_pt1 | contig 19814 bp, 25 predicted proteins | sample PaiPotPPM11metaG_FD_80116 | JGI IMG/M metagenome (GOLD analysis project Ga0102924, IMG submission 80116) | Iron sulfur acid spring bacterial and archeal communities from Banff, Canada, to study Microbial Dark Matter (Phase II) - Paint Pots PPM... ...
ATATATAATTACTTATAAATACAATATTCAATTATAAACTGCTATAGAACTGTTGACAGTTATTCCCCACTTTTCTATGCTATACCCAATTCTTCCATATGCCAAATCAAGAAAACAGACCAGAAATCCATCCTTCCTCTCTTGAACCAATACCCATGCCTGCAAAAATTGCAGATGATACGCATACCGTCCTTGTCTACCGAAACGAAAAAGACATCCTGTTTGTACGGGTACAACACGAGGAAACCGTGATTTTTACTATGGCTGTTACTCCTGAAAATGCAGTACATCTGCACGTCCCTGCTGCGTTAACACCTGTTTCTCCTGATATGCAATCACTTCCCCCTGTGACAATTTCCCCAGAAACAAAAGAACAAGAACAGCCTGTGATGCTGCGCGGACGCATTGGTACGGAAATCAGACGGCTTTCCTCTCCCACTGGAGGAGCAATGGCAGTTTTTTCCTTTGCCGAACATCCGCACCGATCATTATGGAGCTATACCAATACTCTGCCCGATGCAGAAAAACCAGCTGTGGTTAATAATACCGTCTGGTGGCCGGTTGCCGCCTTTGATGAAAATGTTGCGTTACTCGATGGTGCGGTTAAAGGAAAAGAATATGATCTTACCTGTTATAAGCGTTCCTGGAAAGAAACAGGGAAAAACGGTAAAGAAAAAACCGTCAATGGATTTTCTCTGCTGGGACTCCAACCAGTAACAAAGCGTCCGAGGTACGAACCACCGAAAGAACCTCAAGCGCGAACGGAGGACAATACTATCTGAGCGCATGGAGTGAATATGAGGAAGGAAAGAAGTGGCGAATGGAGCAAAGCGAAATGAGCCGTTGCTTTTTTTCTGACGAATGTGAACGGAAAAAGCGAAAATGGAGATTGCACGCAGTGAGCGTGTTCTGCCGTTATAGTAAGGAAAGATTGAAAAATAATAAAAACCCCTGAGAAGATAAAAAGAAACGATGGGAAAATCCATCATATATCTGCCTCTCAGGGGTAATTGTAACCAATTTTAGAGCCGTTTCAGAATTCGCGAATATTTACTCGCCATTGAGAAAAGATCGCTACTTCACGGTTTTCTACGCTCTGGGTCGTGTTATAGGTCAAAAAGGGTTTGCTGTTCTACTGGTGCTTCTGGTGCCTGCTTCTTTGCTGTGGGCTGTTTCCCTGGTTTTTCCGGTAATGCAGGCGGTTTCTCCACACTAGGGAGGACTTTGTTGGGATCTATTTTTGTTTCCCAGATGAACCCGCCCTTGCGGACACGCCACAGGTAGGACATTTCCATTGAAAGGGAATTCCCCTGGTAGATGTCCGCGTTGAGGTCAAACAACCACATGTTGAGTGTTGCCATCCGTGCACAGACTGGGGAAACATCCACGCCATAAAAGTGGAGATCTCGGTTGGCCTTCGCCATACTAATGAAAAATCTTCCACTGCCACAACAAGGGTCTGAAATTGTTTCTCCTGTAGCTCCAAGCAACTGCACCATCATGGTGGAAATCGAACTGGGTGTGAAAAACTGGCCGTGCTCCCCAAGGGAAATTTGGGACTCGTACAGGTCGCCTAAAACATCCTGCTGACATTCCTGAGTTTCGGATTGTAAATGTCCCCATGCACTTGTGAAAAAGTCCATCGGACGTTCCCCTAATTTCCGGCTCTTGTTCTCCTTGTATTTCCCAACAAACTGCATATACCGCTCTTCATACACACCAGTTAACTTGTTTTCAGCAAGTCGGTCTGCAATATCGGCGTACTGCATATTGTCCGTAAAGGACAGCAATGCACTCAGGCAAATGGCAACAAAATCACTGAAAACATCATTTGAGGAATAGCCAAATCGGGTGACTTCCTGGAGATGTTTCCACGTTTGCTTCCCTAGCCCGACAGGATTGGTTTGCTTCATTGCTTTTCTTCCTGCTTCATTGCTAAAGGATTCGCGATTTTGTAGCCGCCAACAGTGATTTCTCGAACGTAGGTATCTCCATATTGGAATGTTTTTTCCGTTAATGGACTTATTACAGCGCAATACCAGCGAGCGTACCTGTTTTTGGCTTCCTGCTCTGGGGCTTGATACTTTTTCAGTACCCAGTAGGTAAAAGTGCCGTTCTGCCAAACCTCATACGCGGTTTCGGGTGTCATCCGTTTGGCACACAAGTTCTTTGGCTTAGCAGGACGTTTGGTATCTCGGGCTTGTCTTTCTTCCAAGACCGTTTTAGCAGTAGATTCTAAGTCCTGCCAATATGCAAGGTCGCAATACAGATCGCCCATTTTTTTGGCAATTTCCTTCATGTCTGCATTGGTGAAACACGCAATCTCCTCCAAAGAGAAGATAGTTTGCAAATCAGCCCTGCTGACACTGGCAATCTCAAACGATTTGTTCAGCTTCGATTGCTCCATGTAATACCTCCTGTTGTTCTGTTGTCTGACTATTTTCTGCAATACAACGGCGCACAACACTGTCGATAAACGCCAAATCTGCTCTCCCTTTTCGTAGGAGTTCCTTCCTGCGAGAACGGAAGTTCTTGGCATACATGGTATACTTCATGCAGACCTCTCTTTCTTTGCTAGTTTTCAAGGAACAAAAAGCATATCCCGCATGGGATACAAGGATACTAGCGGAAGTAGAGGTATTTTTTCAATACTGCAATGAAATAGGGGGAAATGGTAGAATTGGCGTGGGGAAATATAGTTTTCCTTACTCCTGCGATTGGTTGTATCTCTCTCCGGCGTGGCTCCGTCCGTTTGATGAAAGAGCACAGGGGGTGTGTTGTAGTCACGTCACACAAGATAAAATGCAATAAGTGGAATTTGATTTATGGATGGATATATGGACAATTGGTTTATCTTTAATTGCTTGTTTTGCATAGTGTTTTTAATTTTGTCCATATATTGCTCGTTTTATGGATAAATGATTTACTTTTGGATATTGCTGGTGTGATCTGGGGGATTACTAGTTTTACGAGCTGGTACTTGTTGCTTGTATGGCGCATTTTGTATCTTTATGTGGGATTATACCCTATATATGATTTCCCTTTGGTGGTGTGTTGTGGTGAAACATATAACCTCGTCGTTTCCTCTAACTAACAGCCTAGCTTTTCTTGCTGGTTGGTTGGGAGTAGAAGGGCATTTAATGGGTATATTAGTATAAAGAGGATTATTGTATATATAAATTTTTTAGTATTCATTGCTGTTTATATGTACTATTGTGTGACTTATTATTGTTAGTTTAGATATTGACTGGTTGTGTTATTCTATATGGTAGGGGTATTTTCCTGTCCTCCGTAATTTTCCTCTGTAGATAGTCAAGATAGATTGTATTTTCAATTAGTTTCTCCATGAGATGACGATCTCATAGAAAGAAATAAGGGCATGTCTGCTTCATTTCGTAAGTCTGTGACCGTGTTCTTCGTGAGTGTTCTACTCGTTTGTTTGTGGAGTGTTGGTCTCTATCAGCTTCCTGTTAGACAGAATATTGCTCATGCTGCAGGCCAAACACTTAGTATTCAGTCTGTCTATACAACAGATGCTAATCAGCAATCGAAGAGTACGTTTCTTCCTGGGGATGCTATTTATTACCATATTGATGCTAACAATGCAGGGCAAAGTGCAATTTCTGTAGTTGTCAGCTATGAGGCTTTAACAGGGACTTCGAAACATACTTACATTTTTAATCAGGGATTTAGTCTTAGTATGCCTGTTGGTGCTTCGCGGTTTTATACTCCAGCAACAGTACCAAATGATGCCTTGTCTGGAGCATACACTATTAATGCAGAAATAAAACAGAATGGGTTAGGTGGTGCTGTTGCTCAGAGTAGCGGTACGTTCACTGTGGGGACATCTTCTCAGTCGATAGTACCAACACCAGATTTAAGCAATTCACAGCCTCCTCCATCTGCACAGTTAAATAATGTTCCTATAGGGGGTTCTAATTCAGATATCTTTCAGCAGGTTAAGAGTGGGTTACAAAACTATGGGGGACAATTGGCCTTTAACTGTACTATTGCTTTAGTAGGCAATAGTTACAAAGCAGTCAAGCTACTCGCGAGAGGGGAAAAACTTAGTGAGCTAGATTTTTATGTTGCTACTTCTAACTCGGATAATGATCAACAAGTGGCTGCGGTGTTGGTTGCTCTTGTTGAGTTATTGCCGGGTGCGGGTTGTTCAGAAGCAATTGTTAATGTTGCTAGCAATGGCGGTATTGAATTACTAAAATCATGCTTAAAGGATAGAGGGTGTCTTACACAGGTTGAGAATGATCAGAGATTACGAGCTGATCTCTGTTCGGCGGTACAAGAGCAGTTGTCTGGTGGTATCCTGCAAGAGCTTGAACCTGGTTACTGTAAAGTGATAGGTTTGTAAGCAGGTAAAACTATGGTTTTTTAATACGGTGTGGTTTTTGACCATGCCGTATTTTTTTGAGAAGATAGTGATATATATTAGAAAAAAGGAGGGCAAAAGCTAAATAGCCATCTATATATGAATATGCATTATTTTGAGGCTCAAAGAGAATATGATGTAGTTCACAAATAGGATAAGTAAGATACTTTACTGTATGAATACATGGGGATGTGATTGCGTCAACAAAAATAAAAACTAGTATTATATATCCAGTTAAACGTAACTTTTCCCCTGTTAGCTTCCAAAAATCCTTTACTGCTTTTCCTCCTTTAGTTATATTTTTCATCTTTTGCTTTATATGTATGATTATATCATAGTCCTTTTATATTATTTTTTTCTTCTCCTTTCTTCCATAAAATGTCCGTTTTGTGGACTCTTTATTTTGCATATATCCTTTTTCAGCAATAATAATTTGCCTATTCCTGTTTAGTTTGCGAGACTGAACAGAGTAGAAAGACTATTTTTAACTCAGTGATAGTACAAACTTGTTTCCATCTCTGGTTTTTGCTGTTTGGTACGAAAGAGTAATAATGCCTTTTCTTCTGCTTTTTCTTTACTATCTGCATGAACATAAAATATAAATTTCACTTGATATGTTTTTATATCCTCTAATTTCATACTTTCTTCTCCATCATCAGCTATAATTCGCCTATTCTTGCTGAGTGTGCCAGACTCAGCAATTGATAGAAAAACTATCGCTCTATATAATCCAAGAACTTCTTTTTATTAAATCTAGGATTATCTTTTTGAAATACAGTTATAAGACAATCTATGATCCTATCCCAACCTTTCGGAAGAGGACTACCTTTTTTGAGTTCTCTCAAACTATTAGCAACCAACCTATAATCTTTTCTTGACATGAATATCACCTCCTTCCTTAATTTATTCGCTCGCTCTTTCCTCTGATGATTTTGGGGAAATAAGCTTGCTTGCTTCCCGTACTTGATGAAGCGAAAAACAGAAGGTGAATTGTGCAAGGGCGCAAGGTATGAGCGTGTATTTTACCCTTGCAAAAGAGGAAACTTGAGTGTCCTTCTCTTGTAAAAGTGTGACCACTCTTCAGGGAGGAAATGTTCTTGTGCGGTAGCACCATCAGTAAACAAAAAAAATTTTCAGGGGGTCAAGGGGGAATGAAAATTTTTTTTGATCAATCCTTGCGGGCGGGGTGTTGTTTATTGATCACTGTGAAATTAACGAGAGAAAGGAGGAAGTGTAACAATCTGTACAGCGGTGGGGGTCGGGGGCAAAATTGGCACAAAACAGTTCGGGGAACTGTTTTATAAGTGGCAATTTTAGCGTAGCGGCCCCCGACCCCCACCGCTGCTCCCGCCCGCCAATACCAAAGTCTCGCGCCTTTGCGCGACACCTATTCCCCCTTGCATTTCGCTCGATAGAGCGAACACACAAAACACCACTCAGCCTATAACTCATCTGGATTGAGGACATTTTACAATAGACGCATTGAGTCTAACATCACGTCTATACCTATTACTGTATCACTGAGGAATTTTATATCTCGTACACATCCTATAGACAGTTACAATTGATGGGATTACGATGGTGTGGTGTTTCGTATTTTATTATTGACTCGTCATATGCTGAGTACAAAACTAACCATCTCGCGATGAATGATAGATGTGTAAAAAATGTTTATATATCTTTTCTTTCTTGATGAAATCCAATTTTTTTATCTCTTGACCTGTGGAACCACATGCCTGATATACTTATTACTGCGAGAGAGAAAGCGGAAGCCATATCATGAGGCGATGTGGCGGAGGTGCTTTATGTCTGTGCTCAACTCTGACATGCGCATGTCTTATCAATAACAGAAACTTTACTAAAGAACTGTTATCAGAAATTTATATAATACTGCGTAAATACTGTATAATATTTTTAATACAGAAATGTCATCATTAATGGTATATTGACATAAAGTATCTTATGTGCTAAAGTATTGTCAAGTATGATGAATCTTTTAATGACATTTTAAGAAGCATTATGCTACTATTAAACTTAATAGATTTAATGAGAGAAGAAGTCTGGTTTTCAAGTATACTTCAATCCATTCGAACCATTTGAAAGGATTTGATCTTTTTAGATTACCACTTCTTCTCTTTGCTTGAATGAATATTTGATACATAAAGTATTGCAATATTTTTTAAATATCTTGCTGAATAACATAAGTATTCATTTTCATTCAGATACACACACTGGTATTTTATCTTGTGTCTTTCACAAGGTAGTAAAATCGTATGAAAAATATACTTGATTTAAATAAGGCAATATTTATTGGTATTGATGCTCACCCCACAGAACATACGGCTCTTGCCATGAATAGATTTGAGGAACAACAAGGCATCTTGCAGTTCGAGAATACACATGAAGGCATACAAGAATTTCTCTCCTGGCTCCCTACCTTGAAGAAAAAAACAAAGGATATTGTTATTGGGATTGAAGGTGGTGGCAATGCTCGACATGCGTTACTCTCTGCTCTCTTATCAAAGAATTATGAACAGGTTTATGAAGTGAACCCGCAATATACAAAACAGCAACGAACCTATGGTACACGAGGAGATAAATCAGACCCATTTGATGCAAAGCTCATTGCAGAGATAGTAACGAGAAAACTTGATCTGCTTCCAAGGATAACATCTCATGAGCTTACTGATTGGATGCTCAGTTTACGAAAAAATGTATGGTTTTATGAAGAGCTATCTGTTGAGGGAACACGATATAAAAACCAGTTGCACAAACTAAGACGAGAGTATAAATTGAGTACATCAGAAGATGAAAAGGCTGTTTTAACAAGAATGATAGATCAGAGAGAACAGAGACTTTCTGAAACTAAAAAGGCGAAGAAAGAACTTACACACATTTTCACTGAGCTTTTAGAAAACAAAGGGAATAATTTAACCACTATTCCAGGAATTGGTATCATCATCGCTGCTCGTCTTATTGCTCACACGAATGGCATTGAACGCTTTTCCGCAAAAGATAAGTATATCAAGTATGCTGGCATTGCTCCCAAAGAAAGGAGTTCTGGTACAAAAAAAAGCTTTATGAGAAATAATGCAGGGAAACGCAGCCTCAACACCATCTTTTTTTATGCTGCTCTTGTTCAATTAACGCGCAATCCTAAATCAAAAGAGTATTATCAGAAGAAAGTAGCAGAAGGGAAAACGAAATCTCAAGCACTTGTCTCTTTGATGAAGGTTCTTGCTTCAATGGTTTACACTATGCTCAAAACTGGTAAGGAGTATCAGGGATGAAAATATATGTCCTTATCTCTATTACTTACTATTTTTTGCATCAAACACAACAATGGTTTGCCGTTGGGCGCGTGTCTGGATAGTGAGTGCCGAAACATTAAGATGATTAATTATTTGCGTGTCCCCACTTTGTAAGGTAACTTCCTGGGTATATGTTGGTGTTCCTGTAAGAAGCACAACATCCCCAGGTTGTAACCGCTTTTTGTGGGCTTCTTTGGCATACGCTGAGGCATGTAAATGGTAAGTGTCATTTTGTTGTTGGTGGAAAAGATCAGGAGGAGCAAAGACTATACATTCCCACAAATACCCTTTGCCGTTTTTTGTGTAGGTTGGTGGCGAGGTAACAATACAATGATCGAGGGTGATTTCTTCGATTGGCTGCTGTTCCCATTCTCCGAAAGGTAGTTGCTGATATGCTTGCTCTGATGGTTCGTGTTCCAGTTTTCCCACGATATAAGCAAGCATAGGAAGAGAAAGCATCGTCTGTCAACCATGTATCTCAGTTTTTCTGCATTATTGAGTACTAGTTAATCCAAATATCAATATCTAATTTGGAGTTAGTTACTTGCTCAAAATATGCTATTGCTATCGCCATTCCAACAGAGGTTAAGCTTAACTGATTCAGTTGTGTATTGTGAAATTTTTCAAAGACCTGTTTCATCCATAGTACTTCATTGTCAATTTTTGCTTGTATCTCCGTATTTGGAAGAATATTTTGTTCATAAACCGAAAGTATTTTTTTAATTAAAAAATCTGACTGCTCTTTTTGTCCAAGATAATCTTTTAGCTGTTGAGTATTCATAAATCGCATATAAATTTTTCCATTGTCTGTATCTTCAGTCGTTATTTCAGATAAAATTTCAGAAGGAAGCCCTAACGTATCAAGCTCTCCTTTTTCGAAGCCTTTTAAGAAAAAGAAGGTATAGACTTGTCTTAGCGCTTGAGAAAGATCAAAAAATTGAAATGTTGCTTCGCCAACTCTGCCGCAACCAGCATATTGCAAATGCAGAATTTCTGCTTGAGTACCCTTGAAATCAATAAAAGGTTTGATACACTTATCTAAAAATAATTTGAAATCTTCCCAGTATAAAACACCTCTATCCTGTGAGTGCTTAAAATTGAAGCATAACGTCAATATTTTCATCTGGTCGACAGTAATTTTACTTACTGTTGCAATAGCTTCATTAAGTACTTTTTGCTTTAATTCAATATCATCATTTTTTACTCTTTCGATTACTAATGAAGTTAACATTTCTCTCAAATTTTCGTTATCTTTTCTTGCGCTTGCCTTAATTGCATCATACAGTCCAACTTGTACATCTGGGTCAGAAAATTTTTGACATTCTTCTGATGTAAGCTGAACAGCAATTTTTTCATAGAATTTCTTTTCAAACTTTGCTATATTTTTCTTTGCTTCTTTTCTCGCCTCATCATGAGCTAATTTTAAAAAATTTGTTTCATACAATTCTTTTACTATCGAAATAACATCAGATGCCGCTAATCCATGCTGGTTTACAATAATTAACTGACCATTAATTTGTTGTCCTAAACCTGTATTATTATTTACTTGAGTAAACGTTTGTGTTATTGCATCTTCAAGTGCTTTTTCTGGTACTGTATACTGCTTATCTAAAAAATTTGCTTCATGTTGGGCTTTCATTTCTCTAAGCACTGCAACGGTATATATTTCTTCATTATTAGTAACAATATGATGATTTGCACATAGAAGTATCAAATTTTCAAATTGCGCACGTTCTTCATCTGTCTGTTGAGGATTATATCTCTCTCCACCTTTTTCTGCTGCCTCGATATGACAAATTTGCCCAATTAAACTTCCATCAGTATTTACAATATGGTCTGGGCATTCAGGAAATGCACAGAGGTTTCCTGAAAGAGCAAATAATTTTTTAATTGTAGCTGGAGCTGGTTGCTTTCTCTTCCCGTTCATACGCTTCCAAAAAAATACCTTGTTTCCCTATGCATGCAAGAAATCCAAACTAAACATACCAAATAAATTAGCTTATTAATCCCCTGACATTATGACTATGCGATTGACTCAAAAGCCATTGATATTTTTTTCTCTATCTAGCCTAGCTTGCAATCTTGCTATTTTCGCTGGTGCTACATACAGATACTCCAAAATAGCATCAAGATATTCTCGAATTATAGGCACATCCTCCTCTAATACCTCATCGGCATCAATATGCGCAGCCATGTTTCGAAGTAGCCGCAACTGTCCTGCCATCTCTGCAAGCATTTCTGGAATGCGACCTCCCTTCGCCAAACTATGAAGCTTATCTGCTAACGTCTTTCCATTAGCATGCTCGTGTATACATATCGCCTCTAAAGTTCTTCCTACTGCTACAGCAAATGCGTTTGGCTCTATTCGCTGTACTTTTAATGCCCGCTCATACTTTTCTTTAATATTATCTGGAATATTACTACCTATAAGTTTATTTTCTGATGAAGGATAAAGAATATCTATTTTACACTCAACGTCCCTAGCACGATCTTTCTTACATTCTCGTAATAAGATAACGCCCTCACATGAAAGACATTCAAGAATATACCAAATAATCTCGTCATAATACCATGCCACTATTCCATCATCGTGCTGAGTATACGTTGTCCTTACTTTGCAATTCGCTTTATTCTCACAATGAGGACATTTTATCAGGAATTCTGAAGAACTCATTTTTCCCTGTCTTTCATGAAGAGTAACAACTAAGAACTACTCGTCCTGCTATTTTACATTATTAACCCGTCCTCTATATAAAAGTAGAACCAATAGGCTATCTGCCAATTCACGGGTTTGAAAAGGCGGTTTGCAGAATAGCCATTCTACGGCACTAAGGCTAAAAAAGTAGATTTTCGTAACTTTGCCTTTTTTACTTTTTTAACGTCTTAGAGCAGAATTATGACAAAGCACAGTAATGTGGACATAGGTTTTAAGGAGTTGATGCGGTGAGGATAGTAAAGATGCGTATCGCCCAGTTCCCTGGATGAAAAGGTGTACAAGGCTTGCAAGCTCGAATATGCCAGTAGTAGGAGCCATCAGTAGAAAAAGTATACTTGTAGTAGGTTGGTGCCCACCCTGTATCCACTATCCAAGGTTTCGCCTCTGGGTCATAATTTGCACTGATACGAACGGTATAACCATCAGGCAAACAACCTTGTGGAGCCTCCCATGTCATTGTCACAGTGCGAGAGTTCAGCATTTGTCCATCTACTGGATCAGTAAGAGTAGGAGCAGCAGCACATGGAGTGATTGCTGTACCTGATGCGGCGGTATTTGCTCTAAAAGGGGGCGAATTTGGATGCCATAGCTTAGGGATGATCATACCTCCAACAATGCCGAGCAGGACAACACATGTGACGATGGCAACCGACAACCAACGTTTTTTTCTCAATGGGTTCTTCTGTGTTGGAGGAACGGGAGGTAAAACTGGCAGGTTCTCTTCTTGCTCAGTATCAGGTGCGGATTGAGTAAAATCTTCTTCGGCATTCGAAGCGTGATACCACTCTCGTATTAGCCCTAGATCTTCATCGGATTGGTTAAAAAACTCGCATAGCTTAAGACGATAATAATTACCGGGAAATACTTCTCCTCGCTCCCACCGACCCACATTAAGAGCCGTTGTCTCAAGTTTATCCGCCAGTTCTTTTTGATTCAGATTTTGTAGCTCACGTGCTCGTCGTAGTAAGGTGTTTGGAGTATATTTCTTGTTTGCCACGGTTACACAACCTCTTCCATAGTTTTTAGAGGGTTCAACTCTGTTCTAACAAGGCAAGAAGATAGATTTCTGATACTTTCGTGATACTTTTGATGTTCAGTTTTATTCTACTTCAGAGTATACTTGCGTGCAAGAGGATCAGAAATCTCGCTCCTCCAAAGGAGTAAGCAAGCGTAGTGCTTTGCTCTTTTTGTTTGCAAGGATTAACACCTTGCTAGTACCTAAAAATGAGCAAAAAGCTCATTTTGTTCTTCATCAATGAGACTGTATGTCCACGTCTCATAAAGGGAAAAGGATATGGCTTCTCTCCTTCGTAAATCTGTGACTGTGTTCTTTGTAGCCGTTCTCTTAGCGTGTGTTCTGTCTGTGGGTGCTGTCGGTGGCTCGGTGGCTCATGCAAGTACAGGGCAATGCGGTTCATTTGGGATGGGTTGGGGTCTTGATCCTGGTGTTGATATTGGTAGAGTTAATGACGACATAGCACAAAAAGCATGGACGAAGTTAGCGGATGATATAGCAGGACATCATGCATATCTGTGGGTAAACTATATTACTTCGGGTGCTAGCTATTCTGTGTATAATGCAACACTTAATCAGTTGTTTAGTTCACAGGATATACAAATCTGGGGGAATTATGGTGGTACAACACGGTTTGGTGTTCATTCATGGTGGGTGCTAAGTAACTTGCCTCACTTCTTTACTGATCAGTGGGTGCTTAACGATAGTAGCGGTTGTTAAGCTCTGGCTGGTTAGCTTCGGGATGCTCCTGCTCATTTGGGTAGGAGCATTTTATTATCATACCAATCTTGCCTTTCACATTGTGACTCTATTCTAAACCATAGACTAATTGTAGATATTCCATGAAATTGCTTTTTTTCTTCTTTAGTTGGTAAAAGTAGTTTATTCTTTTCTGATGGTGCTAGCTTATTCGATACCCTCCAACAATAACTTTCCACTTTCTCAAAAGAGGGTAGTTCCCAAATAATAAAGATAGAAAAGATAATGATGAGTATTGCCGTTATAATGCCTGTGATTAGAAGTATCTTCTTTACTTTTCCTGTTTTATTTTTTATGTTTTGCTTCATTTATATGATTATATCATATTTCTACTCTCACTTTTACTAGGTAAGCTGTCATTGCATATAGATTACAGCACTTTCATAGAGCTTTGCACTTTATTTACCATCTCAAGTGTAGCACAAGAGCACACAAATATTGTATCTCAGATTACCAAATCTTATAGATACAAAGAATGCTTATACAAATAAATCATGAAACACACTTTCGTTTTCCCTTGACTCCTTATCCTACCAATGGAGTAACAACCACATCACTAGAACTAGTACAGCAAGCTCGGCAAAGAAAACCAAGACCCGCTTCCGGTACGGAAGTCGGCCGTACCAAATAAGGATTGCCAAGAATACTCGCACTGGCAACAAAGCAAACGGATCATCCTCATTCATTGAAAACCTCTCTTGCACAAGATTGGTACTAATACATCTTTCTATATTCATGATACTAATCAGTGCAAGTTTGGTTTAACTGCCGAAGGATTGACTGTAGTCCAGTGTTCTTTTAGAAAGCAAAAGACCCTGTACTGGCCAATAGTCACATGTGAGAACAACTTGCTATATTATTGAGGATCTTTTTCCGGGTGGTCTTTATTTGGTTCGCCAATTTTTCTTCTTTTCATCCATTCATCAAAATCTTTCCGCTCTACACGATATTCTCTCCCCAACTTATATGCCGGCAATGGGTCATTTCTGCGAGTAATATAATTTCGTACCGTATCTACTGAAATATCCAGCAAAGTAGCGATGTCATCCACTGTTAAATAGGGTTTATCCACTTTCGCACCTCGCTTTTTACCGAATTATACTGTACTTTCAAATTAGCCGTCTATCCCCTTGCTTATGTCAGCTATTGTCAGGTATACTAGGCTTAGTTCGATTCGTTTGCCTTAGTATCGCCTATACAGGAGTGTCTATGCCACAGCTTTTTGACTTTGGGGAGACTCCCCTTACCTTTCCAGAAATGCTTACTGGTGGAAACAAAAACCGTCCTTTACTGCCAGTCTTTTTTATGCACACCATAGAAAACCCTTTTTGCAACGTTTCAGGTTCTCCCTGCCAGTTGGGAAAGCTCAAAGCACAGGCATATATTGAACTTGCGGAATGGGGACAAGTTGTTATTCGTCCGGTAGGAAAATCATAAGGAGGAACTGTTGTATAAGCCAATTCCTCGGCGGGCTAGTAGAGTACGTGCTGATGCAACAACAGAAGCTCTTCCCATAGATGAAGATGCACTGTATTCGACCAGAACCAATACTAGTGTCCGCCGTTACAACTCAGGAGTTGCCCTTACCCAAACAAAAGTAACTGAGGAAAAGCATTCCCAAACCAGCCTTTTTTCTCTCGGCTTTTGTATGACGGCTGTCGGGTTAGTAAGCCTTTCTGTGCTGTTTGCGCTCATCATTACCAATGTTATCGCGCCGGAAGTCCAGAAATGGCATGATAACAATACCTATGGCTATCCCCGTACTATTCACGTTCGAGAAGATGTCGGCCATGGCGGTGTCTCTGATTTTACCGGAGAAAATCTCAAAGGATACTTGTATGTTATTGAGATTGAAGAAGGAGACCCGGCAAAAATTGTCCCCCATGTGTATTTTCTTGGACATTTCAGCAGTGACCAGCTTGCGATTACCTCCATCACCTTTGTTGATGAGAACGGAGATAATAAACTGGATATGGTAGTTACAACAGAAAACGGCACCATCTACATTCTCTACAATGACGGTACCCAATTCAAACCACAACAGCAATAATTGCAGGAGAGCATACATGAATGAAATGTGGACACCTGAAGAAACAGCAATGTCTCTGCTTGCAGTAACGCTGCTTGAGCAATCCTCTGAAGAAATTGAGGTCATCGAAGGAGAAGTAACAGAAGTCAAACAGCCACCTTTTTATAAACGTCCTGTTTCACAGAAATGGGCTATACTTCTCTGTTCGTGTTTGCTGATACTCAGCACCATTACGGCAACTGTCCTTTTGCTTGTTTACAACACAACTGCAACGGTAACGATTGTCCGCGTCAAAAGATCTGTTTCCACACAAACGGATATTACGCTTACAGCAGCACACATCTTTAGCCCAATCAGTCAATCAGCAACACAATCAGCACCAGCAACAGGCAAAGGTCATCAGGATGCAACCTTTGCTCAGGGAACCATCACATTTTTTAATGCACTTCCCGCAGTGCAAACTATTCCTTCTGGTACGCTGCTTATTGCTGCTGATGGAACACACATTATCACAAATGCAGACGCAACTATTCCAGCAGGAAATTTGTCTGTCAACGGACAAATAACCATTTCTGCGCATGTTACGACACTTGGTTCCAGTGGGAACATTCCGGCAGGAGATTTTAGCGGTGCGTGTTGTCGTGATTATGTGTTTGCCAGAAATAACCAGTTTTCAGGCGGTCAAGATGCAAGAGATTTCACGATTGTTACCCAAAGCGATAGCGATACGCTGACCCATTCCCTCATGTCGCAACTTGACCAGCAACAACAGAAAGCGTTCCTTGGATACGTCCCGCCAACAGAAACCATTGTCCCGATGTGCTCTCAAACTATGCTCTCTACTCCTGCTGTTGGAACAGCAGCAAAAACCATAACTGTAAGCGTACAAAGAACGTGTAGTGCTGTTTCGTACAACAATGCTGATCTAACGCGTGCAATAGATACCCAATTCCAACAAGCAATACATACACGGCTTGGCGTGTCCTACGTTCCTGTTGGATTGCCACACTTAACCATTGGTATAACTTCATTAAAGGAGCATATAGTGAAAATTCATGCTTTACTTGACGGAACAGCAGTGTATCAATTTAGTCAACAGGATCTCCAGCATCTGAAAAGTCTTGTGGCCGGAAAAAATCGTAACCAGGCAGTGCAGGTTCTTCTGAAATGGAAAGATATTCGCTTTGCTGCTATTCAAATGCCAGACAATCAAAACACACTTCCTGATACTGTGGACAAGATACACGTGAACGTGGAGTCATAAAGGGAAAAAGAAACCAATGAGTCAATCAGAAATTGCCCGTATCAGAGAGCAAATTGCTCTTGAATACCAGTCGGCACAATTTGTGTTTAGTAGGTTTACTGCGACTGCACAACATGAGTTCCTGACAAAACGACAGGAAAATGTCGCCAGTTACTTTGAGGAATTGCAGAAACACATGCCCCCTGAAGCAGCTATGCAGCTCCTTATTCAGGAGAGCCAGCAGCAATAACACATTTTGGAAATTTTTCACTCATTTCGCTTCTGATGAGAATAACATATATGTTTTCATTGTATATGAAGCTGCATACCAAGGCAAAACCACCATAACTCTACCATTTTGGATATACTGATAGTATCGTTTTGTGAGAGGTAAAAGCCTCTGGATATTCCTAGCGTGTTGTCATTGCTGATATAACGCTGAGAGTTTGGAGCATCGGACAATGCCATACGCATAAGAAAAATAAAACGAGAACTTTAACAAGTGACGTGTCACAAAGACACAGGAAACAAACAGGAGCACAACCAATGCAAGAAAGCATAGGGAAACCAGACTACAGAGGAAAGCGTGCATTGATACTTACCCGTGTGTCAACTCCACAGCAACAGGAGAAATATGGACATGCCGCACAAGAGCGACAAGTACGTGATAAGCTAATTGATCCGTTGGAGCTACGTATTGTCCATACAATCCATGATACCTACACGGGACTTGAATACCGCTACCGTGAAGCACTGGAATGTATTCTTGGGATGGCAGAGCGTAAAGAATTTGATGTGCTGTGCATGGACGTACTAGATCGTGGGTTGGGAAGAAAAGCCTTAGCACGTGAAATGTTCAGAATGCAGTTACGAGAGCTTGGTATCAGAATTTTGACCACTGAACCAAGTGACCATGCTGATGATGACTCTTTAGAGGGTCAAATCATGCGTTTCATCAAAGGCTACAAGGCAGAAGAAGAAATCAACGATTTGGTTCGCAGAACCACAAACGGAAAACGTGAAAAAGCTCTTGGTGACTCTGAAAAAGGCATACCATCAAAATTAGTAGGTTGTGGAACCAGACTGTATGGCTACCAATTCGTTTATGACGAGAAAGGAGTACGGATAGGCTACGAACGTAACTTTTCCATTGTGCACATTGAAGAAGACGGAACAGAGTGGACAGAGGGAGACGTTGTTGTTTTTATATTCACGTCAGCGGCAGAAGGAGTATCAACACGCCAAATTTGCAGAATTATCAACGCAAAGGGTATTCCTTCTCCTTTTGTGACAAAAGGGATGACATCCAATAGAGTAAAAGAACCGCCATCCTGGCAACCGCAAGTCATAAGCAGGATGTTAAAAAACAGTTCCTATTACGGAGAGTGCCGCCAATTCACTACTGCCTCAATCGGCAGAGTTCCAGGGTATAAAAGGCCAGCCCGACGCAACACCAGTGAGGAAGAGCAAGTGATTGTGAATATTCCCGCAATTGTGACAAAGGAACTTGCCGAAAAAGCACAGCAAAGAGTTTCAAGCAACAAGCAATTGGCGACACGCAACAACCAGACATCAAGAGACAGTTTGGTGCGTGGCGGATTTGCCAAATGTGGGTATTGTGGTACAACCCTTCGTATCTTCCGAAGATGCAATACACGAAAAAATGGAACAGAAGTAGCCTATTTCAGCTACAATTGTGCTAAACCATACAGTAGTGTCGGTGCGTGTTCTGGCTGTTCTATTTCCGTAGATATACTCGATACTGCTGTCTGGGAAAAAGCGGTAGAAATTATCCGTGACCCTTCAGAGGTTGATCGGAAAATAGAACAACTCACTGCGGAAAATTCAGCTACGCAACAGCGAAAACGGGCACTCAAAACCCTCAATGATATTCGTCGTGAACAAGAGACACTTCGTAACAATCTCAGTGCGGCAATGCGCAAAAAGATACTCGATGAAAAAACAGTAGCGTTTTTGAGTAGACAGTTACACATGCTTGAACAACAGGAGCAAGAGGTACAAACACAGCTTGCAAACGAGCAAGCATTACAGGAAAAGTATAACAAACTAGATCAGCGTATTGCTGAGTTTCATCAGCAATGTACACAATGGCGTGAACAACTGGACAATTCTGAGTTTATTCCATCCTTTATGTTCAAACGTGATGCCATCCAGTTTTTCGGAATTAGTGTAACTGTGTGGAAGCAAGGGGCTGACCCGCGTTATGTGATAAACCTAAGTCCACCTAATATTGTGGAACTGCTTTCATAATGGCGTTAGTATTGGGAGAGACGAAAAAGCCAGAACCACCGCCCATTAAAGCCATAAAGAGAGTTAGTTCCCAAAACGGGGTTGACTGGTCAATAGTCGTCAGTCCCAACAGCCCGATAGAAGAGATAACCAACCCAATTGGCGCAAGCAACCGTGACCCGATATGGTCTGAGAGTCGCCCGCTCACCGGGCCAATAGCCATAAAGGCCAGTCCGAAGGGTGCAAGCATTAGCCCTGTCGTAAGAGGATCTTTCCCATAAGGGCCTTGTAGAAAGAAGATCAGCAAAAATAGGACAGCACCGCGAGCGACACCATTCAACAAGCCGCTGAGATTTGCCAGCGCGAAGAGACGGCTCCGGAAGAGGCGCAACTGAACAATTGGTTCCTTAATAAAAGGTTCGATAGCGACGAATAGGACAAGACTCACAATTCCAATCACTAGAATAGCTACGGTAACGGGAATAGGAAGCATAGGAAAAGCCAGCATACTCAATGCCAAGAGAATGCCCGCCAGACCAAGTGCTAGTGTGACACACCCAAACCAGTCAATGTGTTGATGCTCCAGTGGACGCACAGGCTCACGTAGACGCCATATCCCCCAAATCACACCAAAGAGCCCTATCGGAACATTAAACAAGAATACCCAACGCCATGACCACTCAGTGAGCAACCCACCAACAACCGGGCCAATTAAGAAACCTGCTGCCCCTGCAATCTGGTTGACACCTAACCCAAGCCCTACGTCTCCCTTTCTAAAGGCATCGGTCACTATCACCGTACTGTTCGTGACAAGCAACGCTGCACCTAAGCCTTGAACTACGCGTCCTAGGATGAGATCTGTGCCGTGAAACTGCGGCTGCGCCAACCCAGAGATCAGTGAGCCAATAGTAAAAACGATAAAGCCACTATTGTAAAGCCGCTTGCGACCCCACATATCGGCCAAACGCCCGACAATAGGCGTAAGAACCGTTAGGATAAGCAGGTAGCCTAAGAGTATCCACATGATCGAAAAGAATGAGGCATGCAGTTCGGCCATGATATTCGGTAACGCGATCAGAAGGGCAGATCCTTGAATGGAGGCCAGCAGAGCACCAACAGTCGTGACCGAAAGTGCTGTCCACTGGTAACCATCACCGTACTTTGCTTCAGTTTCTGCTGCAATCTCATTTGACTGCACGTCGTCAACAGATGAGAAATGGGAAGATCGCATCCTTATCCTTTCTAACTAGCTTGAAAAATCCAGAGAACCTTAGGATATCCTCTACTCACCAGATTATTACTTCGATTATCTAACTATATGATATGCTAACTAATGGACATAAATCAATGTGAGAAATCTATACAATTTAGTTGAGATGCCACGGCTATTGATCTATCTCTATCAGACGACGGAGAACTGGTACCGCAGCAATAATAGTATCTCGCTCCTCTTGACTCAGATACTCTAAACGGTTAGACAACGAAGCGAGACGCGCCTGATCAAAGACGGCAAAGACCTGACAACCACGTTCGGTTGGCTTGACCCAGACCGCACGCCAATCGATCTCATCGCGATTGCGATCTATATATCCCTGCGCCAACAAGCGTTTGACCATAGCAGTTGCCGTTGATGGAGCCACAGCAAGATGTTCTGCCAGTTCTTGCATGGTACAACGCCCATGGTCAATCAGGACTCGCAAGAGAGCCAACTGACCAGGAGTTGCACGCAACTCAGAGACTTCTCGTAATCCTGGATTTTTTTCGGCAGGACCGCATTCGAGTGGTACATCACCATGAATACGTCGGATGAGCACTGGTACGACCTCGAGCAAAGCTCTTGCTAACACAGTAGTACCTTGAGGGGAAGGCTCTAGCATATCTTCTCCTTATCACTTCGACTAGCTAAATATATGATATACAAACTAAAATCTTATGTAAAGTATTAGTAAGAAAGGACTAGCAATTGTGCTTCACGACAGGATAGCATTGAAGCGAAATCCTCATGAGATATTAAGATAGTTGGTACTGCTTGTCTTTACGATTCGAATCAGGTATACTATAGAAGGTAATCCATAGATACTGACGGCATTCTCATGATGAGTGC
>Ga0102924_1002546_pt1 | contig 19812 bp, 12 predicted proteins | sample PaiPotPPM11metaG_FD_80116 | JGI IMG/M metagenome (GOLD analysis project Ga0102924, IMG submission 80116) | Iron sulfur acid spring bacterial and archeal communities from Banff, Canada, to study Microbial Dark Matter (Phase II) - Paint Pots PPM... ...
CCCCCGTCCCCCTCGGTGCCCGCACCGCCACCGGCCCGGTGACCACGACGACGGGGAACACGCCGACACGGCAAAGGCCCGCAGCAAGCGCGGCCACGCCGAGCTCGTGGCTGCCCACGGCGATTCCCGCCCGGGCAGGGCCGCGCGGTCCGGTGCACCTGGCAGCAGTCCCAGACGGCAGCGAGGACTGGGAGGCCAGCGCTGCGGCCTTCCCTGTCAGGTTTATGTGTTCAACCTGATCCGGCGTTTCTTCAGCGTGAGGGAATTGGTGGAAGGCCGGGTGCGGTCCGCTGCCGGATCCGGCTGCATCTACCCGCTGCGCCTCTTACCGTCCTGTGCGGAGGAAGCCCCTTCGCCCGGCAAATCCACCCGGCCGGAATCCGCTTGCTTCCGGAAGGCACAATATTTTGTCCAACGAAGATAGGTTCGGCACTTCGTCGTCACCGCCTGCCCTGATCTTGAGCAGCTCCTGACCTGCCTCGCGCGCCGTCTCCGCCAAAAAGAGCTTCGGGTCGCCTGCCAGCGGTATGTCAGCGCGGTCGCCGTGCTGGCAGGGCGGCCAGCTCTGCGGGTGGCTGGTCTGGGTGCAGCACGCCCAGCCGCTGGGTGCTGCGGGTCATCGCCACGTAGAGGTCGTTGCGGCCGCGAGGCGATCCGGCAAGGATCGCGGCCGGATCGGCGATCAGCACCGAGTCGAACTCCAGGCCTTTCGCCTGCCTGGCGCCGAGGATCACGACCGGGCTCGTCAGGTCGGGAGTCCCGCCGAACGACGCATCGGGCACGGCACGGGAGACGGCAGCGCCCAGTTCCGCTATGCGGGTGTCCGGCACGATGACCGCGAGCTGCCCTTCGCGCGTGGCCTCGGCTGCGGCGAGCTGGGCGAGCGTGGCCGGGAGCGCGTCACGGGTGCTGCTCATCCGCCAGGGCGGCACCCCGGTCTCGCGCACGGACTGCGGCGGTGGCTGCCCGGGGTCGATGGCGGCTAGGAGGGGCGCGGTGGCCGCCATGATCTCGGCCGGGGTGCGGTAGTTGACGGTCAGCCGGGCCAGCCGCCACCGGTCGCCGGCCAGGGGCTCAAGGACCCGTTCCCAGGATGTGGTCCCGGCCGGGCCGCTCGTCTGCGCGACATCGCCCACGACCGTCATCGACCTGGCCGGGCAGCGCCGCGCCAGCAGCCGCCAGGCCATCTCCGGCAGTTCCTGCGCCTCGTCCACGATCACGTGCCCGAACGTCCAGGTCCGGTCGCCCGCGGCGCGCTCAACCACGCTGCGGCGCCCCGGTGCCTCATGGCGTTCGGCCAGTTCCTCGGCGTCCAGCAGGTCGGTGACCCTGAGCTCCTCGCGGTCGGAACTGCTGGAGCCGGCGGCGATGTCCAGCACGCCCTGGGCATAGGCGATCCGCTGCGCCCGCTCGCGCGCCGAGCGCGCCTGGGCGGCTCGCTCATCCTGCCCGAGAAGCTCGGCGGCCTCATCGAGCAGCGGGACGTCCCCGGTGCTCCAGGCGCCGGGCTCGCGCAGCAGCGCGGCCCGCTCCGCCGTGGTCAGGCCGGGTGCCGCGGCGGCGAGCCGCGCCCGGCTGGCGAACAGCTCTTCCAGCAGGCGCTGCGGCGTGAGGGCGGGCCACAGGTCATCGAGCTGGGCCCGTACGTCCGGGTCGGCCCGCAGTTCGCGCCGTATGGCAGCGAGGTGAAGCTGCTCGTCGTCGCTGCTGCCGGGGATCTCCGGGATGGCCGCGAGGTCGGCCTCGATCGCTTCGCGAGCCTCAGTAAGGACGTCAGCGACGTCGGCCTCGAGCTGCTGGGCAAGCTCGCGGGCGCATTCGGCGTACCGCTCGGCGAGCGCGGCGACGATCTGTCCCTGGAAGACTGGCCGGGCCTGGTTGTGCGGCAACCGGGTGGCCCGCGCCCGCCTGGTGGCCTCCGCCACGACCTGGCGGTCGAGCCGGAGCGTCTCCCCGGCGAACTCGATCTCGGCCGGCCCGGTGGCCTGCCGGTCCTGGACGGCCGCCGCGAGCACGCCGGCCATCATGGCCCGGCCCTTAACCTCTTCGGCGAGCCGTCCCTCGGCGCGGTCCGCCGTGACCCCGGGGAACAGCTCCCCGACGGTGCGCAGCAGCACGTTCGTCTCCCCGAGACCGGGGAGCACCTGGCTGATATAGCCCAGGAACACCGGGCTCGGGCCCACTACCAGCACGCCGCGCTCGGCGAGGTGGCGGTGAGTGTAGAGCAGGTAGGCCGCGCGGTGCAGGGCGACGGCGGTCTTGCCGGTGCCGGGACCGCCCTGGACCACCAGGACGCCGGAGTGCGCCGACCGGATGATCGCGTCCTGCTCGGCCTGCAGCGTGCCGACGATGTCGCGCATCCGGCCGGTTCGCGTGGCCTCCAGCGCGGCCAGCAGCGCCGCCTCCCCGGCCAGGCCAGCGGCACCCGCGAGCCCCTCGCGGTCCAGGACCTCGTCGTCTACGCCGGTCACCCGGCGGCCGCGCGCGGCGATGTGCCGGCGTCGCCGGACACCATGCGGCGCGCCCGCGGTGGCCACGTAGAACGCACGCGCCGCCGGAGCGCGCCAGTCGACCAGCAGCGGCTCACCCTCACCGGCTTCATCGCGCAGGCCGATCCGCCCGATATGCCGGCGCTCCCCACTCAGCAGGTCAAGGCGACCGAAGCACAGCCCGTCCGCGGCCGCGTCGAGCCGGGCCAGCTGCCCGGCATACCGCGAGATCGCGGCGTCCCGCTCCAGCCGGGTCTGCGCCGTGCCGCCCTCCTGCCGCAGCGCCAGCGCAAGCCGCGCCGATGCCTCCCCGCGCAGGATGTCGACGCGCTCGTACAGCCCCGTGACGTAATCCTGCTCACGACTGACCTCGCTCACCGGCAACGCTTCCCTCCTTGAGAACCCACAGAAAGATTGCCGGGTGAAATCACCGAAAAACAGTCTTGTACTACCCAGCGCCCGTCAGCCGGCCACCAAACACCCAGGTCACCCGGTCGCAAGAAATGCACCGGCCAACCCTCCGGTCCAGCGAGAAGCACCCGGACGCTACGCCGCACCCCGCCAACAATCACTCGTCCGAACGGATTCGTGCTCCACCTAGACGCGCCCCCTGACTTGCCGGGCGGGCCGAGCCTCGCTGCCGCCGCCCGCGCCGTTGCCTGGCATGTCAGCTATAGGGACCCTGCCAACAGATCGGTCCAGAGTCAAAGCACGTCCGAAGTGCCCGGAGAGGGCCTAGCGCGCGCCCGGCTGGAAGACTGGACCGGGTGGGGCGCTCGCCGGCGCTAGTTCGCTGGGATCGGCGCCGGTGCTGGTCTGGCCGAGTAGGGCGGCGAGGCGCTGGAGCCGGTGGGCGTCGGCGCTGCCCTCGGGGGCGGTGTAGACGATGAGCACGGGACCGGGGGCACCGGGCATCGGGTAGGCGTCCCAGTCCAGGTTCAGCTCTCCGACCAGCGGGTGGTTGACCCGCATCTGGCCGCGCGTTGTCTCCTCGACATCGTGACGGCCCCATAGCTGGGTGAATTCCGCGCTGCTGGCCGTGAGCCGGGCGACGAGCTCTTCCGCGCGCGGGTGCCCGGGCTCGGCCGCGACCTGGACCCGCAGCATCGCGGTGAGCTCGGCGACGGTGGCCTTGCGGTTCGGGCATGTCTGGTCGGCCTGCGGGTGCAAGAACAGGAACAGCAGGTTCCTCCCGGACACCGGCAGTCGCGTGAAATCGCCCAGCAGCGCACCCGCCAGCGGGTTCCACGCCAGCACGTCGAGGAAGCGCCCGACAACCAGTGCGGGCCCGCTCATCGTGGTCAGCAGCCGCATCGTGGTCGGCGGCACCACCTCCGGCCCGTACCGGGGCTGCCGCCCTGGCGCGGAGGCGGCGGCGGCAAGGATGTGCAGGTGCCTGGATTCTTCGGGGGTGAACTGGAGGGCGCGCGCGATGGCGTCGAGGACCTGCCCGGAGGGCCGCACGTCGCGTCCCTGTTCCATGCGCTGGTAGTAGTCGGTGCTCACCCCGGCCAGCAGGGCGAGTTCCTCGCGCCGCAGCCCGGCCACGCGCCGCCGCGGGCCCGGCTCCAGACCGAGATCCTCCGGCCGCACCCGGGTCCTGCGGGTTTTGAGGAACTCGGCGAGCTCTTGCCGGGAATCGGTGGCCATGTCTTCAGTATCGCGCGGCCGTCAGGGTGGGTCCGGCAGACCCAGGAAAAGGCGAACGACCATGATCCCGGCCGCCTCGTCCAGGATCGAAGCCAAGACGACAGGCGAAGGAAGGGAACAGACATGAAAGCCGCGCAGATCGACCGGTTCGGCGGGCCCGACGTGCTCAGCGTCAACGAGGTCGACCGTCCAGCTCCCGGTGACGGCGAGGTTCTGGTGCAGGTTGAGGCGTCCAGCGTCAACGGGCATGACGTGATGGTCCGCGCCGGCGGGCTCAAGATGGTCTCCGGCCGTAAGTTCCCGCTCGGCACCGGGCTGGACTTCGCCGGCGTCGTCGCCGCGGCCGGCCCCGGAGCGGAGGGCTACCGCGCCGGGGACCGGGTGTGGGGCACCGTGCATCCCCGGCAGCGCCACGTCACCGGCGCGGCCGCCGAGTACGTCGCGGTTCCTGCGGACCGCGTCGCTCCCGCCCCGGCGGGCATCACGCCGTCCGATGCGGCCGCGCTCGTCGTCGCGGGCACGACAGCGCTGATCGCGCTGCGGGACAGCACCCACCTGGAAAGCGGGGAACGGGTCCTCGTCCGCGGCGCGGCCGGCGGGGTCGGCACCGCCGCCGTTCAGCTGGCGCACGCGATGGGCGGCCACGTCACCGCGCTGGCGCGCGACCGTTGGGCGCAGACCCTCAGCGACCTTGGCGCCGACCGGGTCCTCGGCTACGACGCTACCCCCGAGCAGACCGGATCGTTCGACGTGATCGTCGACACGCCAGGCTCGAACCTAGAGGGCTACCGGCGCAGGCTCACCAGGAACGGCCGGATGGTCACCGTCGGGCTGTCGGCCTCCGCCCTGGCCGCCATCGGGCTGTCGGCTATTCACGGGTCCCGCCGCATCCGCACCTTCAGCGCCAACCCCGATACCGCCATCCTGGAGGATCTGGCCGGGTACGTGGCCTCCGGCGCGCTCCGCCCCGTCGTCAGCAGCGTCTTCCCACTGGCCGGCATCGCAGCCGCCCACCAGGCGTTCAGCCAGGGCGGCACCCTCGGCAAGCACGTCATCACCGTAACCGCGTAAAGCGCGCACCGCCCTTCATCTCCTGGTTTGCCGCCGGCGTTCGCCAGCTGACCGGTACCTGCCCGACGCGCCCGGCCCGCACGCGGCTTACGACGGGTGGTCTCAGCGTTTTGCTTAAGTCTGCTCGCCGGTGCAGCGTAGGTCCTTCCCACAGGCTCCAGTGGGCGTACCCGTCAGGGAGAGCACCGCGGATTTTCGGGGGGAGATCCCGTTCAAACCAGGCTTGCGGTAGCCGCAAAGGGTCGGGATCCCAGCTGCGGCCGTGAGCCTGGGCAATGTCGACGATGATCCAGTCGACGGTCTGGATGATGAAGGCGAGGCAGCTGCGCGCCGACCATGCTTGCACGGTCGCGCCGGTAAGCCGGTCTTGTTTCTCGCTGCTGTCACCGACTGCATCCGATTCCCAGATTCGATAACGGGCGCGGGTGCCATCGGGATGGATTGACGCGTAGGGATCCCCGAAGTTGGATCCGGTCCAGCTGTTCGGGTCGTCCGCTGCGTTGATCAGCTGGCGGACGCTGTTGTGCGCAAGCGCGTTCCGGAGCGTGATCCACTGGTTGAGGTGCTGGGCGAATGTCAGCCCGGACCATCCGCCGCGCCGTTCGCCGACGAGTTCTTCCATTCGCTTGAGGCTGACGCCTATCCCGTCGGTGGCCGCGGCCACGTGGATTCGTTCGAGGAAGGGCTTCTGCGTGGCCGCCTGGTTCAAAAGGGTGCTGGCGCGCTTCGCGTAGAGTTCTGCCGGTTGCGTGGAGCTGGTGCCTGAGTACCAGGGGACTGCACCTGCCTGCTGTCTGCAAGCATCCTGCGTATCTGCTACGAACCGGTCCCATGCCGCGACGGCCATCACGACGATAGCGCGGTTAAGCGACGCTCGGGGCTGAAGGCCGCGCACGACCTTTTCATTGTGCACTATTACCAGATCGACGGCCGAACTGAGGTTGGCGCTTACTGCTGCTGTCACGCGGCAAAACCGGTCAAACGTCAGCGACTGAGGAGACTGTGGCTGGCGGAGAGGCTTCGGCATACCCGGCAGGCTATCCAGAGTCGGCTCCAGGCTTTCCATATTCACCACAGATACGCCGAAATAGCTACTGATCTTTAATCGGTGGTGTCGGCAGGGCTGACCGGTGCGGTTTTCAGCGGCATAGGTATGTGAGGTATGCGCAGGGTGGCGGTTTATCCGTCCGGCCAGGACCTGCCGCAGTGGATGGCCGCCGCCCGCGAGGCCTGCCCGCGTGATCGCGGGTCAAACGAGGGAAAAGGCAGGGACGGCGCCCATTCCAGCTATGCAAAATAGAACAAAGTACCATCAACTGCCCCGCCCAGCCGTGATCGCGGGTCAAAATTGGCGATATACGCCCCCGATGACCCGCAATGAAGAAAACAGCCGACCGGGGCGCGGGGCAAAGCGCCGCAAAGCACCGTAACCGGGACGGCGCCGGGGGCCGCTGCCCCGGATGACCCGCAATCCCGGCGCCCGCCAGCCGGCGGTTGGCTGTCTAGGCGGCCGACGGCTCAAGCCGCTTACCGTGAGGTAATCCCGGATCCAGGCAGCGGTCGAAGGCCGCTTACCGTGCCCAGCGCATGATCAGCAGTTCGCGTGCTGCCGCCAAGTCGATCAGGCCGCGGCGGGTCCTCGGCGAGACTGGTCCGAACGGCGCCCGGGTCCGGTCCGAGGCGATGATTCCGCCCTCGGCCAGCAGGATTTTCTGCGCGCGCAGGCCGCACTGGCGGTTCTCGAAATGGATGAGCGGTAGCAGGTCTTCCCAGGCGCTCACGGCACTGGCCCGGTCGCCTGACCGATAGCGGCGGACGACCTGGCCCAGTTCGGCGGGGACCATTGAGCTTGGCATGGTGCCCCTGGCTCCGGCGTCCAGGTCCGGAATCAAGGTGACCGATTCCTCGCCGTCGAAGGGGCCTGGCAGGCTGCTGCCGAGGGCGCTGACCAGGGAGTGCAGTTTGTCCGCGGCCTGCGGCACCTCGATCTTGGCGTACTGCGCCCGGGGCACCTGCCTGATCAGGTCGATGAGCAGGCTCACCGGCAGAGGCGTCGGCGACAAGGGCGCGTCCTGCACCATGATCGGGATGTCGATCGCGTCCGCCACCTGCTTGAAGTACTCGATTACCGCGGGCCCGGGAACGGTGAGCGTGGCTCCGAAGAAGGGCGGCATGACCATCACCATCGCCGCGCCCATGTCCTGCGCCGCGCGGCTGCGCGCGGCGGCGACCCGGGCGCTGAAGTGGCTCGTGGTGACGATCACGGGGATCCGTCCCGCAACGTGCTCCAGCAGCATGCGGGCGATCGCGTCGCGTTCGGCGTCAGTCAGCGAGAACTGCTCGGAATAGTTGGCGAGCAGGCACAGCCCGTCAACCCCGGCGTCCATCAGGTAGTCCACGACGCGCGCCGTGCCGCCCAGGTCAACGGTCTGGTCGTCGTGGAAGATCGTCGGCACAACCGGCACGACGCCGGTCAGCGGAGCATCCATGTGCGGGTTCTCCAGGTGAGCTCGTACGTCCGCGTCCAGGCGACGCGGACGACCTCGGCGTTCCCGCGAGCTGCGCGAAAGATGCCGGACACAGTCCCCGCAGGGTCGGGTGCGGGGACTGTGTCCGGCTGCCTGGCTGTGGCCGTCGCGCGGGCTGCGCGCTTAGCCGTTGAGCTTGGCCAGTTCCGCCTGGACGATGGCCTCGTGTTCTTCCTCGTCGCGCTTGGCGTCCTTGGTGCGCCACCGGCCGCGCAGGAGCGGGATCGAGAGCAGGAAGACGATGATTCCGCCGAAGCAGATCCAGTACCAGGTCTTCCACTGGCCCACCGTGTTGGCGGCGGCCGTCTGCACTGCGGCGGCGTGGGCGGTGAGGTAAGCGGTCACCGCCGGCGGCACCTTGGACAGGGCAGTCAACTGTGCGCTGTATGGGGCGATGGCCGTTAGCTCGGTCGAGTACGGCGCGATGGTTTTCAGCTGGGCCGAGTACGGCGCGATGGTGTTCAGGTCGCCCGCGTATGGTGCGACCGTCTGCAGCTGCGGGCCGACGGCGATGACGCCGTTGATCGCGGCCTTGTTGGCGGCGATCGTGTTGAGCACGCCGAGGCCCTTCGCCCCGCCGCCGGCGGCGGCGACGGCTTGCGCCTGCAGGGTCGTGTTGGTGGGGTCGGCGTTCAGCTGGGCGAACAGGGCCGGGTGGGCCTGGATCACGGTCAGTTCGGGCGCGAACTTTACCGCGTTCGCCAGCTGGGTGCTGTACGTGGTGGCGGTGGCCAGAACCGTCGGCGGGATCTTAGCCGCGGTAGCGGTGACCGTCGGCGGAATGGCCGCCGCCGTGGCGAGCACCGTCGGCGGGACCTTCTGCGCGTCGGCTACCACGGCCGGGTGGTGCTGCGCGAAGGCGAGCTGAGGAGCGTACTGGGCCGCGTCGGCCTGGACCGTGGACCCGTACGTGACCAGCGGGGTGACCGAGCTGACGACCGCCGGGATGACCAGGAAGGAGATGAAGACCACGAGCCGCTGGATCCAGCCCCAGATCGCCAGGCCGGTCGCGGTGAGCGCCGGGTTCCTGGCCTCCACCGTCTCGGTGAAGCTCGCCATCCACGGGGCGAAGGCGATGCCCAGCCCGAGGGACAGTCCTGCGAGCATAAGCGCGATCGTGTAGTAGCCGGGGTGGTGGCCGGCCTGTTCCAGGTAGACCACGACCATGACCGCGGCGATGACGCCGCCGATCACCATGAACGGCTTGCGCACCCGGAACCAGTCAGAGACGATCCCGACCAGCAGCACCGCGATGACGTTGAAGCCCCAGTTCCAGTTGCCGAGGCCGTTGCCGTCCTTGACTGAGAAGCCGAACACGGTGGTCAGGTAGATGAGCGAGAACCCGACGGCGGTGTAGTAGATGAGCAGCATGACCGACACCGCGAACGCGGAGACGACGATGTCGACCTTGAGCAGCTGGCGGAACGGGTGGCGCAGCGCCGCCTCGACGTCCAGCCCCTTGGCCCGGGCCTCGACCAGGGCGCGGTCACGGATCGACACCATGAGCTGATCGCGCAGCCGGGGGGAGAGCTCCCGCAGCCCGACCAGGGCGATCAGGAAGACCACGAGGCCGGCGATGCCGCAGATGATGTACTGATGGGTCCAGATCCGGTCGTTGGTGACGACGGCGGGGATCGTGGCGCTGCCGACGACCGCGACGATCAGGCTGCCGGCGACCGGGCCGACGGTCCAGAACCCCATGGCCGTGGCCCGGCCCATCTGCGGGGAGAAGTCGCGGATCAGGGCCGGCGTGGCCACCAGGCAGACGCCCTCGACCAGGCCGACCGCGAAGCCCTCGATGCCGAAGGCCCACTTGTTGGTCGCGTTCGGCAGGACGAAGGCGGTCATTATGCCGGTGATCAGCAACCCTGCGACCACCAGGTTCGCCCGGCCAAGCCGGTCGGTTATCCCGGCGAGCAGCGCGCCGAACGCTCCGATCAGGTTTCCGAAGGCCAGCAGGTACACGAAGAAGTTGAAGGACGCGTGCAGGTTGCTCAGTATCAGCGTAGACACCGCGCCCGCCACGTACAGCTCGTAGTAGAGCATGATGGTGGCCAATACGGTAATCGCCAGGTAGACCATGCGCGGCCTGGTATCGGGATACGTCCCGAGCTGCCGTTGCCACAGCCATGATGTGCTGCTTTTGTGTCCAAGACCGGCGGTGTCCGCGGTCACACTCATCCTGACCTCGCCATCATCCTTGTTGGCAGGCATCCCGTGAAAGGGACGTGGAGGTCAATGTATCTGCACGATCCGCGCAAATTCAATGGTGCGGACGCAAGAACTGATTCGGTGTCCGCTGCCGCCGACCCGCGCCGAGCGGGATCACCGTGCGGCGTGCGGCTGCTAGGAGAATCCGGCCGCGGCGAGCAGCGCGGTGAAGGTGGCGCGGAGAAGTTCCCCGGCCTGTCCCGGGTCGAGGTTGAGCTCGGTGCGCAGCGACTCCCAGAACGCCCAGATGCTGATCGCGTGCAGGCCGTCGAGCAGCTGTTGGCGCTTCGTCCCGGCGAGTTCCGTTAGCTCCGGCGCGAAAACAGTCTCGAGGTCCGCCTTGGCGATCCCCAACGTCCGTACTTTATGCCGGGTGAGCTCCCGCGAGAACGGCTCGTACAAGCGAGCCGCCCGCCAGGTCGGCGTCATCTGCTCAAGGATCCGCGCCCGTTGGGCGGTAAACAAGGCGACCCGTACGGCCAGCGGCTGGTCCGGGTCGATTCGCTCCACCAGCGATCGCACAATCTCGTCGTCGCGACGATTCGCCTCGACCAGCAGCGTCTCCATGTCGGCGAACTGCTGCCAGACCGTGCGCAGCGAAACCCCGGCTCGCTCGGCCACGCGCGGCGCGGTCGGGCGGAGGTCACCTTCGGCGTGCAGCGCGCGCATCGCATCGACGATCGCCCGGCGGGAACGGTGCGACCGGGCGGCGCGGCCATCAGCTGGCTCGCTTTCGCTGGCCAGTTGGCCTTGGCCCCCCAGCTGTTCGGCGTGCTGCACCGTCGACATGACATCCATCCAGTTCCATCTAGGCGGGGAAGCAACCCATCGGGTTGCAGTCCCGTCCGGTCGGTGCCGGGGACGTCGCAGCTGAGCCTGGCCCCCGGCAAGCTCCCGGCGTCCGTAGTCATCGTAAGCCAGAACCCTGGCCCGTCCGCTGGCGTCTGCATGACCAGCAGGCAGGCGGGACCCACCTCGGCCGGCCGCGAGAACCCGGTCAGGCCAGGTCCGCGAGCAGGGTGTCGAGGGAAAGTTCCTCTTCGATGCGAACAGCGTGGCGGGCCATGGCGGCCGCCAGGCCCGGATCCCAGGGGGTGGCGACCGGCTCGCCGGCCAGCCGGGGCAGCCGCGCAGCGGCCTGCACGGCCGACGCCGTCGTTGCCGCGGCCTCGTAAGCGTCCCGGTCGAACCGCCACGGCTGCCAGCGCGACCGTCCCTGGCTTACCCGCTGACGAACCGCGCTGGCGATCCGGATACCGCCCCAGTCGAAATCGCCGTGGTAGCGGAACTCCGCGCCGCCCGCCGCCAGCAGGTCGAGCAGCTTCCAGCCGGCGGCGGACGGCTGGCCGCCGACGCAGACCAGCGGCGGGCAGCAGCGGCCGAGCTCGTCCGCGGCGGCCGCGATCACCACGGGATTTTCGCAGACCCGCACGAGTCCCGCTGACAGCACCTCATCGTGGCTGCGCAACTGCCTGAGGGTAAGCATCGCGGGCTGTCCGGTTTCCCGGTACAGCGTCAGCAACCGGCCAAGGGCAGTGTGGGTGTCGCCGGGCAGGCCGACGCAGAGCACCAACGAGGAGAGGTCGTCAAGGTGAACGCCCGCGGCGGCCCACCCGGTACGGCGGGAGTCCGCGCTCATCTCGGCCGCGAACGGCAGGCCGGCCAGCGCGCGCACCGCGGACAGAGCGAGCGTCCCGGCTGGGTGCCCGTCATCGAGGGCGTGCGCGTCGCCGCAGCATTCGGCGGCCAGCCGGCCGATCGGGACTCCCGGCGACGGCAGTCGTCGCAGCACCGCCGCCACCTGGTTCAGCAGGGGCAGCGCCACATCGGGCGAAGGGGCGAGGCGGCGCACGACGCCGGTCGCGTCGAGCCATGCCCGCCAAGCGGCTAGTTCGGCGCGCCCTGCTACGGCGTCGTCCAGCGGCGCGAACGCGGCCGCCCAGGCGGATGCCGTATCCATCCGGTCGCGGTCACGGTCGCGGAGCGGACCGGTCAGCAGCACCACCGCCTCGGCGAGCCCACCCGGTGCGGCGCCGCTTCCGCGCAAGACCCGGTCCACTTCGGGCAGCGACACTGACAGTGACGTACCAGAGCGGGGCGGCCTGCCGGTCAGCCGTTCGACTGCCCGCCGCTGCTCCTCGGTCGCGCCGGTCAGGGTCACGGTCCCGGTCAGCGGGCGCCCGGCCTCCAGCCGGTCGCGCGCCCGACGGACCAGCCACGCGGTGGGCTCGCCGCCGAGCAGGCGGTGCAGCCTGGTGCCGTCCTCCGTCGGCTCAGTCACCCTGTCGGTCCCACCGTCGGTCACACGGGCGCCCGTTCGGCCCGGCGGCGTTCGCGGCCGTCCCACCGCCACGGCGTGACCAGGACGGCGTCGATGCCATCGGTGCGGGCGAGCTGGCAGATGCCGAGCCCAGGCACCTGCGGGTAACAGCCCCACTCCCGCTCGCTGGTCATGACCACGTCCATGTCAAAGGTGGCGAGCAGGCCCAGGCACTTGGCGCGGGAGTCGTCGTCCACTCCGGCGAACGCCTCGTCGAGCGCGATCAGCCTCGGCGCGTGCGGGTTGCCGGCCGACTTGTAGTGCGACGAAGCCGCCGCGAAGAGCGGAACCGACACCACCAGCGCGCGCTCGCCGCCCGAGGCGGGGCCGGTAGCGGGCCGCCACTGCCCGTCGGCGTACCGCTGGATTACGAACTCGTGCCAGCCCCGGTAGTCAAGCGCCGAGGTCAGCGCCTCGGCCCAGCCGGCCGCCGGATTGTCCGCGTGCTCGGCGGCGATCCGCTGCTGCAGGAACGCGCCCACGAGCGCCCGGTCAGCGGCGGACCACGCGTCGATCGTCTGCCGGAGCTTGAACCTGACCCGGTCGAGCCCCTCGGGTGCGTTCCTGGCCTGCTGCCAGATCAGCCGAAGCTTCATGCCGGTCGACGTCGGCCGCGATTCCAACTCGTCGTTCATCTGCCTGACTTCGGCCTCGGCCGCCGCGATCAGCTCGTGCAGCGTCCCCGCCACCTCGTTGAGCAGGTGATTCTCCAGGATCTCGCGCTCCCGCGCCGACAGCAGCGCGGTTCGCTGCTCCACCTCCGCCGCCAGCGCCTCGGCCAGCCCGGGCAGGTCGTGGCTACGGCCCTGGAAGACCACGTCGATCACGATGACGCCCTCGCTCAGCGTCAGCCCCGCCGAGTGCCCGTGCGTGGCCATCGCGTCCGCCAGCAGCTTGTGCTCCTCGGTCACCCGCTTCTGGATCCGGTCCCACGGCCCGTCCCCGTCGTCCACGGAGTCGAGTTCGGCGTTGACGGCACGGGCCAGGATCACCGTCGGGGTCGCCGCCCACGGCTGCTCCACGTCGGGAATCTCCAGCGCGGTCACCGCGACCCGCAGCAGCCCGGTGGCGGCGAACGCCTGGAACTCGCGCACCGCGTCGTCCCGCTGCCGCGCCGCCTCGTCGACCTGCGTCCGCAGTTCGCCCTGTTTCCCGTCCGCCTTGCCCCGCGCCTCCAGCGCCCCCTGTTCCCGCTGGCGGGCGTCCCCCTGCAGAACCTTCAGGCGGCCGAGAGCAGTACTCACCGTCGCGAGCCGCTGCTGCAGCTCCTCCACCGCCGTGCCGACGGTGGCGAGCAGCTCCTGGTACGTCGCCGCCGCCGCGGTGGCCGCCTCCCGCGCCTCGGCGGCCCGCTCGCTCGCCTCAAGCAGCAGCTGCCGGCTGTCGGCGAGTTCAGATTCCGCCTCCGCCGCGGCGCGGATCGCGGCGTGCGCCGCCTCGGCGGCCGGCCATAGCCCGGCGAGCGCCACCCGGTACGCCCCTACCCCCGCCCGGACGCCCGCCAACTCGTCGGGGTCCGCGGGCAGCCGGACATCTTCGGCGAACTCCACCACTCGCGCGTGCGCGGTCGTCAGCTCCTCCTGCCGCCCCTGACACACGGTCACCGCCGTCGCGTGGTCATCTCGGGCGCGGGCAAGCGCCCTGCGCTCCACGGCGGCCCCAGTGTGGGCCTCGCGCACCCCGCCGTCCGGCGGCACCGACCGGTGCTCCGCCGCGAGCAGCCCCTGCCGCGCCTCGACGTCCGCCAGCTCCGCGTCGATTTCCGCGATCGCGGCCCGCTCCTGCCCAAGCTCGCGCTCAAGCGACTGGATCCGCGCCCGCCGCGCGGCCTCCCGCGCCCCCTCGCCGATGTAGCCGGCCTGGTCCTTGCGCCAGGCGCCGCTCAGCACCCCGTTGAACCACCGCCCATCCGTGGTCACCCAGGTCCCGCCAGTGCCGGCGGTCCCGGGATCACGCCCAATCGCCCTCAGAACGGAAGCGACTGACTCTTCCCGCAAAGCTCCAGCCTGGAGGTCGTCGGGATCGATCGCAGGCACCAGCAGGCCGGCACACGATGCCCCGGTCACCGGGGCAAGCCCGGAGACCACGATCACGTCCCCGTCGACGAGATTCCCCTCCGGCGTTACCCACGCGTCGAGAATCCCCGCCGCCTCCAGGGCCGCCTCAAGCCCCGTGCGCTCGCCATCGGACAGCCCCGGGGCGAAGTCGGTCACTTTCCACAGCGGCGCGCCGGGACGGCCGTCGCGAACGCCGGCGGGCCTCGTATGCGGGACCGGCGGGGCGTCGTGGCCGCCCGCGCGCAGCCGGCTGATCTCCTCCGCTAGCTCGCCCGCCCGCGTGGCCCGCTGGGTCCGCGCAGTGCCGAGCTTCCCGGTCATGTTTCCCAGTTCGGCGCCGGCCGCCCGGGCCGCGGCGTCGATGATCGCGACCGCGGGGTTTGCGTCCTCGCCGGTCAGGCCCCAGGACTCCAGGACGGCGATGAGTTCGTCGGGATCGGCCACCCGCAGCTCGGCCAGGCCGCCCAGGTACAAGCGGTAGGCGTCCAGAAGCAGCCGCATCCGTTCCTCTACGGCCTGGTCCGCGGTCGTGACCCGGTCCGCCGCGGCCTGGACCTCAGCCGACCGCCTGCCTTCCGCTTCCTGCGCGGCCCGTAGCTGCCGTTCGCATGTCGCGGACTCTTCGAGCAGCCGGCCCAGCTGCGCGACCGCCTGTGCCTGCCGGTCGGCGCTAGCCAGGGCATCGCGCCTGGCCCGGGCGAGAATGTCAGCCGCCGGCGCCTCGGGGGCATCCAGGTAGGCAGCGACGGCGCGGTGCTCGCCGTCGGCCTGTGTTGCCGGCGGGGGAGCGCCTGGGCCCGTGCTTTCGAGGCCCGTGCTTTCGAGACCCGTGCCGTCGAGTGCCGCGACCGCGGCCCGGTGCTGCCGGGCGCAGGCCGCGTCGGCGGCCGTGCTCGCGGCCTCGTGCAGCGCCGCGGCGAGCTTGTCCCGTCCGGTGCCGGCTCGGTGCCCGGTCAGGGTCGCCTTGTCGGCGTACCGCCTGACCTGGCCGGCCTGCCGCTCCCGGTCGGTCTCTTGGACCTGCGTCGCTTTCTCCTTGCGTTCCGCGTCCTCGCGGAGTTGCTTGAGCCGCTCGGCGTCACGCATCGCCGGGTCGGCCTCCAGCGCTTTCTGGCGCGCTTCCAGCCCGGTGCGCTGTTCCTCCAGCTCCGTGAGCTCCCCCTGCGCCGCATCCAGCTGCTGCTGAGCGGCCGTGAAGGCCTCTTCGGCGGCGGCGAGGTCCCGGCCGAGCTGTTCGTAGCGGCTCTGCGTCAGCCTCGGCCCGGAGGCCTTGCGCTTGGCCGCCACCTTCGCGTACCGGCGGTAGTGGCCAAGGAAGGCGGTCGCCGCCTCCTGAGCCTCGGCGAGGGAGCGCAACGCGTCGCGCTCCTCATCGAGACCGCGGAACGCCTCGGCCACGGTCGTGACCAGGCCGGGGCTGAGCGGGGGCAGTGCCTCGGTGAGCGCCCGGGACAGCAGCTTCTCGTCGGGCTTCTTCGACAGCTGCGGCTGGCGCAGCTGGATCAGCAGGTTGACCAGGGCCTCGTAGCGCTGCGGGCCGAGGCCGAACAGGTGCTCGTCCACCGCCCGGCGGTAGTCGGCCGCCCGGTCATACACGAACCCGCGCGAGCCGATCTCCTCCCGCAGCTTCTCCCGGGTGAGCGGGACCCGGCTGTCGGGCAGGAGCCGCAGTTCGCCGCCGGGGCGCTGGCTGGTGACGAAGAACCAGTGCCGGGCGATCCCGCGCCCGGCGACGGCCTTCAGCCCGCAGCCGATCGTGCAAAACTCCTCGGTACCGTCGGCGCCCCGGCGGCCGAACTCCAGCCAGGAGTAGCCGAGGCGCTCGGGGCTTGGGTGCTTGCCGCCGAGCAGCAGGTTCCACTCCATCCGCTTCTGCCGGTCGCCGTCTGGCTCCACGCGGTGCGGCGCGAGGTCGCCGTCGAGCAGGAACGGCAACGTGAGGGCGAGCACCTTGGACTTGCCGGTTCCGTTGTTGCCGCGCAGCAGCAGGCGGCCGTCGTGGAACCAGAACTCCTCCTGGTCGTAGTAGAACATGTCGACCAGGCCGGCCCGCAGGGGCTTCCACCGCTCAGAAGATGGTGCTGGCAGCATGGGCCGTCGCCTTTCTGGTCGGGCTCGTTCCGCTCTTGCGCGGTCCGCTCTTGTTCTGGGACGGACTGCCGGGCTCGCGGATGGTGGGCTCGGCGAGGGCGAAGCGGGCGATGGCCGGGCGGCTGCGGATCACGGTGCTGGTGCCGTCGCGCGTGACCTCGATGTCCGCCTCGATGAGGCGCAGCGCGGTGAGCTTCTCCAGCGCGACCTCGAGCAGTTCGATCTCCGCGCCGGGGTCGGTGACGCCCTTGCGCCAGTAGCTCGCGTGCGCCTGCGCCGCCCGCCGGACGAATGCGAGCAGCTCGGCCCGGGGCGCCCGCGCCCGGCCCGCCAGGTACTCGGCGACCAGCAGCGTGACGTGTCCGTCGGTGCGCTGCTCGGGCATCCGCACGTCGGTGAGCTCGTCGTCCGGGTCCACCATGGCGATGCCCTCGGCGCGCAGCTCCGGCAGCAGCCCGGTGGCCTCGCTGATCCGCGCGGTGATGTTGTGCCGCTGGGCGACCAGGTAGGCGCGCTCGTCTTCGGTCAGCTCGTCGTAGTAGATGACCGGGTCGTCGAGCAGCCGCCGGGTGAGCATTCGGCGCAGCGCCTGGTTGCGCAGCTCGTCGGTCTCGGCGACCGGCTCGGCGGTCAGCTCCGCGAGCCTGGCCTCGAACGCGCTGGTGCTGATCGTCGACGGTCCTCTGCTGCCGGTCAGCAGCACGCCGAGTACCGGCCGGCGCACGTCGTACAGCACGTCGGCGCCCGCCGACAGGTACGCGTCCTCGTCTCCGGCGACCCGGCTGAGCACGCCCCAGGCGAGCAGCAGCCGGACCACCGCCACGAGGTCGGCGCGGTCGCTCCGGCTGTCCAGGGTCAGCGTGAACCCGGTGGCCGCCAGGCCGGGTTCGGCGGCGGCGGTGAGCACGTCGTCGGCGAGGCTGCCGAGCGTGGTCTGCGCGTCGGCGCGGGCCAGCGCGGACAAGGCCAGGCAGAGAGCGACGTACCGGCGGCGGCTGAACGGTTCCTTGTTGTGTCCGCGAGCGGGACGAGTGGCGTCGCCAGCCAGCGGGGCGGTCTTGAACAGCCGGGCCGTCTCCGCGTCCGCGGTCAGCCGCCAGCCGGTCTCCCGGCGCAGCCAGCCGCTGAGCGCCGGCAGGTGCCGCCGGACCAGCATGAGCGACTCGGCGTCGTCGGCGGCGACAAGCAGCGGCTTGGCGAGCAGGGCGCGCAGCGCGGCCTGGCGCTGCGCTTGCTCCTCGGCGGGGATCATGGCACCAGGTCCGTGATCTCGATGACGTGCTCGGGCCCGGTGAGCACCCCGTCCTCGGTCTTGATGGTAGCCGTGCCGCCGTCTGGGACCAGGCGCAGCCGCACCTCCAGGCTCCCGTCGCTGGTGACGGTCTTCACCTCGGTGTCGCCGGGCGCGCGGGTCGCGAGCGCGTCGCCGAGCAGGCTGAGGAAGAGGCGGAACGCCCTCGGGTCGAGCACGTCCAGGTCGGACAGCAGCGTCGGCCCGCTGGTGCGCAGCCGCCGTCGTGCCTCGGTGGTCTGCGCGGCCTCCTGCTCCGCCTGGCGGCGCAGCACCTCCCTGGCCGTGGAGCGGTCCCTCACCTGGCTGGGCTGGCCGCGCCGCTCGTAGCTCCCGGTCTTCCTGAGCTGCGGCGAAATCCGGATCGGGGGCGCCTCGCCCCACGGCGTCCCGGCTGGCAGGCGCTCCCACTCATCCGCGGTGTCGCCGGTGACGGACAGGTGCCGGGCGGGGGACAGGCCGAACGCCGCCCGCCAGAGCCGGTGGGCCGCCCCGTCGTCCGGCGCCTCGGCGAACCACCGGGCGAGCGCGGCGAAGTCCGCCGACCGGTCCGACCGGCCGGACCGCCGCTCGTTAAGCAGGCCGACCGTGTCAACGAGCTGCTTGATCGCGGTGACGGCCGCCTGCCGCAGCAGCCTGGCCTGCGATGGATGCCCCGCGTCGCGCGAGGTGAACCAGTCGTCCAGGCCGCGCCACCGGTTTCGCCACGCGTCGAGTGCGTGGCCTTCCGCGAGGGCCAGCGCCGCTGCCGCGTCCGCCCCGTCGGGGGCCGCGTCGGCCGCCTCACGCCTGGCGGCGACCGCCAGCAGCCGCTCGTGACCGGCGGCTTCCAGGTCAGTCAGCAGGACCGCGATCTGGGCACCGGAGTTGGCGAGGTCGGCGATGAACCGGTTGATGTAGTCGATCAGCCGTTCCTTGTACGCGATGAAGCCGTCGACGTCCCCGTCGGAAAAGTCGATCGCGCGCCGCAGCGCGGACATGAACGCCTGCGCGTTATCGGCCAGTGAGGAGAACCGCTCCGCCAGCGACAGCAGCAGCAGGTGAATCTTGGCCGGATCGGGATCGCGGTCCCTGGCCAGCGCGAGCAGCGCCTGGAGCTGGCCGGCGATGTCGGCCAGGGCGACCGACTGGAGCTGGCCGCGCCGCCCGATCGCCTCCTCGTAGAACGCGATCGCCTGCTCGGCCGCGTGCCCTTCGCCCGTGAGCTGGTACAGCGACCGCTTGCGGTGAAAGTCCTCCACCGTGGTGACGCGGCCGGTGTCGACGTCGGCCCGCAGGTTGCCCCACTTCACCAGCTGGTCCAGCGCCTCGGTCAGCTGGTCATCGGCATCGACCCGCAGCTCCGCCGCGATGTCCTCCGGGCGCAGGTGCACGATGAAGCGCTCCTTCGCCCGCGCGAAGACCCGGAGCAGGCGCCGGTACTGCTCAGCGTTCGGGACGCCGAGATGAGTGAAAGGCTGCGCCGCCACGGGAGTGTCGCCTTGCGGCTTCCCCCGGCCGCGCGCCGACGAGACCAATTCGTCAGCCACGCGTACATGGTGCCGCATCCCACCGACAAAACGTGCCCGTTGCGCAATAGCTGGTCCGCACCTCTCACGGCTGAACTGGTTCCCCTCTGCCGCTTCTCGCAGGCGCCGAGCAGCGTCGAGGCGGCTAATCAGGCCTGCGCGTTGCGTGGAGGAGGGCTGCGCTGTGCACGGTGGTCCGCCGGCTGGACTCCCAAGACGGCAATCCCGAAAGTTGGGATTTTCCCAACTCCCTGGCCACGCAGAACGGCATCACCGTCACCAGTACCTGGCACCTGCTGCAACTTGCCCACCGGAAAGAGTGGATCGACGCCGATACGCTCTGGGGATACGTGCAGACCCTCAGGGTGAACGATCGAGGAACCCCACCAGGCGTGCGGGATCGCGCCGCCTTCGACAAATGGCTGCCAACGTAACGCTTTTGGGGACTTCATTGAGCCTTTCCCGTCCCGCCTTCACGCGACGCGGCGGCGTGATCGAGGGTCAAAGCGGGGGAAAGTCAGCGACAGCATCCATTCCGACCCGGCAAAATAGAACAAACTACCCACTGATGCGTCCTGCTAGCATGATCGCGGGTC
>Ga0102924_1002547_pt1 | contig 19809 bp, 8 predicted proteins | sample PaiPotPPM11metaG_FD_80116 | JGI IMG/M metagenome (GOLD analysis project Ga0102924, IMG submission 80116) | Iron sulfur acid spring bacterial and archeal communities from Banff, Canada, to study Microbial Dark Matter (Phase II) - Paint Pots PPM... ...
GAATTGGAGGAGAGTTTTATCGATGGCGAGGGCTTGCAGCCATATGCCGACCCGCGTCCGGTCGTGAACGCGATCATCGTCGCGCCCGAAGCCACCTGGCCGGTCGCGCTGCAGGGATCGAAGCCGGGGCTGTCCATGAACACCAGCCCGCGTTCGGTGCACGGCTGCGCATATTCGATGACGTCATTGAGCGGCGAGGTGCCGGCCTTTGCGACCGCGCCGAGCGACTTTTCGAGAATGGTGCTGAGCCCGCCAGCCTTGTTGCCCGGCGAGGGATTATTGTTCATCTCCGCGCCGTTGATCTTGGTGTAGTGCTCCCACCAGTCGAGCCTCGCCCGCAGCTTCGCCGAGACCTCCGGCGAACGCGCGCGCGCATAGAGAAGATGTTCGGCGCCGTAGATCTCCGGCGTCTCCGACAGGATCGCGGTGCCGCCGAGATTGACGAGGCGATCCGAGGCGTTGCCTAGCGCGGGGTTGGAGGTCACCCCCGACCAGGCGTCCGACCCGCCGCATTGCAGGCCGAGCACCAACTCGCTCGCCGGCATCTCGGTTCGGCGCACCGCATTCACCTGCGGAAGAAGTGCGCGCAGGCGATCGAGCCCTTCCGCGATCGCCCGCCGCGTGCCGCCGACATCCTGGATGGTGAACGACTCGAACTCGGCATTGGCGCCGATGCCGTAATCGGCCTTCAGCCGCTGGATCTGCAAAACCTCGCAGCCGAGGCCGACCAGCATGATGGCGCCGAAATTCGGGTTGGCCGCCGTGCCCCACAGCGTCCGCCGCAACAGGTCGAACCCCTCGCCCGCGCCGGCCATGCCGCAGCCGCTGGCGTGGGTGATCGGCACGATGCCGTGGACGTTGTCGAAGCCATCGAGCAGCCCGGTTTTCTCAGCCGCTTCGGCGATATGCCGGGCGACCGTCGCTGAACAGTTCACGCTGGTGAGGACGCCGATATAGTTGCGGACGCCGGCGCGTCCGTCCTTGCGGCGGTAGCCGCGAAATGTGCGTGGCTCCTCGTTGCGCCGCCAGAAGTCGGGCACCTCCGCGTCGGCGCGTTGTTCCGACATCACCAGATTGTGCACGTGCACATGCGCGCCGGCGAAGATCGGCTGCGTGGCGACGCCGATCACCTGCCCGTATTTGCGCACCGCGTTTCCAGGCGCGATCGCCGCGGTGGCGACCTTATGGCCGAATGGAACGGGCTCGCGGGTGGTGACGTCGCCGGGCAGAACCGTGCCGGCGGGGAGCCTGCGCACCGCAACGACGACGTTGTCCGCCGGATGCAGCCGAATCGCGGTTTTGTCGCGCGTGAGGACTGTGTCTGACAAGCGTGCCTCCATTGACACGTGAAGATGCGATAGTCGCGACGATCCTCCATCAAATCCAACCGGCTCACAAGCCGGCATGACCTGCTCCCAATCACTATGGGTATCGGGCAGTTTGCCGGCTGCCGCCGCCGCGGTAGCGAGCGGTGAACGATCGAGCTCGGCGACCGCGAGGATGCACGCGTTCGCGCCAATCTGAATCCAAATCTGCTGAAGTTGGTATCGCGGGCCGGTCGCAACTCCGGCTGGCCACTTTTTCGCTACCTACGCACCGTGAGGTAGTGGCCGCTGCGTCTCGGATTTCCGCTCTGGGCGCCCCTCACGCTTTAAGAAGTCCCCGGCTCCCGTGCGTTCCATGCTGCGTGTCTGCATTCCACGCCGCCGCGATACCGAATCAGTAATGTACCGACTGAGGGATACACAAGAGCGGAGTCGGCACCAAGCGCGGTTTTGCACAAAGCTGCGGCGCGCGCGACACAAGTCGTGTGATGGTTAGCGCGATTGATCGGTGAGCAGCGCAACCGGCAGGCTGGAGAGAATTTGTGCGGCTGCGAACGGGTGATCGCCCGTCGCGATCTCCTCTCCGGTCAGCACCGAGCCAAGCTTAATGCCTTGGAGCTCGCGCGGAAGCAGAATGCGCGTGTCCTTCCAGCGCGCCCGCGGGATGGTCAATGAGCCGTCGTCGCTCAAAAGACTCGTGCAACATCGGCAGAATGCGACAACAGCGGCGGAATTGCCCAAAATACGCGCGAACGCGAAGACGTGCCCAGCAAATGGGCCGGCCGCTTCCAGCGGCACGTAGCTACCGTCGGCGAAAAGGTGAGGCATCTTCTTTCGCACTGCGAGAACGCGGGCGATCATCGCTTGCTTGATGCGGCCGTCCGCCCAGTCCGCCGCAAGCCCGGCCACCGGAGCAGCCGCCGAATTTTTCCCGAGCGAACGCCTTCGCATTGCAAAATCGACCGGCGACCGGTTGTCCGGATCGACCAGGCTGAAATCCCAGTATTCCGTGCCTTGGTAAATGTCAGGGACGCCTGGAGCGGTCAGCTTGAGCAGAGCTTGAGCAAGGCCGTTGACGGCCCCCGCCGGCGCTATGCGCCGGGCGAAATCAGCAATCTCTGCCAACAGTTCGGATGGTCCGGCCAAAAGCCAAGCGACGAGTTCGCTAGCGGCGCGTTCGTAACTCTCGTTCGGCGCCGACCAGTCGCTGAACAGCTTGGCCTCACGCAGTGCCTTCTGCTGCCATGCAGCAATGCGCTTGGCGTAGGCCGCCAATCGGCCGCGGTTTGTCGGCTCCAGTCCCGGCGGCCAGGCGCCGACGATCGTTTGCAGCAGAATGGCGATATCGCCCGCGCTCGGCATCGGCGTGGTGCCGGCCGCGGCGCAATGCGCAACGCAGAGCCCGATCCATCGCTCGACGGCCCGCGTCCATTCGCCTGCCGACTCGCTCAACACGGCGAGCCGCGCGCGCACGTCCTCGCCGCGCTTGTGATCGTGCGTGGCGGTCGCAAGCATCGAATGCGGAAAATCGGCCGCCCGCTCCTGAATGCGGCGATGGAATTCGGCGGAGGCGCAGCTGAGCCGGCGGGGATCGAAGCCGACGTCGTTGCGCGACACGAGCCGGCCGTAGCGATAGAAGGCGGTATCCTCCACGGCTTTCGCGCACAGCGCCGCACTCAATTGCTGGAATCGGGTAAGGGCGATTGCTTGCTGCGCATCCGCCCCGGAGGCTCCCCCGAGCCACCGGCCCAGAATTTCGACCAACCACCTGTCACTCGGCAAGCATGTGATCTTCACGCGAGCGACCGCCTGCGCCAGAAACGAAAGGTCCGGCGGCGAGGCGTGCGCGACACCGGCGTAGATCCGATAGACCGGAAAGTGGACGAGAATCTCGGTCAGAACCCGGTGGATGGCTGGGCGGGCAATATCGCGCATCGCCAGATCGCCCTGCGCGATCTGATAAAATGCGCGCACGACACCCCCGACCTGCGCCGAGAAGCTTTGCTGCAGAATCTGGCGGCGAGCCGGCTCCTCCTCGCGGCCGAAATCGCCGAACCTGCCGCTGACGCGCTCCCACAGATCGGTCAGTGGCCGTTCTCCCGCCTCGTCATGCTGCAGGGCGCTCACCTCGTCCATGAAATCGTAGCCGGTGGTCCCATCCGTTCCCCAGCCTTGCGGAAGCTTTTCGCCATCGGCGAGGATCTTTTCGACAATGAAATAGGCGGGCCCGGCGGGGCAGTGCTTCGGCCGCTCGCGTTCGAGTGCGTGCAGGCGCCCCCGCAGCTTGGTGCAGTAGTCCTGCGGCCGTGCGAGGCCGTCGATGTGGTCGACGCGCACGCCGTCGATGAGCCCCTCGGCGTAAAGGCGGAACAACGTAGCGTGAACGGCTTCGAACACCTCGTCATCCTCCACGCGGACGGCGACAAGCTCGCTGATGTCGAAGAAGCGGCGCCAATTGATTTCGTCATTCGCGGTCCGCCACCAAGCCAGACGATAGTGCTGCTCTTCGAGCAGCCGGTGCAGGCGCGTGCGTCCGGCCGACGAGGCCGGATCGGATGCGGCAGACGAAGCCTGCTCGCAAAGAGTGAGAGCGCCGGCCGCAAGCGGAAATGTGTTGTCGAAGTACTGGATGAAGGCGTTGCCGGCATTGTCGCCGCGTAGCGCTATTTCGCCGGCAGCCAATGCCTCTTCATATGGCCGGCCCAGGATCGGCAACAGCACCTTGCCGCGCAGATGCGGGTCGTCCGGCTCCCAGTCGATGTCGAAATATCGGGCGTAGCGGCTGTCGCGCCCGCGTGCCAGCACCTCCATCCACCAGGCATTACCGCTGGCGGCGGCCATGTGGTTGGGGACGATGTCGACGATGAGCCCCATCTCATGCCGACGCAATTCAGCGACGAGCCGCCGCAACCCCTCTTCGCCGCCGAGCTCCGGATTGACCCGCGTCGGGTCGATCGTGTCGTATCCGTGCGTCGAGCCCGGACGCGCGGTCATGATCGGCGAAGCATAGAGATGACTGACGCCGACCGCGGCGAAGTAAGGAAGCAAGGCTCCCGCATCGGCGAAGGTAAAGCCGGCATGCAACTGGAGCCGCATCGTCGCCCGCGGCGCACTCATCGCCGTCCTCGTCGCGCCAGCGGATCGAGCCGCCGCCTTACGTCCGCTGGGCTGAGCAGTTCCTCCGCTTGCCCAGCATAGCGCCGGCGCCAATTCAGATGTTCGTCGATGGTGCCGGGAACATTGGGCTGATCTTCCACGGCCAGCGCATCCTCGAGCGGCAGCAGCGCAAGCTGGGACGGTGTCTGCGCGATGAACTTCACCGCCGCGTCGGCGGCGCGCGACGTTTCGTTCGGCGCCGGCAAATCTCCCTCGGCCGCCTTCGCCCGGCGGCATGCCCGCCACAGCATCTGGCGGTCCATCGTTCTCGTCGCGCGCTCCTTGTCTGGGTCTTCGACCAGGCCGCATTGCGCCCGCACGTCGATATCCGTGCCGCGCCACCAGCCGGCGACGGTCGGCAGATCGTGCGTCGATGGCATCGCAGCTACCCCCGTCGGCCACGCCTGCGGCGGCGCGAAACGGTTGCGCTCCCGCTCGAACCAGAGAACGCGCGTGCCGTAGAGGCCGGCGCGACCGAGCCGGTCGCGAAAGCCCGCCGGCACCGTGCCGAGGTCCTCGCCGATGATGATCGCCCGATGCCGATGCGATTCCAGCGCGATCAGCCGCAAGAGATCGTCGATTGGATAACCGAGATAGGCGCCCTCGTTCGGGCCGGCGCCGCGAGGGATCACCCATAGCCGCTGCAGCCCCATGGCGTGGTCGATGCGCAGTCCGCCGGAATGCCGCAGGCATGCCCGCAATGTGGCGATGAACGGCGCGAACCCGCCGGCGGGAAGCGCGCGTGGCGAGAACGTGGTCAGGCCCCAGTTTTGGCCCTTCGCGTTGAAGGCGTCGGGCGGCGCGCCGATCTCGAGATCGATCAGCAGGTTGTTCGGGTTGGTCCATGCCTCGCTGCCGGCGCTGCTGATGCCCACAGCGAGGTCGGCGATCAGGCCAATTCGCATCCCGGATTGTTTTGTCGCGCGCTGCGCGGCGGCAAATGAACGATCGGCGATCCACTGCAGAAAGCAATGGAACGCCGCCTCGCTCGCATTCGTCTCTGCGAACCTTGTCACTTCCGCGCTTGCCGGGTTGCGCCACGGTTCGGACCAATCGCGCCAATTCCAGGCCGACCCATCGGCGGCGAATCTTGCTGCGTGCAGCGCTTCAAATTGCGCATGAGCGGCAAGCAGCGCTCCCCCGGCCGCACGAAATTCCGCAAAGTCCGTTGCCAGCGGCGTTGCCGTACCCGCAGCGAGATCGGTCGACGAAAAATCCTCGAACAGGCGCCGAAAGACCGACATTTTGGCGCGCGCGGACTCGCGCCAGTCGATCAATCTTTGTTGCTCCAGTTCGACCGCCGCTGCAGCCACGCCGGCGTCATGAGCCGCTTTCGCTACGCGAGCGTCGCCGAACAGCGTTCGCGCGTCGGCATGAAGGGGATTGTAGAAGAGCCGGCTCGACGGCGAATAAGGACTGAAATGGTTTGGATCGGCAGCAAACAGCGCGTGCACGGGGCTGAGCGCGACGGCGTCTGCCCGAAGGCCGGCAGCCTTGCCGGCAAGCGCGATGACGCCGGCGGTGTCGCCGATGCCGCAATCGCCGGCGCCGCGCAGGCCGTAGGCTTGCACCGCGAGCCCCCACGGGCGCTCCTCTGGTGTAATGTCCGCGATCGTGTAGCAACGCGGCGGCGCGATCGCGACCGTAATGCGCTCGGCTCCTAACTCGATGACGTGATAGCCCGGCGTCTCGATGCCGGGCAGTCGCACGCCGCGCAGCGCGCTGCGCACTGGAAGCTCCGCAATCGTGCCGTCCTCGTAAGTGACCCGCACCCGATCCGGGACTTTTCCGGCAGCCGGCACCTCGAACGGCTGTCCTGTCGTTGCCGTGATCAGCGGCGGCAGCCGCGAGGTCTCCAGTTGGCGGCGGCTCTGCGCCAAGTCTGCGGCCGTGTCGCAGGGAAGCTGCAGTGCTGCGAGAATGCGGCGGAGGTTTTCGGCTGATACGCGGTGTTGTTCGTTCGCGTAGTCCCTCCACTCGACGGCAATCCCGGCACGGCCGGCGAGTTCGCGAACAGCCGTGTCGCTCATGGCGGTTCCAGCATCGCCACGGTGGAATATGGTCCGATCCGGCCCTGTTGCGCCGCCAGCGCCGCCGCATCGGAGCTTGCGAACAGTAGACGCCCGCGATGCCGCGATATCTCTGCCGCCTCGGCACCGAGATTGACGGCGATGGTGAGAAGCGAGTTGTCGCCCATCCGCCAGGATGCGGTCACGGCGGCAGAGCTGATCGCGCGGGCATCGACGGCACGCGCCCCGGCAAGGCGTGGGACAATCTCGGCACGGCGCAGCGCCAGCAGGTCGCGGTAAAGCCGTTCGCGGGCCCCTGCCCGGGCGGAATCAGCGACCGGCTTGGAACGCTCGAAGGTGACGGTGGCGTTCGGATCGGGAATTTTGTCGAGATGCTTTGGATCGGAAAATTGCGAGAACTTCGCAAACTCGCGGCGCCGGCCGTCGCGTACGGCCTGCGCCAGTTCCGCGGCGTGCTCGGTGAAGAACAGGAACGGCGACGTACTCGCTCCTTCCTCGCCCATGAACAGAAGCGGGATTTGCGGACAGAGCAGCAGCAGGGCGATTGCAGCCTCAAGTGCTTGGGGATGCGCCAGCTGCGTCAGCCGTTCGCCGAACGCGCGGTTGCCGATCTGATCGTGGTTCTGCAGGAACAGCACGAAGGCGGTCGGCGGCAGATCGGCGCTTGCCGTGCCGCGCGACTTACCGCCGCGATAGGCCGAGGGCTCACCCTGATAAATGAAACCTTCCTTGAGGCAGCGCGCCAGCCGCTCGGCGGGCCGATCGGCGTAGTCCTCGTAGTAACCTTCGCTTTCACCGGTCAGCAGCACGTGCAGCACGTGATGACCGTCGTCATTCCACTGCGCATCGAAACCGCGGGCGAGGTGCGCGGCAGCGTTGTCGTCGTTTTCGAGCACGAGATGAACATGTCGCCCCGGCTCGACACTCTTGCGCACCTCGGCGGCCATTTCGTCGAGCCAACCGGCATCGGCTATGGCATGAACGGCGTCGAAGCGCAGGCCGTCGAAGCGGTATTCGAGGAGCCAGTAAAGCGCGTTCTCGGTGAAGAACCGGCGCACTTCGCCGCGGCGGAAATTGAGCGCCGGACCCCACGGCGTCGCCACGTCATCGCGGAACATCGCCGGCGCGTAGCGCGCGAGATAGTTCCCTTCAGGCCCGAAGTGATTGTAGACGACGTCGAGAAACATCATCAGGCCGTGGCCGTGCGCGGCATCGATGAGCGCGCGCAAATCGTCGGGGCTGCCGTAGCTGCTCTCGGGCGCGAACAGCAAAGCGCCGTCGTAACCCCAGTTGCGGCCGCCGGGAAATTCCGCGACCGGCATCAGCTCGACGGCGGTGACACCGAGCGCGGCAAGGCGCGGCAGCTCGCGGGCGACGCCGGCGAAGCCGCCGAGCAGGCCGGCATGCGCTTCGTAGAGCACCGCCTCGTGCCACGGCCGCCCCCGCCAGTCCGGATGGCGCCAGCGATAGGACAGCGGATCAACGACGATGCTGGCGCCCCGCACGTCACCGTGCTGGGCGCGCGCGGCGGGATCGGGAACGGTGGCGCCGTCCGGCAGAATGTAGCGATAACGCGCGCCAGCTCCGCAGTTCGCTTCGGCCTCGAACCAGCCGTCATCGCTTCGCGACATTGGCAGCGGCGCGGCGCCCTCGACGGCGACCGACATCGTTGGCTGCGCCGGCGCCCAGATGCGAAATTGCGTCCGGTCATGTCCGATGAGATTCGCACCAAAAGGAAGACGCCAGCCCGTACGTATCATTGCGGCGGGTTCTCCAGCCAGGCGTAGACCAGCACGGCGCTGCGCGAGAGGACATCGATCTTGTTGTCGTTCACGGCGGGCTCTCCGGCCTCGGGCCGCGCGCTGTCGACGAGAACACGCGCCGGCAGAACCGGATCCGGCAGCCGGAAAAAATGATCTTCGCTGGTGGGATTGAGGAGAAGGTTCAGGATTGAAACCGTGCCGTCGGCATTGCGGGTCGCACGGCGCAGGCAGAGCAGGCGAATTTCCGGATTTTTCCAAGAATCCTCGGAGATCATTCCGCCGTTCGCTTCAAACCAGGCGATGTCGAAGATGCCCGGCGCCGGCTCGCGCAGGCCGTGCAGGAAGTGACGCGAGCGCAACGCGGTATGCTCCTGGCGTAGCGCAATGAGCTTGGCCGCAAAGCTTCGCAGCTCGCCGCCCTGCGCCGAATTGACTCGGCTCCAATCCCACCAGGAAGTCTCGTTGTCCTGGCAGTACGCATTGTTGTTGCCGCCCTGCGTGCGCCCCCACTCGTCGCCGCCGAGCAGCATCGGCGTGCCGTGGGCGAACATGACGGTTGCGAGCATGGCCCGCTGAATGCGCGCGCGTGTCTCCAATATGGATTTGTCCGGCGTCGGGCCTTCAACGCCCCAGTTGGCGGAAAAGTTCTCGCCGGCACCATCATTGTTGTCTTCCCCGTTTGCCTCGTTATGGCGGTGGGAGTTGCTCAAGATGTCGGCAAGCGTGAAGCCGTCGTGCGAGGCAGCGTAGTTGACGGATGCCCAGGGGTGACGCGCTTGGCGGTCGAACAAATCACTTGAGCCGGCAAGACGCGCGGCGAACTCGGGACGCTCGCCGGCATCGCCGCGCCAGAACCGCCTGGTGCTGTCGCGGAAGCGGTCGTTCCATTCGGCAAATCCCGGCGGGTGATGGCCGAGCTGGTAGCCGCCGGGGCCCAGGTCCCAGGGTTCGGAGATCAGTTTCACCCGGGTCAGGATCGGATCCTGGCGCAGGGCATCGAAGAAACCCGAACCGGGATCGAACCCATGGGCCTCGCGGCCCAACGTCACCCCGAGATCGAACCGAAACCCGTCGACATGGAACGAGGTGACCCAGTAGCGAAGCGAGTCCATCACCATCTGCAGCACGCGTGGATGCGACAGATTCAGCGTGTTTCCAGTGCCGGTGTCGTTGATGTAGTGGCGGCGGTTTTCCGGCACCAGCCGGTAGTAACTGGCGTTGTCGAGCCCGCGAAACGACAGTGTCGGCCCGAACTCGCTTCCCTCGGCGGTATGATTGTAGACGACATCGAGAATGACCTCGATGCCGGCGGCATGAAGCCGGCGAACGGCCACGCGCATTTCACTACGCGATCCATCCGACAAGTAGCGCGGCTCGATGGCGAAGAAGCCGATCGAGTTGTAGCCCCAGTAGTTCTTCAGGCCCTGCTCGAGCAGGGTGCGATCCTGCAAGAAAGCGTGGATCGGCAGCAACTCGACGGCCGTAACGCCGAGCGACTTGAGATAGCGGATGACGTCGGCGTCCGCCAACGCCGCGAAGGTTCCCCGCTCGTTGGCACGCATGTCGTGTCGCAGCATGGTTATGCCGCGCAAATGGGTCTCATAGATGATGGTCTTCGACCACGGGACGTTGGGCGGCCGGTCGTCTCCCCAATCGAACACGTCGTCGCTCACCACCGCCTTCAGCATGCCCTGGGCGCTGTCGCGGCGGTCATAAGAGAGATCGGCCCGTGGCGAATTGATGCGATAGCCGAAGAGCGCGTCGGACCAGCGCAGCGTCCCGGCGAACTGCCTTGTGTATGGATCGAGCAACAGCTTGTGCGGATTGAACCGGTGTCCTTCCTGGGGACTGTAGGGGCCGTGGGCACGATAACCGTAGATCAATCCGGTGCGCGCGTTCGGCAGATAGCCATGCCAGATTTCGTCGGTGCATTCGGGCAGATCAAGGCGCGCGATTTCGCGGCGGCCGGCGGGATCGAACAGACAAAGCTCGATGCGTTCGGCGTGTGCGGAGAAGACGGAGAAATTGGTGCCCAGGCCGTCCCAGGTGGCGCCAAGGGGATAGGGATTGCCGCGATCGAGTTGGGCCGGCAATGACGCCATTGACTAGCCGTCGTGCCGCAGGAAGATCGTGGACAAAGGCGGCAGCATCAGTTCCAGCGATTGCGGGTGTCCGTGTGCCGCGATGAGAGCGGTATCGACGCGCCCTTCGTTGCCCACGTTCGATCCGCCGTAGTACCCGGAATCGCTGTTGAAGATCTCGCGCCAGCCGCCGCCCCGCGGAACGCCGATCCGATAATTGCGCCGCGGAACGGGCGTCATATTGGAGACGACGAGGATCGGCGCCGTTGGGCTCGGCCCGAGCCGCAGAAACGCGAAGACGGAATTGGACCGGTCATCGCCGACCGTCCACATGAAACCGCTCGGCTCGCAATCGCGGCGATGCAGGGCCGGTTCGGCCGCGTAGAGATGGTTGAGGTCGCGCACCAGGCGCTGGACGCCGGCATGGGCGGGGTCCTCGATCGAGGGCCAGTCGAGTTCGCGGTCGTGATTCCATTCGCGCTCCTGGGCAAACTCACTGCCCATGAACAAAAGCTTCTTGCCGGGATGACCCCACATGAAGCCGAAATAAGCACGCAGATTGGCGAAGCGTTGCCAGCGGTCGCCCGGCATCTTGCCGATCAGCGATCCTTTTCCGTGCACCACCTCGTCGTGCGACAGCGGCAAGATGAAGTTCTCGGAAAACGCGTACAGCAGGCCGAAAGTCATCTCGCTGTGGTGATACTGCCGGTGGATCGGCTCCTTCGCCATGTAATCGAGCGTGTCGTGCATCCATCCCATGTTCCATTTGTAGGAGAATCCCAGTCCGCCGGTTGAAATCGGCCGGCTGACGCCGCCCCAGGCGGTCGATTCCTCCGCCACCATGATGGCTCCCGGACAACGTTCGGCGATCACCGCGTTGAGGTGGCGCAAAAAACCGATCGCCTCGAGATTCTCGCGGCCGCCGTGGACATTCGGAACCCATTCGCCTTCGCGGCGGCTGTAGTCGCGATAGAGCATCGAGGCGACGGCGTCGACACGCAGGCCGTCAATGTGAAAATACTCGAGCCAGTAGAGCGCGCTGGCGATCAGGAAGCCCTGCACCTCGCGGCGGCCGAAATTGTAGATGAAGGTGTTCCAATCCTGGTGAAAGCCCTCGCGCGGATCGAGATGCTCGTAGAGGGCGGTGCCGTCGAATCGCGCCAGCCCATGCGGATCGGTCGGGAAGTGCGCCGGCACCCAGTCGAGAATAATGCCGATGCCGGCGCCGTGCAGCGCGTCCACGAACCGCGACAAACCCTGCGGCGCGCCGAAACGGCCGCTGGGTGCAAACAAGCTGAGCGGCTGATAGCCCCAGGAGCCACCGAACGGGTATTCGGCTATCGGCAGAAGCTCGACATGCGTGAATCCCATTTCGACGAGATACGGCACCAGGCGCTCGACGGCGAAATCCCACAGCGAGCTTTCCTCGGCCAATTGCCGCGGCTTGAGCCACGAGCTGAGATGCACTTCATAGATGGAGATCGGCGCGTCGGGCGCCTGGCGTTGGCCGCGTGATTGCATCCAGGCGTCGTCGCGCCAGCGGTGATCGTCCGGCTGCGGAACGATGGAGGCGGTGCCGGGCGGCGGCTCGGTCTGTCGGGCGACGGGGTCGGCCTTCCACGCCGCCTCGATCCCGCCCGGACCGGCGATGTCGTATTTGTAACGCGATCCCGGTGCCACGCGCGGAATGAACAGCTCCCAGATTCCGCCGCCGTGGCGCACGCGCATGGGGTGCCGCCGGCGATCCCAGGAATTGAAATCGCCGACGACGGCGACGCGCGAGGCGTTCGGCGCCCAGACGGCGAATCGCACGCCGTTGACACCGTCGATGGCGACCGTCTGCGCACCGAAGCAGCGCGCCAGCTCGAAGTGGCGACCCTCGCTGAACAAATGAAGATCGAGATCCCCGAGCAGCAATCCGAAGGAATACGGATCTTCCGTCTCGTGAACCGCATCCGGCCACGCGATCCGCAGCCGATAGGGTCCTCGCTCGTCAAGGAGGCCCTCGAACAGACCGGGCTCGTTCGCGGGCTCGAGCGTCGCCAGGACGGCGCCATCGGACCGGCGAACGACATCGACTTTGGTCGCACCGGGGAGAAAGGCGCGGATCACGCGTCCCTCGCGGGTATCGTGCGGTCCGAGCACGGCGAAGGGATTGTCGTGCGTGCCAAGAGCGAGCGCACGCGCCGATTGTTGATCGAGCCGCCAGACCGGTTTGAGCCCTGCCTCAGCCATGGCGGCCTCCACCGTCTTTCTCGATGATCCGCGCAACGAGCGACGACAGTCCGGCGAGCGGCACGCCGATCCACGTCGGCCGGTTGGCGGCCTCGTAGGCAAGCTCATAAGCGGCCTTCTCGATGAGGAAGAGATCGAGCAGAGCGCGCGCGGCCGGCCCGTCGCTGTTAGAGCTTGCCTCCCAGTAGCAGCGCAGAAAGGCCTTCGACGCACGCTGGCGAAATTGCGCGATAAGATGGTCGCGCTGCGCCTCGTCTACCGGCATGGCGCCGACGCCCTTGCGTTCGACCGTGGTGGCGCCGGCATAGTCGATGGAACGGAGGAGGCCGGCGACATCGCGGAGCGGGCTGGTCTTGGCGCGACGTTCGGCAATCGAAATTGCCGGCTCGCCCTCGAAATCGATGATGTAGGCGTCGCCGCTTGCCACCAGCACCTGACCGAGATGAAAATCTCCATGGATGCGCGTCATCAAGGTTCCGGCGCCAGCCTTGGCCAGTCGGTGCACGGCAGCGACAATATCGCTGCGCTGGCTCAGGAGGACGCTCGCACGCTCGCGGTCCTGCTCGCGCTCGAAAGTGCGCGTGCGGCCGATCGCATCGAACGCCGTGCCAATCCTCTTCTCGACGTTGCGTCCCCATTGCGCGGCGTCGGCCGCGCCGGCGATTTGCGGCGCGAACGCTGCTTCGGAAGTTTCGCGCGCCAGCACGGCGTGCATCTCGCCTAGTCTGCTGCCGATCACCGCGATCACGGCCTCGCAGTCGGCCAGCAGGTCGGCCTCCGTATCCCCCGCGGGTTCCGCCGCGGCGAGGCCGTCAATGGCGCGCTGCAGCTGGTCGAGGATCCAGGCCCACGCATCGCCCTGATTGCGGACGAAACCAAGGGCCACGGCGAGCGTGAAGGCGGTGCCGTCGGCGGCTATGCGCACGACGTCGCCGAGGAGCGGCGGCGCATGGGTGAATCCTTGCGCCGTGAGATAGCGGCCGATCTCCGCCTCGGGGTGCGTGCCGGGCAAGATGCGGCGATAGATCTTCAGCATCACCGCGTCGCCGACCGTCAGCGAGCTGTTCGATTGCTCCGCCGCGAGCCAATTGACCTCCGCATCCGGTTTAGTTTTGAGCTGTTCGCGGCCCGATTCCGTTGCCTGGAAACGCACCACGCCGTCAGCGTGTTCGAATCGCTGGCCCGCCGCCAGGCAAGAAACGAAGCGATGCGCGAAGCCCGGCAGCGCAAACGCATCGGTGAGCAGGCCGAGGCGCCGCCCGCGCCGCACGCGCGCGAGCGCCAGCCGATTGGGCAATGCCGCCGACGGCTCGTCTTCCCAAAGGATGGCCAGCGGCAGCAGCCAGCAGCTCGCGCCGCCGCCGCTCTTCACCTCGACCTCGCCGAGCAGGAACTCGCGCCCGGCCTCGCCCATGTTGGTGAGGTGAGCGATACGGGTCGATTCGATCGACTGGTCCTTGAGGCCAAACCAGCGGCGCTTGAGGATGTATTGCGGCAGTATCTCGCGCGCGATCACCGCCTCCGCCGTTGTCGAAAGCACCTTGCCGAGGTTCTCGCGGAGAACGAGTGTCACGAATTCCGGCAGCGGCTCAGGCGCCGGCGTGTGCCATGCCGGCCAGTCGCTCGCCTCGCCGAGAACGAACCAGTAAAAGCCGTAGGGCGGCAGCGTGAGCAGATAGGTCAGTTCGCCGATCGGCGGAAACGGCGTACCGGCATTGAGCTCGACGGGGACGCGGCCGGCGAACGCCGACAGATCGAGTTCTACCGCCTGCGAGCTATGCGCGACATTGGCGACGCAGAGAATGGTTTCGCCCGCATATTCGCGCAGATAGGCGAGAATCTTGCGATTCTTCGGATACAGGAACGTCAGCGTGCCGCGCCCCAGCGCCGGATGCCGGCGCCGGACGGCGAGCATGCGCCGTGTCCAGTTGAGAACGGAGTGAGGATCGCGGGTCTGCGCCTCGACGTTCACCGCGCCGTAGCCGTAAAGCGGATCCATGATCGGCGGCAGCACCAGCGCCGCCGGATCGGCGCGCGAGAATCCGCCGTTGCGGTCCGGCGACCATTGCATAGGCGTGCGCACGCCGTTGCGGTCGCCGAGATGGATGTTGTCGCCCATGCCGATCTCGTCGCCGTAGTAGATGACCGGCGTGCCGGACATGGAGAGCAACAGGCAGTTCATCAGTTCGAACCGGCGCCGGTCGCGCTCAAGCAGCGGGGCCAACCGCCGCCGGATGCCGAGATTGAGGCGGGCACGACGGTCCGCGGCGTAGGTCTGCCATAGATAGTCACGCTCGCTGTCGGTCACCATTTCGAGCGTCAATTCGTCGTGATTGCGCAGGAAGACGGCCCACTGGCAGCTTTCCGGGATCGCCGGTGTCTGCCGCATGATGTCGGTGATCGGGAAGCGGTCTTCGCGGGCGATCGCCATGTACATGCGCGGCATGAGCGGGAAGTGGAACGCCATGTGGCATTCGTCCGCCTCGCCGAAATAGTCCTTGGTGTCCTCCGGCCACTGATTGACCTCGGCGAGCAGCATGCGGCCGGGAAACGCCGCATCGACTTCGGCGCGCAGTCGCTTGAGGATCTCGTGCGTCTGCGGAAGATTTTCGTTGCTCGTGCCCTCGCGCTCCACCAGGTAGGGCACGGCATCGAGCCGCAGGCCGTCAACGCCGAGCTGCAGCCAGAACTGCATCACGCTCAGCACCGCCTTGAGCACCTGCGGATTGTCGAAATTCAGATCGGGCTGATGCGAATAGAACCGGTGCCAGTAATAGGCGCCGGCCACGGGGTCCCAGGTCCAGTTCGAGCGCTCGACGTCGATGAAGATGACGCGCGTGCCAGCGTATTTCTGATCGGTGTCGGACCAGACATAGAAATTTCGCCAGGGCGATCCCGGCTTGGCGTGGCGGGCACGCTGGAACCAGCGGTGTTGGTCCGAAGTGTGGTTGATCACCATTTCGGTGATGACGCGAATGCCGCGGGAATGCGCGGCGCGGACGAAATGGCGGAAGTCGGCCAGCGAGCCGTGGTCGGGATGCACGTCGCGATAGGCGCTGATGTCGTAGCCGTCGTCGAGGCGCGGCGACGGGTAGAACGGCAACAGCCATATCGCGTTGACGCCCAGATCGGCGATGTAGTCGAGCCTGGAGATGAGGCCGGGAAAATCTCCGATACCGTCGTCATTGCTGTCGAAGAACGATTTGACGTGCAGCTGGTAAATGATCGCATCCTTGTACCAGAGCTGCTCCGCCGCACTCGTCGTCTGCTGTACGCTGCGTGCGTCCATCGTCAGCCTCCGGGGCGAGGTGCGATGCGCCAGATCGCGAAGGGAAGTTCGGCGGGATCGAGCCGTATCCGCTGCAATTTGCCGTGCCAGGTGAACTTTTGCTCCCGCATCAGGTCCGTGACCGCGACGGCGGCGCTGTCGGAAAGCTTCCATTCCCACAGCGGCACTTCGAACGTGACCTCCTGCACATGAAACGGATCGAGGCTGACGGCGATCAGGATCATGTCGTCGCCGGCAGGCAACGGCTTGCCGTAGAGGATCACCTGGTCGCCGTGCGCCGGATAAAAACGCAGCCCGAGATGCGTCTGCAGCGCCGGGTTGCTCTTGCGGATGCGGTTGAGCTTCCTGATCTCGGGGATGATGTTCCCGGGGGCATCGCGCGAACGCACGCGAATCTCGTATTTCTCCGAATCCAGATATTCCTCACGGCCCGGCAGCGCCGCCGCCTCGCAAAGCTCGAACCCCGAGTACATTCCCCAGAGGCCGGAGAGCGTCGCCGCGAGCGCGGCGCGAATGAGAAAGCCGGGACGCCCCGATGTCTGCAGGAAATACGGATTGATGTCCGGCGTGTTGACGAAAAGATGCGGACGGAAATAGTCCTTCACCTCCGACGTCGCCAGCTCGACGAAATAGTCGGTGATCTCCTGCTTCGAATTGCGCCAGGTGAAGTAGGTGTACGACTGCGAGAAGCCTATTTTCGCCAGGCGGTACATCATTTTCGGCCGCGTGAAGGCTTCCGACAGGAAGATCACTTCCGGGTTGCGCGAGCGCACCTGGGCAATGAGCCACTCCCAGAACGGCAGCGGCTTGGTATGCGGATTGTCCACGCGAAAGATGCGCACCCCCTCGTTGAGCCAGAACAGGACGATGTCGCGAAGCGCAATCCACAAGTCCGGTATCGATTGGCCGCCGTAGAAATCGACATTGACGATGTCTTCGTATTTCTTCGGCGGATTCTCCGCGTACCGCACCGAGCCGTCCGGCCGCCAGCTGAACCATCCGGGGTGCTCCTTGAGCCAGGGATGGTCGGGTGAGCACTGGACGGCGAAATCGAGCGCGAGCTCCATTCCGTGGTCGGCCGCAGCCGCGCGCAACTGCCGAAAGTCGTCGAGGGTGCCGAGAGCGGGATGGATCGCCGTGTGCCCGCCCTCGCTGCTACCGATCGCGTAAGGGCTGCCGACGTCGTCTGCCTCGGCGCGCAGGCTGTTGTTCTTGCCTTTGCGATTGGTGTTTCCGATCGGATGGATCGGCGGCAAATAGAGCACGTCAAAGCCCATGTCGCGCAGCGCCGGCAATCGGCGGACGACGTCGGCCAGGGTGCCGTGACGGGTGGACGTGGTGGTGGCGGAGCGCGGGAACAGCTCGTACCAGGAGGCGAAGGCCGCCTGCGGGCGCTCCACGTCGAGCGCGAACACCGGCTCGCAGCCGCAGCGGAAAAGTTGCTCCTCGGCCTCCCGCATCACCTCGCGCAGGTCGGGGGTGAGCAGAATCTGCACGCTCGCGTCGACAGTGGCATCGCGCAACCAGGTCAAGGCGGCCGAGATGACATTGCCGGCGTCGTCCTGCGTCCGCTCCTTGGCCTGCTCCAAAAGATGGCGTGCTTCCGCGATCTCGACGGCCACGTCGCCGCCCGCGGGGCGCTTGATTTCGACGTCGCGGCACAGCGTGCCGTAGCGGTCCACCCATGCCTCGATGGTGAACTCGTGGCGGCCGATCCGGTGCGGCAAAATCGCCGCTTGCCACCGGTCGTTGCCGAGCAGCCGCATTGCCTCGCGGCGCCACTCCTTTTGATCCGCCGCGCGCCACAGCACCTCGACCACGAGCAGGTCCTGTCCGTCGATGAACAGATCGGCAGCGATGGTAACGGGCTCGCCGATCACGCACTTGGCGGCAAATCGCCCGCCCTCGACGCTGGGAACGACGCTGTCGATCACAATGCGCGGCGCCGCGGCGAGCTTCGCCGGCCGCAGATCAGCGCGCCGTGATTTGATCGGCTCGGTGGGGCGGGCGCGCAGAATGCGCACTTCGCCGCCGACGAGGCTGGCGCTCGATTCGTGATCGGCGGCGATTGTTTCCTCGGCGGCCAGGCTTGCACCTGCCGCAGCCGGCAGCGGATCGAGCGAAACCGGGAGCGGATGTTCGCGCTGCCAGTCGGGATTGATCATCACCACGATCGGGCTCCGCGCCTGCCGAACGTCCGGTGCGTCGGAGCGCAGAAGCACGGTCACGGGCGCTGCGGGATCGGTGAGCGTGCGCATCTCGCCGGCGATGCCGAGCCCCGACAGCTGCTCGCTCAGCGCGTTCGCCTCGCCGATCTCTGCCGTCACGTCGAGGTTACGCGCCGCACCGATGGGCGCGAAGCCGGCGTTCACGGTTTGGCGGTCGTCCATGTCTTCGCTGACCGCGAACTCGAATCCCATCGGCACCATGAGCCCGTCACCGGTCGCGACCGCGCAACGCAGCCAATGCCGGTAGACCTGTGCCTGATCCGGCGCGTCTTCGAACCGCCGCGCCAGCCGGGTGCCGAACGGCGCTTCCGGACAGGCAATGACTGAGCCGATCGTACGCAGCAGCTCATGTTCTTCTACGAACCAGCTGGCGCGGCCATCCCACCAGGGCAGCGACGAAAACGCCCCGGCGAAACCCAACTCTTTCAGTTGAGCGACGTTTCGCCAGGCGAGTCCCGGCGTCCAGGCGAGGAACCGGCAATGCGGAAACTTCTGCTGGACCGCCGCGATGACATGGCGCCAGACGTTCGCTGGCACGAGTTGCGGATCGAGGCAGCGGAAGCCGGCGACCTCTCGGTCGGCGAGCCGAATCAGGCGTTCGGCCCACCAGCCTGCGACCTCCTTCGCAATCACCGGATCGTCGAAGCGGGCATAGGCGGCGTTCGGCTGCCGCAGCGACGACCGGGGATCGACCCGCTGGCTCGTCGGCTCGTCGACGTGAAACCAGCCCGGCGCGGATTGCGCAACATCCGCATGCGGAGCGACGCGGCCGACGACGATATCGGCGAGGAGGCGCAGTCCGTGCTGCCGGCAAGTCTCGGCGAAGCCGGCGACGAACGCATCCGCGTCGTGCAAGCCGTCGATCGCGCAATGAACGCGCTCATGATCGCCCGTGAGGAATATATTCCCGTCCGCGCCCGGCGCAAACAGCGGCCCGGTGAGCACGTGGTCGAATTGCATTTCCTGGCATCGCCGCAAGTGGTGCGGCCAGGAAGCGCGATCACCGGCTAGCAGCGGGTGGAAATAGTATATCCTCGGTGCAAACAATTCGCGCGATTGATTGACCTCAGAAAAGCGCTTTGCAGGCATGGGTCGAATGGCCCCCTGCTACAAGTCAGATGCCGCCAATCCTCTTTCATTAAATTGGCTCATCGCTAAAAAGTTCCATGCAAACGGCGCGCACTCTCATGGTGTTGAAGTGGTGTCAGATGTGCGGGGCGAAGCGTCAGGAGGCGGCAAAGAGCTTCGCAACAACTTTGAGCGCGCCGTGACGCGGCCCGATGCCGCCTTGCACGTAGCGGGGGTGTTCGGTCCGTTCGGCTGCCCAACGCCAACGCGTGAGGTGATAAATCCGCAGCCGCTCGCCGAATGACGACGCCCTCGATAGCGCCGAAGCTTTGCAGACGGTCGTCGCCCGCCCGGTGCTCACCAAGTACCGGCCGTGATGACCAGCGCTTGTTGCAACGCAACATATTCCGCGTCACATTGGCGTTGCCGGACTGGATGCGACCATCATGCCTGATCAGCAGAACCGCAAGAAAGCACGCGACAAGCCTTGGATTTTTCGCACCTATGCGGGGCACTCGACCGCGGCGGCGTCGAACGCGCTCTATCGGAAGAACCTGGGCAAGGGCCAGACCGGCCTCTCCGTTGCCTTCGACCTGCCGACACAGACCGGCTACGACAGCGACCACCCGCTCGC
>Ga0102924_1002549_pt1 | contig 19807 bp, 18 predicted proteins | sample PaiPotPPM11metaG_FD_80116 | JGI IMG/M metagenome (GOLD analysis project Ga0102924, IMG submission 80116) | Iron sulfur acid spring bacterial and archeal communities from Banff, Canada, to study Microbial Dark Matter (Phase II) - Paint Pots PPM... ...
GATGATGACCTGGTCGAAGTCTGAGAGGGTGTGCTGACCAAAGTGGGCAAGCAGGAGTTGCTGGCGTAGATCGGGCCAGCGCCGCACGCGATGGATGCGACCAAGTGCGAGCGTCTCCTGGGCAAGCGCGTCGCTGCGCGCGGCAGCCTGTTCCTCGCGTTGGGCTGTAAACCACGCTTCGTTCAACACTCCCTGCTGGCTCTCGACAAGCAAGCGACGAGCGCGCAGGCAAACGGCGTCGTTGAGGCTATACAGGCTGTCCTGGCGGCGCGTGGCGAAGAGCAACGAGTACGGAGCTTGCACGACTGTGGCCGGGCCGCTGCGCACGGGAAACGTCAGGCTCTGCACCGTGAGAAAATGTGGACGCATGCTCTCGGCGAACAGCTCGACCAGTCCATGGATGATGCGTTGCGGATTCTCAGCTTCGCGCGTAATCAGGGTTTTCCAGCGATCACCGCGCAACAGGTTGGTCAGGGCTGCCGCTCCCTCAGTTGTGCGCAAACTTGGCAATAATCGCGTCTCGATCTGTTTATGAGGCAACCAGAGCAAGAGTTCGGTTGGGGCAGCGCGCTGGTAGAGCGGAGCCAGGTCGCTGTAGCGAAAGAGACCATCTTTCAAAGGATTGAGCAGAAAAACCGCTGCGCTCTGTTCCAGCGCTTCTAACAGCGTGGGGGCCAATTCTGGCCAGCACGCGGGCAACAGTCCACCCTCTTTGGGTAGCGTCAGATTCGCGCTCGGATCTATGCCGTTGCGCGCTTGTGGTGTGATGCTCTTTTCGGTGCCATTAAGCACCGGAGGGGCCAGCTCGCTCTTGCGTGTAACGCGTTTCTGTTTCTCATCTAGCAACAAGCCGTGCAGGGTGATAGGCCGGTTCAGGCGAGCAAGCTGCTGGGCAAGCGCAGTGACAGGCTGGAGTGCGGGTGGGAGCAGCACTGTGGATGCCTGAGCCTGCTGACGGCCACGTTTGCGCGCGGGCGCTGGCTCATCTTGAGCAAGCATAGGCGTTGGTGCTGGTTGCGTGGACAAACGCGTATTCCCCAGCCCATCGAGCCAGTAACAGCGTTTGAAGATGCGTGTCGCGCCCAGCGAGGTGCAATAGGGAAGCATATAGTCCTGAAGCAGCCAGACACGCAGAGCCATCAACACCGCCTGTTCACTCAGACGCTGTTGGCGTCCCCCACCGCCGCGTCTCGCCTCCTCTGTTGGTAGCGCCTCACCGGCAAAATCAGCCCAGAGATCCTGCATAGTCTAGTTATTGTACCATAGTTGAGGCTGGGTGGAGCGGTATTTTTGTTTTATGCGCTACAGAGGCTAATGGACAAGCTGAAGCTGTAGAGGATATGATATTTGCATATTCGCACTGTCCGAGATCTCATCACGATCAAATGAATCGTCAGATGCGGCTCCTTCTCAGCGAAATGAAAGAGGAAAATGCTATGGGCGAAGACCTCAAATACATCCACAAATACAAACCCGGCGCCGACCATAATCAGCGTGTAACATTGCTCTTATTACACGGCACTGGCGGCGATGAGGACACGCTGAGCGGCCTGGGGCGCATGATCTTGCCCGGCGCTGGTCAGTTGCGACCACGTGGCAATGTGCTGGAAAACGGCATGCCGCGCTTCTTCCGTCGTTTCGCCGAGGGAGTGCTCGACGTGGATGATCTCAAACAGCGTACCGACGACCTGGCCGATTTTGTTCAGCAGGCCAGCGCGCGCTATAGCTTTGACGAACGGTACGTCGTCGCAGTTGGCTTTTCCAATGGTGCCAATATCTCCGCCAGCATGCTCATTCTGCTTCCCCAAACTCTGCGGGCTGCCATCCTGCTGCACCCCATGCTCCCCTTCGTGCTGGAGACGCTGCCCGACCTGCGCGGCAAGCCCGTCTTCATCGGCGCTGGCAAAGCCGATCCGCTGGTTCCATCTGCACAGATAGAGCAACTGGCAGATCTGCTGAAGCAAGCAGGGGCATCGGTTGAAGTTTTCTGGCAGAATGGCGGGCATACGGTCAGCGTGGACGAGGTGAGAGCGGCGAAAGGATGGCTAGAGGCACAAAAATGAGCGGTATTATTCGAGATCACTCGAATTTCTCTCAAAATCAAAACGCCTCGCATGGCTGCTAGAGCCATATGAGGCGTCTTTCATAAGAGAATAAGTAGCGGGAACAGGATTCGAACCTGCGACCTCCGGGTTATGAGCCCGACGAGCTAACCACTGCTCTATCCCGCGTCAAGAGTGCCGTTCAAAGAGAATAGTAGGGGAGGCTTCGAACCTCACTTCCCTTTTGGCACAGGTATCATACTCCTTTTATTCAAGCCTGTCAACCGATTATCCTCCTCCCACCAGCGTCACAATCTCCAATTTGTTCCCCTCTTGTAATACAACATGCTCAAATTCGCCGCGTGCGACAATCACTCCATCCATTTGCACAACGACATGCGCGGGCATAATGGCCAGCTCGCACAAGAAGTTCGCCAGTGTACTCCCCGCTTGTACTGCGCGCAACTGGCCATTTGCCATGACGGTAATCATCGTGTCAGGTGTCTTGATATTTTCATCCATAGCACATGCTTCCTCTCGCAGAAGATCATCATTTCATAGGAGGCCGATCTCGATCAGCCTCCTGTTTGAAGTGCAATCGCAGCACGCAACCCGCGTACCGCCTGCTCTATATCCGCCGCGTCTAAAATTGCTGAAAGAACGGCAATCCCATCTGCACCAGCTTGTATAACCTGCTGAGCATTTGCACTGGTAATTCCACCGATTGCGAGTAGCGGGAGAGTCAGGCCCATGTCTTTCAACGCACTCACCAACTGAGGACCGCTACCAGCTTCTCCAGGATGGGAAGGCGACGGGAAGATCGTACCGACAAGCAGGAAATCGGCTCCTCCAACAGTCGCAATACGAGCTTCCTCTGGCGAGTGAACCGAGACACCGAGCAGAAAGTGCTCGCCCACCAGTTGGCGCGCAGTCGTGAGCGGTAAGCTGTGTCCGCCGAGCTGAAAGCCATCCGCGTCCGTTGCGAGCCCAACATCCACACGATCATTGACGATGAACAGCGCGTGATACCTCTGGCAGAGGGGACGTAACGCGAGAGCCAGTGCATACAAACGCGCGGACGAGAGCGTGTGGCCGCGCAGTTGCAGCATGGTAACACCCGCAGCCAGCGCCCTCTCCACCTTCTGGATGAGGTCGGGCTTCTCGGGATCGGTGACCAAGCACAGGTGTGGACGAGTCAGATGCAGCCCGCTCATCAAGCACTCACCCTCCTACATGCGGCAAGCCAACCGCCGGGCTACTCGCCGTGGCATGGGCCTGTCGAGGGATGCGGCCAGCCAGATAGGCTGCACGCCCGGCCTCGATACCTAACTTCCTGGCCTGAGCCATCTGCACCGGGTTCTGCGCCTGCGCAATTGCGGTGTTTACCAGACATGCTGAAGCACCCGCCTCCATCGCCAGAGCTGCGTCAGAGGGAACTCCTAGCCCTGCATCGACGATAACGGGTACACGGGCTTGCTCAATGATAATCTGGATCTGGTGCAGATTCGGCACACCCTGGCCCGAACCGATGGGAGAGCCAAGGGGCATGACCGTTGCCGCGCCAGCCTCTTGCAAACGCAGGCAGAGCACCGGGTCGGCGTTACAATAGGGCAGCACATCAAACCCCTCCTCAGCCAGCAACTTCGTCGCTTCCAAGGTCGCGAGAGGATCTGGGAGCAGATACTTCGCGTCGGGAATGACCTCCAATTTCACCCAGCGTGGCAGGCCCATAGCGGCAGCGAGCCGAGCAGTCTGTACCGCCTCCTGCACGGTCTTACAGCCCGCCGTATTCGGTAAAATCGTATACCGACTCTGATCAATGAAATCGAGCAAGCCACGCTGTTGCGGGTGGGAGAGATCGAGCCGCCGCAACGCGACGGTGATAATCTCCGCGCCACTCGCCTCTAAGCACGCGCGCATCTCCTCAAAAGTGCGGTATTTCCCGGTTCCCAGCATGAGCCGTGAATGAAACTCGCGTGCGCCAATTTTCCATTTTTCCATCTGTTGAGTGCCTTTCTTTTATGCCTGCCTCAGGCGTGACTAGCGCGTAGCACATGCAATATCTTCCGGGTCGCAGCAGCGATATCGTCAGCGCTGACGACTGCGGTAATGACCGCCACGCCAATCGCCCCTGCCTGGATCACCTGCGCCACATTTTGGGCAGTGATGCCCCCAATCGCGATCAGTGGAAGCTCTGTGCGTGCCGCCAATTCGCTCAGAAATTGGGTACCGATGGGCGCACCTGCATCGGACTTGGCGCGCGTGGCGTAGATCGCGCCAACACTGATATAGTCCGCGTTGGCTGCGATGGCGGCAGCAGCTTCCGTGGGATTCCCCGCCGAAATACCCAGGATGCGCTCAGGTCCCAGGAGCTTGCGCGCAATTTGCACAGGCATATCGTCATCCTGGCCGAGATGCACGCCATCAGCATCCACAGCCAGGGCCACATCGATGCGATCGTTCACCATCAACAGCGCCCCATGCTCGCGGGTCAGGCGGCGCAAGAGCAGCCCCTCTGCGACCAGGTGACGGGTGCTGGCCTGTTTGTCGCGCAACTGGATTACCGTTGCTCCCCCCTCAAGGGCAGCTGCGGCCACGCTCAGCGTATCGCGCCCATGTGACCACTCGTGAGCGGTCAGCACGTGCAGCGCCAGGCGCGGAATGAGTTCTTCGCATCGCCAGAGGCTGGCTGTTGACGCAGATACGTTGGGAAACATCATCTCTCGCTCGCTTTCTGCTGAGCAGCAACGGACCACTGCCAAAAGTGGGCCAGAGGGCCGTGTCCCTGTCCCAGGCCAGGGGCATAACGAATCGCACCAGTCACAAACTGCTTCGCCTCGCGCACCGCCTGCTCCACGGTATAATCGCGCGCCAGAAAAGCAGTTATTGCGGCGGAAAAGGTGCAGCCAGTTCCATGCGTATGCCGCGTTGCGATGCGCTCCGCGTGTAACTCAACCCAGCGCACACCATCAAAGTAGATATCAACAGGTTCTGTGGCGCGGTGTCCGCCTTTGATGACCACATGGCGAGGCCCCAGATCATACAGCGCGTGTGCCGCGGCCCGCATGTCTGCCAAGGTTTCAATTCGCCGTCCAGTCAACGCCTCTGCCTCCGGTAAATTGGGCGTGATTACTTCTGCCAGCGGCAACAAAACGGTGCGCAGAGTATCGACAGCCGCGGGGTGCAACAAAGAATCGCCACTTTTCGCGACCATCACAGGGTCGACCACCAGGCGCAACTTCCAATGCTGCACGCGGCCAGCCACCACGGTGATCAGTGGCGTACTAGCGAGCATACCAGTTTTAGCCGCATTGGCCCCAAAATCTTCAAGTACTGCGTCGATTTGTGCCTCGATCAGCTCTGGGGGGAGTTCCAGCGCCGCCCGCACACCACGCGTGTTTTGCGCCGTGATCGCGGTGAGCGCGGATAGGCCGTAGACGCCGAGAGCCGCGAAGGTTTTCAGATCCGCTTGTATACCCGCACCCGCGCCTGAATCGGACCCGGCAATGGTTAAAACACAGGGGACATGGTTTTTTCCCTGTGCGATGCTTGCATTTAGCTGGTCCATGCAGGCCACTCCTCCAAACGCCAGGCCATGTCCCAGAACAGCCACTCATAGCCGGTACTGACCTGAAAAATCTCGTACAGACGCGCCACGTCGTGAGGGGACAAGCGGGTCGCATGCGTATCGAGCCGCGTGCGCAGCCAGATGCTGACCGCGTCGAAATCTGGTGAGGCGTAGGTCGTGAGCCAGTCCGCGTAGGGATGATCGTGCGCGGGAGCCGTTTCCCCAACCAGGCGGCGTCCAACCTCTGCATAAATCCAGGCACAGGGGAGAATCGCGGTGAGCAGTTCTGGGAGCGTTCCGCTGGTGGCAATCGCGAGCAGATGGCGCGTATAGGCGTAGGTCGTGGGCGCCAGCGGAGTGGCGGCCATCTCAGCAGGAGTGAACCCCAAACGCTCACCATAGCGGCGATGGAGCGCGGCCTCGACCTGGAGTGTATCCAGCAGGTAGGTCCCAAACTGGACCATTTCAGCGTGATCACTCGTTTTCGTCACTGCGTAGCCAAAGGTTTTGGTCAAAACATCGAGGAAAAGCGCGTCCTGGCGAATGTAGAACGCAAAGTTCGCAGGCGGCAATGAGCCTTCACCGAGCGCAACAACGAAAGGATGGCTTAGTTGCCGCTGCCAGAGTGGCAGGACACTGGCCCGGAGAAGCTCGCTCAAGGACTGTGTGTCTCTCTCGTGTGCAGACATAGATACCCTCCAGGGGTTCTAGCACGGGGAGTTTGCAGAGAGAGACTGGCGAGCCACCACACGTGATCTCACAAACGTGTTGCTGTACGACGCGTTCCCTTCGCTGGCATTATCCAGATCAGGTGCAGGGTCTGCCACATTGGTGGTGGTACTCTCAGCCCGGCTCTACCGAGCTCCCCTAGCGAACGTTGATTACGATGCTGATAGCTATTGTAGCATATGATGTTCTTCTGTGCAAAGGCAACCAATTAAAATTTCTCCCTCTTAGTGGCTTGTGTTGAGGTCAAAAGTATGTGTTTTGCTCCCACTAGCTGGAAAATGGTTGCACGCGTTAGAGGGTGAATGACGTAAAGCAAGACCGGAAGCGCTTTCTCTCGAAAATGCTTCCGGTCTTTCGTTTAGTAGCGGGGGGAGGATTCGAACCTCCGGCCTTTGGGTTATGAGCCCAACGAGCTAACCACTGCTCCACCCCGCGTCGGCATAGGTATAATACTATAGAAAAGGCAGGCTGTCAACCATCAGTTGTCGATATGACGCCTGGATCGGCCAGGGAAGCGGCAAAACCTCGCTAGCCATTGATGACCTCCGTTTGCCAGACGCGCACGGCTCCGTCCTCGGCGCTATTGGCGAGGAGTCCATTAGCACCAAAAACGGCACTGTAGACTTCAATGCGGTGGTTAATGGTACGCAGTTCGCGTCCCTGGTAAACGTCCCAGAGCTTGAGCGAGCCATCCTCAGAGCCGGAAACGAGCAGACGACCGTCGGATGAGAAATCGACGGTCCAGACTGCGCCATCGTGGCCAGTGAGCGTCTGCACAAGCTGACCATTGTTGACGTTCCAGAGACAGATCATGCCGTCGGCTGAGCAAGAAGCCAGCAGCGTATTATCCGGCGACCAGGCTACGCCGTAGACGATGTCGGTGTAGCGCAGCTTGCGCAGTTGCGTCCCGTCGCGCACATCCCAGAGGCAGATGGTTTTGTCAAAGGAGCAGGAGGCCAGGCGCTGACTGTCGTAGGAGAAGTCAATGCCAACTACAACATTGTGATGTCCCTCCAGTGCGCGCACCAGCTTGCCGCTGACCGGGTCCCAGATTAGCACGCGTTCATCATTGGAGCAGGAGGCCAGCAGGGCATTATCAGGCGCGAAGGCCACGGTCCAGACCGCGCTGTGGTGTCCTTTGAGCACATTCAGGGCAGCGCCGCTTTTGGCATCCCAGAGACGTACGCTTTTATCCTCCGAGCACGAGGCCAGCAGACGGCCATCGTAGGAGAAATCGACGCCCATGACCGCGCCCTCGTGTCCTTCAATCGTGTGCAATAGTTCACCAGTCGTGGTGGACCAGAGGCGCACCGTCATATCCTCGCCGCACGAGGCCAGCCGCGAACCGTCGGGCGAGAAGACCACATCATCGGCGTGCCCACGATGCCCGTTGAGAATGTGCAAGGGTGTGATCTCAACCCCGGCGACCGCGCGCCCACGTGCTAGCGGCTGAAGACCCGGCACGACGCGCCATTCCGCCCACTCGATTAACATCATCGAGCCATACTCATTGCCAAACTTCTGTGGGTATTCACTCGCCCCCTGGTCAATTTGCTCGTCAAAATAGTCATAGAGCGTGCCCAACGTGATACGCCCGGTACGTGGATTAGCTGCTTCACCCTCCAACGCATCGAGCAGGTGCGCCATAAAAGTGCCGTGACCCTGCTCCATCGCTTCGCGCGAAAGGCTGGCAGTCCGACCACTGGTCAGGATAACACGCCCTTTTTCACGTGGGAGATAAGGTAAAGACTGGCCAAAAAGGGCTATGTCTGTACTTCCCTTCTGTTGCTGCCAACCTGCGCCGTTATGCTGAATATCGAAGATGGCCAGAATATTGGCCGCGCGCGCATCAGAGAGGTAATGATCGATTAGAGTGGGGATATGCAAGCCGGTCGCTGGCCGCTCCGCGTTTGTGCTGTGCAGGGCCAGGTAGCCATCCCGTGTGGCTGGATCAAGAAAAACGTGGCCAGCGATATAGAGTAGCACCAGAGCATCAGCCTGGGCGCGCACCAGGCAGAGTTCACGCAACTGGCTCTCGATCTCATCACGCGTCGCCGCTTCGCCCGCCAGGTAAACCACATTTTCAGGGGGCCAGCCGCCGCGTTCAGGATCGACCAACAGTTGATAAAGAGCCAGAGCATCAGCCTGCGCGAACGTGAGAGGAATAAAATGGCCAGTATCGGTGTAGTGATCTATACCCACGATTAGCGCGTAGTGATGTTTCATATGGTACCTCGCGTGTCCCTATATTCACCCGTTTTCTGGTCATTATACGACGCGCTAAGAGAGAAAATGAAGCCTTAAAACCAGGGGCCATGATAAAGTAGCCTTTTCCGTGCTATACTTATGTGACATAGACAGAATTATATTCCAGGGAGTTCTTCCAGGCTCTTGCGTTCACCGGGAGAGGAGGAATTGCCTCAGCATTCTAAGTCACTTTAGCAATCGCTATTGCTGATTGCTCAAAATTGGAACTTTTGGTAAGCTAGAACGTAACATTTTACGTACCTATAGGTAAGTCCGAACTGTTTTAAGCAGTTCACAGATAGAGCTACCCACGCAGGGTGGTTTGACGAAAGCAGGTCTGAATCAATGGATGCTCAGGCTAAATCTCCGATCTCAATCTGGCGCAAGAAAACGCGATCGAGTGGTTCGCCAGATCTGAAAGGAGCTAAGTCTCTTATCCAGATCGAGCAAACCGCTAGATCGCGGTTTCCCTTGCTCGATCTGAAAGGAGCTTATCACCTGTACCAGCGCAATCCCAATGATGCTGGTCCGAACGGCCCGCAGCGCCCCGGCTCTGGTGGGGGAGGCAATGGGAACAATGGGGGACCGCCAGTCAAATCTGGTATGTCGTTGCTCGTGCGTTCGCTAATCATCATTGGCGTCGTTTTGCTTGGCTGGTATCTCTTCCAATTCTTTGTCAACGGGGGAACGAATAGCAGCTCGCCCAACGCGATTGAAGTGCCCTACAGTACGTTTATCCAGCAAGTAGAAGCGGGCAATGTGAGGGATGTAGTCTTTCAGGGCACTGACGCCAGTGGAAATTTCAAGTCGTTGGTGACTCTCACTGATGTCAATGGGAATAGCAAGACGGGAACGACGTTCCATTTTCCACAACTGGCGAATGCGGACCCCAACCTGATAACCCTGCTCAACAAATATGATGTCACCTACCAGGCTAAAGCAGCCTCTGATAATGGCCTGCTTGGCACAATCCTGTTTACTTACTTGCCGTGGGTGGCGTTGATTGTCCTCTTCTTTTTCGTCATCCGGCGAGCGACGCAAGGTCAGCAGAATATCTTTAGCTTCGGCAAGAGCAAGGCGAAGATGATTCTGGAAGATCGGCCCAGCACGACCTTTAAGGATGTGGCAGGCGTGGATGAGGCCAAAGGCGACCTGGTGGAGATTGTCGAGTTCTTGAGAACGCCAAACAAGTTCCAGCGCCTGGGTGGAAGAATCCCGCGCGGTGTGCTGCTGGTAGGCCCTCCGGGAACCGGTAAAACGCTGCTGGCGCGTGCAGTCGCGGGCGAGGCCGGTGTGCCGTTTTTCTCGATCAGCGGCTCCGAGTTTGTCGAAGTGCTGGTCGGCGTTGGTGCTAGCCGTGTGCGCGATCTCTTTGAACAAGCCAAGAAGGCCTCGCCGAGCATCATCTTTATTGACGAAATCGACGCAGTCGGTCGCCAGCGCGGCTCTAGCATTAATAGCAACGATGAGCGCGAGCAGACATTGAATCAGTTGCTGGTCGAGATGGATGGTTTCGACGCGCGTCAGGCTGTGGTGGTAATTGCCGCGACGAACCGGCCCGATGGTCTGGATAAAGCGCTATTACGTCCTGGACGTTTTGACCGGCGTGTGACCGTAGAACGCCCTGATTGGAATGGTCGTCTGGCCATCTTGAAGATCCATAGCCGCGACGTACCACTGGCGTCAAACGTAGATCTGGTCGCGATCGCTCGCAGCACCCCTGGCATGGTCGGCGCGGATATTGCCAACCTGGTCAACGAAGCGGCTCTGTTAGCAGCCAGGCGCAACCTGGATACGGTGACGCAGACCTGCTTCCTGGAAGCGCTGGATAAGATCTTGATTGGTGCCGAGCGCCCGCTGGTGCTCAGCGATGAAGATCTGAACGTCATCGCCTATCACGAAGGCGGCCACGCCTTGACCGGTTTGCTGACCGAAAATGTGGACCCGGTGACGAAGGTGACGATTGTGCCGCGTGGCCAGGCTCTGGGCGTTACGATGGTAACGCCGCTGGATGATCGCTACAATTACTCCAAGGAGTACCTGGAGGCTCAGCTCGTCTACGCTCTGGGTGGGCGCGCCGCCGAAGAGGTGGCCATTGGTCGCATCACCACGGGCGCGGAGAACGATCTACAGCGTGTCACCGCGATCGCGCGTCAGATGGTCACCAACTGGGGCATGAGCGAACGCCTTGGCACGATCTCCTATAGCGAGCGCGAAGATCCTTTCGCTGGCACAGCTCTGGCTAACAAGTCGCGCGACTATAGCGATAAAACAGCGGCAGTCATCGACCACGAGGTCAACCGAATCGTCGCGTGGGCCCACGAGCGCGCGCTCGGCGTGTTGAGCGAGCACAAAGCCACACTTGATCGTATCGCGCGCGAGCTGCGCCTGCACGAGACCATCGATGCCAAGCAACTGCGCGCTATTATGGAGGAGACAGGAGCGATCAACGCGGCCCCCGCGTCGTATCGCTAAGTTTGCCCCTCCATCAACACGTACCCACAGAAAAGCAACGGGCGCGAGTCGACCTGACTCGCGCCCGTTGCTTTTCTGTGGGTAAAAAAAACTGGCTATTTCTTCGGCGCAGGCGTAGGTGTGTGAGGCGTAGCCCCTGTGGCAGGCGTTGGTGTGCCCTGGCTGTTGAGCTGGGCCTGCTCCTGCTGAATTTTGCGCTGAAGTGCGCGCAGATACGATTGCGCGCCATCCAGGTCGCTATCGGTGATGGTCTGAATCTTCTTGGGCATTGCGCCAACCTGGTCCACCCAGGTCTGCAGAACTGTTTGGAGCGCGGCCAGAGTAGGACTGTCCTCGTTGATCTGGGCCAGCCACTTACGCCCGGTGATTAGCGCGTTCAGGGTCACTTTCAGGAAATCGTCGGCGACGGCGGCAGCAAGTGTGACCAGAGGCGAGACGAAGACATCGTAGGCCACACGCGTGAGCTTGGCCGCCTCAATCGCCCCATCGAGGGAAAAGCCTTCCAGCGAATCCAGCCCATTGAGCAGGTCTTTGCGCGCAGCGTTCGCGCCTGAGGTGACACCATTCTGAAATGCCTGCTGCAACTGGTGCTCAATGTTGGCCGCTCCGCTGCCAATGGCCTGGGGCAGGCGCGGCAGGATTTCGTAGGCCGCCACGGCTGTGCCGCCGACCGCGACCGCGCCAAGCAGGAATTTACGCCGCCCAGCCTTGCGCTTCTTCTCCGCCAATTCAGCCTCAAGCAACTCGTCCTCGTCTTCTTCGTCCAGCACACGCGTGCGGCGCGCGTTCGCGGGAGCGCGTAGCGGGGCCTGCCGCAGACGTTCTTCAAGCAGATCTTCCTCGTCGTAACCCAGGTCGGGGTCCATATAATCAGGCACGCTCTCGCCGTGTTTCAGCCAATCCTCAACGATTTGTTCTTCTTCGATTTCTCGATAACGCTGTGGATGGTAGCCGTATGCTGGTTCAACCGTGCGACGATTGGCATGGCCTGCGCGCGCGGATATTTCCTCGTTTTCCTCCGGATAATCGATATCCTGCAGCGGGTCCAGCACGGCTGAGCGCGACTTGCCAGCCAGGATATTCTGACGCATGAGCTGGCGGGTGCGACGCGGATCAGGACGGGGGACCAGCCCTCCGCCAGGGTGCGAAGGTCTACGGCCAGTGTTCTCGTCTTGCCACGTTTCGCCCGGCGTCGAAGAAGTTGTCCGTCCCTGTCCGTGCAGAGGATTATAGTCGTAGCTATACTGCCTGCCCGGACTTTTGCGGTACGATCTTCTTTCCGCGTTATTTTTGAACATGAGCCCTTACCCTTCCAGACTTTCTCTTATGTCGAACTGCTATTCGATACCTTTACTACTTATTCTAATCTATTTCTGGAGCTTCTTCAACTGAATTCAGTTTTTCATAGAGAAAGAACGTTCAAATAAGCTGTTTTACCGAGGAAAATAGTCATTCAGAGAAAGTGCATCAGCATGCCCCACAAAGGTCCTAAAAGTTGCCCCGACAAGGATGAGGTCTCTTGAAGAGTGTGTTATACTATTTCTGCACAGATGGGCAGGAAGCTGCCTGTGCATAAGCTCGAATACTATGCAAAAGGATGAATCAAGTGCATGCCTGAGAGAGATGAGGACGAGAGACCCCTGGTGGCCTGTATCACTGTGGGAGCCTTTCAGGAAAATTGTTACCTGTATGCCTGCCCGCAAACGCTTGAGGCCGTGATTATTGATCCAGGGGACGAGGCTGCGCGCATTATCGATCGCATTCAAGAACTAAAATTTGTTCCCCGCTATATCATTAACACGCATGGTCATATCGATCACATTTGTGCGATTGATGAGGTCAGCGCCGTCTATCCTGTGCCCCTGGCCATTCATCCCGATGATGTGTTTATGTACACGGAAGATCGAACAGCGCGAATGTATGGACGCCAGGCACCGCTGGTGAAGCGCAAGCCGGATATGCTCTTGCGCGAGGGCGACACCATCTCATTCGGCACGTTGACACTCGAAGTCCTGCATACGCCCGGACATACGCCTGGCGGGATCTGCCTGGTGAGCCGCCCCTACTGTGTCTTCAGTGGCGATACCCTTTTCCGGCGCAGCATCGGGCGAACTGACTTACCCGGCGGCAATTATGAGCAGATCGTCACCTCGATTCGCGAGAAGCTCTATACGCTGGACGATAATCTGGTCGTCTTTCCAGGCCACGGTGATCCCACTACAATTATCGAGGAAAAATCCGAAAACCCATTTGTAAATATAGAGGAGTAACTAATTTGGCAACCATTTGTGTCATTGGCACTGGCTATGTGGGCCTGGTGACAGGCACGTGTTTCTCGGATATGGGCAATCGCGTGACCTGCGTTGATATCGTGCCTGAAAAAGTCGAGCGTTTGAAACAGGGCATCCTGCCTATTTATGAGCCGGGCCTGAAAGAGATGGTCGAGCGCAATGTGCACGCGGGCCGTCTGAACTTCACAACCAGCTATGCCGAGGGTCTGGCCAACGCCGAGTTTATCTTCATCGCCGTGAACACGCCCACCGGGGCCAACCAGGGCGGCGCGGATATGAGCTATGTGGAGCGCGCGGCGCAGAGCATCGCCGAGGGTCTCGACCACTACGCGATTATCATCAACAAGAGCACGGTGCCAGTTGGCAGCGGTGATGTGGTCACGCGGATCGTGAGCAAGCACCTGAAGCGGCCCGATGTGCGTTTCAGCGTGGTCTCGAATCCTGAGTTCCTGGCAGAGGGTTCGGCCATGACCGATTTCCAGAATCCTGATCGCGTGGTGCTCGGCTCCTCTGATCCGGAGGCGGCTAACAAAGTTGCGACCCTCTATCTGCCTCTGCGCGCGCCGATTGTGATTACCGATCTGTATACCGCTGAGATGATCAAATATGCCTCCAATGCCTTCCTGGCAACAAAGATTTCGTTTATCAACGAGATTGCACAGATCTGCGAGCGCCTGGGAGCCGACGTGAAAGAAGTGGCGGCTGGCATGGGCCATGACAAACGCATCGGTAGCCATTTCTTGAACGCCGGCCTGGGCTACGGCGGCAGTTGTTTCCCCAAAGATGTGCGCGCCCTGGCGCATATGGCTGACGAGGCTGGCCTGCACCCACAGTTGCTACACGCGGTGATGGATATCAACCACGATCAGCGCCGGGCAGTGATGAACAAGCTGACCTCGATCCTGGGTGCGCTGCGTGGCTGCGCGATTGGCGTGCTGGGCCTGGCCTTTAAGGCGAACACCGATGATATGCGCGAGGCACCCTCGGTCGATATTATCCGCTGGGTTGTCAGCCAGGGTGCGACGGTCCAGGTCTACGATCCGGTGGCCAGCGAGACTGGCAGGGCCGAATTGGAGCGGGCTGGCGTGCGCATGGAGGCCGTGAAGTTCTGTGAAGATGCCTACGCGGTGGCACGCGGAGTTGATGCTCTGGTTGTGGCAACCGATTGGAACGAGTTTAAGTCGCTGGATATGGTCCAGATTCGCGATTCGATGAAGCGCCCGATCGTGATCGATGGACGCAACATCTACGAGCCATCGCTGATGCACAGCCTGGGCTTCACCTATCGCGGCATGGGTCGTGGCGGAGATCTCGCGTCTTCGGTTCTGCCTTCCAATAGTATCAGCACTCAGCCACTAATCGCTGAGATTGAGAGCAAATAAGTGGACGAAGACCCGCCAATCCTGTTTACACCGCTCGTGCGCCAGGCCGGGGAAGCTATTCCCGACTGGCTTTTCGGGCCAGCGGGCCTGGCGGGTCTGCCCGCGCCCCTGCACACAACGCGGGGCGTCAATGTCGCGGTCGGTGTCGATATTATCGAGGTCGATCGCGTGCGCAAGGTCTACGCGCACCACGGCGAACGTTTTCTCCAGCGTGTCTTCACCGAAATGGAAGTTCGCCAGTGTCGAGGCAAGGTCACGCGCCTGGCTGGTCGTTTCGCTGCCAAAGAGGCGATCAGCAAAGCGCTGGGCACCGGTCTGCATGGCGTGGCCTGGCGCGAGATGGAGGTGGTGCAGTTGCGCAGCGGGCGTCCCACTGTACGTCTACACGGCAATGCTAAAAAACGCGCCGAACTCCTCGGCCTGACCGCCTTCGATGTCAGCATCGCCGATCTGCAAGCCTTCTCGATCGCGATCGCGGTGGCGCTCCAGGCTGCTCCGCCTGTGGCAGAGTAAAGGGTATTCTCTATGCGTGCAGTAATCCAACGTGTCACCCATGCCAGTGTACGTGTCGATGGCGAGGTCAGCGGGGCAATTGAGCGCGGTCTGCTTGTGCTCTTGGGGGTTGGTCAGAAGGATGGCGAAGCACAGGTCAGGATGCTGGTTGATAAAATTGTTCAATTACGCATCTTTGAGGACGAGGCTGGTAAGATGAACCGCTCCCTGCTCGATATTCAGGGAGAAGCTCTGGTCGTTTCGCAATTTACCCTCTACGCAGACGTCCGCAAAGGGCGTCGCCCCAGCTTCACCGATGCCGCACCACCAGTCCTCGCCGAACCCCTCTGTGAACGCTTTAAAGAGGCCATGGCTGCGTATGGGCTGAAGGTAGCCAGTGGGATATTTGGCGCGCATATGCAAGTGGAATTGTTGAACGAAGGACCGGTCACAATCTGGCTTGATAGCAATGATCTGCCGCGTTTTGAGTAGACGAGCAAAGTCTACATTTCTTCGAGCGAACATGATACAATACTCCCATCGCAAGATCACAGAAACTGGTAAGTATTGCATATCATGCTAAAAATCATCACCACGCTGGCGGAAGCTTTTGGCGCGCGGCACAAACAACTCTATATGGTAGGCGGAACAGTGCGGGATGTGATGCTCCATCGCGGCCAGTCGAACGATGCTGACCTGGCGACGGATGCGCGCCCGGACGAGATCAAGCAGATTGTGGCTCCGACACAGCCCAATGCGGTTGTGCTAGTTGGAGAGCGCTTTGGGACGGTTCGCCTGCACTATGGCAGCGATATTGTTGAGATCACGACTTTTCGCAGCGAGATCTACAATCCCGATTCGCGCAAGCCGGAGGTGTGTTTCGGCAACGATTTGATCGAAGACCTGCACCGCCGCGACTTTACTATCAATGCTATGGCCCGCCAGCCTTTGACAGATCAGATTATCGATCCGTTTGGAGGCAAGCAGGATCTGGAAGCGCAGCTCTTGCGCGCCGTTGGCGACGAACCTGAGAAGCGTTTCGCCGAAGATCCCCTGCGCATGCTGCGTGCCGTGCGCTTCGCGGCTCAGCTCAAATTTGACATTGAGTCAGGCACCACACATTCGATTCTCCAGCAGGCTGGAACTTTACAGAAAATTTCGCGTGAGCGTATTCGCGACGAGATGAATAAGCTCCTGCTGTCGGACCATCCCGCGCTGGGCCTGGATCTACTGGTCGAGCTGGGCCTGATGCGCTGGATTATTCCGGAAGTTATGGAACTAAAAGGTGTGGGCCAACAAGCACAACGCGGCGGCCACTCCAAAGATGTCTACGCGCATGTGTTACGTGTTGTCGAGCGTTCCTCACCCGAACTGCACGCCCGTTGGAGCGCGCTGTTGCACGATATCGCCAAGCCGCGCACGCGCAGCGTCGAGGATGGCAATATTGTCCATTTCTTTGGTCACGAGGAGATTGGCGCGCAGATGACGCGCGATATTCTCAAACGCCTGCACTTCGATCGCGACCTTATCGAGAGCGTTTCGCGCACAGTGCGGCTGCACATGCGCGCCAATGCCTATACTCCCGACTGGACTGATGGCGCGGTACGCCGCCTGATGCTGGATAGCGGCGAGAGTCTTCCCCACCTGCTGGACCTCTCGCGCGCCGATATTACCAGTTATCGCACCGACAAAATCTTGCGCGCCGAGGCCCGTGTGTCCGAGCTGATGATTCGTTGCCAGCAACTCAAAGAGCAGGCCGAACGCGTGCCGCTCAAGAGTCCGCTGGACGGCGACGAATTGATGAAGCTGTTCGATCGCAAGCCAGGCCCCTGGCTGCGCCCACTCAAAGAGCACTTGCTGGGCCTGGTGATCGATGGCGTGCTCTCACCCGATGATAAGGAAGAGGCCGCCAGGATCGCACGCGAGTTTCTGAGTGCTGATATGCCGACGGCATCTTCACGTGAGAGTGCCGTCGGCATATCAGGCGATGAGATTTCCCTATCCACAAAGGAGACGCCCCTGTGAGTGCCCTGCGCGACGAGATTATCAGATTTCTAGATGACTATTTGCAAATCGCGAATTTTCGCGATTATTGCCCCAACGGCATGCAGGTCATCGGGCGGCCCGCGGTTGAACGCGTGGCCCTGGGGGTGAGCGCGAACCTGGAATGCTTTCGCCTGGCCGCCGAGGGGAAAGCGGATATGCTCATCACCCATCATGGGCTGTTCTGGGAGAATACGCCGCCGACGGTAGGAGCAATGATGAAAGGGCGCCTCAAAATGCTCTTCAAGCACGATATTACCTTGCTTGGCTATCATTTGCCCCTGGATGCCCACCCGGTCGTCGGCAACAATGCCCTGTGGCTAAAAGCGCTGGGCTTTGAGCTGGAGGGTATTAACCTGGGTGTGGCGCGTGGTCGGCCTATCGGCGCGCTTGGCAACGCGTCGCAACGCTCGACCTTGCGTGACCTGGTCGAGAAGGTGACCGAGGTTGCGGGCGCACCGCCGCACGTCTACGCGTATGGTCCGCAGACTGTGCGCCGCATTGGCGTGGTTACGGGCGGCGGCTATCATAATCTGCTGGACGCGATCGCGCTCGGCTGCGACACATTTATCACGGGCGAAACCGGCGAGCCAACCGAAGGGGTTGCTCGCGAAGAGGGCGTCAATTTTCTTGGCGTCGGGCATTATAATTCGGAGAAACTGGGCGTTCAGGCTCTCGGTGAGCTTGTACAAGAACAGTTTGGCGTGACCACATTTTTCTGCGATGTGCCCAATCTGGTATAATCCACGCGAAATTTTATTCCCGGAGGAACACTGCAATTATGGCGAAAGTCAATCGGCCAGGCTCACAAAAAACTGGCTCCAACAACGCACAGGCCAACGAGAAGCAGCAAGTGCAGCCTGTTAATCAACCCTCTGCCACTGGCGCTACCAGCCAGAAGAAAGGCAAAACGACTGCTAAGAGCCATCGGCCAACGATCGGCGGTACAGCTGCAACGGGGGCCAAATCAACCCAACCTAAGGAAACGGGAGTCGGCTCACCTTCACAGCAGCAGCCGGAATATTATAACCGCGAGACGCGTCGGCGTATGGAGCAAATGGGCACAGGCCCCTATGCCCAGCGCGCGACCGTTGATCCTCGCGAACGCCGCAAAAAGCGTAAAGAGCGCCTCCAAGAGCGCCAGGAGCGGATGGCGCACCTGGTCAACGCGAAAGGGCCGAGCCGAGATATCAAGCTCGGCAGACGCAACACCTACTTCGTGCTCGGCACAATTGCTGTGCTCATCATTTTAATCGTGGTATTCATAATTATCCGCCACCCATTTTAATATTCAATAAACAGATGATGGCGTGAGCCGAAAAATGCTGCACATTTTCGGCTCACGCCATCATCTGTTTATTGAACTAATTTTTCGCTCTCTTGCCAGAGGCGCTGGCGTACAATCTCATTGTAGGAAAGAGGAGACGATTTTTTCTCTTTCTTACTCGCGAAATACTTCCCGCTTACCCCCTCAACCTCAGGCGAGGTCGCCAGATAGAGCGTTGTCTGCGCGCCCTGTTCGACGCTGGATATAAACGGCGCTATCAGTTTCCAGCCAAAGCGCGCGAAGCCTCCCAGACCTTGATCAAAATTGCTGGCAATCACGCCGGGATGTAGAGCGTTGATTGTGACATTTGTGCCTTGTAGTTGGCGAGCTAGCTCATACGTAAAGAGGATCAACGCCAGCTTGGCCTGGCTATACGCTTTCCATGTGCTGTACTTTTTCTCGCCCTGTAGATCAGCAAAATCAATCTTGCCACCCGTGTGGGCCATTGAACTAACATTGACGACGCGAGCGGGCGCACTGGCTTTCAGCACATCCAATAGTTGCTCCGTCAGCAGGAACGGGGCCAGGTAATTGGCCGCGAACGTCGCCTCAAAGCCGTCGGACGTGAGCTTGCGCGTGCTGTTGGCACCGCCAGCATTGTGAATCAAGACATGAAGCTGTGTATATTTTTGTTTAAATTCCTCGGCTACGCGTCGCACCTCAGCCAGCGAACTCAGGTCCGCGAGGATGAGGTCTACCTCGTTGTTCCCGGTGGCCGTTTTGATTTCCGCCTGCGCGGCCTCACCCTTTGCCTGGTTGCGGCAAACCATTACCACCGTTGCGCCCATCCTGGCCAACTCCCTGGCCGTAACTTTGCCGATGCCCGAACTGCTGCCCGTCACCAGGCAGACCCTGCCCTGCATATTGACCTCTGCCATACTGTTTATCTCCAATCATAATTTTTCTGATAATTACTTTAGGTAGCGTTGAGTATTTTGCCTGGAGCTGAATCATCCCCTGACAAAATACTCAACACTAGAATAAGCGAGAGAATTCCCAAAAATTTGACGCGCTGTGCCAGAGTGGTTATAATCGTCAGAGTGCGTCTATTTGCATAAGGATAAACAAGAAGAATTCCCCTTGACCCAACTCGTTTAAGGAAACAAACCAATGCCAAAATTATATGGATGGGTGCGTGAAGTCGTGCCAGAAGGTCCCGCGGATCGCGCGGGTATCCAGCCAGGTGATCTTATTCGCACGATTAATGGTCA
>Ga0102924_1002550_pt1 | contig 19807 bp, 17 predicted proteins | sample PaiPotPPM11metaG_FD_80116 | JGI IMG/M metagenome (GOLD analysis project Ga0102924, IMG submission 80116) | Iron sulfur acid spring bacterial and archeal communities from Banff, Canada, to study Microbial Dark Matter (Phase II) - Paint Pots PPM... ...
ACGTGCTCGCCGACGGGCGCGTCAAGGTGACGCTGACCGGGGCCGACATCACGCGCGAGCGGATCGGAGAGGAAATGCACAGTGACGCACACTGAGATGCCCGACCGCCCGGCCGCGGCCGGGAAGGCAGCCGAGCCGAAACAGGCCGGCGGCCTGAATGCGATCAGTGGCTTCTTGCGCGACTTCAACACGATGCGGGAGGGCGCCGGGCTACTGGAGCGGTACGCCGGAGTGATCCTGCTCGTCGTGCTCATCATCGTGTTCTCTGTGGTGACGTCGCATTTCCTCACTTCAGCGAACTTCCTCGGCATCGCCCAGAACCAGGCGATCCAGGCGGTCCTGTCCATCGGCCTGCTGTTCCCGCTCGCGTCCGGCGTCTTCGACGTCTCGGTGTCGGGCAGCATGACGCTTGCGGTCGTCTTCGTCACCGAGATGTTCCAAGGCACATCGGGGGCGATGCCGATCTGGGGCGCGGTCTTGCTGACCCTCGTGGTCATGGTGCTGGCCGGGCTGGTCAACGGGCTGCTCGTGGTCCGGGTCGGGATCGATCCGTTCGTCGCGACCATCGGTACCGGGTCAGTCCTGCAGGGCATAGCCGAGGCGATGGGGAACGGCCAGACGATCATCAGCCATATCCCGCAGGGCTTCGTGAAGTTCGGCATCGCGAAGTGGTTCGGCCTCCCGGTGAACGTACTGATCGTGCTGGGCCTGGCCGTCACGGTGTGGTACGTGCTCGCGCAGACGCCGCTCGGCCGGGCGATCTATGCCACCGGCGCGGCCCGGGAGGCGGCCCGCCTGGCGGGCATCCGCACCAGCCGGGTCGTCATCTCCGCCTACGTGCTGTCCGCCGTGGGCGCAGGCATCGCCGGTATCTTGTTCGCCGCGGGCGAGGGCGCGGGCCCGCCCGACACCGGGACGGCGTTCCTGCTGCCCGCGTACGCGACCGTGTTTCTCGGCGCGACCATCATCCGGCCCGGCCGGTTCAACATCTGGGGCCTCATCATCGCCATCCTGATCATCGCGGTTGGCATCAACGGGCTCGAGCTGCTCGGTACGCCGTTCTGGGTCCAGGACTTGTTCGAGGGCGCCGCTCTCATCGCCGCGGTCGCGCTGACCAGGCTCCGGGCCAATGCGACCCGCTGACCCCGCCCGCCGCGCCGCTACCTGTTCCTGATCGCATCCGTACGCCTGGAGGTATTCCATGATCACATTCGCCGAGCAGCTGGCCGACTTCATATCGGGGCTCAGTGCTGAGTCGCTGCCGGAGGCCATCTTCGACAGCGGCCGGGACCGGTTGCTGGACGCGATCAGCACCGCCATTGCCTCTCGCGACGTGGCCACCACGAGAGCTGTGATCGCCGCGGGCGACGCGCTCGGCGGCGCCGGGGGAGAGTGCACGGTGCTGCCCACCGGCCAGCGGCTGAACATGTCCGACGCCGCGCTCATCAACGGCACCGCGGTGCACGCGATCTTGTTCGAGGACATCAACCTGTCCAGCTCGGACCATCCCGGTGCGGTCATCGTGCCCGCCGCCCTGGCCGCCGCGGAATCGGCGAGCCGGATCACCGGCCGGACCGCGACCATCGGGGACCTCATCGTGGCGATCGTCGCGGGATATGAGGTCCACCTGCGCATCGGGGTCCTGGCCGCGACCGGTGTGAAGAACCGCGGACTGCGAACCACGGCGGTGTTCGGCACCGTCGGCGCGGCGGCCGCGGCGGCCAGCATCTACCGGCTGGCCCGTGACCGGGCGATTGTCGCGTTGTCGATGGGAGCCAACACGGCGTTCGGATTCCTCGAGGGTTTCGCGCACGGCACCATGGAGCCGTATGTGCAGGCGGGGATCGCGGCCAGGAACGGGCTGCTGTGCGCCGCCCTGTCGATCGGCGGCGTGCAGACGGGCCCGCCGGCTTTCGAGGGCGAGTCCGGGTACTTCCGCGGCCTGGCCGATCTCGAGCCGGGCCGTTACGAGCTGCCCGGAGACTGGCTGATCGGCGGCGTCACGGCCAAGCCGTACCCGATCAGCGGCGGCAAGATCGGCTCGGTCGACAGCGCGATCGCGGCCCGCCAGCAAGGCTTCGGCGACGCGGCAATTACCTCCGTCCTGGTCCGGCTGCCTCCCGGGATCAAGGAGTTCCCCGGTGCCGACAAGCCGGGGCCGTTCACCACGATGAACGAGGCTCAGGACAGCACCCAGTTCTGCGTGGGCGCGGCGCTGCTCGGCCGGGACATGTCGGCGCTGCGCACGGTCATGCACGAGTACGCCGATCCGGAGGTCTCCGCGGTGGCTCAGGTGACCGAGCTGGTCAGCGAGCCGGGCCGGAAGCTCGCCCGGGTCGAGGTAACGCTGTCCGACGGCCGCTGCGTCGCGGGTGAGGTCGACTGGAGTGACCGGCAGGTGCCGACAGTGGCCAGCATGTCGGAAAAGCTGCGCAAGCTGACGGCGGACCACTGGCCCGGCGACCGCGCCGACCAGATCATCGAAGTGGCGGCGGGGGATCCGGCCGGGCCCGTAACCGGGCTCTCGGCCCTGCTCAGCGCCTGATCATCGCGCCTGGTCCCCGCCCGGGCCACCAGGACCCGGGCGGGGATGTCCCCGGCGGCAGCTAGCGGGCCGGGAGGTAGCCAGACGTCGGGTTCTGGTAGCCCAGCGCGTGCAGGAACCTTGACTGCGGCGAGATCATCACGCCCGGGACCCGGTCATTGGCCGCGACCACCTGCTGCATCTCGGCGATGAAAATCGAGGATTGGAACGCCGCCAGGTACCGCTGCAGATCCTCGGTCAGGCGGCGTTTGGTAGCGCCGTCGGGCGCGTGCAGGACGGCTGCGAACCTCTCCAGCGCTTCCGGGTTCTTTTTCCACCGCGGCCGCCAGTTACCGACGTGCTCCGGGCCGCCCGGCAGCGGCAGCAGCGGATTCATGGCCGCGTAGTCGTGCGCGATGTCGTACACCGGCTCGGTGACGTTGTGCCCGCACTCGGTGCGCAGGAACAGCGGTGGCAGCCAGCCGGCCGGCTCCTGCCTGACGTCACGTATCTCGGCCTGCACGCCGATCTGCTGCCAGGCATCCGCCATGAGCGCCGCGATCCGCTGGCAGTACGGCATGGCCTCTATATATAGGTCAGCGCTGATCCCGTCCGCGTGCCCGGCAGCCGCGAGCAGCTCGCGGGCCCGCCGCAGGTCGAAGTCATCCGCGGCCGCGTCGATGTACCACTGGCTGGGCTTCTTGACCGGGCTGCGCCACGGCCGGGCCATGCCGTGCAGGCCCGCGGCCCGGATCTGCTCCGACGGGGTGGCCAGGGCCAGCGCCCGCCGGACGCGCACGTCGTCAAACGGGGGCCTGGTGAAGTCGATCTCCACGGAGACGTGGCCGCCCCACACCCGGACCAGCCGGATGCCGTCCGCGGCGAGCAGTTCCGCGGTCTCGTCGGGATCCGTGCCGACCACGATCGTCGGCCGTCGCTCCCGGAGCTGGCTGATCGCGCCGGGCCGGTCTGGCCAGCGGGCCACCTCGACCCGGGCGGCGCCGGGGTCCGCGCCCCAGTAATCCGGCCTCGCGGTGAATACGAGGCGCTCGCCGGTCATCTCGTCGAGCTGGTACGGGCCATAGCCGGCCACGTTCGCATCCAGCCAGGCCACACCCCATGGATCCCCGGCGGTCACGTGGCTGCGGATCTCGGTGGCATCGACCATGTTCGGCGACACCGACATCAGCCAGTTCGGGAACGTGGGGTACGGCGAGCGCAGGGCGAACCGCACGCGGTGGCGATCCAGGGCGGTGACGGACTCGACGCCGACCACTCCCTGCCACCGCCAGGCCGCCATGACGCCGGTGGCGAAGGCCTTCTCGAAGACCCAGACGAGGTCGTCCGCGGTCCACTCGTGCCCGCTGTGGCTGCGCATGCCCGGCCGCAGGCCGACGACCCAGTCGCCGCCCTCCTCTTCCTGCCAGGAGACCGCCATCCGCGGTTGCATCCGGGTGAGGTCCGGCTGCAGGACGCCGTCGGCGTCCGCGACGGCGGCGGGACTCGCCATGGCCTCGTAGGCCAGGCCCAGGGTCAGGTAGGTATCCGGTGAGAACACGTAGTCGGGGCTGTCATTGTCGAGCCGCTGGCGGATGCCGCCGATCGGTATCAGCACCGCCCCGGCGCCGGGCTGCTCAGTCACTTTCGCCCGCCCGCCGGGCGTCCAGGCCGTTGGCTGTCCAGGCGAGCTGCCGGTCGGTGAACAGCCAGCGTCCGTCGGGCGCCGGGGCAAGCCGGTCGGTGTACTTGCCCATCCGCAGGATCCAGGGCCCGGTGCCGAGCCGCTCGTGCAGGATCAGGTCGCTCACGACCGTGGCGGCAGCGTCGGTACCGGTGATGACCAGGTTCGTCGTGTCATGCTTGCGGAACAAATCAGGCATCGTCGCGAGCTCTTCAGCCTGCATGAACGCCAGGATCGAGCTGCGCCCGGTCAGGTGCAGGAAGGTGGCGTCCTCGGCGAACAGCTCACCCCATTCGGTCCACCGCCGCTCGTCGAGGTACTGCGCGAACCGCGCGATCGTGCACCGGATCTGGTCGGCTGACATCTGCGCCGGAGTTCCTTTCTGTCCCGGTCAGGTGCCGGCGACCCGGACGGTTGCGTCGCCGACGGTGAGCCTGCCGCCGTTCTGGTCCTCGCACCAGACCTCCAGCGTGTACCGGATGCCTTCAGGGCCGAGATCCTCCCGCTCCTGCACGACCGCCTTCGGGATGAGGACGGTGTCGACTACAACCGGCCTGATGTACTTGGTGCGCAGCGAGCCGCGGGCGACGTAATGCTCGCCGAAGTGGCAGCTGAGCAGTGCGGACAGCCAGTTCGTGGAGTGCATCCCGTCCGCGATCGCGGCCGGGAGGCCCTGCCTCCTGGCGTACTCGTGGTCGGTGTGAATGTTGTGCTGTACCGGCATCCGCTCGCCGGTGGACGCGGCCAGCATGCCGATGCTGTACCAGCCCGTCCGGTCCATCGTGACCTGCCGGGCGGGCCCGGTCAGCTCGGTGCCCGGGGCGAAGTCCGGAACGGTCGGGGCCGTGCTGGGTGTCGTCATGAGCTTTCCTCTCCCTTCCGGTACTTCAGCAGCGTGCGGTCGCGGTAGGTCGTGACCAGGCGGCCGTCTGCCGTGTGCACCTCGATCTCGTACCGCAGGAACTCCCGGCCGCGGCGGACGTACTTGTCGGTGATGCGGCCGGTCACGACGATGTCTTCGCCGACGAATGCGGGGCTGTGGTGCGTGGCCTCGTATTCGTAATGGACGCGGGCATCATCGGTGCGGATACCGGCGAGGCGGCGCTCCTGCGTGCAATTCGCCTCCAGCAGCCGCATCTTGTCGGTGTGCACCATCGTCGGTGGCCGGATCTGGCGCTGAAAATATCCGGCGGCGGAGTAGTAGCACTCCGTCTCGTCCTCCACGCAGTGTGCGTACTCGCTGCACATGAAGCTCGTGAGCCGGTATCGCACCGGCGCGAATTCGTCGCCGGGCTCCAGGTCGGCGATTGTCTTCCCCAGCACGGGAACGCCTCGCTTTCATGATCTGGCGCAGGGGATGTGGCCTGCGCTGGTGTGGTCAGCGGTCGGGCGGCACGCCGCCCTTGGTTGCTTCGAGATGCCGTAGGAGGGTCAGCTCGGCGGGCGTGGGGGCGGGGGTGCGGGCCAGGGTGCCCGACACTTTCAGGGCCCACCCCGTCTGCTGGAGCGCGCGCCGCAGATCAGCGCCCGGATGCAGGGCCGACAGCGTCAGCTCGCGCGTCTGCGGGTCCGGCTCCAGCACCCCGAGGTCAGTGATCACGACCGTGGGCCCGCCGCCGCGCATTCCCATCGCGGCCCGGCTGCCTGAACCATCCCCGTGTCCCACCGACGTGATGAAGTCCAGCTTCTCCACGAAGACCCGCGGACTCTGCCGGGCAATGATCATCACCTCGCGGCACGATGCGGCGATCTCAGGCGCCCCGCCGGCGCCGGGCAGCCGCACGGCCGGCCGGTGATAGTCAGGCCCGATGATCGTCGTATTGATGTTGGCGAACTTGTCAATCTGCGCCGCGGCCAGGAAGCCGACGTCGATCCGGACCGGTTGCAGCCAGTAGTTGAAGATCTCCGGGACGCTCACCACGACGTCGGCGGTATCGGCCAGGATCCCGTCGCCGATCGACAGCGGGACGAAGTCGGGCTTGGCGCCGAGAGTCCCGGACTCATAGATCAGGGCCAGGTCGGGTGCATGCGCGTGGCGCGCGAGATTGGCGGCCAGGCTCGGCAGCCCGATGCCGACGAAGACCGACATGCAGCCGGTGAGCCGCCGGGCGGCAGTGACCGTCATCATCTCGTCCGTCGTCCAGGACGCCGGGTGCTGATCCTGGTCGCGCAGGCCGCCCGAGGTTACGCCGGCGGTCACTGACAGGTCCTCGCGGCTAGCACGTGTTCCTCCATCCAGGCCGTGAACCGGTCCCGGTCTCTGCTGATCGCGTCCCACTGCTCGTAGAAGTGGTTGTCACGGACGGAGTAGCCGTCGCTGTAGGACGGCCACGAGCCGCCGGGCGCCGGCGCGACGCAGGTCACGGCCCAGTGCGGCAGGATGACCTGGCCCGGCCGGGGCCGTATCTCGTCCACGACCTCCTCGACCGTCACCAGGCTGCGCGACGCGGACAGGACGGCCTCCTTCTGAACGCCCGTGATGCCCCACATCTGGACCGTGCCGCGGCGGTCGGCGACCTGCGCGTGAATGATCCCGACGTCGGGATTCAGCGGCGGCACCGCCGTCACGATCTCGCCGGTGAAGGGCGACGCGATGGTGGCGATGGTGGAGGTCGTCGAAACCAGGTCGGTACCGCGGTAGCCGCGCAGGATGGCGAACGGCAGGCCGGACGCGCCCGCGACATAGCGATTCGCCATGCCGGCGTGGCTGTGCTCCTCGAGCTCCAGCGGCCGCGGCCACCTGTTCTCCACCGCGTCCCGGAACCGGTGCAGGCTGCCGACGCCGGGATTCCCGCCCCAGGAGAAGATCATCTTCGAGGCGAGGCCGAGGCCGATGAGCTGGTCGTAGATGACGTCGGGCGTCATCCGGATCAGCGTCAGGTCCGCGATGCCCTGCCGGGCGATCTCGTGCCCGGCGGCGAACGGGATGAGGTGCGTGAAGCCTTCCATGGCGACGCTAACGCCCGGCTGGACGAGCTCACTGACCGCGTCCGCGAGCGGCATGATGCGGGCCACGGTCAGGCCTCCGTTCCCGGCCGTGCGGCCGCCCCCGCGGTCGGGCCGGGGCGCTTGGGCTCGGGCCGGTACCCGGCCGCGCCGCGCGGGCCAAGCTGGTTGCGCAGGATGCCGACTCCGTCGATGGACAGCTCGATCACGTCACCCGTCCCGAGCTTGCGGCCGGACTCCAGGCCGCTGCCGCCCCCCACGGTGCCGCTGCCGATGATCTCGCCGGGCCGCAGCGGCTCCGCGGCGCTAGCCCAGGCGACGAGTTCCTCCGGAGCCCACAGCGCATCGCCGGAGCGGCCGGCCGCGACCGGGGTGCCGTTGACCTGGGCAGTCATCGCAAGGTCGTGCACGTCGATTTCGTCCAGCGACGCTACCCACGGCCCGAGCGCGGTGGCGAAGTCCTTGCCCTTGGCCGGTCCCAGGCGAGATCGCATCTCGGTCAGCTGCATGTCGCGGGCGCTGAAATCGTTGAGCAAGGTGACGCCGAACACGTGTGTGAGCGCGTCACCGGGACGCAGCCCGAGGCCGGCCGCGCCGATGACAAGCGCGTACTCCAGCTCGTAGTCCACCGCGTCCGCGTAGTAGGGCCAGCAGACCTCGTCCTGCGGGCCGATCAACGTTGCCGTCGAGCCCTTGTAGTAGGCGGGGATGTCATACAGCACAGACGGCGGCGGCTTGCCGGTCGGCTGGTATGTGTTGCGGACATGCTCGTCGAAGCTCATGAAGTCGCGGTAGCCGGGGGGGTCCACCGGACAGCGCAGGCGGACGCTCGCCGCATCGTGGCACGCTTCCGCGGCGGGGGAGTCGATCAGCCGCGCGAGCCACTGCCGGACACCGGGCCCGGACCCGAGCACCTGAGTCAGGCTCGGCGGGAACGCCGCGGCCGCCAGTTGCGCGGCCCGCTCGGGGGTCGCACCGTCGCGGCGCAGGTAGGCCAGCGCGGCCCGCTGAATGTCCACGATCTGGCCGTCGCGGGCACCCACCAGCCGCGGGATGTCCTGGATGCTCCCGACGCCGATACGCATCGATCTGGGCCCTCCTGAGCAGGTAATCGGTTGGTCAAGCCACGTCCACTCTAGCTCGTGTTCGCAAGCTGAATGTTCGTGCGCATGGTGGTCACTCGCGCTGCCGCGGCTGATCAGCGACGGCGCCCAGCCGCCGCAGGTCGGCGATCTCGGAGTCGGACAGGCCAAGCTCGTCCAGCACCACGTCGTTGTGCTCGCCGAAAACCGGCGCGGGGCGCCGGACTCGCAAGTCGTAGCCGGAGATGTGCAGCGGCAGTCCCTGGTAGCGGTGTCGGCCTGCCGCCGGATGGTCCATCTCGTAGGCCAGCCCGCGGCGGGCGAGGAACTCATCCGCGTGCACATCTCGTGCGGTTAGCACCGCGCTCGCGGGCACGCCGGCGGCCCGCAGCCGCGCGGCCGCGGCGTGCTTGGTCAGCCCTGAGGTCACGGCGCTGATCGCGGCGTCGAGTTCGTCCGCGTGCGCCAGCCGGCCCTGAAGCGTGCCGGACCAGTCCTGCTCAGGGAGCCCGAGGGCGTGGCTGAGCCGCGCAAACTGCGCGTCATCGTAGGCGGCGACGGCGACCCAGCTGTCCGGCCCGGCGCACGGATAGGCATCGTGCGGCGCAGCCCAGTCAACCCGGTTGCCGTCCGGCACCCGGTCCTGGCCGCTATCGGCGGCCGCCAGGATCTGCTCGCCGATGAAGTGCATGGCCGCCTCGGTCTGCGCCACCTCAACATGCTGGCCGCGCCCCGTCCAGGTCCGGGCGAACAGCGCGGTGAGGGCCGCCGCCGCCCCGTTGAGCCCGCCGATGGGGTCCAGGCAAGCGGGGCCGGTGGTCACCGGCTTGCCGTCGCCGTACCCGATCACGCCGGCCATCCCGCTCATCAGCTCCATGCTCGGCCCGTAGGCCACATAGCCGCTGATCGGCCCGCCCGCCCCGTAGGCCGGCATCTCGACCATCACGGCGGCCGGGTTCTCCCGGCTGACGTCGGCCCAGCCGAGGCCCAGGCGGTCCAGCGCGCCGACGCTGAAGTTGGCGATCACGACGTCGGCACTGGCGATCAGCCTGCGTGCGACGGCCGCCCCGGCCGGGTTCTTCAGGTCCAGGATGAGCGAGCGCTTGTCGTGGTTCTGCGTGTTGAACTGGAAGTGCCGGTCGTAGGGGCAGCCGGCCGGATCGAAGTCCGGATACCGGTCCGGCGGGCCCCCGGCGGCCGGGCCCCGCCAGTCGTCCAGGCGGGCCGGCCCCTCGACCTTGACCACGTCCGCCCCCAGAGTCGCGAGCAGCCGGGTGGCCATCGGGCCCGCCCACGCATTGGTGAAGTCGGCTACCCGCAGGCCCGCGAGCGGAAGGCGACCCCGCCGCGAAGCGGCGGCGGCCGGCCCGGATGCCGGGCCCGTGGCGGCCGGCCGGGCGGCTGCCATCGGCCTGGACGATGGTGGAGCCGTGTCCGGGCCGCGGCGCTGCGGGGTGGCAGAGAACCGGAACATCGGGCCAAGCTGCTGGCCGCCGGCCGCGTCCGCGGGCGGCCACCAGCGCCTGGCCTGCAGCTGCGGGTGGCTGCGCAGTTCCGTCAGCCGGATCGATCGCGCGGCCACGGCCTTGGCCTGCTGCGCGGCGGCCAGCAGGTCAGCAACCGGCCGGCCGGCGGTGCGCCGCTCCAGCTCGCGTTCGAACTCGGGCCAGTGCTCGGCCCGGGCGGCCAGCGTCGACCACCGCGGATCATCGATGAGATCGTCCAGACCCAGGCTCCGGCAGGTCGGCGCCCACCGGCGGTCATCGACGAACAGGCCCAGCCAGCCATCCGCGGCCCGGACGATGGTGCGCTGCGTCTCCCGGGCGTCCCGGCCGAGGACGCTGCCGTTGTAGCTGTACTGGGTGATGCGGTTGAAGGCGAGGCTGGCGGCGGTCTCGGCGATGCTCACGTCGATCACGTGCACATCCGTGCTGCCGCTGAGCAGGACAGCCACGGCCTGGATGTAGCCGATCACGCCCGCGGCGTAGGACGCCCGGTGCCCGACTCCGTACAGCGGCTTGCGGTCCGGGCTGCCGTTCTCGTGCATCGTGCCGGACAGGGCCTGGAAGATGAGTTCCCCCGCCTGCTGGCCGGCCCATTCGTCGGCCGCGCCGAACGGGGTGAGCTGGCAGACGAGCCGCGCGCCGGCCCGCATGACGGCGGTCGCGTCCGTGGCCTCGTCGATCACGACCACGTCCGCGGCGGCGGCCATCTCGGCCACGTCGGCCGCGGCGGCCGGTGCGGCCGGCCGCTTGCCGGCGTTGAGATGCCGGAACAGATAGGAAACCGGCAGACCGGGTTCTTCCGTCGCCGTCAGCGGCGCGGCCTGGCGCATGGCCGACCCACCCGGCGGCTCGACCAGCAGCACGCGGGCGCCATTGTCTGCGAACAGCCGCGCGCAGAAGTTGCCCGCGACTGACTGGGACAGGTCCAGCACGGTGAGCCCGGCCATGGCCGGGCCAGCCGAATAGTGCGGGCTCGTCATGACGCCGGAGCAGCCGCCTTACGCCCCACCAGGGCTAGCGGTCGCGCCGGGGCGCCGGTGGCCCCGACGACGGCCAGCCCTGCGGCAACGAACAGGAACTCGGAAACCCCGCCCCTGGCCAGCGGCTCGAGGTTCAGCTTCTCGATCAGGTGAATGCCGTGGTCCGCGATCAGGATCTTGTGTACCGGCAGGCCGCGCGGTTGTGCGGCCGGGGTCAGGCGCTCGAAGGCAATCGTGTCGGAGCCGACCGCGACCGGCCGCAGGCTGGCCAGCCAGCGCGCGGCTGCCGCGCCCGGACCCGGCGTTCCGGTCAGGTCGCCTTCGAATGCAGCCCGGTCGTGCCACAGCGACCCCCACCCGGTCCGGATGAGCACGACGTCACCGGGATGCGGCGTCGTGCCGACGGCGTCCAGCGCCGCCTGCAAGTCACCGGGCATGAGTTCGCGCTCAGGAGGCCACACGCCGCCGCCCGCCATGGCCGCGACGTCGAGCAGGATGCCCCGGCGGACGAGGACAGGTATCGTCTCCGCGCCGAGCTGACGGAACCGGCCGCCACGCTCTGCCTCACGTGCCTCGATGCCGCCGTGCAGCAGGCCGTCGAATGAGATGTGCGCGAGCGCGTCGATGTGAGTGCCGATGTGGCAGCCCATGATGAGCACCTCGTTGGCCCCGGAGGACCCATCCGCCCGCATCAGGTCGCCATGCCGCCGCCCGAGCGTCATCCGGAACTGCGGATGATCTGCGGATTGCGGCATGCCTGCCTCGAGCGGCCGTCCGAGGTCATAAACCGCTATCCCGTCGCGCAGTGCTTCCAGCAGCACGTCGGTCATGCCCGCCTCCTTCTCGTCGTGGCCGGCCCGGGATCCTGGCCGGCCTCGTCAGCAAGTGCACGGGCGCAGCGTCGTCTTGTCGCCGGGCACGGCCGGGTACCCGCTGGCCATGAACGCAGTCAGTCGCGGGTCGTGCGCCATCAACAGCCGGTCGGCCCGGGTCCGGATCACCTCGATGGAGGCCGTCGCCTGCTCCAGCGAGGTGACCAGCCCGACCGGAGTGCGCTGCGTGAAGTTCTCCGGGATGGCCACGGCATCGCCGGCCACACACAGCCTGCCCTCGTCGGTGTCGACCAGCACGGACAGATGGCCGGGAGAATGACCGGGGGTCGGGAAGGTCGTGATGCCATCGGCGACCCGGTAATCCGCGTCATCGACCAGTGAATAACGGCTCTCGTCCAGCGGCGGGAGCAGCCACTCCCGCGGCGCGTAGAGGTTGGCCTGGTCCGCCGCCGGGTCGAGGGCCCAGGCCCATTCGGTTTTCGAGACGACGAACCGAGCGTTCGGGAACGCCGCATTGTGGCCGCAATGATCGAAGTGCAGGTGGGTGTTGATGACGACGTCGATATCGCTGCAGCGCCAGCCGAGCACGTCCAGCACCCCGGCGGGCGCCTGGCCGGCTGACTGAGTGCAGGGCGCCATGTTCTGGCTGACCATGGCCGGATCGCGGATGCCGGTATCGACCAGGATCCGCAGGCCTCCGCCCTCGATGACCGCGCCCCAGACCGGGCTCTCGATCAGCTGTCCGGGCTCCCGGCTGTGGAGCTGGGTGGTCCAGTCGACCGCTAGGCTGCCGAACCCAACGGTCGTGACCTTGTATCTGGCCGCCGAAGCTGTGTCGGTCATCGCTCAGCCGATGATGTTCTGCTGGGTCCAGGCCTGGCTGTAGGACTGGGATGCCACCCCGCCAGCGGGGAGGTTGAGGAAGTTGCCCAGGGTGGTCTGCGAAATCTGCAGGTTCGGGAACGTCATGTTCTTCGGGACCTTCTGCCCGCTGGCGATCGCGTAGCCCACGTACACCGCCGAGGCGCCGATGCCAGGGTTCGCCGACAGCGACAAGGTGGTGTAGCCGTTCTTCTTGTGCTGGTTGTTCCAGAACTGGAGCTCCTCGGTGCGGTTGCCCATCACGATGAGCGGGATCGGCCGCCCGGCCGCCTGGAAAGCCTGGGCCACGCCGTAGCCCTCGCCGCCCTGCTGGATGACGGCGTCGATGCGGGGGAGGCTGGGCAGCAGCTGCGCGACCTTGGACTCGGTCGGGGCCTCGGCCCACTCGCCGTACACGGTTCCGACGATCTTGATGCCCGGATAGTTCTGGAACCCGGAGACGACCCCCGACTGCATGGTCTGGTCGCCGCCGGTGCCGGCCACGCCTCGGACGTCCAGGACGTTCCCCTTGCCGTGCAGTCGCTGAGCGATGTACTGAGCCGAGATGACCTCGTACTGCTTGAGCGGGAACTCGAGTTCGTACGGCAGGGTGCTGGTGACCGGCCCGTCGGAGAACACGAGTACCGGTATGCCGGCATGGATGGCCTTGGCGATCACGCCGTTGAGCGCTGTCGACGAGGTGGGGTCGACCAGGATCACGCTCACGTGCGCCAGGATGAGGTCGTTGATCTGCGTTATCTGCGTGCTTGGGCTGTTGTTCGCATCCAGGAACTTGTACCCGGAGACCTTCTTGTTGGCCTCGAGGGCCTTGATGGCCGCCGCCGCGGACGCGTTGTTCGCGGTCTGCCAGCTGTTGCTGGAGAACGCCTGGCTGAAGCCGATCACGATCGGCTTCCCCTTGGAACTCGCGTCGGTGCCCGTGCCGGAGCCGGAGTTACTGGCGCAGCCCACCAGTGCCAGTCCGGCGGCTGCCACCACGCCGACCACGCCTGCGCGCCTGCGCCAGCCCGCCCGGATATGCATGAAACGCATGTGACCCTCCCGATGATGTGACCCGTCCGGCGTGCGGATGAGGCGTCGCCGGTGACCCGGCCCACGGCTGACCGGACTGTAACTGAGTGTTCGCGATGTAGTCAATAGTTCGTATCGCGCACGAGCAGGCCATCGCGGGTTCATCTGCCCTGCCGGGAGCGGCCCACCTGCGCGGTCACGACGATCAGGATCACGGCGATGCCTTCCAGCACGTCCTGCAGTCCCGCGCTGAGCTTGCTGACCTCGAGCACGGTGATGAGCAGCGTCATGACCAGAGCGCCCAGCATCGTCGCCGGGACCGACGAGCGGCCGCCGGACACCGGAACGCCGCCGACCACGACGGCGGCCACCGAACCCAGCAGGTACGGGTCGCCGATGTTCTGGAAGGCCCCGCCGTCATACGCGGCCAGCAGGATGCCGACGACGGCCCCGAGCAGACCAGCCAGCGCGAAGTTGTAGACGATCATGCGCGACACGCGGATGCCGGACAGCCTGGCGGCCGGCCGGCTCTGGCCCATCGCGTGCAGCCTCCGGCCGTAGACGGTTGCCGTCAGCAGCACCGCGACGAGCACGCCGATCACGGCGGCCACGATCAGCACCGTGGCCGCGCCATCGGCCTGGGCCCGGAGGAAGTTGCTCAGGCCCAGGCTCACCCCGGTCGTCTGGATGTTCTCCAGGCCCAGGATCGCCGAGTACGCGATATAGCCGACCGACAGCGAGGCGACCATGGCCGGCATCCGGACTACGGAGGTCAACAGCCCGTTGAGCACCCCGATGAGCAGCCCGGCGGCCAGGGCCAGGACCAGACCGTACAAAGCTCCGGAATGCGCACGTCCGAGCACGCCTGCCGACAGGATCGCGGCGATGGTGATGACGTACGGCAGCGACAGGTCGAACGAGCCGTCTCCGCTGGTGATGACGATCATCTGCGCGACGCCGGCGAGCCCGAGGAAGGTAGCCAGGGTCGCGTTCACGAGCAGCAGGCGGATCGAGAACGAGCCCGCGATGATGTCGGCGAGCAGCCAGAGCGCCAGCGACGCGGCCAGTGACCAGATCCAGACATTGCGCGAGCGCCAGCCCGCCCAGCTCCGCTTGGCGGTTATCGCAGTCATATCCGTGCCCTACTGACGAAACGGCGGGCGATCATCGCCAGGACCAGCAGCAACCCCTCGACCGCCGTCTGTGCGTTGGGGCTGACCTGCACGAAATACAGGAACGACGGGATGAGCCCGAGCGCGAGCGCGCCCAGCACAGCGCCCACTGGCTCCACGATGCCGCCGCTGAACTCGGCGCCGCCGATGACGACGGCCGCCACGCTGACCAGCGTGAGGCTGGATGACGCGTTGATGTCGCTGCCGGTCGTCGCGGCCGTCGTGACCAGGCCCGCCAGCACGACCAGCGTCCCGGCCATGGCGTAGACGGTGATCCTCGCCCGCAGCGCCGACCGGCCGGTTTCGATGAAGGCCTGCCTGTTGTTGCCGAATCCGCGCAGGGCCACGCCATATCGCCAGCGCCGTAGCAGGTACCAGGTGATCGCGGCCAGGCCCGCGCACAGGTACACATCCAAGGGAATGACCTGTAGCGACGCGTTCAGCGGATTGGCCAGCCAGGATGGCGCGGTGCCGCCCGGCGTGGGCTGCAACATCAGCCCGCAACCCAGCCAGATGAACGAAGCGCCGAGCGTCACGACGATCGACGGGACCCCCGCAAGCTCGACGATCGCGGCCATGACGCAGTAGCCGGCGATCATCCCCAGCAGCATGAGCACGCCTAGGGCCGGATCGGTGACCAGCGTGGTGGCGCTGATGACGTTCGCCAAACCGATCGCGAAGCCGATGCCGACGTCGAAGTCGCCGCCCATGATCACGAGCATCTGCGCCAGTGCCGCCAGGACCAGCGGCATCGCGGGCCCGAGCAGCAGGTTCAGTCCGTTTGTGGTCAGGCTGGCCGGCTGCGTCGCCTGCATCGCGATCAACATGGCCACGAGCAGTACCAGCACCATGCTCAGCCGGGAGTTGCGCGCCGCGGCGACGGCTGACAGCAGCCGGCCAGTCGGCCGGCGGCGGTCGCTTCGGGCGGGCTGATCCTGGCCGCCGGCCGCCGTGGCCGCGGGAGCGGCGCCCGCGTAGGACCAGTGGATGATGTTCTCCCTGGTCCGGTCCTCACCGTGCAACTCGGCCACGATCTTCTCGCGGGCCATCACGTAGACGCGGTCACACTGCGAGAACTCACGGTCCTCGGTCGAGTACAGCAGCGCGCTGCGGCCCTCGGCTCGAAGCTGGCTGAGCTGGCGGTAGAACTCCGTCTTCGTCTCGATGTCCACGCCGCGCGTCGGGTCGTCGAGCAGGAGCAGCGCCGCTCCGCTGGCCAGGCCGCGGGCGATGATGGTCTTCTGCTGGTTGCCGCCGCTCAGCATGGCCACCGGCGCCTGCGGCCCCGGCGCGGCCACGTGCAGCGCGTGATACCACCGGTCGGCGGTCTGTCCCGCCGCGCGGCGCCGGACGAAGCCGTACCTGGCCAGCCGGGAAATGCTCGCGATAACGATGTTCTCGGCGATGGACCACAGCGCGAACAAGCCTTCGCGCTTGCGGTCGCCGCTGACGTAGGCGAGGCCGCCGGTGACCGTGAATGGTGCGCGCCGGCTGCTGCCGGTGGCGTAGATCTCGCGCAAGAGCGCCCGCTGTCCGGCGCCTTCCAGGCCTGCGAGGCCGACGACTTCGCCGGCGTCTACCCGCAGGGTGATACCGTCGGCGGCGCTGGAGTGCGGCCCGCGCGCGACGAGCACGGCAGCCGTGTGGTCAGCGGCAGCCGCCGGTTCCTCTGCGGCGTTGTCGACCACGGGCGGCTGCTCGGGCGCCGCTGCCGATTCCATGGCTCGCGCGCCGAGATTCACCAGCAGCTGGTCCCGGGTCGTGGTGGCGGGATCGCCCTCCCAGTGCACGCCTCCGTCGCGCAAGACTACGAGCCGGTCGGCGATGTCGAGGACCTCATCCAGCTTGTGCGTCACGTAGATGATCAGCACGCCCTGCGCTTTGAGCACGCGCAGGTAGGCGTGCAGTTGCTCGGCCTGGGTAGTCGGCAGTGCCGATGTCGGCTCGTCCATGATCAGGATCGAGAGCCCCGGCCGGCAGGCCGCGATGGCGATCTCGACCATCTGTCGCTCGGCGAGCGACAGGCCGCCCGTCTCGGCGCGGACGGCGATGCCGTGGCCGGGAAATACGGTGTTCAGGGCGGTCCTCGCGGTCTCCCTGACCGCCCGCCGGGGCTGGCGGTCACTCAGTGCCATCGCGAAGTTCTCGGCCACCGATATGTTGGTGAATACCGATAGCTCCTGGGAGACGCTGAAGATGCCGGCGCGCATCGCTTCCCGCGGTCCGTAGGCGGCGAAGTCGACACGCTGGCCGTTGACCTCCATGCCGCCCGCGCTGGGCGCGACAATCCCGGCGACGATCTTGAGCAGGGTCGATTTTCCCGCTCCGTTGGCGCCGAGCAGCCCGAGAACCTCGCCGCGGCGCCCGCAGATGCTGACGTCGTTCAGCACCGGTACGGTCGTGTAGGTCTTGGACACACTGCGGACGTCGAGGACCACGGGCTGGCCGGGCAGCTGCGCTAGCTGGTTGGCCGTGCCCTCGTCGTGATGCGCCTTCATCTGCTCATGAGCTCCGTAGTTAGCTGTTCTGGGCCGACGGCTTCGCTCAGCGCACGGATGATCAGCGCGACGGCCGTCGCGCCCGCGTCCGGGCTGCCGACCGCGCGATCACCGATCCAGCCGGCTCGTCCCGCTCCCGGGCGCATCCCGGCGGTGGCGGCGGCGCCGTCCGCGGCTCCCTGGGCCGCGGCCCGCACCACCTGGACGAGCGGCGCGGCCGGGTCGGCGGCCGCCTGCGCCGCTGCCTGCCGAGCGGGGAGGATCGCGTCGAGCATGGTGCGCTGCCCGGCTGCCGCCCCGCCGCGGGCGGCGACGCTGTCGGCCAGGGAGGTCAGCACGGCGACGAAGCCGGCCGCGTCCAGTTCCGCCCCGCCGGATGCCTGCTTGCCTGCTTCTCGCAGCCCGAGGCCAAGCAGCGTGCCGAAGCTCGACGGCGCCGCGCGGCTCAGCGTCGTGCCGACCAGCACGAGCAGCTCGCTTACGCTCGCGGGCGGGTCGGCGGCGAGCTGCCCGGCCACCGCGCCGAAACCCGCCGCTAGCGTCTGGCCCAGGTCACCGTCTCCGGCCAGCCCGTCCAGCCGGGTCAACTCCGCGCGGTCCGCCGGGACCCTCGTGCAGACGTTCAGCCATGCGGCCCGTAGCCTGGCCGCGTCCCAGGCCTGGACCCCTGTCACGGCCGCGCCGCCGCGGCGCTGTCGATATAGCCGGTCAGCCGGTCGTCCAGGTGCAGGAGGCTGATCGACGCGCCTGCCATTTCGAGCGACGTGGCGTATTCGCCGACGAAGGCGCGGCGGACAGTGATCCTGGCGCCGGTCAGCAGTTGATGAACCCGCCGGTAGAGGACATACAGTTCTTCCGGCGGCGTGGCGCCGAGGCCATTGACCAGCACGGCGGCCTCGGCACCGGCCGGCATATTCAGCTCGGCCAGCAGCGGCGGCACCAGTTCGTCGGCGACCTCGTCGGCGCTCAGCAGCGGCCCGCGCCGGGTGCCGGGCTCGCCATGGATGCCGGTCCCGATCTCCATCTCGCCGTCCGCGAGGACGAAGTTCGGCGCGCCGACGGCGGGCAGGACGGAGCCAGACAGCGCTGCGCCGGCGCTGCGGGTCCGGTCCAGCGCATGCCGGGTGATCATCGACGTGTCACCGAGCGACATCCCGGCGCGGACCGCGCCCGCGGCCACGACGTACCCGAAGTAGATGCCGGCGATGCCGCGCCGGCTCTCGGCCTTGTCCGGCGGCGCCGACAGCACGTCGTCGGCCGCCCGCAGCGTCTTGACCTCGATGCCGTCGTCTGCGGCGAGGTCAGCGGCGGCATCGAAGTTGATCCGGTCGCCACCGTAGTTGCCGTAAAGATAGAGCACGCCCTGCCCGGCGCTGATGGCCTTCGTCACCGTGAGCATCACGTCCAGGCTCGGCGAGGCGAACATGTTCCCGACCGCGCAGCCGTCGACCAGGCCGCGCGCGACGTAACCGGCGAACAGGGGCAGGTGTCCTGAGCCGCCGCCGGTCGCGATCGTCACCCGGTCCGGCCGGGGCTCGCGGCCGACTATCGCGCGCGGCTCGCCGTCAACCCGGCGGATCCGATCGGGGTAAGCGAGCACCAGGCCATCCAGCGCCTCGTCGACGAAGTCGGCCGGGTCGTTGATGAACTTGCGGAGCCTGGTGGCCGACTCGGCCAGTGCCATCGTTCCTCCTGGTGCGGGCGGTTCCAGCGGCTGCGCTGGCCGCGGGCTAGGGTCAGAACCGCAGGTACACGGTCTGCTTGCGGAAGTAGCCGTCCAGGCCGTGGGCGCCGTCGTCACCGCCGAGGCCGCTCTCCCGGTACCCGGTGTGGAATCCGTTGACTTCCTCGGGGCCCACGCGGTTGAGGTAGACCTCGCCGAATGACAGGTCACGGCTGGCGTTCATGGCCGTGCGCAGGTCGGAGGTGTACAGGTACGCGGAGAGGCCATACCGCGTAGCGTTCGCGCGGGCGGCGACCTCGGCCCAGTCCGCGAACGGGCTCACCGGGGTGACCGGACCGAAGATCTCCTCGCGCATGACGGACATGTCGTCCGATACGGCGGCGATGACCGTGGGCGTCATCCAGTGGCCGTTCTCCAGCCCGGCCGGCGGAGCGAGCCGGCCGCCGCCCGTCATGACCGAGGCGCCCTGGCTGACCGACTCCCGCAGGATCCGCAGGGTCTTGTCCAGTTCCGCGCCGCTTACCTTCGGGCCCACCTGCGTGGCTCGCTCGGCCGGATCGCCGACGACCAGGCCCTCGACGCACCGTGCGTAGCGAGCCACAAAGTCCGCGTACCGGGACTCATGCACGAAGGTCCGCTCGTTCGCGATGCAGACCTGCCCGCAGTTCATGTGCCGGGACGTCACGGCATCGGCGACGGCCAGGTCCAGGTCTGCGTCCGCCATCACGATGAACGGCGCCTTGCCGCCGAGCTCGAGGTGGACGGGCTTAACCTGGCTCGCCGCGTCCGCGAGGATCGCCTTGCCGGCCTGCGAGCTGCCGGTCATCGTGACCAGGTCGGTTCCCGCGCTCAGCACGAGCGCGCGGCCAACCGTCTCGCCCGCGCCGGTCAGCACGCTGACCAGGCCCGCAGGCAGCAGTTCGGTGCGCGCCACGATCTGCGCGATGGCCAGCGCCGACAGCGGGGTCTTCTCGTCTGCCTTGATGACGATGGCATTGCCGGCCGCGAG
>Ga0102924_1002551_pt1 | contig 19792 bp, 19 predicted proteins | sample PaiPotPPM11metaG_FD_80116 | JGI IMG/M metagenome (GOLD analysis project Ga0102924, IMG submission 80116) | Iron sulfur acid spring bacterial and archeal communities from Banff, Canada, to study Microbial Dark Matter (Phase II) - Paint Pots PPM... ...
CCCCGAGCTTTCCGGCACCGCACCCCAGCCGGACGGCAGCGTCAGCGTGCCCGCACATCAGCAGCGACCGCAAAAGTCCAGCACGCTCCGGCTTGACAAGTTAAGCCCTGGGGTGTCTAGCCGCCCCGCCCGCACTCAGGCTGATAACAGCAAGAAGAGTCGGGTCACTTCATGATCGTTGAACCGTTGTGTACCTCCTGAGGTAGGTAACGGTTCAACGATCATGAGCGGGCTACGCGGCGGGGGTGGGTGTAGATGTTCATGCTGGCGTTGCGGAGGAAGCCGACCAGGGTGAGGCCGGACTGGTCGGCCAGGTCGGCGGCCAGGGAGGACGGGGCGGACACGGCGGCCAGCACCGGGATCCCGGCCAGGACGGCCTTCTGGACCAGCTCGAACGAGGCCCGGCCGCTGACCAGGAGCACGCCGCCGGTCAGCGGCAGGCGGCCGGAGCGCAGCGCCCAGCCCACGATCTTGTCGACCGCGTTGTGCCGGCCTACGTCCTCGCGCACGGCCAGCAGGTCGCCGGCCGCGGTGAACAGGCCGGCGGCGTGCAGGCCGCCAGTGGAGTCGAACACCCGCTGGGCGGCGCGCAGGGCGTCGGGGAGCCCGGTCAGCACCTGGGGCGAGACCCGGACCTGGTCGGCGGCCAGGTCGTAGCGGGAGGCCACGGCCAGTTCCTCGATGCTGGTCTTGCCGCACACTCCGCACGCGCTGGTGGTCATGAAGCTGCGGCGCAGGCTGGCGGCCACGGCCAGGCCGGGGCGCAGGGTGACGTCGGCGATGTTGCCGGTGCCGTCGTGGCCGGCGTGGCCGCAGCGGTGCCCGTCGCAGATCATGATTTCGGCGATGTCGGCGGGCTCGGTGACCACGCCCTCGCTGACCAGGAAGCCGGCCGCCAGGTCGATGTCGTCGCCGGGGGTGCGCATGGTCAGGGTGAGGGCCTCGCCGCCGATCCGGATGCCGAGCGGCTCCTCGGCGGCCAGCAGGTCGGCCCGCTCGGCCGCGACGTCGGGCAGCGAGATCCTGAGCACTCGCCGCCGCGCCGTCCTGCCGGTCATCCGCCGCTCCCAGACCCCGCCTGTACTGGCCAGGGGAACCCCGCCTTGATCTTCCGACCTTACGTCCGATTTGATAGAGACCGTGACGGTCTTCAAGCGCGATCCCCGCGAGCTCGTGGCCAACTGGCCCGTGTACCGGCAGCTGACCGGACGGGACGGGCTGGGCCGGGGCGACGCGGTGCGCTCGCCGCACACCGAGCACGCCACGCCGCGCACCGAGGACGCCGACCGGGTGGTGCCGTCGGTCTGCCCGTACTGCGCGGTGGGCTGCGGCCAGCGGGTGTTCGTGAAGAAGATCGACGGCCGGGACACGGTGACCCAGATCGAGGGCGACCCGGACTCGCCGGTCTCCCGCGGGCGGCTGTGTCCCAAGGGCGCGGCCAGCAAGCAGCTGGTCACCCACCAGGGGCGGCAGACCAAGGTGCTGTACCGGCGGCCCTATGGCACGGAGTGGGAGCCGCTGGAGCTCGACCAGGCGATGGACATGATCGTCGACCGGGTGCTGGCCACCCGCCGCCAGACCTGGCAGGAGGAGGCCGGCGGGAAACGGGTCCGGCGCACGCTGGGCATCGCCAGCCTGGGCGGGGCCACGCTGGACAACGAGGAGAACTACCTCATCAAGAAGCTCTGGAGCGCGCTGGGCGCGATCCAGATCGAGAACCAGGCCCGCATATGACACTCCGCCACAGTTCCCGGTCTGGGAACTAGCTTCGGCCGCGGCGGGGCCACCACCTTCCCGCGAGACCTCATCAACTCCGACGCCATCGTCATCTGCGGCTCCAACATGGCCGAGTGCCATCCGGTCGCGTTCCAGTGGGTGGTGGAGGCCAAGCAGCGCGGGGCGAAGGTCATCCACGTGGACCCGCGGTTCACCCGGACCAGCGCGCTGGCCAGCATGCACGTGCCGACCCGGGCGGGCGGCGACATCGTGTTCCTGGGCGCGCTGATCAACCACGTGCTGTCCGGCGGGCATGAGTTCCGGGAGTACGTCACCGCCTACACCAACGCGGCCGACATCCTGCCCGAGGACTTCATCGATGCCGAGGACGGCGACGGACTGTTCTCTGGCTACGACCCCAGGACCCGCACATATAACAATGACACCTGGCAGCCGACCGGCCAGCGGGACGAGACACTGACCCACCCGCGGTGCGTGTTCCAGGTGCTCAAGCGGCACTTCGCCCGGTACACCCCGGAGCTGGCCGAGCAGGTGTGCGGCATCGCCCCGGCCGACTTCGCGAAGATCGCCGCGACCCTGGTCGAGTCCAGCGGCCGGCACAAGACCACCTGCTGGGTCTACGCGGTGGGCTGGACCCAGCACACGACCGGCGTGCAGCACATCAGGACCGCGTCGATCCTGCAGATGCTGCTGGGCAACATGGGCCGGCCGGGCGGCGGCATCCTGGCCCTGCGCGGGCACGCCAACATCCAGGGCGCCACCGACATCCCGACCCTGTTCCACCTGCTGGGCGGCTACCTGCCGATGCCGGGGGCGGGCGAGAGCATGGCCGAGTACCTGGCCAAGATCCCGGACACCGGCTTCTGGGGCAACAAGCGCGCCTACCTGGTGAGCATGCTCAAATCCTGGTTCGGCCGGGCGGCCACCGCGGACAACGACTTCTGCTTCGGCTACCTGCCCCGGATCACCGGCGATCACGGCACCTACCGGACCGTGCTTGACATGATCGACAAGAAGGTCAAGGGCTACTTCCTGCTGGGCGAGAACCCGGCCGTCGGCTCGGCCGGGGGGCGGCTGCAGCGGCTGGCCCTGGCCAGCCTGGACTGGCTGGTGGTCAAGGACCTGACGCTGGTGGAGAGCGCCACGTTCTGGAAGAACGGGCCCGAGATCGCCACCGGCGAGCTGGTCACCCGGCAGATCCCGACCGAGGTGTTCTTCCTGCCCGCGGCGGCGCACGTGGAGAAGGACGGCAGCTTCACCAACACCCAGCGGCTGCTGCAGTGGCACGCCCAGGCGCTGGAGCCGCCCGGCGATGCCCGCAGCGACCTGTCGTTCATGTACCACCTGGGCAAGCGCATCCGGGCCCGGCTGGCCGGCTCCACGGATGAGGCCGACCGCCCGGTGCTCGACCTGACCTGGGACTACCCCGAGCACGGCGCCCAGGCCGAGCCGTCGGCCGAGGCGGTCCTGGCCGAGCTGAACGGCTACGCCCCTGACGGGTCGCCGCTAGCTACGTTCACCCAGCTGACCGACGACGGGTCGACCGCCTGCGGGAGCTGGATCCACGCGGGCAGCTTCGCGGGCGGGGTGAACCAGACCGCGCGGCGGATGCCGTGGCCCATGCAGTCCTGGGTGGCGCCGGAATGGGGCTGGGCCTGGCCGGCCAACCGCCGGATCCTCTACAACCGGGCCTCGGCCGACCCGCAGGGGCGGCCGTGGAGCGCGGCGAAGGCCTACGTCTGGTGGGACGAGCAGGCGGGCGAGTGGACCGGCCACGACGTGCCGGACTTCGAGAAGAACAAGCCGCCCGGCTTCGTGCCCGAGCCAGGCGCCAGGGCCCAGGCCGCGCTGGGCGGGGCCGACCCGTTCATCCTGCAGGCCGACGGCAAGGCGGCCCTGTTCGTGCCTAAGGGCCTGCAGGACGGCCCGCTGCCGGCGCACTTCGAGGCCACCGAGTCGCCGCTGCGCAACCGGGTCTACCAGCAGGACAACAGCCCGGTCTCGATCCTGTACCCGGACCGCCGGGGGACCCGCGCCCAGCTGGCCGGGCACGCGACCACGTTCCCGTTCATCGTCACCACCTACCGGCTGACCGAGCACCACACGGCCGGCTCGATGAGCCGCACGCTGGGCCGGCTGGCCGAGCTGCAGCCCGAGCTGTTCTGCGAGGTGTCGCCGGCGCTGGCCCGCGAGCGGGGCCTGGAGAACGGCGGCTGGGCCACCATCGTCACCGCCCGCGCCGCCATCGAGGCCAAGGTGCTGGTCACGCGGCGCAACCGGCCCCTGCGCATCCCCGGCGAGGGCGTGATCCACCAGGTCGGGCTGCCCTACCACTGGGGCAGCGAGGGCATCGTGACCGGCGACTCGGTCAACGACCTACTGCCCTTCGCGCTGGACCCGAACGTGTTCATCCAGGAGAGCAAGGCCGCCACCTGTGACATCCGCCCCGGCCGCCGGCCGCGCGGCCGGGCCAGAATGGATCTGGTCGAGCAGTACCGGCGCCAGGCCGGCCTGGAGGAGGGTTATGACATGCCGCCCAGCGACTGGGGAGGGCGCGATGAGTAACCGCCTGTACGGCCCGCTGGCCGACGTCTCGGGTGATGCGGGCTACGCCGCCGATCACCCGCAGCGGGTCGGCTTCTTCACCGACACCAGCGTGTGCATCGGCTGCAAGGCCTGCGAGGTGGCCTGCAAGGAGTGGAACGGGCTGCCCGACCCTGACGGCGACGCGCTCACGCTGACCGGCATGTCCTATGACAACACCGGCGCGCTGGGGGCCAACAGCTGGCGGCACGTGGCGTTCATCGAGCAGGCCGTCCCCGCGCCCGCCGACGGGGGCGACCTGCTGGCCGCGCTGGCCGACAGCGACGGCGACGGCGACGATGACGGCGGGGCGACCCGGTGGCTGATGGCCTCGGACGTGTGCAAGCACTGCACCCACGCCGCCTGCCTGGACGTCTGCCCGACCGGGGCGCTGGTCCGCACCGAGTTCGGCACCGTGATCGTGCAGCCGGACGTGTGCAACGGCTGCGCCTACTGCGTGTCGGCCTGCCCGTTCGGGGTCATCGACCGGCGCGAGGACGACGGCCGGGCCTGGAAGTGCACCATGTGCTACGACCGGCTGCGCGGCGACCTGGAGCCGGCCTGTGCCACGGCCTGCCCGACCGACTCCATCCAGTTCGGGCCGCTGGACGAGCTGCTGGCCATCGCCCAGACCCGGCTGGACGAGGTGCGCCAGGCCGGCGTCCCGGAGGCCCGGCTGTACGGCGAGGATCCCGAGGACGGCGTGGGCGGGACGGGCGCGTTCTTCCTGCTGCTTGACGAGCCCGAGGTCTACGGCCTGCCCCCGGACCCGGTGGTCACGACCAGGGACCTGCCCGCCATGTGGCGGCGGGCCGGGCTGGCCGCGGCCACCCTGGCCGTGGGCGTGGCCGTGTCGTTCGCGGGGCGGCGGTCATGAAGCGCGGGGCCGAGGCGGAGATGGTGCCGGAGGCCGAGTTCCGGTCCTACTACGGGCGGCCGATCCTCAAGATCCCGCGCTGGAAGGCCCCGCACCTGCCGGCCTACCTGTACCTGGGCGGCCTGTCCGGGGCGTCGGCGGTCATGGGCGCGGCCGCCGCGGTGACCGGCCGCCGCGCGCTGGCCAGGGCGGGCCGGGTCACGGCGGCCGCGGCGGCCATGGGCGGGACCGGGTTCCTGGTCGCCGAGCTGGGCCGGCCCGAGCGGTTCCTGCACATGCTGCGGGTGGCCAAGCCGACCTCGCCCATGAGCATGGGCTCCTGGCTGCTGGCCGCCCACTCCGCGCTGGCCGGCGCGGCCGCGGGCAGCGACCTGACCGGGGTGGCCCCCGGCCTGGGCGCGACGGCGGGCGCGGCCTCGGCGCTGACCGGACCGCTGCTGGCCACCTACTCGGCCGTGCTGCTGGCCGATACCGCGGTGCCCGCCTGGCACGAGGCCTACCGCGAGCTGCCGTTCCTGTTCGCGGGCTCGGCCCTGGCCTCGGCCGGGGCGGCGGGCCTGGCCGCCACGGCGCTGAGCCAGGGCGCCGACCGCGGCCCGGCGGCCCGGATGGCGGTGCTGGGCGCGGCCCTCGAGCTGGCCGCCGCCGTCCAGCTGGAGCGCGGGATGGGCCTGACCGCCGAGACCTACCAGCAGGGCGAGGCGGGCCAGATGATGCGCGCGGCCCGCTGGCTGACCCCGGCCGGCGCGGTGGCCGCCCTGGCCGCCCGGCGCAGCCGGGCGGCGGCGCTGGCCGCCGCCGGGCTGCTCACCGCCGGGGCGGTGGCGACGAGGGTCGGAGTGTTCAAGGCGGGCCCCGCCTCGGCCGCCGACCCCAAGTACATCATCGCCAGCCAGCGCGCTACCACGTCTCGAAACTGGCGTCGCTTCCCGCCGGCGCCAGCCGGTGCAGGCGGTGGCGGGCAATCCAGCCGTTGACGGTGGCCCTGACGGGGTTGGTGATGAGGATGAGGTCCTGGCCGGCCGGGCCAGGCACGAAGGCACGCACCAGGTCCCGGTTCCCGGCCTGGGCCTGGTACAGGACGCGGAGCGGCCTGCCGGTCCGCACGTCGAACTGGGTGACCCTGAACACCCTGCGCAAAGGACCCGATACGGCTGGCTGGACGGTCGCTACCTCAACGCCGGTCAGCGTGCGGCCGTCGGGGCTGATCGCGGCCGCCCCCAGGTAGCCGCCCGGCGCGTTGATCAGCAGCCGGCCGCCGGTGAGGCTCCCGCCCCGGCCCGCCGGGTTCAGCGTCCGTACCTGCTCGTAGCCGCCGGGCGGCCCGGAGAACAGACAGGGCTTGCCGGGAGTCTGCGGGCATTGATTCCAGTGCCCGAGGTAGACCAGCTCGCGCCCGTTCGCGGTCCACGACAGCTCCTGGATCCACAGGGTGCGCTGGTCCTGGCCGCGCGGGGCCCGATCGCCGGCCCAGGTCGTCCGCGCGCCGGTCCTGGTGCTGAGGACGATGACCTTATCCGGGCCCACGGTGGCAGGAAACAGGCTGTTACGCACGGCGATAGCCAGCTGTGACCCGCTGGGTGAGACGGCCATCGTGTCCACCAGGACATGGCCCAGAGGTCCGCCCGGCACCGGAGCCAGGTGGCTGATCCGGCCCGCGGAGGTGACCTGGAAGCGGTAGACAATGGCCCCCTCGCCCCGCGCTTCGAACAAGGCGAAGAACGTCCGGTCATCGGCGGTCGCGGCGGCCTCGAACCAGCCCGGTCGCGGGGGGGCGGGATACAGCACCTTCGCTGTCTCCCGGCCGGTGGCCGTGGCCCGGATCGTCAGCCATGTCCCGTCGCTTGCGACGTAGTACCGGGGCAGGCCGCCGGCCCCGGCCGCTGGTCCGGTGTGCTGGTGGCCGGAGACGGCCACGGCGAGGCCGGCGATCAGGGCGACGGCGGCCGCCGAGGCGACGGCGGCCAGCCACCGGTGACGGCGCTGGCGCGGGTCAGCCGAAACGTGCCGGGGCACGAGGGCGTCGTCGAGCGGGCGCAGGGCGGGGGCGGTCACGGAGCGGGCGGCGGCGTGCAGGGCGTCGGTCAGGCGGTCTTCGGTCTCGGTCATGGCTTCTCCCCGATCTGGCGGGCCAGCGCGGCCAGGCCCCGCGCGGCGCTCGACTTGACCGCCCCCGCGCTGATGCCCAGCGTGGCCGCGATCTCGGCCTCGGACAGGCCGAGGTAGTACCGCAGGACCAGGACCTCGCGGCGGCGCGGTGGCAGCTTGCTCAGCGCCGCTAGCACCTGCCTGCGGTCCTCGGCCAGCAGGGCCTGGCCCTCGGCCGAGTCCTGGACGCCGGGCGGCGGCAGGGCGGCGCTGGCCCGGTGCACGGTGGACCGGTGCCGTAGCACCGACCGGCAGGCATTGACGACGGCGGTGCGGGCGTAGGCCAGCCCGCCGTCATCCCGCCCGGCCAGCCGCCGGTCACGGGCCTGCAGCCGGGCGAACACGTCCTGCACGACATCCTCGGCGGTGGGCTGGTCCCCGACTAGCAGCAGCGCCAGCCGGACCAGCTCCAGATGGTGACGGCGGAACAGCGCCGCCAGGTCAAGTCGCTCCGGGCCGGCCGCCGGGTCACCGGGCGGAGCCGCGAGCGTGCCGCCCGGGGCGCGGGCAGCATGCTGACTGGGTTCGTTCACGGCTTAAACACGCGCCAGCCCGGATTAGGTTGCCCGCGGCAGCCCCGGCCCGGGAATGACCGGGTTCCCGTGCGGGGCGGCCAGGCCCCCCGAGGCCTGTTACTCGTCGCCGCGCCATTTCCAGCGGCCGTACGAAGCATGCTCCACCCGCCCGGCGGCGACCTCCTCGGTCAGCCACCGGTGGATGGTCTGCTGGGCGACGTCGTGCCCGGCCCAGGCCAGCTGCTCGGCGATGGCGCGGACGGTCATGCCGCGTACCCCGGCCGAGATGAGCAGGGCGGTGATCCGGTGCCGGGCGGGATGCCCGGCGTCCTCGGCCGCGCTGGCGGTCAGCTCGGCGAACCGCTCCTCGGCCCGGCCGGCGGCCGGCTCGGTCTCGGGTAGTGCGGTCTCGGGAGGCGGCTCGATCGGGATGCGCTGCTGGCCGCCGGCCAGGGCGGGCACCAGCGGGCGGCTGCCGACGCCGGGGATGCGGGCGATCCGGCCCGGCGACCAGCGGGTCCGGTAGTCCTCGCCCAGCGCCTCCTCGAGCAGCTTGTCGGGGCCCGGCCGGACGTGGCCGTAGCGCTCGGCGACGGGGCTGATCGTGTCGTGCTCGATCCGGAAGAACTTGACCGGCAGCACGCGGCCGTTCTTGCCCTGCTGCACGATCCCGGTGCCGGGGTGACTGAGCCGGGCCAGGTCGGTGGCGATCTGGGCGTCGTCGGGGATGATCAGCTGGGCATCGTTCCTGGACGCCACGCCCAGGCCGATGCGCAGCGCGCACTGGGACTTGAGGTCGGCCGAGCCGATCATGGTGGGGGTGCCGCGCTGGGTGGCCATGATCAGGTCGATGGCCTCGGATCGGCCGGTCATGACCAGGTGGGTGGCCAGGCGGGCCAGGGTGGCGTTGGTGACCCCGTCCGCCGAGGTGCGCGGCCCGCTGGTGCCGACGCCCAGGATGACCGCGATCTCGTCGCAGACCAGCAGCACGGCGGGCTGGCGCGGCGAGGGGGAGATCTTCTCGCCGCCGCTGCCGGACCGGGACCGGGCCTGCACGGCCCGCTCCAGGGCGCGCAGCATCCGCGCCGCCTCCTCGCGGTCGGTGGCCAGCCAGTCGACCACCGGGCGCGGGGTGCGGCCCGCCAGCCAGGGCTCGATCCACGGCGCGGCCATCCGGCCGCCCTTGAGGTCGATGGCGAAGATCAGCACGTCAGGACACCGCGCGAGCTGTGCTAGTAGAACATTCAACAAATTGGACTTACCGCTGCCTCGGAGCCCGACGATGAGCGTGGCTACCTCACGCAAGGTAAGGGCGCAGACCTGGCCGTCCTCGAACAGGCCGACGGGTACGGGGCGGGTGATACTGAGCGTCCCGTGGTCGGCCGGCAGGTGCACGGTCTCGGCCAGCACATCGCGCTCGGCCACGTGCAGGATCACCTCGTGGGCCTGGGTGCCGCGCTCGAACCGGAGAGAGCCGTGCCGCATCCGGGCCGCCACCTCGAGCTTCTCGGTGGCCGGGACCAGGCCGGAGTACGTCACCTGCCCGGAACCGGGCAGCCGCAGGTGAACCTGGTAGCCGGCCAGGGTCGGGTCCTGGCCGGCCCACCTGATGCCCTTGTGGCCGATGCGGGCCAGCAGGTCGGGCCACTTGCGCTGGGCCTTGGCGGCCTCCTCGGCCTCGGCCGCCTGCCGGGCCCGCTCGGCCTCCTGCTCCTGGCGGCGGCGGATCTCGGGGTAGACCGGGATCAGGGCGGCGGCGACGGCGGCCAGCACCAGGGCGGGCGGCCAGGACCACCGCCCGGCCAGCGCGGCGTAGGCCAGCCAGCCGGCCGCCACCACGGCGCAGGCGCCGCCGTAGGCGGCGACGGTCAGGCTCTTGGCCGTCAGCAGGGCGCCCAGCACCAGGCCGGCGGCCAGGGCCAGGCAGCAGACGGCCACGGCCAGCGGGGGCAGCCGGACGAGCCCGGCGGCGGTGCCCGCGGCGTACAGCGCGACGGTGAGCAGGGGACCGAGCCGCAGCGCCCGCCGCCGCGCGGCCCGCACCTGCGGGGAGCGTCCGGAGGGCTCGGGATCGGATTCGGTTGTGGGCTCGGGGCCGGTTAGCACCGCGGGCGTGTGGTCACTGGTTCTCGACCACATCCCATAGCCTCTCGTTGGGACGCGGGTTCTCGATGCGCTCCATCTCGGCCGCGTGCGCGACCCGGTGAATGGCATGGGCCTCGCCGGCGAACTCGCCCATGCCCGCGACAGTCGCGGCAATTTCCTGCAGGTGCTCGGGAACCGAGGGATGGACCGGGAATTCGGAGCCCAGCAACTCGGCGACGCCCGCCACCGAGGATGCCACCGTCTCGAACAGCACCGGCAGTCCGGCCAGGAACGCGTCTAGGTCCAGGGCGTTCTCGGGGATCCACCCGCCGATGTTCTCGCTCACCGCCTCGATGGCAGCGTCCATCTGACTACTCACGATCTGACCCTTCTCAGCGACCGGATAGCCAAAATCCCGGTCTTTCTTCATTGAGTCTTTACGAGGGCAGAGCTCTATGCAAATGCAAGACGCAATGCAATGATTACGCTTCGCGATCTACGGCCGCCGTGAGATTGGGGGCTGGCGGACCGGATGAGCATAGTGCCAGCGGCACCGGCCGCGACGGCGGGGCGCGCTTACCAGCCGGCACCGGGTCCGGCCAGCCGCCGTACGGCGGGCCGGGCGGCTTCGAGCACGGTGTCGAACCAGGCCGAGAAGGGCTCGCGGCCGCGCAGCCGGGCCAGGTCGGCGGCGGACACGAGCGTGGTGGCGGACACCTCGGCCGGGTCGGGCCGGGGCGGCTGGCTGACCCAGCCGGTGAACAGGTGGTTGTACTCGTGCTCGACCAGGCCGGTGTCGGGGTCGGGGTGGCGGTAGCGGACGACTCCGGCCTCGGTCAGCGCGACCGAGGTGAGGCCGAGTTCCTCGCGCACCCGGCGGACGGCGGCGGCGCGCGGAGGCTCCAGCGGCCGGGGGTGGCCGCAGCAGGTGTTGGACCAGACGCCGGGGGAGTGGTACTTGCCCGCGGCGCGGCGCTGGAGCAGCATCAGCGGGCCGTCCGCGGGGCTGGTTGCGGGGCCGAACAGGAAGACCGAGAAGGCGCGGTGCAGGTGGCCTGGGGCCTGGTGGGCGGCCAGCTTGCCGGCCACGCCCACGGTCTGGCCGGCGTCGTCGACCAGCTCAAGCTCCTCCTCGGCCTCGGGTCTCCGGGAGGAGGCAGGGGGCTGGGGCTGAGCCTGCGTGCTGATCTTCATGCTGCGCTCCCGTGGCTGCTGGCGTGCGGGCCGTCGGAGGAAATGTACGCCAGATGCCGCGCGGAGTGATCTTCGCCGGGCCGTGCGGGGCGGGTGCCCGGCGCGGTCGGCCTTAGCGGGTGCCGGTGATCAGGCAGGCCCGCAGCTCGGCGGGGTCCGAGGTGACGATCGTGTGCGGATGCACGCCGCGGCGCATCCGGCGGGCGATGTACTGGATCCGGCCGCCGGCGTATTCGCGCCAGATGGCGAACTCGGGGAACTCGGCTTCCATGGCGGCGACGTCCGCCGCGTCGTCCTGGTCTCTCATGCCGGGCGTCGCGCCGGGGCCGTACTCCCAGGCGACGTCGTATGCGCGTGCCATCCAAGCCCTCCGCGGGGTCATGGCGCGCCTAGCGACGTCCGGGATGCCGACCGGGGCCAGGGGCAAGCCGCCGTCTGCTGCGCCATGAACTGCTGTGCCATGGACTGCTCTGCCATGGACTGCCGTGCCGTGAACTGCCGTGCCATGAAAGTTAGGAAGGTTTCCTTTCGTTCCGTGGCATCCTAACACGGCGCTGAATATCGGGTCAATCGTGCCGATGGCGGCGCAAGCTGACTCGCGGTCCGCTGCCGGCGACCTCCGGCGCTGGTCAGGGGCTTAGCGGATGACCAGGACGGCGGGACCTCGGGGGACCAGCTCGCCGATCACCGGGGCGCCGGGGATCTCGCCCGCCACCAGCAGCCCGCCCGAGGTCTGCGCGTCGGCCAGCAGCAGCAGGTCGTCCTGGCTGGCCGGGCCGAAGTCGGCGTGCGGGGCCACCCAGTCCAGGTTGCGGCGGCTCCCGCCGGGCACGAAGCCGTCCCGCAGCGCGGCCGTCGCCCCGTCGATCAGCGGCACCGCGGCCCGGTCGATGACCGCCGTGACGCCGCTCGCCCTGGCCAGCTTGAACAGGTGCCCGAGCAGCCCGAAGCCGGTCACGTCGGTGGCGCAGCCGATCCCGGCCGCCAGCGCCTGCTCGCTGGCCTTGGCGTTCAGCGTGGTCATCACGTCGATGGCCTGCTCGAACACCTCGCCGGTGGCCTTGTGCCTGGCGTTCAGCAGCCCGCTGCCGATGGGCTTGCTCAGCGACAGCGGCTGGCCGGGCCGGCCCGCGTCGATGCGCAGCAGGGCGGCCGGGTCGGCCAGCCCGGTGACCGCCATGCCGTACTTGGGCTCGGGGTCGTCGATGCTGTGGCCGCCGGCCACGTGGCAGCCGGCCGCCGTGGCCGCCGCCAGCCCGCCGCGCAGCACCTCGGCGGCCAGGCTGGCGCTGAGCACCTCCCGCGGCCAGCCGAGCAGGTTGACCGCCACCAGCGGCTCGCCCCCGACCGCGTAGACGTCGGACAGCGCGTTGGTGGCGGCGATCCGGCCGAAGGTATAGGCGTCATCGACCACCGGGGTGAAGAAGTCGGCCGTGGCCACCACCGCCCGGCCGGGGCCGATCTGGACCACGGCCGCGTCGTCGCCGTGCTCCACGCCGATCAGCAGATCGGGCGAGGGCCGCTCGGGGATCAGCCCGGCGACCGCCTCCTCCAGCTCGCCGGGCGGGATCTTGCACGCGCAGCCGCCGCCGTGCGCGTACTGAGTCAGCCGGATGCTTGCCTGCCCGGTGCTTGTCTGCTCGCCCATGGCTCGACTGTAATTAAGCGACCCCCGAGCCCGAGGGCCGGCGGGGGCCCAGCCAACGGAGGTAACAGTGAGCGTGCTAGACCAGCGCACCGCCATGGAGCGGGAGGCCGCCGGCCGGACGATCTGCGGGGAGCTGGCCGCGGCGGCCAGCCGCTGGGGCGACCTGCCTGCCTACACCGACCGGGACGGCGGGCCGTGGCAGACCCTGACCTGGGGCGAGACCCGCGAGCTGGCCCTCCAGCTGGCGGCGGCCTTCGCCGCGCTCGGCCTGCGGCCCGGCGAGCGGGTCGCGCTCATGCTGCCCAACCGGGTCGAGCACGTGCTGGCCGACCTCGGCGCGCTGCACGCCGGCGGCGTGCCGGTCACCTTCTACCCGACGCTGGCCCCTGACCAGGTGGCCTACGTGGCGGCCAACTGCGACGCCCGGATCGCGGTCCTGGACGGCGCCGCCGACCTGGCCCGCTGGCAGCCGGTGCTGGACGAGCTGCCCGGCCTGCGGCACGTGATCGTGCGCGACGCCGGCGCCTGCCCGGCGGGCGAGCCCTTCCGCACCTGGGACGACCTGCTGGCCCGGGGCGCGGCCGAGCGGCCGGGCCGCGCGGAGGAGATCGAGCGGCGGGTGGCCGCCATCACCCCCGGCGACCCGGCCACCCTGCTGTACACCTCGGGCACCACCGGCGCGCCCAAGGGCGTGGTCATCACCCACGCCAGCATCGCCTACGAGCTGATCACCGTGACCGCCGCGGGCAACGCCCGGCTGCACGTGCGCTGGGTGTCCTACCTGCCGCTGGCCCACATCGCCGAGCGCATGTTCACCCTCTACCTGGCCATTCACAATGGCTGGCAGGTGTACTTCTGCCACAACGCCTCGGCCGAGCTGATCGGCACCGTGGGCGAGGTGAAGCCGACCGCGTTCTTCGGCGTGCCGCGGGTGTGGGAGAAGATCCAGGCCGGCATCCAGGCCCTGCTGGCCGCCGAGGCCGACGAGTCCCGGCGCGCGGCGGTGGCCGCGGCCATGGCCACCGGGCTGCGCTACGTCGAAAGCTGCCAGTTCGGCCAGCAGACCTCGGACGAGCTGGCGGCCGAGTTCGCCGGGGCCGAGGAGGCCGTGCTCAGGCCGATCAGGTCCCTGCTCGGCCTGGGCGAGGCCGAGATCGTGGTCAGCGCGGCCGCGCCGCTGCCGCCCGAGGTCGGCGCGTTCTTCGCCGGGCTCGGCCTGCGCATCCTGGACGTGTACGGCATGACCGAGACCACCGGCGCCTTCACCGCCAACACGCTGGAGGAGTTCAAGCTCGGCACCGTTGGCCGGCCCGTCATCGGCACCGAGGTGAAGATCGCCGAGGACGGCGAGATCCTGACCCGCGGCCCGCTCAACACTCCCGGCTACGTCAGCCTGCCCGAGCAGACCGCCGACCTGCTGGACGCCGACGGCTGGCTGCACACCGGCGACATCGGGTCCCTGGACTCCGACGGCTTCCTGGCCGTGGTCGACCGCAAGAAGGAACTGATCATCACGGCCGGCGGCGAGAACGTGGCCCCGGCCGGCATCGAGAACCTGCTGGTCGCCCACCCGCTGGTGGGCCAGGCCCTGGCCTACGGCGACCGCCGCCCCTACGTGGTGGCGGTGCTGACCCTGGACGGCGAGGTGGCCCCGGCCTGGGCCAGGGCCAGGGGCATCGAGCCGGGCTCCCTGGCCGAGCTGGCCGAGCACCCGGCGGTGCTGGAGGCGGTCGGCGCGGCGGTGGCGGCGGCCAACGAGAAGCTGGCCCGGGTTCAGCAGGTCAAGGCCTGGCGGCTGCTTCCGCTGGAGTGGACGGCGGAGAGCGAGGAGCTGACCCCGACGCTGAAGCTCAAGCGCCGGGTGGTCCACGCCAAGTACGCGGACATCATCGACTCGCTCTACGCGGCGCCGGCCTAGGGCAGCCGGGCCGGCCTGGCGCCGGCCGCTCCCGCCGCGTCCAGCAGGCAGGCGCGGATCGTCACCGAGTCCCGGTTGCGGCTGCGCCGGGCGTCCGGCCAGCGGCGCTCGATCATGCCCAGCATCCGGGCATTCTCCGGCAGCACGTCCATCACCAGCTCGGCCGAGCCCCGGCTCGCCGCGCGCAGGGTCAGCGCCCGCATCAGCGCCGAGCCCACGCCCCGGCCCTGCCAGCCGTCCGCCACCACCACGCCAATGTCGCTGACCCGGCGGCCGTCCCCGGACACGCGGTCCACCACCATGCCGTGACCGACCAGGTTCCCGGCCGCGTCCCTCGCGATCAGCACGTCGGCCCGGCCGTCGGCCCCGGTCAGCGAGCGCAGCAGGCTCGAGCTCGGCGTGGCCACGCTGGCGAAGAACCGGAAGAACTGGCTGCGCAGCGACAGCCCGGCCACGAATTCGCGTACCCGCTCGGCGTCGGCCGGCGTCCCCGTGGTGAGCACGAATCCCGCCCGCGCCTGAGTTCGAAGCATGAACCCAGCATGGGCCGACGTTGCTAGGTCTGTCAAGCAGACTTAGCCTGGTGAGTTATGGCGGCTTCCTGGGCGATCGACTACGACACGCAAGACTGCTCGATCGCGGCCGCGCTGAGCGCGGTCGGCGAGCGGTGGACGTTCATGGTGCTGCGGGAGGCGTTCAACGGCATCCGGCGCTTCGACGACATCCAGCGCCGCACCGGCGCGCCGCGCCAGGTGCTGAGCGACCGGCTCGGCCGCCTGGTCAGCGACGGCATCCTACGCAAGGTGCCGTACCAGGAGCCCGGTCAGCGGGCTCGCAGCGAGTACCGGCTGACCGAGAAGGGCCTGGACCTGTTCCCGGTCGTGGTGGCCCTGCTGGAGTGGGGGAACAAGCACGCCCCCGGCCCCGGCGGCCCCCTGGTGTCGCTCACCCACCGTGACTGCGGCGAGCCCGTCGCGCTCCAGCTGTCCTGCGCGGCCGGCCACGTGCTGGGCTCGGCGCGGGAGGTAACGCCGGTGCCGGGTCCGGGCGCCCGCCGGCTGCCCGAGCCGGCCGGTAGGGTCTGATGCCGGAGGCGTCTGGGTGCCTGGTGGCCCCCCCGGTCTTCAAAACCGGCGGACGGTGCGCAGCATCGTCGGCGGGTTCGATTCCCGTCCGCCTCCGCCAGGCATGCTCCGGCCCGGCATACTCCAGCCGGTGAGGCAGATGCGTCGAACCGGTGCCAATGCGGACGGCCGCCTGGCGGACATCCCGCCGGCGCCGCCGCCGCACGGCACGGTGCTGTCCTGGCACCAGGGCTGCCGCTGCGAGGAGTGCCTGGCCAGCCACCAGGACTTCCTGCGCGAGCTGGAGCTGCGGTCCCGCGGCCAGGTGACCTACGCCGCGCCCGAGCCGCGCCGGCTCAGCGCCGACGAGCGGGCCCACCTGGAGACCGCCGTGCGGACCAGGACCTGCCCGCGCTGCGGCGCGCTCCAGTACCACCGCTGCCGCAACCCGCTGTTCCCGCTGCACTTCACCGCGACCCACCCCGAGCGGGCCGGCTAGGGAAGCGCGCCGGCTAGGGAAGCGGGCAAGCCAGTCAGGCCGGGAAGCGGCCGCGGCGGGCTAGCGGGTCGAGGACCGGGGGAAGGACGAGCCCGGCGGCTCGGCCGGCGGGAACGGGCTGCCCGAGGTGCCCGCCGAGGTGGCCGGGAACGTGCCCGTGCCGAACGGCGGCACCGCGTCCTGGGTCTGGGTCGGCTCCTCGCCGGGGAACGGCCGCGGGCTCGAGGTGAAGGTGCCGACCGGCTCGGCCATCGTGGCCTCCGACGGGCTGGCCGACGGGTAGTTGTCGAAGTCGACATCCTCGGCGTCCACCGTGTCGGCGGCGGTCAGCAGCGAGAACCGGCCCATGACGATCGCGGCGACCAGGATGATGAGGATCCCGACCCCGGTGAAGAAGCCCATCAGCTCCAGGTAGCTCCACTGCGTGCTGGCTATCCCGTAGCCGCTGTGCGGCACCGGCGTGCCGGGCGTGATCGACGGCCGGTTAAGCACCGTCGTGACCAACCCGGCGCCGATCACGAACCAGGCCCCGGCCAGCGCGCCCAGCAGCCCGGCGATGGTCCCGAGTGCCCGGCTGCGGGTCAGCAGCACCGCCAGCCCGGCCAGGAGCGCCACGCCGCCCGGAATCACCGACAGGTAAAGCCGGCCCGTGGTGTACGCCCACGCCTTATCCGGCGTATAGGCGAAGTGGAAGTACGGCCCGACGAACGGGGCCAGGCCGCCCCACGCACCCAGCAGAACCAGCAGCAGCCCACACACCCCGCCGCGTCTGCGCGGAATACGTGCCACAGCAGCCATCAGGTACCACTCCTTGAGTAATCGGATGATTAAGACTTCCACATGGCGCCTACCCCCCGGGTGCCCCCTTATGCAAAGTGCCGGCAAACCGGTAAAGAAGACGGGTTCACGGTCGGCCAAGTTGCTGCTCGGGGCAGGTATGTTCGCCCTCGTGGACGTCCGCAGGCTGATCCCGCGTACCGACGTGGTGCTGGCTGACCCGCGGCTGGCGGGAGCGCAGGAGCGCCTGGGCAGGCCGCTCGTGCTCGCCGCCGTCCGGCGCGCTCAGGACCGGGCCAGGGCCGGAGACATCGAGCCCGCCGCTGTCGCCGACGCCGCCGTCGCCGAGCTGCCCGCCGCGGCGGCCTCGCTGACCCCGGTGATCAACGCGACCGGCGTGCTGCTGCACACCAACCTCGGCCGGGCGCCGCTGTCGTCCGCCGCCCGGCAGGCGGTGCAGGCCGCCGCCGGCTGTACCGACATCGAGTTTGACCTGGTGTCCGGTACCCGGGGGCGGCGGGCCAGCGGCATGCTCCGGGCGCTGGCCGCGGCGGTTCCGGCGGCCGAGGCGGTGCACGTGGTCAACAACAACGCCGCCGCGCTGGTCCTGGCCGCCACCGCGCTGGCGGCCGGCCGCGAGATCGTGGTCAGCCGCGGCGAGCTGATCGAGATCGGGGACGGGTTCCGGCTGCCTGACCTGCTGGAGTCGACCGGGGCCCGGATCCGCGAGGTCGGCACGACCAACCGGACCACCGCGGCCGACTACGCCGGGGCGATCGGCCCGCAGACCGGGTTCGTGCTCAAGGTGCACCCGTCCAACTACCGCATCGAGGGCTTCACCTCCGGCGCCAGCGTGGCCGAGCTGGCCCTGCTGGGCGTCCCGGTGGTCGGTGACATCGGATCTGGCCTGCTGACCCCGAGCCCGGTGCTGCCCGACGAGCCCGACGCGGCGACCTGGCTGGAGGCCGGGGCCGCCCTGGTCACCGCGAGCGGCGACAAGCTGCTCGGCGGCCCCCAGGCCGGGCTGCTGCTCGGCCGGGCCGACCTGGTCCGCCAGCTGGCCCGGCACCCGCTGGCCCGGGCGCTGCGGGTCGATAAGCTGACCGCGGCCGCCCTCGAGGCCACGCTGGCCGGCCCGCCGCCTCCGGTGGCGCAGGCCCTGGCCGCGGCCTCGCCCCAGCTCACCATCCGGGCCGAGATCATCGCCTCGCAGCTCACCGCGGCCGGCATCGACGCACGGCCGGTGCCCGCCGAGGGCGCCGTGGGCGGCGGCGGGGCCCCCGGCGTCGCGCTGCCCGGCGCGGCGGTCAGCCTGCCGTCGGCGCTCGGGCCGCCGCTGCGCACCGGGGACGCGGTGCGCAGCGGCACCGTCCGGGCCGTGGTCGGCCGGATGGAGGAGGGGCGGCTGCTGCTCGATCTGCGCGCGGTGCCGCCCGCCGATGACGACGCGCTGTGCGCGGCGGTCCTGGCTGCGGCCGGGTAGAGGCGGGGAGTCATGCAGGTCATCGCAACCGCCGGGCACGTAGACCACGGCAAGTCAACGCTGCTGCGCGCGCTCACCGGGATGGACCCGGATCGCTGGAGCGAGGAGAAGCGCCGCGGCCTCACCATCGACCTGGGCTTCGCCTGGCTCAAGCTGCCGTCGGGGGAGCGGATCGCGTTCGTGGACGTGCCCGGCCACGAGCGGTTCGTCCCCAACATGCTGGCCGGGGTGGGCCCGGTCCCGGCCGTGCTGTTCATGGTGGCCGCGGACGAGGGCTGGATGCCCCAGTCGGCCGAGCACCTGGCCGTGGTGGACGCCCTGGGCATCCGCAACGGCCTGCTCGTCATCACCCGCTCCGACCTGGCCGATCCCGGGCCGGCCCTGGCCCAGGCCAGCGCCGAGCTGAGCCGCAGCAGCCTGGGCGTGCCGCCCGCCGTGGCGGTCAGCGCGGTCACCGGCGAGGGCCTGGCCGACCTGGTCGGCGCGCTCGACCGGCTGGCCCAGGGGCTGCCCGTGCCCGACCAGGGCGGCCCGGTGCGGCTGTGGGTGGACCGCGCGTTCACCATGACCGGCAGCGGCACCGTGGTCACCGGCACGCTCCCGGCGGGCACCGTGCACCGCGGTGACGAGCTGGTCGTCACCCCGTCCATGCGCCCGGTGCGGGTCCGCGACATCCAGACCCTGGGCGAGAGCGCGCCCGCCGCCACCGGCGTGGCCAGGGTGGCCCTCAACCTGCGCGGCGTGACCAAGGACAGCCTGGCCCGCGGCATGGCCATCGTCCAGACCGGCCGCTGGACCACCACCGACGTGATCGACGTGCGCATCTGCGGCGCCCCCGAGGACCTGGACCACCCGGTGGCCCCGGCCGACCTGGCCATGCACCTGCCCCGCACCGTGACCCTGCACATCGGCTCGGCCCGGACCGTGGCCAGGGTCCGGCCCCTGTCCGGCAACATCGCCCGGCTCAGCCTGCGCGACCCGCTGCCGCTGCACGCGGGCGACCGGGTGCTGCTCCGCGACCCCGGCGTGGCCCGGATCCCGCGCCGCCGGCCGGACCAGTGGGCCGACGCGGCCGCCGCGCTCGTGATCGCCGCCCTCGCAGTAAAGGAGGGCGTGGAAGCGTGGACCGACGACTGACCGCAGGGCAACGAGGGCCTGCTGAGGAGTCGCCAATGTCCGTTCGGAATAGACCGGAATAGATGAGGTCTCTGATTTTTCTTCCGAACGGACGTTGGTCGCAGCCCAGCAGGCAACGCCCTCGCAC
>Ga0102924_1002552_pt1 | contig 19784 bp, 16 predicted proteins | sample PaiPotPPM11metaG_FD_80116 | JGI IMG/M metagenome (GOLD analysis project Ga0102924, IMG submission 80116) | Iron sulfur acid spring bacterial and archeal communities from Banff, Canada, to study Microbial Dark Matter (Phase II) - Paint Pots PPM... ...
CCCTGGGAGTCGCGGATCCGGGCATGATGCGCACGGCAAGCCGCCGAATGGGGGGCGCTTCCGTCCCCTCGAACGCCTCGGCCACGGCGTCGGCGAGACCCCCCTCGGGATGGTGGTCCTCGGTGACGAGCAGGCCGTCGGGGCAATCGCGCGCGGCTTCGCGCAACGTGGCACGGTCCACTGGTTTGACCGAGTAGAGGTCGATGACCCGCGTCGTCAGGCCGCGGCGTCGCAGCTCCTCGTGCGCTTCGAGGGCTTCGTGTACCGTGATGCCCGCGGCGACGATGGCGGCGCGGTCGCGATCGGATCGACGCAGGACTTTGGATCCGCCGATCGGGAAGGGTTCGCTCGCCGGGTAGAGGACCGGCGTCTTCTCGCGCGTCGTGCGCAGGTACTGGATACCGCGGCGCGTGGTCATCTCGGCCACGAGCTTGGTCGTCGCGTTGGCGCAGCACGGGTAGAGCACCACGCTGTCGTGAACTGCTCGCATCATCGCCAGGTCCTCGAGGCCCATCTGCGAGGGCCCGTCCTCGCCGATCGAAACGCCGGCGTGCGAGCCGACGAGGTTCAACGTGGCGCGCGAGATAGAGGCCATGCGGATCTGGTCGAACGCACGCGTGAAGAAGGCCGCGAACGTAGCGGCAAAGGGCGTCCAGCCTAGGGCCTGAAACCCCACTGCAGCGGAGACCATCTGCTGCTCGGCGATGTACATCTCGAAGAAGCGCTCCGGGTGAGCCTTGGCGAAACGATCGGTGTGCGTCGAGTTCGAGACTTCGCCGTCGAGGGCGACGATGCGCGGATTCGACGTCCCGAGGGCCAGGAGGGCGTCGCCGAATGCGGCGCGCGTGGCGACGAGCGCGCCGCCCGCGTAGGACGGCAACTCGAGTTTGCCGGCGGCCTCCGGGGCGCGCGCTGTCGTCCGTATCGGTGCGGCCGGCTTCACGACTCGCGCAGACGCCCGCCCCTCCTGTCCGAGCTCCGCCAGCGCGCGGTCGGTTTCCTCGCGTGACAAAGCCTTGCCGTGCCATCCCTCGCGGTCTTCGAGGAAGGACACGCCCGCTCCCTTCTTCGTTCGGGCGACCACCAGCGTGGGACGCGAGGCCTGCTCCGCCGCGGTGTACGCCGCGTCGATCGCCGCTGCGTCGTGACCGTCGATCGCATGCGCCTCCCAGCCGAAGGCGCGCGCCCGCGCCGCGTACGCTTCGGCGTTCCACCCGAGCATCGTGGGCCCTCGCTGTCCGAGGCGGTTCATGTCGACAATCGCGATCACGTTCGACAGCCCGTAAAACGCTCCGAGTTCGAACGACTCGTAGACGCTCCCCTCGGACATCTCGCTGTCGCCAAGCAGAACCCAGAAGCGATCGTCGACCCCGTCGAGGCACTTGGCGGCGAGCGCCATTCCGATCGCGATCGCGAGCCCCTGCCCGAGCGACCCGGTCGCGACTTCCACGTACGGAAGGACGGGCGCAGGGTGTCCTTCGAGGGCGCTTCCGCGCTTGCGGAGCGTCATCAGCTCTGCGTCCGAGATCGCGCCGGCTGCCTTGAGCACGGCGTACAGCAGCGGTGCCGCGTGGCCCTTCGAGAAGATGAGCCGATCGTTGTAGACCGCGCGCGGCTCGGCGACGTCGTACCGCAAGTGGGAAGCGAGCAGCACCGCCATAAGCTCTGCCGCCGACATTGACGACGTCGGATGCCCGGACCCGGCAGCCGTGGTGCAACGGATGCTGTCGACGCGCAGCTGTGTCGCGAGATCTTTCCAGGTGTTCGGGTCGCCCATGAACAGGTACCCGTGACTGCACCCCGCGATCCATTCGCCATGCCCCGTCGGGCTGACCTGAACTGCAGGAGGCATCCGTCGTGGCCGAGGTGTCTCGGCTGATCTCGATGCAGAGAGCGGCAAGTTCTACCTCAACGGCACGCTCGCGAGACGCGGTGTGGCGGGAGCTGCCGCGTATGACGTTGGATTACCGGCGAGCCGGGCGGTTGCGGCCGCCGCGCCCCAATGCAACCACAGTTCGCACGAGGACGAGCGACATGGGACACGATCACGAGCATGGGCACGAGCATGGGCCGCCGGGGACGAGTCGTGCGTTCGCAGTGGGTATCCTCCTCAACCTGATCATCGTCATGGCCCAGGTTGTAGTCGGCTTCGTCGGCCACTCGGTGGCGCTGCTCGCCGATGCCGGGCACAACTTCGGCGACGTCCTCGGGCTCGCGCTCGCCGGAGGCGCCGCCCTCCTGGCAAGGCGAAAGCCGAGCGGCAAGCGCACGTACGGCTTCCGCAGGGTCACGCAGCTCTCGGCGCTTGCGAACGGCGTCGTCCTCCTCGTCGCCACCGGTGCGCTCGGCCTCGAGGCCATTCGGCGCCTGGCCTCCCCGGAGCGCGTGAACACGGGGCTGGTGATGCTGACTGCGGGCCTCGGCGCCGTCGCAAACGCTGTGTCGGCGCTGCTGTTCCTCCGGGGCCGAGAGGACGACCTCAACATGAAGGGGGCCTTCCTGCACCTGGCTGGAGACGCGGCGATCTCGCTCGGTGTCTTGGGGTCCGCGGCGGTGATTGCTTGGACAGGCTGGTACTGGTTGGACCCCGCGACGAGCCTCGTCGTGGCGCTCCTGATCCTCGCGAGCACCTGGTCCCTTCTGCGCCAGTCCATCGATCTCGTCATCGACGCGGTGCCGGAGCGCATCGACCTCGACCAAGTGCGCGCCTATCTGGGCGGACTGCCCGGGGTTACCGACGTGCACGATCTGCACGTGTGGGCGATGAGCACCACCGAGGCCGCCCTCACCGCACACCTGGTGATGCCCCAGAGCTCTAGCGAGCCGCGCTTCCTCACGAACGTCTGCAGGCAGCTTCACGACCGCTTCGGGATCGAGCACTCGACCCTACAGGTCGACTCCGCGGAGGGACGCGACGAGTGCGGTCTCGCGAGACCCGCCTGCGTTTGAGGCTGGCCGTACCCTCAGGTCCGCGCCTTCAGCGTCGAATCGAAGAGGGCCAACAACGTCTGCCAGTGACGCTCCGATGCGGCGGCGTCGTATACGGGTGTGTCGCGGAATACCCATCCGTGCTTCGCCGGGTACGTCTCTATCTTGTGATCGACGCCTGCGGCGGCGAGTGCTTGCTCGAGGCGTGCCTTCATCTCATCGGGGAACGACTGATCCTCGATCGCTCCGGCGACGTACACGCGCGACTTCATTTTCGGCGCGAGCAGATGCGGGCTATCCGGTGCATCGGTCGCAAGGCGGCCGCCGTGGTAGGACGCGGTCGCAGCGATGCGATCCGGATAGGTCCCCGCCGCCGTGAGCGACATGAGGCCCCCCATGCAGTACCCGACCGTGCCGACACCACCGCGCTTCACGTCGGGCTGCGCGCCGAGATAATCGAGGAACGCGCTAGTGTCGGACATGATATTGGCGGGCGTCGCGTGCGCGAAGAACTTCTCCACTAACGTCTTTCTCTTCTCCGGATCGGCGAAGAGGCTGCGCGGGTCCATCGGCTCGTAGGGGCCGGAGCGATAGAAGAGATCGGGAAGGAGCACGAAGTATCCGTGATTGGCCAACCGGTCACCGACCTCGAGCATGGCCGGCCGAATCCCGATGCCATCCATGAACACGAGGATCGCGGGCCAAGGTCCATGGCCGCTCGGTCGGAACACGTAGCTCGGAGCGCTACCGTCTCGCGTCCTGAGCTCGATCTTGTCCATCCAGAGCCTCCGTATCGCGCTCGCGAACCGCATTCCACGCCTTGGCTCGGGCACGAGGTCCGATGCGCGAGCGCCTTTGCTTACCACGGCTCCTATGGCTCGCGCAGCGTCCTTTCGACGGAGATTCATGCAACGACGCGGTCGCGAATCGCGTCGGCGTATCGCGCGAGCGCATCGTCTAGCGTCGGCATCAGCTCGCTGCGTTCGCTCGCCAGCGCGACGTAGAGCGGTCGTCTGGCGCGGAGCCGGAGCTCCTCGGTCGGGCACGCTACGAGTCCATCCTCGGGGACGCCGGCTCGCCTTGCAGCCGTGCGCGCCAGGTCCGCCCATGTCGTGGCCCCTCGGTTCGCCAAGTGCCAGACGCCGCTTGCTCCGTCGACCAGCAGCGTGAGCACGGCATGCGCAAGATCCGGCACGTACGTCGGAGAGACCACGGCGTCGGCGGCGACATTCGCTCGGCGGCGCGCGCGCAGGTCAACCAGCGTTCGAGTCACGAAGTTGTGGGCGTCCCAGGGACCGAAGAAGGCGCTCGTGCGTACGACGAGCGCCCCAGGGTGAACGGCGAGAGTGAGCCGCTCGGCCGCGGCCTTGCTCAGTCCGTACACGTTGAGGGGTCGGACGCCGTCGCGTTCGTGGTAGGGCGCGTTCTTCTGCCCGTCAAAGACGAGATCCGAGGAGAACGCGACGTAGCGCATTCCGTGGTGTGCGCAGGCTGCGGCGACGCCCGCGCACGCCGCCGTGTTGAGGTCGAAGCACGCGTCTCGATCGAGCTCGGCCTCGTCCACCCGCACGTATCCGGCCGCGTTCAGCACCGCCCACGGTCGGAACTGCGCGAGCACGCGCGTCACCGCCCCGTCGTCGCGGACATCCAGCTCGTCGCGGGAGAGGGCCACGGCAAACACACCTCGCTCGAGGCAAACGCGAACGAGCGCTCTGCCGAGCGTCCCGGCCGCACCGGTCACCAGGACCGGACACGAGACACGTGGGGAGGTTGGAGACGGCTTCCGTCGGGCGGGGGGATAAAGAATTCGGGTCGGCTCCCGCCACCAGCCCGGCTCCGCGGCGAGCGGATGAGAGGTACTACCTCGCGAGGCCAGGTCCCGCGCGACCGAAGCCAGCGCCGTGGGCCGAGGAGTCGCTCCGCGCACGTCGAACATCCCCGGCTCGTAGTGGTTTCGGGTCTGCAGCATCAGGCTGTCCCAGTCCATGGCTCCAAACGCCGACCACACGGTGACCGCCCGCGCATCGACGCCGCGTTTGCGGGCGTCCTGGGCCGCCTTCCACGCCTCGAGCAGCCACCGGATCTGCTGTTCCGGCGGACCTCCGAGGTGGACTTCGGTGATCGCTACCGGCAGGCCCCAGCGTCGCCAGGTGTTTTCGAGCAACGCCCGGTGGCCGACAATCCCCTCGGCCCGCACGCGTACGGCTTCGACGTCCGCATACGAGTCCCGGCCGTTCCCGCCGCGTGAAGGCGGCGGGTAGCGGTCGGTGCGCTCGTCGAGCATTCGGTCGCTCGTCAGATAGTAGTTGATGCCGACGATGTCCGGAGGGCAGGGATCGTCGGCGAGCAGGTCGAGGAGTGCTTCGTTCGCGCCGTGCCGCACGAGATACGAGCGAAGGGGGTGGTGTCGGTCGACTCGTCCGGTGAGGAGATCGAGGCCCAGCTCCCGCACGGCGTTCTCGTAGGACGCCTGATAGTCGAGGCGGGGTGTCGAGAAGACGGTCCCGAAGTCCTCCGTATGGACGAGGCGTGCGGTCGGGTTTGCCCTTCGGATCGCCCGCATCGCCCCGCGCGTGGCGGCGCACTGGTTGAGCAGGGCACTGACGAAGGCGGCTTCGCTGCGCGCATGCGGGTACCAGATCCCGTAAAGCGCGCTGAAGCGTGCCGTCGTTACCGGTTCGTTGACGGGCGTGAAGTCGTCGATCCAGGGATAACGACGCGCGACGGCGCCCGCGAAATCGGCGAGACCCGTCACGAAGGACGGCTCCAGCAAGCTGGTGGTCGACGGGCCGCTTCCGTGGTGGAGCAGCGTGACTATCGGGCGGACGCTCAGCTGTCGCAGGCGGTCGAGCCGCTCGTCGGTCCAGGCCCATTCCGCCAGCTCGGCTCCGCGTGGTGCCGTCCTCTCCCAGAGCACCGGATACCGCACGGCCCGCGCGCCGATCGACGCAATGCGGTCCAGATCGTCGAGACGTGCGCCGTGGCCCGTGCGGGTGAGCTGATCGAACGTCGCGTCATGAATGCGCGTGAAGCTGCACTCGACTCCGGCCCACAGCTCGAGCTCGTTCACGAGCGGTCCCCCGGATCGTCGGGAAGAATGGGCACGAGGACGCGTGCGCGAGGTCCTCCCGTTTCGTCGTAGGCCCTCCGCGCGCGCTCGACGACGAGGCGCCCAGCTCCTCGCCGGACGAGGGCGACAATCGCGCCGCCGAATCCGCCCCCCGTCATGCGTGCACCGAGAACGCCTGCGTCGCCTCGAGTCAGACGCACGAGCCGGTCGACGTCCGCGGTCGTCGCCTCGAAGTCGTCGCGCAACGATGCGTGTGAGGCGTCGAACAGCCGACCGAGGCGCATCGAGTCGCCCGCTCGCATCGCATCGACCGCGGCAAGGACGCGCGCATTCTCCGTCACCACGTGACGCGCGCGTCGGTCGAGCGGAGCGGGGAGACCTGCGACGGCCTGCTTGTCGGTTACGTCTCGCAGCTGATCCACGCCGAGGGCTCGCGCAGCCTGCTCGCACTCCGCGCGCCTCGTGGCGTATTCGCCGGCAGCGTGATCGTGCACGACTCCGGAGTCGATCACCGCGATCTCCACGTCTTCTGGCAGCGCGACCGTCTCGTACCCGAGCGAACGTGTGTCGAGAAAGAGCGCGGCGGTCTCGGTGGCGAGGCTCGCAGCCATCTGGTCCATGATCCCGGTCGGCGCTCCGACGAAGTCGTTCTCGGCTCGCCGCGCGATCGTCGCGAGCTCGACCGCGGTGAGCCGCACCCCGTATGCGTCGCGGACGGCGCGCAAGATCGCTACCTCCAGGGCTGCGCTCGAAGACAGGCCACTCCCGATGGGCACGTCGCTGCGTACGAACGCGTCGAACCCCGCGATCGTATGCCCCTCCGCACGGAGCGCGACGACGAGGCCTTGAACGTAATCGATCCATCGGCCCTGCCGGCGCTCGGCGCCAACCTCGAAAGTCGCCGTCTCGTGAAGCTGGTCGCTATGCACGCGCACCACCGCGTCGGCGCGATGGGCGAGTTCGACCCGCGTTCGCTGCGGTATCGCCATCGGCAGGACGAACCCGCCGCTGTAGTCGGTGTGCTCGCCGATCAGGTTCACGCGGCCGTGCGCCTCGGCAGTGACCTCGGGCAGGCGCCCGTACTCGTGCGAGAAGTCATTCAAGCCGCACCTCGATGCAAGCGTACGCCCTCATCGCGGGGCTCCGTTGCGCCCGGTAATTGCTGGCTCCGCCGGTGTCCCACCGCTCGTCGCGAGCGCGATCTGGTCGATCGGGACCTTGGGCCTACGATCGTCGTGCAGGAGACCGTTCGCCTCCTGATAGGTATCCGCGAACTGCGTGTAGCAGAACCCTGCAAGCAGCTCGAGCGAGCGAACTGCCCCGAGCAAGCGCGCGAAGCGCGCGCCGAACTCGCGCGCAGTCGAGCACCGCGAGTATCCCCAGGTGCCCGCGCCCCGGCTCGATAGCGCGATGCCCCCGAACTCGGAGAGGACGATCGGCACCGTCCGGGACGCGTGCAGCTCGTGATCGAGAACGATGGCGCGTCCCCCCGGGCGCTCGCGCTGAAAAATCCGCGGCACGAGTTCGTGCTTCGCGTAGCGCACGGCGAGGCGCTCCGGGTTCTCCTCGTAGTCGTGAATGCCGATGGCGTCGGTCGCGATGCTCTCCCACCCGTCATTTCCGACGACGGGCCTGGTCGGGTCGAGGGTCTTCGTGAGGTGGTAAAGGCCCTCGACGTAGTGCCGCTCCGGCTTGTTTTCCGGCAAATTCGGGACACCCCACGACTCGTTGAACGGAACCCATACGACGATGCACGGGTGACTGGCGTCCCGCTCGAGCACCTCCACCCACTGGCGCGTCAGTCTCTCGATCGACTTGTGCGTGAAGCGGTAGGCGCTCGGCATCTCTTCCCAGACGAGCAGTCCGAGCCTATCCGCCCAGTAAAGATAGCGCGGATCTTCGATCTTCTGGTGCTTGCGTACGGCGTTGAATCCCATCGCTCTGGCGAGCTCGATGTCGCGGCGAAGCGCTGCGTCGTCCGGCGCCGTCAGCCCCGACTCCGGCCAGTAGCCCTGATCGAGCACCATCCGGAGCGTGTACGGTCGCCCGTTCAGCATGAATCGGTCGCCGTCCACGGCAAAGGACCGCAGGGCGGTGTAGCTCCGGACCGTGTCGAGGATGCGTTCTTGGCGGTCGACGAGCTCGAGCTCGGCCTCGATGAGCCGGGGGCACGATGGACTCCACAGGAGTTCGTTGCGGAAGTCGTCGATCCCCGGATCGCTCAGCGCGAGGCGCCGATGGACCTCTCCACCTACGACGGCGTAGCGATCTTCGGCGATCAGCAGCTCCCCGACGCGTAGCCTGACGACGAGCGCGAGCGCGGCGTCCGGAGGACAGCGCACGAGCGCATCGAGCTCGATCTCCCAGCGCTCGAGGTTCGACGACCAGCGAAGCGATGAGATCCGGGTACGGGGCGCGCGCTCGATCCAGACTGTCTGCCAGATGCCTGTCGTCCTCGGATACCAGATGGAATGCGGGTGCAGCTGCCAGTCCTGCTTGCCGCGCGGTTTCGCGAGATCGTGCGGGTCGTCCTCGGCGCGCACGATGAGCTCGTGCTTTCCCTCGGGACGCACGAGTGGCGTCAGGTCGAGAGTGAACGGCGTGTAGCCACCTTCGTGGCCCCCGGCAAGCCGCCCATCGGCCCATACCGCACACTCGTAATCGACGGCACCGAAGTGGAGCAGAAGCTGCTCGTCCGGGTCGAGCGTCGGGGCGGTGATCTCGCGCCGGTACCAGCACGCCTGGTACAGGCTCGTATCTTCGATGCCGCTGCGCGGTGTCTCCGGCGAGAATGGCACCTCAATCGACGAGTCGAAGCGGACCTGCTCGGGACGAAGGACCCCGTCCCTGTCGATCGCGAACGACCAGCGACCGTCGAGATTCGTCCACTGCGCGCGGCGAAGCATCGGGCGCGGATAGCCGCGCTTGCACGCGGTGTCCTCGGGGGGCAAGGGAGCGACGTATCCGGTGATCCCGACTCGCTCGAGGTGGTGCCGCGGCATGGCTTTACCCCACTACATCAGGCAGCCTTTGTCTGAGCGTTGGATAGGCGCTCGACGAGCGCGAGCGCCTGACCGACCACCTGGTCCATGTTGTAATACCGGTAGGTCGCCAGCCTGCCGACGAAGTGTACGTCGGGGGTCGCGTCGGCGAGCGCCTTGTACTTCGCGTAGAGCTCCTGATTCTGGGCGCGCGGTACGGGGTAGTACGGCTCCCCGTCGGCGCGCGGGAACTCTTTTACCACGGTGGTCTTCGGGTGCTTTTGCCCGGTCAGGTACTTGAACTCCGTCACTCGAGTGTACGCGTGTTCGTTGGGGTAGTTGATGACCGGTCCCGCCTGGTACACCTCGCGATCGTGCGTCTCGAACTGGAAGTCTAGCGAACGATACGCGAGCTGGCCGAAGCGGTAATCGAAGTACGCGTCGATGGGGCCCGTGTAGATCGTCGAACGGAAGCGCACCTCGCGTACCAGGTCGAGGTAGTCCGCGTTGAGCGCCAGGGTGATGTTCGCGCCGTCGAGCATTCGCTCGAACATCCGCGTGAAGCCGTGGAGAGGCATGGCCTGGTACGCGTCGCCGAAGTAGCGATTGTCGCGATTCGTGCGCGCCGGGACGCGGGCGGCGACCGCGGCGTCGAGCTCCGACGGGTCGAGGCCCCACTGCTTGCGGGTGTAATTCCGGAAGAATCTCTCGTAGAGATCCCGTCCGACTTTGCTCACGACTGCGTCTTCGCTCGTCTTCGGATGCGCGATGCGCTCGGCGCGTTCGGCGTAGAACGCCGCGATGTTGGACTCGTCGAGGTCGAGACCGTAGAGCCGGTTGACAGTGTCGATGTTGATCGGGAAAGGGAGAATCTTCCCGTCGACGTTCGCGAGGACGCGATGCTCGTAGTCTCTCCAGGCCGTGAACTTCGACAAGTACGCGAAGATCCGCGCACATCCAGTGTGGAAGATATGTGGCCCGTACTTGTGGACGAGGATCCCTGCATCGTCGTAATGATCGTAGGCGTTGCCGGCGATGTGTGCTCGGCGCTCGCAGACGAGCACCCGCTTCCCGATGGAGGCTAGGCGCTCCGCGCACACGCTACCCGCGAACCCTGCGCCGACGATGAGGTAATCGAACATGGGCCGGCGCTCCTTCATGCGATGCGACGCCGCCGCTCCGCTGCGTCGTGGACTAGGCGACGCATCGCGCTCCAGGTCGAGTCCCAGCAGGTCGCGGCGACCACCTTGTCGGCCGCGGCCAGACGGGCCGCCTCCTTCGCGGTTCCGCGCTCTCGAAGCACCCCCTCGATCGCGCTCACGAAGGCATCTCCCGCGGCGATGCGCACGACTCCGAGCTCGCCGTAAGGGCGGACGACGTCGCGAACGGGCGTGGATACCACCGGCTTCCCGGCGGCGAGGTACTCGAGCGTCTTCGTGGGGCTGATGAAGCGCGTCGCTCCGTTCTGGGCGAACGGCATGATCGCTACGTCCCATCCCGCGATGTACGCGGGCAGATCGGCGTATGAGCTCGGTCCGAGGTAATGCAAGTTCGGGCGCCGAGGGAGCGTGGCCGCGTCGATCTTGACGACGGGTCCCACGACGACGACGTGCCAGTCGGGGCGGGTGTCCGCGATTCTCGCCAGCAGGTCGCGATCGAGGCGCTCGTCGACCACGCCGAAGAACCCAAGGCGCGGGCGAGGCACGTCACGCTGGGCGCTCGGCTCGCCGCTCGTCCGGCAAAGTCGTGCGCTCGCGAAGTGTTCGGCGTCGACGCTGCTCGGGAAGGCGTGCACGAAGGGATGTGCGTGGCGTTTCGCCTCGTACAGGCTGTGGCCGCCCGTGAAGACGACGTCGGCGCGCGCGAAGAGCTGCCTTTCGCGCTCTGCGAGCTGCGGCGGCGCATCTTGAAACGCCGAGAGCTCGTCCATGCAGTCGTACACCGTGACGGCGGCGTCGATGTGTCCGGCGAACGCGAGCGCCATCGGCGTGTAAAACCACAGGAGCGGTGACCGGACGCGCGACGACGACAGGACACCGTCCAGGAGACGCCTGAGGTCTGTGTCGATCTGCGCTGTCGGTGCACTTCGCGACGCGGCCGTCAGGTAGGGGACCACCCGCCACAGATTGGGCGCGACGTCCTCGATGGACGCACGGGGGTGCTGCTCGTCGAATACCGGCTCCTCGACGAAGAAGACGCGCGCGTGCCGCGCCCAGCGCGCCATGAGATGGTTTGGCCGCTGGTACACGAAACCCCAGCGCAAGTGCGACAGGCAGACGACATCAGCGATGCTGAGCATGTGCTTTCCTGGTCTCGGGTTCGTGCGAGCTCTTCGCGGCCTCCCGCAAGTGCCAGGCCCACGCGTCACGGACGATGCGCTCGAGCGAAGAGCGGCGCGGTTCCCAACCGTACCGTCGGCGGGCGCGCTCCGGGCTCGCGACGAGCACCGGCGGGTCACCGGGTCGTCGCTCCCCTTCGACTACAGCTATCGGGCGGCCGGTCACTTCCCGGCAGGTTGCAATGACTTCTGCGACGGAGTGGCCGGTGCCCGTTCCCAGATTGAATGCGCCGCTGTCGCCGCCGCACCGGAGGTCGTCGAGCGCTGCCATGTGTGCATCCGCCAGGTCGAGGACGTGGACGTAATCCCGGATGCACGTGCCGTCGGGTGTCGGGTATTGCCGTCCGAAGATTACGACCTCGCTCATCCGGCCCAGGGCTGCCTGAAGCACTATCGGGATGAGGTGCGACTCGGGGTGATGGAGCTCGCCCAACCCCGCATCGGCGTCTGCGCCCGCGGCATTGAAGTAGCGGAGCGCAGCGTACCTCATGCCGTATGCGCGGGCGTAATCAGCGAGTGCCTGCTCGATTGTGAGCTTGCTCTCTCCGTATGGGTTGATGGGATGCGTCGGGGCCTCCTCGTCGATCGGACAGCGCTCGGGTTCGCCGTACACCGCAGCGGTCGACGAGAAGACGAAGTACTTGACGCCGCTGGCGAGGGCGGCGTCGAGCAGGTTGAGCGTAGCGGCGACATTTCCGCTCCAATAGAGGCGCGGATCGCGCACAGACTCGGCGACCTGCGTGTGCGCAGCAAAATGGATAATGGCGTCGATATCGCGCTCGCGTATGACGTCGCGCATGGTCGCGCCGTCGGCGATGTCGGCATGGACGAATGGGACCCCCTCGACCAGAAGCTCGCGGTAGCCGGCGGACAGGTTGTCCACGACCACGACCGGGCGCCCCGCACGGACCAGGCAGAGCACCATATGCGAGCCGATGTACCCGGCACCCCCGGTGACGAGTATCGCCATGGCCCTGCGCGATGCACCGTGGGTGCCGAGCGCGGGGAGCGCCAGGCCCCCGGGCGTTGTGGGCGCGAAGGTGTCCCAGGGGAGAGCTCTTGCGCGGAAAGGCGCAACGAGGGTGGCGACGACCTCTACGCCGTGGCACGTCGCCACGCGGGCGACGATGGATCCCGAGCCGCGGCGGAAGCGGGCGAGGGCTGGGCTGACGGTACACGTTCAATCGTATCTGCGTGGACTGTCGGTCCAGGACCCCGCAATTGCGGCCCCCGCCGCGTGGGCGATGCTACATGCCGGGCGGCGGCATGATCTCGACGATTTCGATGAACCCGTCCGGCATCATGAAGTGAGGATGCCCCTTCAGGGCGTCGGCGAGGGCCTCTTTCGATTCCGCCTGGAGGACCGAGTAACCACCGAGTTCGTTCGTGGTCGGTGAGGCGCCGCCCGCCTTCGTGACGCGCAAGCTCTTTCCAAGCGGCGCTCCCATGTCGACGAGCGACGGTGCAGCCTTCTTGCTCCACGCCATCCACGCGTCCATTCCGGCCTTCTGCTGCTCTGGAGTGGACTTCTTCATCTGCTCGAAAGCGGACGTTGGCGCCTTGTAGAGAACGAGAAATTTCTTCATCGGCGGAACCCTTTCTTCGAAACGTCTGCGCAAGAGCCCTTGACGAGTCTTGCGACGTGGTCCTCCGGACTACGCCCATCCACTTCGGCACGCAACGGTCGGCCGGCTATAAGAGAGGCTTCCAGTTGGGGCCGTCGAAGGGCAAGACGCCGATCCAGTAGAGCGCCATCATGAGGACGCCGTAACCGACCAGGCACCGATAGAGGCGACGAGTTCGGTTCGCCGCGTCCGGCGTCCCGGCCAGGCCCCGTTCGAGAAAGGCGGCCAGCCCGAGGGCAAAGAACGGCACGAACTCCGTGAACGCCCGATGTCCGAGGCTCACGCCGTACCACCAGCACCACCAGCTCGAGACGATCCACAGCTGCAGCAACAAGATGACGGCGATCGCCGTGAACTCCGGCCGAAGGCGATCACGTCGCGCGCGCCATAGTCCGAGAACCGACAGCGCGAGGACGGGTGCCCACACGAACACGCCCTTCTTGAAGCTGAGAAGGACGTGCAGTGGCTTGGGCGCGAAGGGGTCGAAGCGTTCGCCCTGGTACGCGTAGACGAACCAGTGGTTCGTCACCCGATGCCAGTAGAAAAGCTGAAGCGTGAAGATGGCGGCGGCCACTCCGCCCGTGAGCACCATGTAAGGGAATCGCCGAAACCAGGCGCGAACGCCGTCGTTCAACCCGTAGAGCGGCACGAGTACCAGCGCACAGCCGTTGGTCGGACGAACGAGGAGAATGAAACCGGCAACGGCTCCAATGAGCAAGCTCCGGCCGATCGTGGGGTGCGCGTGCCAACGAGGGATCGCTTCGAGCAAAGCTGCGAACAAGAAGAACGAATAGGCGTGGCTATAGAGCGGTTCCCAAGTGAAGTAGTGAAAGACGTTCGTCCCGAAAAGAACGCCCGCCAGGGTCCACGTCGTGATCCGCGCGTCGAAGCGCTGCTCGAGCAGTCGACGTAGCAGGACGACACCGAGCCACCCATAGACGACGCCGGCGAGAGCGGCGAATGCTTGGTAGATGGGCGCGTAGCCGTCCGCCCTCGTGCCCAGCGCGACACTGAGTCCGTGGGCGGTGAGGAAGAAGGGAGTGATCATCGTCGCAACCCCCATCGGATATTTGTCGAGGTACGCGCCGGTCTCCTCGTAGACCTCGATGCGCGACGGATCGACGGGTCCGCGCGCCGCGATTCCATGCATCGACAGGTCGTGGTCGACGACCAGGGCAGGCAAGTAAGCGTAGTACCCGGCGCCGTCGGACCGAATCGGCGGGTCTGGCGTGCAGCGAAGGCCGTAGATTCCGAGGACGCACACGACGGCGAGCGCCCCGACCGCGCGAACGAACAGGGTGGGGTTGAGATAAGCCGCCTTGGAGAGCAATCAGGCCTCGTGCGCGCTGTATCCGGGGGCCGGCTGGCGCGCCCTGCCGAAGGTTCGGGGGCGACCAGTCTATCTTCATCGGACTTACCGGTACGGCTTGCTGCGCGAGCGCTCACCACAATCGGCGCCGTTCGTGCCTACTCCGCCGCCCATGCGCCAATGCAGCATGTTCGCAGCCTGGGGGGTAGAGAGCGTGATCTTCGCCGCCCTCACCGCCGCGTGCGGTGGCACCGCGTCATCGAAGCCATCCCTACGAGAATGGTACGGCGACGGGGGAGCTGCGGACGACGGACCGAACGATAACTCGACCCCGGTCGGATCGCCGAGCTTCCTTCGCTTTGCCGACTGGACGCGCGATGCCGTGATGGGCTTCGACCTCTGCGTCAGACCGCACGGGAGCGGAGGTGCCGGCACGTGGATCGGTCCGCTCCTCGGCGGAGCCATCGCGTTTCCGAACGTGAGCGCGTACGTGACCGTCCCGTCCGACACGTACGACGTCGGCGTCGTCGTGCCGGGCGGGACGTGCGCCGCGCCGATTGCGCCCGTCAAGGAGATTCCCCCCCTGGCCGGGGGCACGCGGACGACGTTGGCGCTAGTGGGTGACCTCCAGCCGATCGAGAACGATCCGCAGGCAAGAGTCGTCGCGTTCGCCGACGACTTGGAGGCTCCCGACGGGCGAGCCGCCGTCCGGTTCATCGACGCCATGGCCGGGACCGGCGTGGTGTTTGGCACCGGCGCGTTGGTGTCTGCCACCTTTTCGCCTCTCACTGGCAACGTTCCGTTCGGGACCGCGTCGACGGCACCTGCGAGCGGTCTCACGGTTGACGCGAATGGCTACGTGCTGCTGTCTCCGCTCGCGGGGGGGGCCCTCAGCGTCCACGTGGGCAGCGCCGAATCCGATGCATCGACGGGAATCGGCTCCGATCTGTTTGACGGCGGCCTCGGGAGCGGAGCAAGTCCTACGGGGTTCGGCGCCGAGACCGACCTCGCGACCGGATCCGGCGCGACATGGTCAGCCGGCAGCGTCGTTACGGTCACTCTCATCGCAGGCAACTTCGGGGTGACCCCCGAGCTGATGCTCTGCCAGGACAACGCCGCGCCCGCGGGGAGCCTCTCCGTGTGCTCGGTTCTTTCGCCGTGATCGCTCTCGAGGCGTCATCGGCCTTCTTCCTCGACGAAGGCCTTCAACCGATCGATCGCCTCGTCCCAGCGACGCGAGATCTGGTCCAGATAGCGGCGGGCCTCGGCCAGGCGCCTCGTCTCGAGCTCCCAAATGCGTTCGCGTCCCGAGCGCCGGCTGCGCACGAGCCCTGCCTCCGCGAGCGCATGGAGGTGCTTCGTAACCGCCTGACGCGACACGTCCGAGCCGTCGGTGAGCCGGACAATGGGCAGCGGTCCCTTTTCGCACAGCCGTGCGACGATGTGCAGCCGGGTTTCGTCGCCGAGCGCGGCGAATACCGGTGCCGCGACGGCGAGCCGCGCTGCGGCGGCGTGTGCTCCTGACATGGTGCCCCTCTCGAATTCGCGATCTTCGGCGGCCCCGTCGAGCGGCCCTTCCGTTAGCGCGCGGCCGCCAGGTACTTCTCCAGGAGCCTCGTCTGCGCTTGCCAGCCCCCGTCGTTCGCGGCGAACGCCGTGGCTCGTCGGGCCAACGGGATCCCGTCGAACCCGGACTCGGTGATCGTCAGCATCGTGCCCTGCGCGGCCTCCTCCAGCTCGAACTTCACCAGAGTAGTGGGTTCGTTCGAATAATCGATCGCCGGGTCGATGGCGAACGGATGCCAGCGGAAGGAGAAGAGCGTCATCGGTTCGATGCGGTCGACGAACAGCTCGAACGCCTTCCCTCGGTACGGCTCCTGAGTCTTGGCCACCTCGGCATCGGCGGTGGTCGGCACGATCTTCCCCGTAAGTCGAACGCCAGGGGCGAAGGGCCCGTCGAATTCGACCCCGAACCAGCTGCCGAACTGCTTCGCGTCGCTGATCGCGCGCCAGACGCGTTCCCGCGCTGCCCGCAGGAGGACCTTCTTTTCGATGCGATCGCTTGCCGTCATGAGCAACCTCCAGGTTGCGGATGTTACTACCCCCGCTCGTGGCAAAGAGCAACCGTTAGGTTGCTCTCAGCGTGAACGTCTCCCCTCGCTCGAAGTTGAAGACTCGACTCGCTGCGGCCGTTCTTGCGCTGCCGCATCTCCACGGCCCCGTTGTGCGGCGTGTCGATCCTCTGGACGTGCTCGCTTGCGTGCTCGCGCGAGCAACGGAACCGTCGCGCGCCGAAATCCGCGTCCCGGTCGCGATGCCTGTTGCACCGCGAGAGCGCGGTCGCCACGTCCGGATCGCGGCCGTCGACGGCGACCGTTCGCTCGTTCGGGGCTGCGGTCGCGCAGCGTTCTGCTCGAGGAGTAAGGGCTGCTCGCGCTTCGACTCGAGGCAGAGCCCTGTGGCCCGCGGCAGAGGGAGCACCCCTTGCAGAGCGCACCCCGGCGCGCGCTCAAGCGCGTCAGGAGGATGTCATCATGCTGTCGAAAAAGCTGTTTGGCGCTTTGGCTGCGGTGGCGACTTGCGCGGGTGCCTGCACCTCGAGCGGTCCCACCGCATCCGATACCACCGGGACCACGCAGTCCCCTCAGGTGGCAACAACGCTGGCGTGCACACCGCTGGTAGCAGCCCAGGCGCCGTTCGTGAGCTGCGGAGCCGGCGCCGCGACGCAGCTTGCGCTCGCGAGCAGCGTTCAGTCGACGATCGCGGCTCAGATGCAGGCGGCGTTCGCGAACCTGACCTTGACCCCGGACCTGACCGCGAATCAGGTCCTGATCACGTCGCAGGCCGCGCAATTCGGCACCTTCTTCGGGAATCAGATCGTCGCGCCCCTCAGCCCGGCCGGGGCGTTCACGGTGGCCGTGCCCATCTCCCTCGGAAGCATTGCGCCGAACCTCTCGCTGGTCGCCAACGTCTTTGGCGCAATCCCGGGCCTCAACACGCCGTTCGCCACGGGGTCCCCGCTCTTCAGCACAGGACCGCTCGCGACCTTCAACACCACGGCCAACTCTTCGTTCTCCGCCTTCAACAGCGCGGCGTTCAATCTCGGCTCGCTGAACACCGGACCGCTGAACACGGCCACGATTAGCGCCGCGACCCTGCCGCTAACGTTCCTCATCTCGACCCCCATCACGGCGACGACGCCGGTGATCTGCAGCGGGGCCTTCACGCTCGGTTGTCTCTGAGTCGACCTTGCCGTCTCCGGCAAGCAGAACCCACAACTCGGGGCGCCCATATCTCCGCTCGCCGTGAGCGCGGGGCATGGGCGCCTCGCCCTTCATGCCGCCCGCCTCGCACGCGACGGACGGCGGTTGCGCTGCGAAGGTGGAGGCAGCGTGGCCACCGCGACGGCCAGCCCCGCCATGGATAGACGAGGCGCCCCTGCACGCGTCCATTCTACGAGGCCGCACCGCGCGAGCCGGCGGAGGCACTGCCGCACTTCCCACTCGGAACCCGGCACACGGAGGCCGATGGCAACCTCGTCGGCGGCATCCCGCCGTCGCGCCAACCTCAACATCGCCCGGAGGACCATTGCATCGGTGTTCATGGCCGCGGACTCTAGTTGGATACTGAACGTACGTCTAGAAAACGGAGCACTGTTCCTCCCACCCCTCTTCGGACCTGTTGTATAAATTCGTCTTAAATTCAAACACATACGCATGGTCTATGTGCGTGTCGCTTGCCGATGTCTGAGTATATGTACAGTATCTGGCGAATGCCCCTCGTCCTCGTCGAAGCCTCGCACGTTCGCGTCCTCTGCGATGCGTGCCGAACGACCAGCGCCGAGGTGTGCGGAAGGCGCGATTTGCCCGTGATGGCGCGCGTCGCCGCGGTCAGGAAGTTCAAGGCCGTGGGCTGGCATCACGACGCTGGCGAGCACACACGTACGACCACGCTCGAGCAAGTGCAGCGAGACGGAAGCGGCCGCTGGTACTGCCCGGGATGCGCAAAGAAGACCCATTTGTAATAGGCCGGCGGGCGCCGGCGGGTGGTGCAACCCGTCCTCGGTCCCGCGCGATACGCAAGTCGTAGAGAAAGGAGCACTCCATGGCGGATACACGTCGGCACCCACACGTCGTCAACATCGAGGAGGTTTCTGCGCGAGAGGAGCGTCGCGGCAGTTTCGCGTTCCGCGCGCGCCGACTGGGGGCGGAGGCGGGAGGGCGCGCGCTGGGGTGCACGCTCTACGAGCTGCCGCCTGGAAAGACGGCCTTTCCGTTCCATTTCCACAGCGCTCTCGAGGAAGCCATATTCGTACTCGAGGGGCAGGGAACGCTGCGGATCGGGCCGCAGAAGGTCGACGTTCGTGCTGGGGACTACGTGGCGCTACCGCCAGGTCCCGAGGCTCCCCACGCGCTCTCGAACGGCGGCGGACAGCCGCTCCGGTACCTGTGCCTTTCCGGCCCGGCGACTGCAACGACGATGGACATCGTCGCGTACCCCGACTCGAAGAAGGTCGCGTTCGCGTCGGGTATCGATCCGGTGAAAGGGCTGCGCGGCGGGGCGTGGGTCATGAAGCTCATCAAGGAAGACGTCCCCTCCGCGGACTACTACGAAGGCGAACCGCTCGCGCACGAGCCCTGAGGCGCGCCTCGCCGGCGGGCCATTCAGAACGAGCCACCCACTCCGGCACCGCCGGTCGCGAGCCACGGGACCGGGCGCACCGGCTCCATCGCGTACGTAGTCTTCGCGCGCGGTGGGGAGACCACCAGCTCCACGATGCCGACCGCGACGCCGACCCCTGCAACCGCCAGCGCGACGATCGACGCGTAACCGAACGTCTGCGCCGTTTGCAGGTCGTCGGCGGCGCTCGGCGGACACAGGCCGCCGTTGCAGTCGTTCTGCGCGGACGTTGCTTTCGAGATCGCAACGAACCCCAGGATGCCGCCCGTGACGAGGCCGGCGACGCCCACACCAAAGCCGGCGTAGGCGAGCGGCTCGACCCCGGTGTGCTCGCGGTTGCTCGGCGTCTCCGCAGACGTGGGAAACGGCGAGGCCGCAGGTGGCGAAGCGAAGCTCGGTTCTCGAGGCTGTGGGGCCGATGCCGCGACAATGCGATCGATCTGATGCGTGGCTTCCTCCGCGAGCTTCGCAGCGTCCTGGCGCGCCTGCGTCGCCCGCGGCGTCTCGTCAGCCTGGACGGGGATGCGCGCGACCGAGAGGAACGCCTCACGCGCCTCGAGCAGCATCCCCTCCATCGTGTACGTCCGACCGAGCTCGATGGTGGTGATCGGGTTCGGCGCGAGGTCGTGCGCGGCCTTGAACTTCTCGAGAGCGCCCGCGAGATCGCCGGCCTCGCGCGCTTCTGTGGCCTCGACGAAGAGGTCCCGCGCGCGGGCGAGGTTCTGCGCGTCGGACGCTTGAGCCGCCGCGTCGGGCGAAGTGGTCACCAGCGCCGCGAGAGCGACGCCGCCCGCGAAGATGCGGCTCCAGCGACTTCCGACTCCGAATGCCAACGGTCACCTCGGTGGAGGAG
>Ga0102924_1002553_pt1 | contig 19779 bp, 20 predicted proteins | sample PaiPotPPM11metaG_FD_80116 | JGI IMG/M metagenome (GOLD analysis project Ga0102924, IMG submission 80116) | Iron sulfur acid spring bacterial and archeal communities from Banff, Canada, to study Microbial Dark Matter (Phase II) - Paint Pots PPM... ...
CCGGGAGTCGTCGCCGAACCAGGGGGCGGGCAGATACAGCCGCCGATCGACCAGGGTGTAGCCGCGGGCGCTGGCGTAGCACGCCACCACACTGGCCTGGCAGTTGGCCACTTTGCCCAGCGCGCCGCAGTATTGCCGGGCCACCCCGACCGAATGCCGGCCCTGCTTGGGGAAGTCGCAGCCATCGACAATCAGGACGCCCGTCGCCGCGTCGCCCAGCGTCTGCGCCACCAGCTCCTGATGCCGCGCCAGGATCGGCGCATCGTCCCAGGGCGCCGCGCCGATGAACTGCTGCATCGCCTGGACATTGCCGCCCGCCAGCCGATGGGCCATGGGCTGGATCGCCTTGCGCTCGACGGCGAGCAGTTGCCCGGTCACGTAGGCCGCCGCCCACCGGCGCTGCTCCTCGCGCTGGAACAGCGGCGCGAACGCGGCGTGGTAGGCTGCCAGCTCGTCGGCCAGCGCCTCCACCTCCGCCGCCGTCAGATCCACCCCGGGCGGTCGCCCGGACGGCGGGGCGACCGGCCCATCCAACTCCACCTGCGCCATCAGCGTCTCCTTCCTGCCCCTCCCCCGGTCTCAGCAAGAATCGCGCCACCTAACGTTGTAGTACTAGTGGGCCATTTGCTATGCGTACCGCCATTGCTAACGGCGCCCGGTTGTAGTTGTAGTAGGGGCGCTGCTTGCTGCGCCCCTCGTCGCAGCGCCCTACCAGCCGATCGGTTCGGAATGGCATGCCGCATGGCCATTCATACAACACAGGCGTCCCGCGGGTTCCGGGTGTTCGGCGCAGAAGCCATTCCCGATGACGAATTACACACGCCCCTATAGGATGGCGGAGTGGTCTGTCCGGAGTGCATGTGCCGTTTTCGTCGAACCCGCGTTTCCATTAATCGATGTACGTCCGCCGTAGCGGAGTCGAGATGCCCACGCTGAGGACTCTGGCGATGGCATAAGTCTAGCCCGGCCGGAACCAGGCGGTGGGGCCAGGTCTTCACGGATTGTCGGCACGGGCGATCGCCTGAGCGCTCCTCTCCTACCGCAGCGACTCCGCGATTCTGACCATGTCGGAAAGGCCCAGGCCGAGGTGCTGGGATTGCAGGACGAAGGTGACGCGGTCAGCGTCCCAAGACAGGATGGCAGCATCCAGTTGGCCGGACCATACCTCGGCGTCGTTGGCGGCTTGCTGCCAGCCGCCGTGCGCATAGGCCGCTGGCCGCCCATGCACCGTCGTCGATTCGGTGTGGCTGGCCGGAAGGACAGCGCCGCCCCGGCAGCACGGGTTCAACTGCGTCTCCTGCAAGCCAACGCCCGCCATGGCCGTTCTGGGGGACACGTAGGAGAGGAGAACGCTATTAGGAGCCTCGCCGCCCGACGGTGGGCCGAAGGCGCGAGCGGACCGAAAGACGACGCCCGCCGGTAACCACGTCGGTCGGCGGATGGGGAAGGGAGTCTGCGCTTGAGCCTGGGCTAGCGTGAGCAATGGCAGCGGCGGACTATCCGTCTGCACCCCCGCTGCCGGGTGTAGTGGCTCGTCCCCAACCAGGACGAGGCCGAATTGGGGTCCGAGCTTCTGGAGCACGGCCTGCGCGGCCTGCGCAGTACCCAGCGCCGTGAGCGTCACCAGCAGGAGCGCAATGCCAGCTATGAGGATCCGGCGGCTCCCACGACGCGTGAGGCGGTGGGCGACCGGACGTGGCGCAGGGAGCTGGGCGCGGATGGCCGGCCAGAGATCCAGCGACGCAGGGACTGCATCTTCCGCCGCCTCGCGCAAACGCTGCTTCAGAAGCGCCGTGGACATAGGGGGCCTCCTTTCAGGGCTCGGTACCGGGGTGCAGAGGACGCAACAGTGTTCGCAATCGAGTTCGGGCAGCGTGGAGACGGCGCTTGACGGTGCCCGGAGGACAAGAGAGGGCCGTTGCCATCTCCGCCTCGCTCCGCTCGAGGAAGTAGCGCTGCACAACGGCCGCCCTCTCACGTGGCGTCAACTGCGCTAAGGCGGCCACGACCTCCGCAGCGCTCTCTGCCTTTTCCAGTAGGGCGTCCGGACCGGGAGACGGATCAGCCGTCAAGAAGGCGACCCCATCCTCATCGTCCGATGCCAGGGTATCAAGCGAGCGCAGGCGATTGGCCCGGGCGGCGGCCTTGCTGGCGTCGTTCAGCACGCTGCGCAGAAACCAGGGGCCGAATGGGCGGGCTGGGTCGAACTGGACGATACGCTCGTAAGCACGGAGGAAGGCGGCCTGTACCACTTCCTCAGCGAGGGCGCGATCGTGGGTGACGAGATACGCCGCGCGTACGGCAGCCACCTGGTGGCGACGGACAAGTGGCTCAAGGCCGCTGATATCACCCCGACGTAGGCGGGCAATGGCCTCAAGGTCGTCCACGGTCACACCCTCCACCGCGCCCGGCCACACGCGTCTACTGTGTACTATCCCCCAGCCGGTCTGAAGGTTCGCCCGCTTGCTCGCGCTGATGCCGGCCGATATCCCTCTGTTGACGCGGCGACGCCACTTCTACAACCACCCACGGGCCTCAGGTTCCATTTGCGCGGGATCTCTCCTGGATACTAGTCACCTCGGGCTCAACCTTCCAGGAGGACTATGGGCTGGTCCCCCGCCAAGGGACCGCTCAATCAGCCAGGAGGCCAGCCCGCACGTTCGTCTCCGGGTGGGCGTGTGCTCTGCTACGGGAAGGAGAGCCCGTACGGCGAGAGGCCGCCTTGCGCCATCGTCGTGGCGCCTCCGGTGGATGCCGCTCCTTGTGCCCGTGAATCGAAGGCCACTAGAGGACCGTTCTGGCCCTGGCGCGCGAACACGCGATTCCCATCCAGACTGATCCACATTCCATATTGGCTGGCCTGGTTCTGCCGGCGGATCACCTGCCCTGTCGCGGTGTCGACGACGAGCAGCGAGTACGCGTGGTCGATCGCCGGCTCGTCAGCCGTTGCGGCGAGCGCAATGACCGCCTGCCCGCTGGGGGCAATCGCCGCGCCATCAAAGGGGACCACACGTCCCTGGCCGGGGGCGAAGGTCGCGACTTCGGACACTGCGCGTGTCGGTAGATCGACCCGAACGAGCTGAGCGTTTTCCGTGATCACCGCAACGGCCTGCGTTCCCTGGATTGGGCCGGCGGCAACTGCGCGTCCGACTTGTGATCCCAGGGGGATGATGCTTGCCACCTGGCGCATTGCCAGGTTGATAACGCGAAGATCGCCGGTGTTATCGCAAAGTACGACCAGCTGGGCCATCGGCACGAGCTGGAAAGCGCCGCACCCAGGAAGTGGTATCTGCCCCGGAAGTGTCTGTCCGGTCCGGCGATCGAATAAGGTGAGCCAGTACGTCGGGGTCGACCGAGAGGCGTGGTAAATGACGACCGTCCGATCATCACTTGCCACGACGACGGCGGCATGCATGCTTCGCGCGTAGTCGCCCGTCGCCACGGCGACCTGGGGCGCGAGCGTCGCTGCCGCCAACTCGGTGAGTTGATCCACGGCGCGAGCGCCGTCCCACACCGCATCGAGCAGGAATACCGAGCGACCATCGTGCGAGACGGCGAGACCCGGATTTTGGGTGGCCAGGTGATAGGGGTGGCGGGCGAGCACCTGGCCGGTCTGCACATCGAACCTGATAACGTCGCTGCCGAGGAAGCCATAGGCAGCCGATGAGGATGCCGCACCGGGTACCGCTGCCCCACGGACCGCCCCGGGGGACCAGGCGCCCACAGCCTGTTGCAACGCCAATGCCCCAACGAGCGCGGCCGCGATGACGACGAACGCCAGTGGGTTGTAGTTTCCTACCTGACCAGGTGCAGCAAGAGCGGAGTCGGATTTCATGGTACTCACTCCCCGTTTCACCCACATCGACCAGTGCGTGGCAAAGATGCGAGCACTACATGCCAAAGGTAACCCGAGCACACAATGTACTATTCTCGCGCAGATATCGGTGGGCTGATGGGCGCTGGATCGCACGCCTCAGTTCTTCGGAAGTCCACACGCGCCCGGTGTTGCGTGCCCACCGATGTTCGATGGCCGGCAGGCCTCGGGATACACGTAGACGACGCCGTCAAGCGTTTGGTCGGCGGCTTTGGCGTGGACCCTCCAGCAGCCGGCTGAGGAGAACACCGTGGTCGAACTCACGGCGCTGCCGATATCGTTGGCATTCTCCAGGCGTAGCTGGGCCGACACCCCATCTAGCCGCTCGCCGGACACGGTGAGCGGCGCGTCGTGGTCCATCTGCCACTGGATTTTGTTGCCATCCGGCCCGGCAAAGAGCACACCGATGGGAATACCGGCCGCCAGACCGTGACCGTCCAGCCACCTCCCCGGCAACCTTCGCCGCACGCCGAAGGGCATCGGCGTCACCTGGCACGAGGAACCGACGGAAGAAGCAAGACCATCGCGACCTCCGCTGGTGGTGGCGCGATCAATCGTCGAGGTGGGTACGAACGCCGACCTGACATCTAATCCGGTGGTCGCGGTCGCAACGGTAGCTTGCCTGGCCTCCGAGCAGCTAACGAGGGCCAGTAAGCACGCGGTGATTACGAGAACGTAGCAGGTTGAACGCAGCATTTCCCTGGACCTCGCTAATAACCCACACTCCCATGTCTCGCCTGAACCGACCTGATCTTCCATAGTAACGGACTCCGGCTGTTCGGCGAGGCAGGTTGGTTGGGGATGGGCGACCACTCACATGCCGCCCGAGAACGCCTGTCAGCCTAGCCAGGCCGGCGTACTGCACCGCGTCCGTTCGCCGCGAGCTGGTCAGACTCCGCCCGCCGGAACAGAGGGCCAGGCGTTGACGTACCTGCGGGCCGTCATGCCGCGAAATATGACTCCCCCCGACCCAACCGGTCCCGAGGCGGTTGATTCAGCGGAGGGAGTGACCTACCGCATCGGCACCGTGGTAACAGCCAGAATGTGTGTACCTGATAGGGCCATTAACAGGTGAACTGGGTCTGCTCCGCGTATGAACACCCGTTCGAGTTACATGAGCAGGTGTACTGTGGGGGTAACTGGTAGCACTCGTAGCAATAGTAGGCTATGTTGCCAGAGCTGGCATCGCAACATGACCACATGTAATTCGCACAAGATGGCGATGAACACCAATCTGGATAGACTAAGTTGCAGCAGGCAAAGTTGCCTGCCTCGGCCGGAGGTGTGGGCAATCCTAACATTGCCAGCAGCAGCCCGAAAGCGGCACCGCTTGTTCCCACAAGAAACCGCCGCCGACGCACGTTGTGCTCGAATGCCTCTACGACTCTCTTGGCTAGCATGGGTCAATCCTTTCCTCGACTGAACGGCGCGATCTGGCGCCTTGCCAGACCATAAAACGCGCTAGCGGCGAATGACTCCCACTGACAGCAAAGCCATAGCGAGTGTGAGCAGGCCGAAACCATGCCAACGATGCAGAAGTGGCCGCAACTCCATTAGTGAATTCACGAATCTCGCGAGGGTTTGAGCGTTCAGGTCGAAAAGAGGCGGAAGGATTACCGTGACGACAGACCGGCCGAATCCAAATAGGCATAGCACAAGCGCGCCGTGCGCGGGTCCGCCACTCAGCAGCGCCCCCACCACCAGAAGCCAGTAGATTGGGAAGGCCACGCGGGTAGTGAGCCCCGAGCCCAGATCCATCCCCCACCACCACGCCGCCTCGGTTGGGCCAAGGCGGTGGAACCAGATCTTGACGGTTTGCCGACGCCACTCGACGGTTCCGACCCGCAACCAACCGAACTCCTGAAAGGCCAGCACCAGGCTGAGAGCACCTAAGCCGATCCACCACACCCCGGTGGCCGCGCGCCCGTGTAATAGGAACGCGCCGACCCAACCAAACAGCGCGCCAGCGGCACCGCCGCTTGTCAGGCTCCCGGCGACATATGCCATTATTGCCCGCCGGTAGACGGGGCTGCCTCCCGCCCCCTGCCCGAGGGGGCCTAGCGCTCCGAGGAGCGAAACCCCTCAAAGGCTGCCGATCTGGAGCAAGCCGGTCCAGAATGCGAGAGGCGCGAATGCCAACCAGGGGAGGCAGAGTAATAGTCCTAAGGTTGCTACTATCGTCAGGACGCTGAGTCCATTAACAGCGTGGACAAGCGAGCCGAAATGCGGTCGTCTCTCCTTCAGGCTGCACCCTATAATTGCCATTGTCGTCCCAATCTAGCCGTCAATGTTCCTCACTCCCAGCCGATCTGTCACGTTCAGCCCGTGGCATTGGCGACCCCAGCGTCTGCAGCAGCCCCGGCGGCCTCGCCTGGATCTGGGGAGGGCCGGTCGTCGCCTGTCAGTCCCACCCATCCAGGCAACTCCAAGCGAGTAACCGACTTCGGGAAGCCGTACTTCAATACTCTCCACTTGTGGTCAACGAGCACGGCTGTCGGTGTCCGCTTGACGTGGAACAGCGCAGCGATGGCTCCGCTCGTGTCCGAGAGGACAGTAAGTTTGGGGAGGTGCTCCTCTGCAAATCGCGTGCAGCCAGACTCTTCGCCTTGGCACAGCACCACGAGTTCGGCAGCCGCCCGTTTCTGGAAATCGACCACGTCGTCGGCGGTGTCCTCGCACGTGGGGCACCCCGTGGCCATGAAAACGAGCAACGCAGCACGCCCGTGCCATGTCGTGCTCGGCATCGTTCTCCGGCTTCGCAGGTCCAGCGCCTCGAATGCCGGCGCTGGAGAACCTGCCGGTAGGAGGTCGCTCTTGCCTATGGCGTTGTCGCTGGAGCGCTGCGGGACCGCCCTGCCATTCCGACGCACCAATTCGAGCAGGATAAGGGTGTGGAACAATACCAAAAGCCATAACAGGATAGAACTGGCGGCGATGAGGCTTTCTGCGGACATTGCTGTCTCTCCTACATGGCTGGCTATGACGCGCTCTTCTCTTGAGGCGCAAACAATTCCGGTAAGGTAAAAGCCCACGAGCCAATGATCAGCACGAAAACGGAGAGAAGGTACGTCAGCGCGACCTCGGTCCATGCCATCACGGTCGCCGCATGTGATGGCGGCAATACCAGAATTGCTAGAGCCACGAGCAGCAGCAGGGCGACTCTGCCCAGGACCCGCCTTGAAATCTGTTCATTGGAGGTAGCGCCAAAGCAGTAGCAGGACAACGGTCGGTGTCGGTGCAGGTTCAACGCCACCGCAATGAAGAAAGTCCCCAGCAGCACCGCGGCGACAGCAGCCCCCAGGTCAGGGTGCCATCGAGACAGGAGCGCCAGTGCGACGAAACCTTCGAATGGAATCACAAAAAGGCCATATGTAACCGCTAGCGGCTTGGGCAGTATCTGATATGCGATCACCCCGCCGAGGAAGCCGGATACGTCTCGGAGCTTACCAACGCAGGACAAGAGAAAGATCAGGCCAATAGTCGTTTGGATAACTGCAAGCGCATCCGCCGCCATCATAAGATTACCCCTCTTCTTCGAGCCCCGCCGATCGGCGACCCTCGGTCGGGCGATGACCGCGCAGCAGATCCGCCCAAATTGGCGGCTCATTCCAGTTCACGTTGTTGCTGGCAGCCCAGATCCGCCATTCAGTGGACCAGATCTCCGGGCCCTCGAGTCCATGGGCAGCCCAAGAGAAGGCCCATCGAGCCACTTTCGTATGCACCGGTGCCTGAGACGCGAATGTTAGGATGCCTTCCTCCCCTTCCCAAATGGAGAGAATGAAGAATGTACGCAAATCCCGAAGCAGGAAGGCGCTACGCACAAGGCGCGGTGCATTGCGCGCCTGACGTCTTACTTGCAGGTAGCCATACAGCATGAGCGGCAGTGCTGAGATGCGGCGCAGCTGAATCCGGGTGAGCACACAGTAAATCGGGGCTTCGAGACGCTCATGTCCCGATGGAGTCACCGGCACCTCGTGTCGACTGCGCAAGGATCCGCACCCTCTTCATCCAACAACGGCACCGGAGCATGCCAGATACTAAAGCGCGTCCCCGGCGCTCCGATCGGCCCCATGTCGGTAGCAGCATATGGGATCACCGATCTTCATGTAACTGTCAGGATAAACAGGTTATGTCCTGTCAATTTCAACAGGGATGACCCTGTGAACTTGACGGGGTGCTCCCCTGGCTCGCCCCGCCATGGTACGCTCGCTCCTGCAAGCCCTTCCTGCCCGACTTGCCCTACCAGCGAGGGGGTGCGTCGATGCTATCATTCCTCGGTCACGAGAATGTACCGGTGCGCTGCACGGCAGTTGCGGCTGCTATTCTGCTCGTGATGCTCGTCGCGCGGCTCGCAACCCCGTGGCCAGCCTCGGCAGCAGCACTGCCCGCGCTTGGCGCTGGCTTGGTTTTCTGGGCCGTTGGTGTCTTCGTTCTGCTCCACCGCGCGAACGATCCCATAGCCGCCCGCTTCTGTCATTTCGGGTTGGTCGTCGCGCTCGCCCTGGCCCTCGGCCCCTTGGCGGCCAGCGGGCCGGGCTGGGTGAGCGTCATAGCTGCGACAACCGCCTCCTTCGCCCCGGCCATGCTGCTCGATTTCGGCCTCTGGTTCGCTCTCGGGGCGCCGCCAAGGTGGGCCGCCGCGACAGCCCTCGCCGCCTACCTTCTCGCCGGGCTGCTTGTCGTCGCGGCCTTTGTCGCCGGGCTAGGCGGCTCTGGTCACCCTGTCCTTCTGGACGGTCCTCGTCGCGCCTGCGCTCTCGTATGCGCTTCCGCGACGCTCGTGCTGCTTCTGCGCACGGCGTTCCGTTCGCCCCAACCGGAACCGCAGGCGCGGCTCGTCCTGGTTGGCGTTGCGCTGGCCGTACTTCCCTTCGCCAGCCTCGTTCTCGTCCCCCTGGCAATGGGTGATCCGTCGCTGCTGCGCCCTGACCAGGCCGCGGCAGCCGTGGCGCTGCTCCCCCTCGTAATCGCTTATGCAATCCTGCGCACCGGCCTCTGGGGGATCGACATCGTCCTGCGCCGTGGCCTCGTGGACGCGGCCATGACGCTGGCTCTGGCTGCGGGCTACGCCATCGTCCTGGGGGCCATCGCGGGCGACGGCCCATCGGCGCGTCTGTCGTGGCCGCTCCTCGGCTTCTTCGCGCTGGTCGCCGTGTCTTTCGTCCCGGTCCGCGACGGTGTGCGCCGGCTGGTGAACCGCGTCCTCTACCATGAGCGCGCGGATGGGCCGCGGGCGCTTCAGGACATGGCTCGCCTCCTGACGATCCCCCAGCCGGTCGACGACCTCTGTGGCGAGGTAGCCGCGGGCCTCTTGGCGGCATTAGGGCTGCGCGGCGTGGCCGTGCTCCTGCCGCGGTCAGGCGGCGAGCTGGCGGTGCGGGGCGCAGCCGGAGACGGGGAGCTTGCTAGCCGTCTTGCTGCTGCTCCCGTCGCGGAGGCTGGCGCGACTGGGACACCGTGCGGCTCGCTCGGCGGCTGCCTACCCTTGCCGGTTCCGGCACGTCCCCCTGGCCGGCTTTGTCTGGGTCCCAAACGGGCGCGCGTGGAGCTCACACGGGCCGATACGTACCTTGCTGAGGCGGCGGCTCAGCACCTCGGACTTGCCGTCGCCTACGCCCTTGCCGCGGAGCAGCTCGTCACAGGAGGGGAGGAACTGGAGCACTTGCGCGACCAGCTCCTCCGCGCCCGGGAGGAGGAGCAACGGCGCGTCGCCGAGGCACTGCACGACGATCCGCTGCGGGCGGCGTTGGACGTGGCGCGCGAAGCCAGGGCCGTGGCCGCTCGGCTGCCGGCGCCGGCCGATCCCCGGCTCCGCGACCACCTCGATCGGCTGCTCGGACACGCTGCCGACCTCTCCGAGGAGCTGCGCGACCTGGTCGTCAGTGTCTATCCGTTCGAACTGCCGGATCTTGGCCTCGCAGCGGCGCTGGAGGCGCTGGTCGAGCGGGTAGCCCGCGAGGAACTGGTGCTGATTCACCTGGCCGTGCAGGGTCTCCCGGAGGACACACGGCTGGCGCGGCAGGTCGAGGAGGGCCTCTACCGGACGGCGCGCGAGACGGTCACCAACGCCTGCCGCCACGCACGGGCGTCGCGGATTGACGTCGAGCTGACGGCAGCGGGCGGAGAAGCCCGCCTTGTGGTGCGCGACGATGGCCGCGGCTTCGTCCCATCCCCGGAGAGCGCGCTCGTGCGGGCGGGGCACCTGGGGCTGGCGAGCGTTCGCCGCCGCCTGGAGCAACAGGGCGGCAGCCTGGCGGTGACCTCAGCGCCGGGGTCGGGAACCGTCGTCACGGCGCGCATTCCGCTGGAGCCGCCCGCCGACGAATGAGGGACGCGATGGAGCAGATCCGCATCGTGATCGCCGAGGACCAAACCATCGTCCGCGAGGGTACTCGCCTCATCCTGGAAGCCGAGCCCGACCTCGCTGTCGTGGGCGAGGCGGCGGACGGGGAGAAGGCGCTGCGTATCGTCCGCGAGCTGCGCCCCGAGGTTCTGCTGCTGGACGTCCGGATGCCGCGACTCAACGGGATCGAGGTGGCGCGAATCGTCCGCGCTGAGCTGCCGGACTTGCGCATCGTCGTGCTCACCGGCGTGGCCGACCAGCGCTACGTCCGCGTCCTCGTGTCGCTCGGCGTCGCGAGCTACCTGTTCAAGGACGCCTCGCCCGGCGAGCTGGTCGGCGCCATCCGGTCGGCGGTCGCCGGCTCCGGCTTCATCCAACCATCCGCCGCCCGTCTGCTGGCGGCCACGCCGGCAACACCGGAGGTGAGGCCCACCAAGAGAGAGCAGGAGGTGCTGGAGCTGGTCGCGGCAGGGCGGCACGACAAGGAGATCGCCGAGCAGCTTGACGTGGCGCCGCGGACGGTCCGCTTCCATTTGGACAACCTGTTCGACGGGTTCAACACTCACTCCCGGATGGAGCTCGTGCAGAAGGCCCGCGCGCAGGGCCGACTGCGATAGGGCGGAGCAGATAGACGCGCGGGAGCACCTCCCCGATGCCCACGGGGAAGGCGCGTAGCAGCGACCAAGCGGGGCACTGCGCCAGCGTTGTCTCCATCAAGCGGTGCTCGTGCGTGATCAGCGCGAACCGGGCGCCGGGGCGGGCCACTCTGGCCGCTTCACGCAGGAGATCGGGGTACAGGACGCGGTTCCCCTCGTGCGAGCCCACCAGATGACCAAACGGCAGGTCGGCCAACAGGATGTCGACACTCCGGTCCGGCAGCGGCAGCGCTCGCGCATCCCAGGGGTACAGCTCGATGGCCCGTTCCAGTCCCGCCGCCTCCACGTTGGCTCGGGCGCACTGGAGTGCCGCTTCGCTGGTGTCGCAGCCGATGGCCCGCCGCGCTGGGGCAGCCGCCAGGCGCTCGATGAGCAGGGTGCCGGAGCCGCAGGCGAGATTCAGCACGATGTCGCTTGGCCGCGGCTCCGTCAGCAGCGCCATGGCGTGGGCCACCGCCGCATTGAGCGCGCCTTCCATGTTGCAGACGCGCCATGCCCTGGCGGAGAGCGGCCGTGGACCGAGGCGAACCAGCGACTCCCAGCCGGGCTCACCCGAGGGTGGGCGGCGCAGCCGGATGAGCAGGTTCCCTTCCCGTGTGCCCAACCGCAGTCCCGTCGAACGTGCCAGGTCCAGCGCCAGACGGGTCAGCACCGGCGAGTCCGCGCCGGCGGCGCTCAGGTACATGGTCCGGTAGGCCGCGCTGGGGAACAGATCGAGCGCCACGGCAACCTGATCGAGTAGCAAGCGGAAGTGCTGGTCGCCCAACAACGCGCGAGGACGTGGCACATCGAAGCGCTGCACCGCGTACACCGTCTGGACCGTGCGCAGGTCCAGGAGCGCGCGAGGATCGCCTGCATAGTGGAACGCGACGGCGCCCGCTACCCCTGCGCCGCCCAGAGGTTCCTGAACTCGGACACTCCGACCCAGATGCCGGCGCAGCTCTGCCGCGGTGACGTCTTCCAGCCCCGCGGCGGTGGCCGCTTCCCAGTAGAAACGCCGCGCTGGCGGGGGATCATGTTGGTGGCGTGCCGCCCAGACCATGCCGGAACGATACCCCACGGAGCAGCGGTATGTCGGAGCCGGTGGGTACGGGTACAATGCCGCACGCTTCACAGGGCGTTGGCCCGTACCTTGCGTGGGATGTGCCAGGAGCCCGGCAGGTCGCGGCGGCCATCAGGAGGGGAGACGGCGGTTGACCGGCGCGGAGCGGCCACACTCGTCTCTCGAGGAGCGGGGCGAGCCGGTGGTCTGGCTCGCCGGCAGCGCGATCCGTGTTGTGGCCGGAGTGGAGCTGCCGCCGCGTGGGATCGCCGCCGCGTTCCGGCTCTTCGGCGCTCGCTCGGCTGCTTCGCAGGTGCTGCTGCTCGGTCGCACCGTCTGCTCACCATCGCCGGCAATGCGACGGCTACGGCGGCGGGCGGTTCGCGCCCTCGACGATTACCGCGCGATCCTGCGTCAGGCGCCGCATCTCCACCAGCTGATGAAGCTCGACTTCACGATCTTGCTTGGCCTCTATCGGGACGCTGTGGGCGTCTCGCGCGACCAGGCCCTGGAGGCCGGGCTCGTCGAGACCTACTGCCATCTGTCGGCTCTGGTCGATGCCTACGACGATCTCCTTGATACCCGCGAGGCGCGTGCCGGCTCCTTGACCCGCGACGATTTCATGGCCGGGCGCACCGGCCAGCTCCGGTGCTGCCTAGTGAGCTGGTTCGAGCAGCTCAGCGCGCGGCGGCCCCGGGCGTCGGTCCTTGTGCGTGACTTGGAAGCGTTCGAGTCGCGGGCCTTGGAGGCGCACCAGAACCTGGATATTGGGACCGGTCTCGAGGCGCCGATCGAGGCGGTCGTCCGCGCGCGCGCCGCCACCTCCGGTCTGTTGCTGCGCTTTGCGGCGCATCTCTGGAGTGTCCTGCTCGATCTGCCCTTGCCCCTGGCGAAGCGGAGTGAGGACGCGGCGGCCACCTTCGGTCTCGTTGCCCAGTTTGCCGACGATGTCGTGGACTGGACCTGCGACGACGGCATAGCGCAGAATCTCCTCGGGGCGGCGCTGCGGGCGCACCCGGATGAGCTTCGCTCGGCTCGGGCGGCTGCCGAACGGCGGCCAGGGTGGTCGTTGTCGACGAAAACGCTGCAACGAGTGGCGCCTCGCTCGCTGGCAATGTTGGCGGCGGTCCGGCGGCGCGCCGCGGTCTATCCGCCGGACTGCCGCTTCGACGGTCTGCGTCAGTTTGGCGACGACGTGTACCTTACTCTGCTGCCGGCGTTGCCTTCGTTGAACTTCGATGAGTTCGATGACATTCGCGCCGAGGTTCAGGAGGTGCTGGCGACCTGGTAAGCGGGGGTCAACGGCAGCGTTGCCGATCGGCGCCGGACCGGCCAATCGACTGATACGATACACTCAGTGTTGAAGCAATATTCAGGCCGTAGCCTTTGTGTGCTTACTGGCGAGAGCGACACCAGGTATGGATGACGACCAGGTTGACAACGGTCGCAGTGCTGAGACGCGCCGCCGGCACGGCGAGGACTTCTACGCCCGCATCGGACGCAAAAGCTGGGAGGTGCGCCGGCGAGCGAAGGCCGGCGATGTCGAGGCCCAAGCGCTGCTGCAGCGGCGGCGAGACGCCCGCGCCAACAGACGGGCAATCTGGCAGGACCTCCTCGCGGCGCAGGAAGCCGTCAAGCTGCTGCGGGATGAGCTGGCGAGCCGAGCGCGGGCGAACGCGGAGGTGTCGCGGGCCTCGATGAGAGAGCAGTTTCGCTACACCGACCGGCTGCGGTACGAGCTGCAGCAGGCCGAGACGCGGCTGGCTCACTTTCAGTCGCAGCATGAGTTGCTCTTGCACGACTTGGAAGCCTTGCCCGACGCCAGGGGCTGAACCTCCCATCTTCCGCGAGGCGTCTTATCGCGATCCGTCTAATTCTTCGCCAGGACGCTATCGCCGATCTGGTCTGCCTGTCGCGCGGCGTCGGCCACGCTCATCTCCCCTTTGAACGCCGGTAGCATCTCGGTGGTGATCTGGTTGTACCAATCCAGCCAGTTCTTGTGAAACTGCAGATCGCGCGACACCTTCATGTCTTCATCGGTCAGCGCCATGTTGGCCGGTGGCGCCTGAAGATAGCTCTTGGCGTCGGTCGCTTTCGCGATCAGCGTCGGCATGGCGATTTTCATGTCGCCGATAAGCCCTTGACTGACCGGGCCGGCGGTGTACTTGAGCAGCAGCCAGGCCTGGTCAGGGCGCTTGCTCTGCTTCATCAGCAGCTCCGGGTTCCCGTTGGAGCTGACCACCCGCTTGCCGGTCTTGGGAGCGAGTGGCACCGGGAAGAAGTCCCATTCGAACTGCTTGATTCCTGTCAGCCAGTTCCCCACCGAGCCGGTTCCCGAGGTGATCATCGCCAGCTTGCCATCCATGAACGGATCGCCTTTGCCCAGACTGGTGTCCCCTTCCGCTGGGGAGACCTTGTACTTGAGCTTGAGGTCGACCAGCCACTGGAAAGCCGCGACGGTTTCCGGCATCGCCAGCATCGTCTTCTTGAGGTCTTTGGATAGGTACTCGCCCCCGTTCGACCAGATGAAGACCAGCCAGTTGAACTCGAAGCCGTCGCTCACGCGTAGGCCGAACTGGCCGGGCTTGGTCAGCTTCTGGGCCGCCTGGAGCGCGTCGTCCCACGTCCATTGTTCCGTGGGCGCGGCCACGCTGGCGGACTGGAACAGCGTCTTGTTGTAGACGCAGATCGTGACGTTCTCCATGAACGGCATGCCATACTGCTTTCCCTGCCAGCTGAAGATGTCGGCCTGCTTGTAGTAGGCGTTGAGGTCGACCTTGTCGGCCTTCAGGTAGTCGTCAACGGTCCCCAGCGCCCCCTTCTCGGCGAAGTTCAAGAAGAAGGCGCCGCTGCCGTGCATGATGTCCGGCGCCGTTCCGCTTGCGACCAGCGTGAACATCTTGTTGTAGAAGTCGGCCGGCGCTACGGGCAGAAAGTCCACCGTGATGGTGGGGTTCTCTCGCTGGAATTGCGCCAGCACCTTGAGGACGTAGTCGTGACGCGGGCCGGAATCGAAGTTGATGGCCCAGGCGATGCCGCCCGGCGCCGGCTTTACCGCGGCGGTCGACGTCACCGTCGCCGACAAGCTCGAAGCGGTCGCCGCCACCGACGTGCTGGAGCCTGCCGATGCTGTGGTGACAGCAGAGCTAGAGCCGCCTAGCGTCGTCGCGGCGGAGCTGGAAGCGACGGTCGATGTGGCCGGAGATGCCGTCGCAGGTGATGCCCCAGTCGTCGCGGTCGCGGGAGCGTTGGCCGCTCCTCCGCAAGCAGCCAGTGCCACCCCCGCGGCGGCGACGACGCTTCCGCCGAAGAACCGCAACCAGGATCGACGCGTGATGCCCGTACCCATTGCTTGCCTCCCACCACTACTGCGCTGCTACAGGAGCTCGGTGACGGCTCGCGCTGCCACGCCCGCTCGAAGGCCTGGAACGCATTCGAGCTTCCACCGCCAGGTTGATAGAGCAGCCAGCCGCGGCCGACCAGCACGAGAAGCAGCAGCGAAGCGAACGCCAGGCCGGCGCTCATCAGCAGCTTTCGCGGCATTTCCCCGGTTGTTCGCCCTCTCCCAGCCGGTCGCCCCAGCGCTACCAGGCTCCGTGGCTCTCACGCCGCATGGCCTCCAGAAACGTCGCGGCTGCCGCTTGCTCTTCGGGCCAACGCTCCATCAGGACGGCAAGATCGTTCGCCAGCGATGGGTTGCGCCGGTTGCGCATGAAGTAGACGGCTGGCGCTAGCGCCCCCGCCTCCAATGCCGCCTCCAAGGTCTCCAGCTCCGTCTCCATCCCGGTGATCGCCAGTGTCAGGCGGTCTAACCGGGCTTCCGCACGACGACGGCCGCTTTCGGTCGTCATCTTGGACACGAAGTCGCGGCGCTTGCCGACCACCCAGGCGGGGAGTTTCTCCCGCACGTAGGGTCCCAGGTAGTCGTGCAGCGAGGCTTCCAGGAAGGCGTCGAGCGACTCCCCGCGGGCGGCATACTGCCGCTCCATGCCGTGCATGCTGATTTGGATGTTGCGGAAAAAGGCCGGGTGGCCGATGTTGGCGTCGATGGTGTCGGCGTCGTAGAGGCAGCGACCCTCCAGGCTTGACTCGTCCCCCACTTTCAAGTGGCTGGCGATGATCTCCTCCACGTGATCGCGCAGGCCCTGGCCGTAGCCGTACTCCTCCAGCAAGGCGTTGGCAATGCGGCCACCGGAGATGTTGTGCAGTTGGCCGCGTACGTTGAGCTGGTCGTACAGGTCGGTCACGTGGTTGCGGCGCGCCGGCGCCAGAAACTCGTTGCGCCAGAAGCCGTGCTCGTCCAGCACGCGCTTGCCGTCCTTCATGACGATCTCGCCATCGTAGGACTTGGTGATGTCGTGCAGCGTGGCGCCCAGGTCCAGGGGGCGGGTATCGGCCCCTTCCTCCTCGGCCAGCCGCATCGCAAGGTTGCGCACGCGGCGGACGTGATCGTGCGTGTAGTTGCGCCAGGAGAAGCCGACCCAGTCCTCGTCCCAGAGCAAATAGGTCTGGCGGACCAGCTCAATCAGCTCTATCAGTACCCTGGCGTCTTCCGGGTATGGGGTGGGCGCCGCCACGGGTGCGCTCGCCAAGACCTGTGCCATTGTCACTCCTCTAATGTCGCCATCTCTCCGGCGTCCTCGCGATTACATAGTGTAGCGTCCGTCGTCTCCTGGTCCAGCCCTTGAGCCATCGTAGGTCCCGCTCGGGATTGACCATGGCGCTCCTCTGTCATATCCTCAGCCGCGACGGTACAGTTCGCCACGCCGGCCACCGTCGCGCTACTCAGCGAACGGAGAGGGCAGTGTCGGCGCAGACTACGTGGGCCGGCAGACCGTGACGCAACGACGGCCGAATCTGCTCTACATCCTGTCGGACCAGCACAGCCCCTTTGTCTCCGGCTGCTACGGCGACGCAATGGTGGAAACACCCAATCTGGATCGGCTGGCCGCGCAAGGGGTTGTGCTGTCGCAGGTCTACTGTCCCTCCCCGCTCTGTGTCCCCTCCCGCATGTCGATGCTGACGGGCCGTTACCCCTACCAGAATCAGGTGTGGACGAACGACCACATCCTCGGCTCCGGCGTCCCTACGTTCGCCCACGCGCTCGGCGCTGCCGGCTACTTTCCTGTGCTGATCGGCCGTATGCATTCGGTGGGACCGGATCAGTTGCGCGGCTACGCCGAGCGGCTGGTCGGCGACCATGGTCCCAACTACGTCGGCGGCGTCGACACATCGCGCGGCGTGCTGGAGGGTACGGCCGGCCCGGCACGTATCAGCCTGATCCGATCCGGCGCCGGCCAGAGCGGCTATGAGGTACACGACGAGTACGTGACTGCCGCGACTGTCGACTTTCTCAACCGGCTCGCTGTTGCCAGGCGTTCCGGCCGGGCCGCTGAGCCGTTCTGCCTGAGCGTCGGGTTCATGCTGCCCCACCAGCCCTATGTGGCCCGCCGCGGTGATTACGCGCGGTACCGGGGACGTATAACGCCGCCGGCCTATCCCGTACCCTATAGCGAGCAGCTCCATCCCTACCTCCGCCGGTGGCGCCGGCAGACCGGCATCGAGGAGGTGAGCGAGGAGGAGACGCTGCGCGCCCGCGCGGCCTATTGGGGGCTGGTCACCGCTTTGGACCGCATGATCGGCCGGGTCCTCGCGGCGCTTCGCGAAAACGATCTGGCCGAGAATACCCTGGTCGTCTATACTTCCGACCACGGCGAGCAGGTGGGCGAGCACGGCCTCTGGTGGAAGCAGACCTTCTACGAACAATCAGTGCGCGTGCCGGCAATCCTCGCCTGGCCGGGCACGCTGCCGGCCGGCCAACGCTGTGATCGAGTGGTCAGCTCCTTTGATGTGATGGCCACCATGTTGGAGGCGCTCGGCGCGCCTCCGCTTCCCTTGGGCATCGGGCGCGGCCTGCTCCCCTTGCTTACCCAGCCAGGAGCGCGGGCGTCCTGGGATGATCTGGCCTTCTCGGAATACTGTACCGACGAGGGCAGCTACCACCGCATGGTCCGCCGTGGCCCCTGGAAGCTGAACTACTACCACGGACAGGAGCCGCAGCTCTTCCAGTTACAGGATGACCCCGCCGAGCTCCACGACCTGGCCCAGGATCCGGCCCTAGGCGAGCTCCGCCGGGAGCTAACGGCGCTCGTGCTGACGGACTGGGATCCGGAGCGAATCGCTGCCGTGATGGCGCTGAAGCGGGAAGAAGGACGCCTGCTCACTGATTGGGCGCGCCAGATGCGACCGGCCGATCAGTATCGTTGGGATCTGCGGCCGGATATGAACTGGCTGGACGAGCGCGATCCAGCCGGCGGATAGCCCGGGCTGCAGCTCGTTAATCTTCTCTTGCCGCGGCCTGCGCGGTCAGGTGACCGACGCGAGGGAGGTTTAGGGTAATGCGCCTCGGCTGACCGGCACAATGCACATTAGCGGTGGCGCCGGGGCGGCGACTGCGGTCCGCCGCCCCGGCGCCACCGCAACCAGCAATGTCTCATTCTCTGAACCGTGTTGGAGCTACGAGTGAGCGAACGCGACGCCGATCTCCCCGGCGAGCCGTGTCAAGTACTCCCGGGACTCCGTGTACTCCCGGTCCAGCTCCGGTCCGGCGGTGGGGTGACTGCTGGTGGCGACGCCTGGCACCCCTTCCAGCTCGATCGACAGGACGCCCTGATAGCCGACATCGCGCAAGGCGGTCAGGGTGGCCGACCAGTCGATTTTGCCCTTGCCGGGACGCCAGTGCGCGTTGGAGTGGCCATCATTGTCGGAGAAGTGGGTGTGGAAGACTCGGCCGCCAAGCATGTAGACGGCAACCTGGGGCAGGTCACCGCAGGGGAACATGTGACTGGGGTCGAGATTCACACCGAGGGCGGGGGAGCCGACGTGCTCGATCAGGCGCAGCAAGCTGAGCGCCGTTGTGGCCCAACGATAGGGGTGGGTCTCTAAGGCGTAGCGGACGCCCGCCGCCTCGCAGACGGCGCAGCACTGCCGCAAGCCTTCCACGTAGGCAGCGTAGCCCGCGTCCCAGTCGAGGCCGGCGGGAAGCTCCACGCGCACCTCCTGGGCGGTGGGCAGCGTCAGCATGCCGGGAAAGCGCAGATCGAACGGCGTGGCAACGACGCTGTTGACGACGCTTGTGCCGAGCGCCTGGGCAGCCTCCACGGTGCGCTTGAAGTGCTCCACGGCCGTGGCGCGCCGGGCGGCATCCAGGCTGGCCAGACCGCCCGGTGTCGAGACGAACTCCGATAGCTGCAGCCCCTCGCCCTGCATCAAGCGGTTCAGCTCGGCGATGCGCGAGGGCGTGTAGTACTCGTCAAACGCGGCGCGGTTCCAGGCGATCAGCTCGACCTGCCGGAAGCCCAGACGCGCGATCCGCTTCAGGGCGTCTTCGTAAGGAGGCGACCACTGAAATGGCCAGACCGACACACCAAACTTCACGGTAATTCCTTTCCATTCGCGGCTGGGCGCCTGGCCGCGAGGCTAGTGTTGCCCAACCAGGCGCTGGACAGAAGGTAGCCCATGCTCCTGCAAGTAAGCAAGGATGCCTCGGTTGATTTGCCTGGCGATGAACGGTCCCTGGTAGATCATGCCGGTGTAGAGCTGCACCAAAGTCGCTCCGGCCCGCAGCTTGTCCAGCGCGTCGGCGGCGCCGAATACGCCGCCGACGCCGATGATTGGCAGGCGTCCCTCCGTGTGCTCGAAGGCCGTGCGGATCAACTGGTTAGCGCGTTCCCGCAACGGCGCGCCGCTGAGCCCCCCTGCATCTGCGCGCGCGGCGCCAGCGAGCGTTGGCAGTCGCTCCAGCGTGGTGTTGGCAGCGACAATTCCAGCGACCGGATGTCCAACTGCCACATCGAGCATCTGC
>Ga0102924_1002555_pt1 | contig 19775 bp, 13 predicted proteins | sample PaiPotPPM11metaG_FD_80116 | JGI IMG/M metagenome (GOLD analysis project Ga0102924, IMG submission 80116) | Iron sulfur acid spring bacterial and archeal communities from Banff, Canada, to study Microbial Dark Matter (Phase II) - Paint Pots PPM... ...
CGACCACCCGGGGCGACACGCCGCGCCGAGAGCAGGACGTCGATGCCACCGCCCGAGCCCAGGTCGAGCACCGTCTCCCCCGGCTGCAACGCCGCCAGCGCGGTCGGGTTGCCGCATCCCAACGACGCCAGCACGGCCGCTGCCGGTACCTGCTGCGCTTGTTCCGGGTCGTAGAGTTCGCCGCTGATCGGGTCGCCACAGGCCGATTCACCGCAGCATCCCTTGCCGCTTTGCACCCGGTTGGCCAGGTCGGCATACCGCTCGCGAACCGCCTCACGCATTGTCGTTGCATCCATTGCCGTCTCCTTTATCCGCAACACTTGATCATCTGTTCGGGCCGCACCGCGTGATTGCGCGTGCAACACTCGGCGTAGAGGAACCCCAGCAGCTCTTGCAAGGCCGCGGTGTTGGCGCGGTAGCGAAAGAACGTTCCGTCGCGTTGCGCCAGCACCAGTTCTTCCTGCTTCAACTTTTCCAGGTGGTGCGACAAGGTCGAGCCGGGAATCTCCAACTCGTTCTGGATCTCGCCCACCACCAAACCGTCGGGATGCGCCGCCAACAGCAGCCGCATGATGCGCAAGCGGGGTTCGGTGCCCATGGCGGAAAACATGTCGGCAAAACGGGCCAGCGTCGCAGGCATATTTCGATCATACTAGAATTATCGAATTAGTCAAACGGCGAACCTGGACGGCTGCGGCCCGCGTCCCCCCGCCCCTCACCCGGCCTCGGTCAGCTTTCCCTTGTGTCGCGCCCCGAACTGAGACAAGCTGCCACCGAGGGCACCCATGCGAAGAGTTCTACCAGCGTTCGTCTTGTTGGGTCTGATGACCTGGGCTGCGGAACCCAAGAAAGCCGGTTTGGACAAGGATCCGGTGGTCGCCGCCCACCAGGTGCTCGACCAGGCCCTGCATGACTCGAACCCCGAGAAGCGCGCCCAGGCGGTGGCCGCCACCGGCGCCGTCGGGCTGCATCCCGATGCGGTGCAGGCCGTGGAAGCGGCGCTCCACGACAAAGATCTGCTGGTGCGCGAGATGGCCGCCGCGACCCTCGGCGAGATGCAGTCGCGGCGGTCGATTCCGGCCCTGCGCGCCGCTCTCGACGACAAGCCGGAGGTGAGCTTCACGGCGGCGCTCTCGCTGTGGGACATGGGCGACCGCACCGGGCGCAACGTCCTGATCGCGGTGCTGAGCGGAAAAGAAAAAGACTCGCCCGGCTTGGTGAAGGGCGCACTGCGTAGCGTGGGCCGCACGGTACACAACCCGGGCGAGATGGCCATGCTCGGCGTACACGGCGCCGCCGACCTGATGGGTCCGGCGGGCATGGGTGTGGGGCTGGCGGAAGACGCGACCAAGGACGGCAATGCTCCGGGCCGCGCCTTGGCGGCGGTTCATCTGGGGCGCGACCCTGATCCGGCCACCCTGGCGGTGCTGCAGGCGGCACTGGCCGACAAGCGCTCCAGCGTGCGGGTGGCGGTGGCGCGCGCCCTGGGACAGCGCGGCACGCCCGCCAGCATTGCCAAGCTGCAACCGCTCTTGACCGATGGTCACGCGCGGGTTCGCCTGGAAGCCGCCGCCGCCATCCTGCGTCTCGGCGACAAACCCCTGGCGCAGCGCTGACCGGCGGCCGACGACCGAGGGCGGGTGACGAACGCCCGTCACCGGCCTAAACTCAACCATGGCACTTGCGCTGGACCGCCTGCGTTACCCGCTGGGCCGTTTTGAACCGCCCCGTCCCATTGCCGCCGCGGACCAAGAGCGCTGGATGGCGGAGATCGCAGCGCTACCCGCATCCTTGGGCGCCGCCGTGGCCGGTCTTGATGACCAGCAACTCAACACCCCCTATCGCCCGGGCGGCTGGACCGTGCGGCAGGTCGTGCATCACGTTCCCGACAGTCACCTGAACGCCTACGTTCGTTTCAAGCTGGCCCTGACCGAGACCGAGCCCACCATCAAGCCCTACGCCGAGGCGCGCTGGGCGGAGCTAAGCGATGGCCAGAGCGGGCCAATCGAGCCCTCCCTGCAGTTGCTGACCGCCTTGCACCAGCGCTGGGTCTGGCTGTTGCGCTCCCTTACCCCGACCGACCTGGCACGACGCTACACGCACCCCGAGTCCGGCGTGAAAACCCTGGCCGAGACGGTCGGACTCTATGCCTGGCACGGCCGCCATCACGTGGCCCACATTACGACCTTGCGGGAACGCATGGGTTGGAAGGGCTGACAGTCGACCGTCGCCCGGGCTGGCTGCCGCGATCCGGTTTTGTTACTGTGCCTGCATGGCTTCGCCGTCGACCGCCTGGGACGCAATCGAGGCCGTACGTCACTTGACCGAGGTGGACGCGCGTTTGGGATCGCTGATGGCCCGTACCGGGGCCTGCCAGATTCGCAGCGAGGCCAAACTCTCACCCTACGCTTCGCTCGGCCGCGCCATCGTTTACCAGCAACTCTCCGGCAAGGCGGCCGGCACCATCTTGGGACGCTTCAAGCAGCGCTTCGGGCGGGGACGCTTCCCTGCACCGCAGGCCATTCTGCAGGCCGGGGAAGCCGAGATGCGCGCCGTCGGTCTTTCGCGCAATAAAACCTTGGCCTTGAAAGACCTGGCCCGACACAAGCTGGCGGGCCACGTTCCCACCTTGTCGCAACTGCACGCCATGGAGGACGACCGCATCGTGGAGCGGCTGGTCGCCATTCGCGGCATCGGACGCTGGACGGTGGAGATGATGCTGATCTTCCACCTCGGCCGGCCGGACGTGCTGCCGGTGGATGACTACGGCGTACGCAAGGGGTTCGCCAAGCTGTACCGCAAGCGGCGGCTGCCGACCCCGCACGAACTGGCTCACTATGGCCGGCGCTGGCGTCCGTATCGCTCGGTCGCCAGCTGGTACCTGTGGCGGGCGCTCGAAGAAACCGAGACCTAAACCGCCGGCCGCGGGCTCACAACCGGTACACGCGCCGCGCGTTGTCGTAGAACAGTTTGTGCCGCTCGGCCGGACTGCGCTCCTGAACGATGGTCTGTAACGCCAGCAGCCACTGACCGAAGCTCGCCGCCAACGTGCAGACCGGCCAGTCGCTGCCGAACAGTACCCGGTCCCAACCAAAACACTCGATGACGTGTTCGACGTAAGGGCGCAGGTCGGCGGCGGTCCAGCGCTCGCGATCGGCGTAGGCCACCAGGCCGGACACCTTGCAGACCACGTTGGGCAACACCGCGATGTCTTGAATGTGCTGCCGCCAAGGGTCCAGGACCCGCTCTTTCACCCGGGGCACGCCGCAGTGATCGAGCACAAACTGCACCCCCGGCGTCGTCCGGATCAAGTCGGCGGCGATGGGCAACTGCCGCTCCAGCACGCAGAGGTCGAAGCTCAGGTCGGTGCCGGCGAGACTGGCCAGGTTGCGGCGAAACAGCGCTCCTTGGCCGACCGCATCGGGCTCGGTGTGCAGGATGCGCCGCAGCCCCTTCAGCTTGGGATGACCGCCAATCTGGGCAAGGTAGGCAGCGAAGCCTTCCGATTCGGGACGCGCACAGGCCACCACGCCGGCCAGCGGGTTGTCTTCCTCCGCCAAGGCCAGAATGGCGCGCGTCTCGGCCAGCTGAAAGGCGACGTCCACATCGGCCTCGACGTGCACCGTCTGCTCGACGCCCAACCCGGCGGTGGCCGCCAAGTAGTCCGCCATGCGGAAGCTGCGATGCAGCGCCGGGTGGTCGGCGCACCATGTGTACGACCGCTCGTCCAAGTCCCAGAGATGCTGGTGGGTGTCGATCAGGCGCATGCAAAGCCCCTTCCAGGGCAGGGCGGCACTCCCGCCGGTTAGGAGTCGAGCAGCCGGTTGACCGCCGCGGCCAGGCTGTCAAGATGAAAGGGTTTTTCGATGTACTGTTCGACTTGCTCGGCGATATCGCGGCGTACCAGCATATCCGCGACATATCCTGACATCAGGAGCACCTTCATGTCGGGGTGGGTTTGCCGGATGCGCGCCACCATCTCCCGTCCCCCCAAGCCCGGCATGATGGCATCGCTGATGACCAGGTCGAAGGCTTCCGAGCGGGCGGCGATCTTATCCAACCCGTCCTGCCCGTTTTCCGCCGTGGTGACCTGATAGCCCCTGTCGCGCAGAAATTCGCTCAGCATGTCGCGCACTGTGGACTCGTCTTCCACCAGCAGAATGCTGGCGGCATTGCCGACGCGCCGCGACGCGCGCGGAATCGGCTCCGGGACCGCCGGGGTTGCCATGGTGGCAGGGAAGTAAATCTTGAAGGTCGTGCCTTGGTTCGGAGTTGATTCGACCTCAATATGGCCGCCGCTTTGTGAGACTGTCCCATAGACCATGGAGAGACCCAGGCCGGTGCCCTTGCCAACGTCTTTGGTCGTGAAGAACGGCTCGAAGATGCGACCTTGGATGTCGGGGGCGATTCCGGAACCGCTATCACTCACCGTCAGCAACGCCCAATCGCCGGCCGCCCCCAAGGTCACACCGGAAGTCGCCATCAGCAACGTCCCACCCTTGGGCATGGCGTCGCGCGCATTCACCGCCAGGTTGATGATCACCTGTTGAATCTGGGCGGGATCGGCCTTGATCCTGGGCACCCCGGCGCCCGGCTGCACATCCAGCCGAATGTGTTCGCCGATCAGGCGGGGCAGCATGGTGGTGACCTCGGCCAAGATGTGGTTGAGATCCATCACTGCGGGCTGCAAGACCTGTTTACGGCTGAAAGCCAGCAACTGCGCCACCAGCGTCTGGGCGCGATCCGAGGCATGCAAAATGGCGCCGACCTTGCGCTCCAGCTCCGGGTCACCGCCCGGGGCGGGACTGGCCAACTCGGCATAGCCCCGGATCACGGTCAACAGGTTGTTGAAGTCATGGGCGATACCCCCCGCCAGGCGCCCTAACGATTCCATTTTCTGGGCTTGGCGCAACTGCTCCGACAGGGCCCCCACCTCCGCCTCGGCACGCGCGCGCTTGCTGCGCGATCGCAAAGCCTCGATGCCGTAGGCCACGTTGCCGGCCAGTTCGCGCAGCAGGTCCACTTCATCCGCGTCGAAGAACGCCACCTCGGAAGAGTAGATCATCAGGGCGCAGCAAACTTCCCCGTCCTGATGCAAAGGGAGCGCAATACAGGAGCGGTGGTCGGCCGCCGCGGCGAGGGCGCGCCATGGGGCAAAGGTGGCGTCGTCCTCGGTGTCGCTCACGATGCAGACCTTGCCGGTACGCAGCGCGGTCCCTGCCGGGCCCCGACCGTAAGTCGTATCACCCCATTCAATGCGCGCAGCTTCCAAATAGCCGCTGGTATCACCCGCCTGCGCCATCACACGCACCGTTTTCGCCGCGTCCTGCACCCCTTCCGCAACCCACGCCAGGCGATACCCACCCGCGGTCACGATGGTGCGACAGATCTCCTCCAGAAGCTCGACCTCATCGCGGGCACGCACCACCACTTGGTTGCACCGGCTGAGCGCCTTGAGGGCACGATTCAACCGCTTGACCTCGCTCACATCACGAAAAATACTGAGCAGCACGGGACGGCCATCGATGTCGGAGATGCGGGCGCTGGCCTCTACCGTGACGCTGCGGCCATCGCGCCGACGGAAGGTCAACTCGTTGATCCTGCCCTGCCTGCCGGAGGCCGCATTGCGCAGCAACTGCGCGCCGGCAGCCCCTTCCCCGCCTGCGTACAGTTCGGCCTCCCGCATCCCCGGCAATTGACCGGCCGGCACGCCCAACAGTTCCGCCATTCGGTCATTGGCGTCGAGCAACACCCCGTCGGCGACGTCCACCACCATGATGGCGTCGCTCGCCGCCTGCAGCAGATGGCGGTAGCGCTCCTCGGTGCGCTGTTGCCGGGCCTGCAGTGAGGCGGATTCCACCGAGTGGCGGTAATTGTCGTACAGCACGCCCACCGCCCGCGTAATGGTTTCGATGACCTCCTGGTCCTGCTGCCGGTAGCCCCCCGGGCGGTTGGCCAGGGCGATCATGCCCACCACCTCGCTGCCCTTCACAATGGGCACCCCCAGAAACGTATCCAAGGGAGGATGACCGGCCGGCAGACTTCCGGCCGCGCGCGGATCGTACGGTGCATGATTGGCCACGACGGGCCGTCCCGCGGTGATCACCATGCCGAACAGGTTCTTGAGGTTGGGGAACTCAAGATAGCCGCGCTCCTTGTAGGCTTTCAGCGCCGCCTCGTAAAACGGACGATTGACGCTTTGCGACCAGATAATACCGGCATGGGCCAGCACCCGCAGCGTGCCCTCGATCATCACCCCGACGAACCCGTACTCGCTCTGCGTCTTTTGTAGCGCGGCCTGCAGCAGGATTTCACTGGAGCGGTGCCAACTGCCGGTTTCAAGAAACGCGTTCAACGCCTCGCTCACTGCCAGCAGTTGTTCCGACTTTTCCCGCAGGGCGTCTTCGACGCGCTTGCGCTCGGTGACATCCTGCACCGTGCCGAACATCTCCGTTGCTTCACCCGTCTCATCCAGCAGCGCTTCGCCGGAACAGGCATGCACGCGTTGCTCGCAACCCGGTTGCGTCACCCGGGTCTCATAGTTAAAGGCTTGTGGAGAGTTGCGGGCGCGGGTCAGCAGCTCATCCACACGCGCGCGGTCGTCGGGATGCAGCCACTGCAGGTACTGCCGGTAGGAGGGGACGCGGCTTCCCGGTGTCAATTCGAACATCCGGAACATCTCGTCCGACCAGCTCATCCGCTTGCTGCGCAAATTCCAGTGCCAGGTGCCGACATGGGCAACGCGCTGGGAGCGGATTTCACTGGCGGCCAACGATTTCTTTTGCCGGGCACGCTCAATCGCCAAGCCCGCCAGCCGCGCAAAGTGCAGGATGAAGGCGGATTCCGCCGGCGACGGGGAACGGACTTCACGGTAGTAGCTCGCGAAGGTCCCCAGGACGTTGCCGTGATCGTCGAAAATAGGCTGCGACCAGCAGGCCTTGAGGCCCAGCGGCGTCGTCAGCCCACGATAATCGGCCCACAACGGGTCATGCTCGATGTCGCTGACGATCACGGTCTGTCGCCGATACATGGCGGTACCGCAGGAACCCGCCTGGGGACCAATGGTGGCGCCGTCGATTGCGTGGTTGACGCTATCCGGGAGGCTGGGGGCGGCGCCATGCCGCACGGTGACGCCATCGGCATCCAACAACAAAATGGAACAGATCATCTCCGGACAAAGGCGCTCCACGAGGCGGGCGAGTTCCTCCAGGGCGATTTTCAGTGGGGCGCCGGAGAGAATCAGATCCAGTAGCCGGTTCTCGCTGGCCAACACGGCTGGTGGATCGCCGGCAGGTTGACTGTCGAACGTTGGCGGGAAGGTGTCGTCCACATCGCACCATGCCATTGCGCACGAAGCTCAGATCTTGGTGGAGTGTACCATCCCCCTACCGCTGGCGTGGACGCTGCGCCTGCTGCAGTTGGCGGAAACGGGTCATCTCCAATGCCGCCGCGTCGCGGGCGCCGAGGGCGGTTAGAACCCGGGACAGGGGATAGTGCGGATCGGGGAGCGCTGGGTCCAGAGTTACGGCGTGGCGCAACGCTGCTTCCGCCTTGGACCAGTCGTGCTGCTGTGCCAGCAACTCGCCATACGCGGTGTAGACCCGCGCATCCGGGGCGCGCTGGAGACCCGCCTCGATCACCTGCTGCGCTTCCGCCAGGCGGCTGAGCTTGGTTAACAGCCGTCCGGCGGCGCCGTAAGGCCACGCGTAGGCCACCTGCTGCGCGCGACTCTCGCGGATGCTCGCTTGATACAGCGTCAAGGCCGCCTCCAACTTTCCCAGCGCCTCCTGTGCCAGCCCGCGGTAATAGGCGGCGCGGTAGTCGTGTGGCGTAATCGCCATCGTGCGGCTCATCCACTGGTCCGATTCGCTGAAGTAATTGGACTCGTAGAACAGGCGCCCGATCAGGTAACACGCCTCCGCGTCACGCGGGTTGACCGCCACCGCCCGTTGCCAGTCCTCGTACGCCGCGCGCCGCTGGTCGTGTTCCAAGGCCACCAAACCCAACACGCGCCACGCCGCGCCATCGCGCGGGTTCGCACTCACCGCCTGCTGCAGCGTCGCTTGGGCCGCGTCGAATTGGCGCAGGTGGAACTGGGCGGCGCCCAGCCAGTACAGCGCCTCCTCCTGGTCGGGATGGCGCTCCAAGTAACCCTGCAGCAGCGCCGGCACTGGCGCCCACTCGCCCAGGGCCGCATAACACTTGGCGCGCCACAGCGCGGTGGCCGGGGCGACCTCGTGGGCGCGGGCGGCAAGGTCCAACTCGCGGAGCGCGGCACGGGCGTGGCCCGCCGCCAAGAGCGCCCGGGCGGTCTGGAAGTGGAAGGCAACCGGAGGCAGCGCTTGCGGGGCCGCCAACCAGCCGCCCCAGCAGGCGACCCCGAAAAGGATGAGCAGCGGTGCCGCTTTCCGCACCATGGTCCGGGTCATGGGACGGGCCGCCGCAAGGCGGGGTACCGGTAGGGGGTGATGCCCTTGCCTTCCTCGACCGTGATGATCTGGTCGGGGGCGATGTGTTCCAGCACTTGTTTCTCCCCACTCGGCCAGAGAATCTCGAGCCGATCCACCGTGGTGCGCTTCCCCAACCCGAAGTAAATGCGCGGATCCTGGGCGGAGCAGTAGCTCATGCCGCCCTTGGCCTGGTCATAACTGTTCCAAGCGCCGCTGGTCAGCTTCAACCGCGCTCCGATGCCATCGCGATTGCTGCGCGTGCCGATCAGGTGGATGGCCAGCCAGTGGTTCTGCTTCTGCAGCGGCGCCGTGGTCGTATTGTGGAACAACTGCCCGGCCTCACCGTTGTTGTTGACCACAAAGTCCAGGCGCCCGTCATTGTCGTAGTCGCCGACCGCCAGGCCGCGACCCACGCGTGGCGCCCGGAAGGCAGCGTCCTGCGTGGCGGTGATGTCGGCAAATTTCCCCTCCCCGAGGTTGCGATACAGTGTGCGCGGTTCGGCGTAGGTCACCTCGGGGTGGTACTTGGGGATGTTGTCCAGGATGTGGCCGTTGGTGACCAGCAGGTCGCGCCAGCCGTCGTTGTCGATATCAAAGAATCGCGCTCCAAAACTGCTGTGCAGGGTGTTGGTCTGGGCCAGTCCGGAGGTAAAGGTGGCGTCGGTGAAGGTGGTGTCTCCGTTGTTGTGGTACAGGCGGTTCAACTCGAAGTCGAGATGGCTGACATAGAGGTCCATGCGCCCGTTGCCGGTAAGGTCGGCGGCATCGGCGCTCATGCCGGCCTCCGCCTTGCCGTCCTCGCTGTAGCCCGCCCCGGAGGTGTAGGTGGCGTCGGTGAAGGTGCCGTTGCCGTTGTTCAGATACAGGAAGTTGCGCTCGGTGTCGTTGGCGATGAAGATGTCGGTCCAGCCGTCGTTGTTGAGATCGGCCAGCACGACGCCCAAGCTCTTGCCATCGGGGTTGACCAGGCCTGCCTTGCGGGTCACGTCGGTGAAGGTGCCGTCGCCGTTGTTGTGGTAAAGGCGCATCGAGGTGCCGTGGAAGTTGTCGGGGTGGCAGTAGGCTTGGAAGCCGGGACGGCGGTCACCGCAGACCACGTTGTGATCCACATCGAACTGGACGTAGTTGGTCACCAACAGGTCGAGCTTCCCGTCGTGGTCGTAGTCGAACCACCCGGCGGCGGTGCCCCACGCCCCGTCGTCGCCCACCCCCGCCTTGGCCGTGACGTCGGTGAAGGTCCCATTACCGTTGTTGTGATACAGCACGGAGTGGCGATAGCCGGTGAGATAGATATCCGGATAGCCGTCATTGTCGAAGTCGCCCACCGCAACGCCCATGAAAAACGTGCCGTCGCTGTGAATGCCGGACTGGGCGGTGACGTCGGTGAAGGTCCCATCGCCGTTGTTGCGATAGAGCGCCGGCTGCGGCGGCGTGGCGGGATGAAAGGCCGGGGTGAAGCCGCTGTTGACGAAAAAGGCGTCCATGAACCCGTCCTGGTTGTAATCCAACCAACCAACCCCGGCGCCCATGGTCTCCGGGTACAGCTTTTCCGGAGAGGCCGCGCGCTCGTGGTGGAAATGAATGCCGGCGGCGGCGGTCACATCCACGAACTGCACCTGATAGGGGTTGAGCGTGGCCGGTACCGGGAGGGCTGGGGGTTGGGCCACGCCGGTCAGCAGCAGCACGAGGGCTGCCGTCAGGCCGCGTCGAAAACGAGAAAGTCGCATCATTCGCTGTCCGCGGTCGTCACGCCCAACTTGAGTCGCATCCTGCCGGCCAAGGTGGCCGCGTCGGTCAAATGCTTGGCCAGCTCGCGCTCCTGATCGGCTTCCGCCGCGCGATGCTGACGGTACAGTACGGTGGCCAGTTTATAGTGGGCCGCACCGCTGGTGGGACGTGCGGCAACGGCGGCGCGGTACTCGACCTCGGCATCTGCCAAGCTTCCGCTCCGCAAGGCGAGATCGCCCAAGCCCTGCAGGGCCGTCGCATGGCGGGGATTCAAGCGCAGCACCGCCTGGAAGCCCGCCCGCGCCGCGTCGAGCCGGCCGGCATCGAGATCGAGTTGGGCGATCTCGTAAAGCGCGTCCTGGAAGTGTGGACTCAGGCGCAGACACTGCTCAAACGCTTGGCGTGCAGCCGCGGGGCGCCCCAGCTTGAGGTCGATCCACCCCAGCGCGTAATAAGTGGTCGGAAAGTCCGGCACGTGTGCCGCGTAGCTCCGCAGCAGGCGGTGGGCCTCGTCGTAGTGCTCCAAGGCAAGCTGGGCGCTGGCGAGGTCGTAGAGGATGGGGTCGGAACCGGGCGCCAGCTCATGCGCGCGGCCCAGCGCCGCCAGGGCATCGTCGTCCAGATCACGCACCAGGCAGACATGCCCGAAGTGAAACAGGGTGGTCACATCATCGGGCGCGGCCCGGCGGGCGCGCAGCAGCAGAGCCAGCGCCTTGTCCCAATTGTTCTGGCGTTCGGCCACCTGGGCGGCGCCGTTCAGGGCGGCAAGGCTGGTGGGCTGGAGGCGCAGGGCGTGGTCGAAGGCCTGCTCCGCTCCGGCCAGGTCCGCCAGCGCCAGCGCCACTGCGCCACGCTCCTCCCAGTAGGGCGCGACCTCGTGCATCTCCGTCTGCAGTCCGAGCAGGGTGGTGGCCGCCTCCGAGTCCTGGCCGGCCCGGTGCTGGGCTTGCGCCCAAGTCCAGCGCACGCTCACCCCGCTGCCCGCCGCCACCGCCTGCCCAAGGTAACCCACCGCCTCCCGGTAGTGCCCGGTGCGGTAGAGAAGCAGCCCCAAGTTCTCATTGGCTGCCTGCAACCGCGGCTGCAGGGTTAACGCCCGACGCAAGGCGGCCGCCGCCGCCGCGCTCTGCCCACGCTGCCCCTCGGCCACGCCCAGCAGGTTCCACGCCTCCGCATCGGAGGCATGCTGCGCCAGGTGGGCGTGCAGGAGCAGAACGGCGCGTTCGGGATGCCCGCCGCGCACCGCCGCCAATGCCTGCAACACCGCGTCCTGCGCCAGCATGGCGGCGGTGAGCAGCAGAACGATGCCAAGAACGCGCCCCATGGCTACCGGTCCATTGTAGGTGCGAACCGACGCCTTGCCGAGGGGTCGCAGGCGGTCACCGTTTCGCCTCATCACGCCCCCGTCCCCTTCCGCCGCTCAAAAAAAAAGCCCGGGACGGCGAATGCCGCCCCGGGCTGCATGCCTGTTTAGTTAGAACAGGAGTTTCAAGCCGAATTGGATGACCCGCGGGGTGTTGGCCTGTCCCCCGAAGGTGCCGAAGTGGCCGTTGGCTCCCAGGTTGTTGGGTTGGGAGGGGTCAAAACCGCCGATGAAGGTGTCCGGTCCGTTGAAGATGGTCCGATTGAAGAGGTTGAAGACCTCCAAGCGGAACTGCGTTCCGAGCTTCTCGCCAAACACACTGGTGTTCTTGAACAGGGCGATGTTCTCGTTACGGTTGCCGAAACCGCGTGCGTTGGAAAGCAACCGCGCGGTGTTGCCGTAGGTGTAAGGGGCAGGGATGCTGAAGGCCGCCGCGTTCAGGTACGGCTTGCCGTTGTTGGGATCGGGATGGCCGCTGGCGCCCGGGCCCAGCAGCTTCTGACCGCTGACCAGGTTGGGACGGCAGCCGCCGCCGAAGTTGTTGCTGATGGAAGGACAGAAGGCGCCGAGTTGCAGCGGAGCCCCGGAGGCGTACTGCATGATGCCGGAGACCTCCCAGCCGCCTACCAGCTTGTTCACCACGCCCTCCCGGTTGAGCAAGGGCTTGCCCTTGCCGAACGGCAGCTCGTAGAGGTAGCTGATGGCCAGCGTCTGCGGCAGGTCGTCGCTCGATACCGACTTCTCGGCCTTGGTGTTGTAGTCGTTCTGGGTGAACGCGAAGGCGGTAAACGGCAACTGGCTGTCCGCGTCGGTCAGCGACTTGGAGTAGGTGTACGAAACCAGGAACTGCAGCCCGGAGGAGAACCGTTTCTCCAACTGCGCCTGCAGCGAGTTGTAAGTCGAGTTGCCGTCGGTGTTGTTGATGTAGTTGACGCCGGAGTACTGCGGGTAGAGCCGCAGCGAGCGCGCCAATGTCGCGCCCCCACCCCAGTCGTTAGAGAACCCCGGGTACGGCGACTTGAACCCGGCCGCGACCACCGCCGGATCGTTGATGTTCTTGCCCAGCAGGTCGCCGAGCGCCATGTACTTCGGCTTGAGCTGCTCGATGTCGAAGCCGCGGTAGAGCCGGGTACCCTTGTTGGCAACGTAGCTCACCGAGGCCTTCATCGTGCTGGTCAACTCCCGCTCCACCCCCACGTTCCAGGACTGTACGTACGGCGGCTTGGAGTCGGGCGAGAGATAGTCGATGTTCTGTGTGTTGATGCCCGAGGGGTCGGTAAACGGCGGACGTGAAAAGGTTTGCGGCACCCCATTCTGCCAGTAGAAAGCGGGCGCCTTGCCGTTGGGGCTGTCGAAATTGGGACTGGCATCAAACCCCTGTTTGGTGTGCTCGCCGAAGTCGCTGTAGAACAACTGGTTGTAATAGATGCCGTAGCCGCCGTGCAGAATCGTCTTCTGGTTGAGGGCGTAGCTCAGCCCCAGCCGGGGTCCGAGATCCTTCCAGAAGGTCCGCTCGAAGTGGGTATGGCCGGGACGAGCGAAACCCAAAGCGCCGGCGATGTTGCCCGCCGCCGGATTCTGCAGGAAGGGATCGAGCGAGGAGGTGCGGTTGACTACCTCGGAGCGTGGAATCTCGAAGTCGTAGCGCAAGCCGTAGTTCAGGGTCAGCTTGGAGTTGACCTTGAAGTCATCTTGGAAAAAAGAGCCGTCGTAGAGCCGGCGCCAGCCGGGATTGACCAGGTTGAGGTTGAAATCAACGTGCGAGACCGCTCCCAGCAGGTAGCTGGCAAAGGCGTCGCCGCCGCTGCCGTCGTTAGGGTTGCCGGTCAATTGTGGACCAAATATAAAGTGACCCGCCCCGTTGTTCTGCGTCTTCGGGTCGTAGAGCAGGCGGTGGATGTCGGTGCCGAACTTGAAGGTGTGGCGGCCCCTCACCCAGCTCATGTTCTCCGCGATCTGGTAGCTGTTGTCGATGTTGCGGTTGAGCTCACTGTTGCCGAAGTCCGGGTAACCGGGCAGGCTCAGGGTCGGGGTGTGGGTATTGGCCACGCCCTTCAGCCCGGAGTTGGCGACGAAGTTGCTGCCCGCGGTGACCGTGCCGTTCTTGCTGAACGTCCGGTTGAACCCGAGGTTGAGGTGGTTGAGCAGGGTCGGGGTCAGGGTGTAGTCCCACGAGCCGCGGTGGTAGTAGGTGGTGAAGTTCTGCTGCCGCAACTGGGTCAGCGGATTGCTTCCCGGCAGCAGGTTGCTTGGGTCTCGCGTCCGGAAGTTGTTGCGCGTGCTGTAGCTGTAGTGCAGGTGCTGCTTGTCGTTCAAGGTGTGGTCAATGACGGTGGTGTAGAGGTTGCTGCGATTCACGGTCGCCACGCCGTTGATATACAGGTCGGTGAGACCGTTGCTCGGATCCACGAAGTTGGGCTTCGGGAAGAAGGGCAACGAGTACTGCGAGACCGAGCTGAAGCGGCTCTGCGGGATGACGTTGTTGGCAAACGGCTGGCCGGTCTGCGGGTCGTAAATCAGAACCGGGCTCTTCAGCCCGAGCAGCTCGCCGAAGTCGCCGCCCAGCTCGCGCGCCGTGGGGTAATGCTGCGGGCTGGCGCGGAAGGTCAGACCCTGGCGATAGCCTTCATACGAGAAGAAGAAGAAGGTCTTGTTGTGGCCGTCATAGATCTTCGGGATCCAGACCGGACCGCCGAGGGTGAAGCCGTAGTCATTGCGATTGTCGAGGCCGGGACGGCGGGTGCGGCTGCCGGCGTGGGCGGAGTCGGTGCAGAAATCGTTGGCGTTCAGATTCTTGCCGCCGATCGAGCAGTTGCCGGTGTCGTAGAACCCGGCCGAGTCGAGCGCCGTGTTGCGCAGGAACTCGTAGGCATCGCCGTGGAAACCGTTGGTGCCGGACTTGTAGGCGAAGCTGGTGATGGAGCTGCCGGTGGCGCCGTACTCGGCGGCGAAGTTGTTGGTCTTGATGCTGAACTCGCCGAACGCCTCGATGGAGGGGGCGGTTTCGTCGAAGGCCGGGCCATTCTCGTCGCGGGTGGTCGAGGTGCCGTCCACCAGGACCTCGTTGGAGAACTGCTGGCCGCCGTTCACCCGGGTGCGGAAGGTGTCGCCGGCCACGCCGGGGGTGAGGAAGGTGAAGGTCTCCGGCGAGCGGGCGTTGCCGACCGCGCCGATGGCCAGCGGCAACTCCAGGATCTGCCGGGTGCTGAAGTTGGACTGCACGGTGGAGGAGTCGGCCTGCAGCAGGGGCGCCTGGGCCGAGACCTCGACGGTCTGTTGCGACTGCCCGAGTTGCATCTGGGAGTTCAGCCGCGTGACCTGGTTCACCCCAATCACGACACCCTTGCTCTGCGCCGTCTGGAAGCCGTCCTTGGTGATGGTCACGTCGTAGCTGCCGTAGGGCAGCTCGGCCAGGGTGAAGACGCCCTCCGGCGAGCTCTGCGTCTGGTACTTGGCTCCGTTCTGGGGGTTGGTGGCCACCACGGCGGCGCCCGGAACGCTGGCCCCCGAGGTGTCGGTGATGGTGCCGGTCAGGGTGCCGTGTTCGCTCTGCGCCAGCCCGAGGACCGCGCCCAGCGTCAAGCACATCCACACAAAAAGGATTTTGCTTTTCATAATTACGCTACTCCTTCGCATTTAAAGGTCACTCCTGCGGTGCCCTGTTCTCCGGTCGATTCGCCTCCGCGGACGCCTTCTGCTGCTGCATGTGCGCCGCGACTTTGTCCTCCAAAACCTTGTGTTCCTGTTGATCCAGGCGCCGGAACTGCGCCAACTCGGCCGCCGCCTCGCTGGTCCGGTGCAGTGCGCCGAAGCAACGCCCCAGCAGGAAATGCACGCTGGGCTCGGCGGGTTCGAGACGCGCCGCCGCCTGCAAATGCGGCACCGCCTCCGCGAAACGGTCGAGATGGAACAGCGCCTGGCCCAGGCTGCGCTGCGCCGCCGCCACCGTCGGATCGACCGCCAAGCCGCGCTCAAGGTAGGGCACCGCCGCTGCGTACTGGTGGGCCCGTACCAGCACCGCGCCGGTTTGCCACAGAGCGGCCGGGTTCTGCGGATCGATGGCCAACTCAGCGGCAAACTCCTGTTGTGCTTCCGCGTCCTTGAGATCGCCGGCCAACAGGGCGCCAATCGCGGCATGCATGCCCGGCATGCCGGGCCGCAATTTGAGCACCTCGCGGTACTCGCGGATGGCGTCTTGCGGGCTCTTCTGCGCCGCGTACGCCTCGGCCAGCACCAGCGGGACGAGGTACGACTTGGGGGCCACGTGGTACATGCGGTCGTACATGGCCTGCGAGCGCCGGGCGTAGAGGCGGCCCAGGTTGTAGAGCACGTTGGGGTCGTCCGGCGCGAGGGCGCGGGCTTTGTTCAACGCCGTCTCGGCCGCCTCCAACTGACCCACTTCCATCTGCGCCTTGCCCAGCCAGAGCCAGCCCTCCTTGTCGGTGGGCCGCTGCTGCGTGGCGCGCTCCAGGTCGGCCTCGGCGGCCGCGAAGTCGCGCAGCTTGTAGCGATCAATGCCCAAGAACAGGTGCACGGCCGGCAGGCGGGGAGCGAGCTGCGCCGCCGTCTCGAACTCCTTGAGCGCCGCCGCCGCGGCGCCCTGCGTGTCATACACCAGGCCGAGGTTGAAGTGCGCGCCGGCGAACCGCGGCGCCTGTTGCAACACCTGGCCGTAGGCGCGGATGGCCGTGGGCAGGTCGCCCGCCCGTTGGGCCTGCTGTCCGGCCTGGAAGGCGGCGACGGCCGCCGGGGACAGCTCGGGCGGCGCCTGCGCCCCGGCCGCGGCACCCACGGCCGCGACGCCGACCAGCACCCACCCGGCGTGTTGGAGCCGGCGGTTCAACGTCGTGCCCCTCCGCCCGCCGCCAGCTTGCCGCGCGACGCCAGGGTCGGTCGCCCGCGCCGCTCCGCGCCGCGCGGCGCGGGACCGGTCGAGGCCCGGGTGATCAATTGCGTGCCGATGCGGTACTCCGCCCCCATGTGGCGCGGTGAGCTGATCAGGTGGCGCAGCGCCTCGGCCGCCACCGCCCCCAGGCGCGGCCGGGAGAGATCCACCGTGGTCAGCGGCGGTTCGGTCTCGGCGCTGAACAAAATATCGTCAAAGCCCGCCACCGAAATATCCTCCGGCACGCGCAACCCGGCGGCCCGCACCGCGCGCAGCACCCCGAAGGCCATCAGGTCGTTGGCGGCCAGGATGCCGGTGGGGGGCTGGGCGGCCTGCAGCAAGCGCTTGCCCGCCTCCTCGCCCCCGGTCTGGCGCATGTCGCCGCACTCGATCAGGGGCCGCATGCCCAGCTCCGCCATGCACTGCTCAAAGGCGCTGCGCCGGCGGCGCGCCGAACGCAGGGTGTCGGGGCCGCTGACGAAGCCGATGCGGGTGTGGCCCTGATCGGCGAGATGGGCGACCGCCTGGCGGATGCCCTGCGGGTAGTCCACCACGATATTGGAGGCGTAGACGTCCACCGCCCCGGAGTCGAGATACACCACCGGGACGCGATGGCGGCGCAGCTTCTGCATCAGCTCGGGCTCCATCTCCGAGGTCATGACCGCCAGGCCGCGCACCCGCGACATGATCATCCGCTCCACGCAGGCCACGGTGCGGCGCGGGGCGTAGTTGGTGTTGGCCAGCGCGATCTCGTAGCTCATGGCCAGCGCCGCCGCCTCGAAGCTCTTCACCATCTCCGGGAAGAAGGGGTTGGCGATGTCCGAGATGATCAGCCCCAGCACGTCGCTGGCGCCGCTGGCCAGCAGACGGGCGGCGGCGTTGGGATGGAAGCCCAGCTCGCCAATGGCCTTCTGCACCGCCGCCAGGGTGGCGGGGGAGACGAAGCGCGTGTTGTTGAGGACGTGCGAGACGGTGGAGATGGAGACCCCCGCCCGCGCCGCCACGTCTTTCATGCTCGCCATGCCCAGTGCTTCCCGGCTGCCGCGCGATCTTTTGCGCAACGCCTTGCGCAAACTTCTGCGCAACCGTTTGCGCGCGTATCATAGCCAGCGCGCCCGTCATGTCAAGCGTTTTCATACAATGACCCTGCCACCATGTCACTGACCTCCTTTCCCCCTGCCTCCAGGCGCGGCGCGGCGGCGCTGCTCCTGGCGCTGCTGGGCGGCCTCCCGGCCGCCGCCCAGCGGCCCAGCGCCCCCTCCCGCTACCAGGCCGCCACCGCCCCGGCCGCCGTCATCACCGTGCAGGCCGCCCAGGCGGCCGGCTTCCGGGTCCCGCGCAGCATCTACGGCACCTTTCTCGAGGACATCGGTCACTCTGTATTTGGCGGTGTCTCGTCGCAACTGCTCGCCAATCCTAGCTTTGAGAACTACGACGCCAGCCTCGGCACCCTGCAGCGCGAGTTCGGCGGCGCCGATTTTCAGCGCGCCTCGGCCCTAGGTCTACCGCTGCCCTGGCTGCCCCTGCATTTCGAGGACGGCGTCCGCTACGAGCCGCGCTGGGGCGGCGCCGCCAATTCCAGCCGCTACCTGTTCCTGATGGGCCGCCCCGACCACGAGGTCGGGATACGCCAGGCCATCTACCTGCCGATCGAACGCACCCGCGTCTACCGCGGGGTGCTGTTCGCCCGTGCCGAGCAGCGGCCGCTGACCCTGGGTGTGAGCTTCCGCCGCCCGGACGCCCCGCAGGTCGCGCTGGCCTCCGCCACGGTCCCGGTGACCGCCACCGCCGGCTGGCAGAAACTGCGCTTTGCCCTCACCCTGCACGCCGCCGCCGTCGCGCCGCTGCACCCGGTGGACCTGGTGGTCTCGGTGACCGGCGACGTCCGGGTGGCGCTCGATGACCTGCGCCTCTACCCGGACGACGCCACCGACGGGCTCGATCCCGAGGTGGTCGCCGCCGCCCGCGCGCTGCACTCGCCGGTGCTGCGCTACGGCGGCAACTACACCAGCGGCTACCACTGGCGCGACGGCGTTGGCCCGCGCGACGCGCGGCGCACGCAGCTCAACCAGTCGTGGGGGTTCCCGGTCTACAACGACTTCGGCACCGACGAGCTGATGGAGTTCTGCCGCCGCATCGGCAGCCGGCCGCAGATCTGCCTCAACCTGGGCAGCGGCACCCCCGAGGAAGCGCGCGCCTGGGTCGAGTACTGCCAGGGCGGCGCCGGCACGGTGGAAGGCCGGCGGCGCGCCGCCAACGGCCACCCCGCCCCGTATCCCGTCTTCGCCTGGGAGTTGGGCAACGAACTCTGGGGTCACTTCCAGATCGGATGGCAGACCCCGCAAGGGAACGCCCGCCGCTACGGCGAGTTCTACGCCGCCATCCACTCCCTGGTGCCCGCCGCGACCAAGCTCTTCGGCAACGGCGCCGACGTGGACGGCTTCCACGACTGGAACGGCGCCATCCTGGCCCGCGACGGCGCCCGCCTGCAGTACCTCACCACCCACTTCGTGGTCGGCATGGACGACCTCAAGGTCAAGGGGCAGAGCCCCGACGCGCTGCTGGCCGCCGACTTCGCCGTGCCGGTGGGCGTGGGGCGCGCCCTCGACGCGGTGGCGGACCAGATCGATGCCGACCCCGCCACGCGCGGCCGGGTCAAGCTGGCCTTCACGGAGTGGTTGTTTCATGCCCCGCAGGGCTCGGCCGTACCGCGCTACGACAACCTGGGCGGCGCGCTCAACACCGCGGCCTGGATGAACATGCTCAACAACCACGCCGACTTGGTGCCCATCGCCGACATGACCGGGCTGTTGGAGTTCTCCGGCATCTTCAAGAAACGCGGCCGGGTGTTTCTCACCCCCGGGTTGGAGGCGTTCTCGCTGTACTCCAACTACGCCGGCGACACCCCGCTTATCACCGACACTCGCGTGCCGATGTACGACGTGCACAACGGCAACCGCCGCGTCCCGGAGATTCCAGGCGTACCCTACCTCGACGTGCTGGCGACCCGCGATTCAGGGAGCGGCGACCTGACGCTGTTCGTGGTGAATCGCGACTGGCGCGCCGCCATGCCGACCACCATCGACCTGCGGGATTTCCAGCCCGCGCCGCAAGCGACGGTGCGCACCCTGAACTCGGCCTCGATTCTGGACCGCAACGACGAGGTGCATCCCCACGCCGTGGAACCGCTCGCCGCCGGCTTGACGGTCAGCGGGCGCCGTTTTCCCTATGAGTTCCCGGCCCATTCCTTGACCGTCATGACCCTGCATCGGGTCACGCCGTGAGCCCCACACCATGAAAACTCCACTCCTCCTGATCGTTCTGGTCGCCTTGGGGACGCTGCGCGACC